>Ga0182016_10007416_pt1 | contig 11289 bp, 10 predicted proteins | sample 712S2MmetaG_FD_120491 | JGI IMG/M metagenome (GOLD analysis project Ga0182016, IMG submission 120491) | Permafrost microbial communities from Stordalen Mire, Sweden - 712S2M metaG | ecosystem: Environmental > Terrestrial > Soil > Wetlands > Permafrost | place: Sweden: Stordalen | collected...
ACGTACTGCAGATTCCCGATGGGGCGATCGATGCCGGCCGCTTCGAGCTGTTGTGCAAGCAGGCGGGTGCCTCCACGGATCCGACCACGACACGTGAGCTGCTGGAGACCGCTCTGGCGTGCTGGCGGGGATCGGCGTTCGACGAGTTCGCCGAGCATGAGTGGGCCCGGTTCGAGGCGATGCGGCTCGACGAACTTCACATCGTGGCGCACGAGGAGCTCGTCGAGGCACGCCTCGCCCTCGGTGACCACGTGCCTCTCATCGGTGAACTGGACGCTCTCGTCGCGCGACATCCACTTCGGGAGCGATTGTGGCGCCAGCTCGTCGTCGCTCTCTGTCGCAGTGGCCGCTCAGCGGAGGCGCTTCGGCGGGCGGAGGCGTTCCGGGTGCTCATGCTGGAGGAACTCGGACTCGACCCTTCCCCGCAGTTCCGCGCCCTCGAGGGCCGTGTCCTCAACGAGGACCCGACACTCCTTCAGCCACCCGGGACGTCTCGACGATCAGTGATGCGACAGGTCCCGGTCGAGTCCACCAGACTCGTCGGGCGGGCCGATGAGCTCACGCTGCTCAGCCACCGGCTGCAGACCGACCGGCTGGTGACGCTGACGGGCCCGGGGGGCGTCGGCAAGACGCGGATCGCGATGCGGCTCGCGGGTGATCTCTGGGACGAGTTCGACGGCGAGGTCTTCGTGGCAGCGCTGGCACCCGTGAGCGATCCGTCTTCGACCGTCGGCGCCATCGCCACGGCGGTCGATGTGCAGCAGCGTCAGCATCTCTCCATCGAGGACACCCTCGTCGACTACCTTCGCATGCGTCGTGCACTCCTGGTCCTCGACAACTGTGAGCATCTCCTCGGGACCATCGCGTCGCTTTCCGAGCGACTGCTCAGCTGGTGTCCTGGCGTGACCATCCTGGCCACCAGTCGTGAAGTACTCGGGCTCCCTGGCGAACTGGTCTGGCGTGTTCAGCCTCTGACGATTCCAGAAGACGGCTCCCCCCCGGCGCTCGCCGCGGAGGCTCCGGCCGCCCGTCTCTTCGTCGAGCGTGCGATCGCGGCCCGCCCAGGCTTCGCCCTCGGACCGGACAACGTGGGTGACGTCGTCGAGATCGTCCGCCACCTCGATGGCCTTCCCCTGGCGATCGAGATGGCGGCGGCACGCATCCGGGCGATGAGTCCCGCAGCACTCGCTGAGCGCCTCAACGACGGCTTCGCTCTCCTCTCCGGCGCGCAGACGTCGATGATCTCCCGACACCGCACCGTGCAGGAACTGGTCAAGTGGTCGCACGACCTCCTCGCTCCGGATGAACAGCACCTGTTCGCGCGTTTGTGCGTCTTCGCCGGTGGATTCGGGCTGGACGCCGTCGAGCAGGTGTGCGCTGGCCAGGGCCAAGCCAGTTCCCGTGTGGCGTTGCTGCTCGCGACCCTGGTGGACAAGTCGATGGTGCAACTCGTCGACGAAGACCTCCCCCGCTATCGACTCCTGGAGACCCTGCGCGACTACGGCCGCGACCTCCTGGGCGAGGCGGAACGCACCCTGGTCCGGTCTCGGCACGCGGCGTGGTACCTCGAGGTTGCCGAACGGTGTGGTCGATCTCTGGCGGGGCCCGATGAAGCGATCGCGGTCAAGGTGCTCGACCGCGACTTCGACAATCTGCGCGCTGCACACCTGTGGTCAGTGGAACAAGAAGACATCGACACGGCGTTACGCCTGGTGGCCGCGCTCCGGGAGTACTCGTTCCGGTGCATGCATGCCGAGATCACGATCTGGGCCGATGCTGCAATCGCCCTTCCCGGAGCCGGCACGCACGCCCGCTATCCGGTTGCCGTCGGCGTCGCAGCCTACGGCCGGTTCGTGCGAGGTGACCTCGAAGGTGCCATCGAACTCGGTGATCGTTCCGTCGCGGCTGCGGGTGAACTCGCAGCCGATGGCTCCGGCATTGCCGAACGCACGCTCGGCAATGCCTGGTTCTATCGTGGAGACACGGCACGTGGGGTCGAATGGATCGATCGCATGCTCGCGTCCGCCAGGCGGGGGTCGCCCGCCCGCCTCGCCCACGCGCTCTACATGCGTTCGGTTGCCTGTACCAGCCTCGGCGACAATGCCCGTGGCTACCAATTTGCATCCGACTGCCTCACCGCCGCAGTCGGTTCCGGATCGCCCACCGCGCTCGCTCAGGCGCACTACGCCCACGGTCTCGCCCTCAAGTCGACCAGTCCGGGAGATGCGACGGTCGAGCTCCAACGAGCGGCCGATGTGGCCAGAGAGGCCGGGAACCGGTGGATCCAGGCGTTCGCCCTCACCGAGGTTCTCTGGCTCGAAGCGGACCAGGGGCGACCACGCCAAGCGCTGGCGCGCTACATCGACGTGATCGAGCTCTGGTACCGGGGTGGTGACTGGGCCAACCAGTGGCTGTCTCTCCGGCACGTGTTCGGAATCCTCGTCCAGCTCAAGGCCGACCTCGGGGCGGCCACGCTCCATGGTGCACTGACCGCCGCGGGCGCTTCCTACGCCTTACCGTTCGAAGCCGCTGACGCACAGCAGATCGGGGCCCTCGTCGACAATCTACGTGACCGACTCGGAGCCGCCGCCTTCGCTGCAGCGGTACGGCGCGGTGCCAGCCTCAGCGACGGTGAGATCATCGGTTTCGTGCGGGCACAGATCCACGCCCTCACCTAGCCAGGTCACCCGGACGTGCCGGGCGACGGTCCCCTGGGGACCGGATCAGTGACGCCGACGGGGGCGCTGTCCAGGAGCCGCGGTCGTCGGATCGTCGGGCCAGTGGTGGCGCGGATAGCGCGTCGCCATCTCCCGACGGACCGCCGACCAGCTCCCGGTCCAGAACCCCGGGAGGTCGCCGGTGATCTGGATCGGCCGTCCGGCCGGCGAGAGTACCTCGACCGTGACCGGGATCCGACCGTCGGCGATCGTCGGGTGCACCGAGGTGCCGTAGAGATCCTGGGCGCGCACGGCGATCCGGGGACGCTCACCGTCGTAGGCGACGATGGCGCTCGTGCCGCCGGCGAGGCGCACCGTGCTCGGCACGAGTCGGTCGAGATCCGCGACCAGGCCGCCGACCCGCGCACGGATGACGCCGGCCATGTCGACGCGCTGGAGGTCCGCCTTGCCCGTCGCCCGACCGAGGAGCGGGGCGAGCCACTCGTCGACGTCGGCAGCGAGCGCGTCGTCGGTGCAGGGCGGCCACTCCTCACCGAACGCAGCACGCGCCCACCCGACCCGCGCCTGGAGGGTCCGCGCTGCTCGTGACCACCCCAGCGGGGCCAGGCCGGTCGACACTGCGTGGGCGACGAGCGCCGCGGTGGTTTCCGGCCCCACCGGGGCGGCGGTCGGCACCGCCCCGAGGACGAGTGCGTCGAGGACACGTTCGGTCGTCGCCCGCAGATCGTCGACCCCGTCGTCCCAGGCCACCCGGACGACGGTCACGATCTCCTCCCCTCCGATCGCCTCGACGTCCTCACGGTCGAGTACTGCCGCGAGCCGGATCCGGCCCTCGGTGCGCGTGGCGCGGTCCGCCCCCTCGATTTCGGCGGCGACGAGCCACTCGGAACCGGTCAGCGGGTCGTGCTCGGGGAGCGTCGCGCCCGAGCCGTGGCGCAACCGGTATCGGGCACCGGCGCGCAACTGCGCGATCCGGTCGGGGTACGCGAGAGCGAGCAGCGGACCCGGGTCGGTCGTCAGGCTGCTGCCGGCCGGCAATTTGGCGCGTCGGAGCAGTTCGTCGGCACGTCGTCGCGCCGTCACGACGACCGCGCCGTCGACCTCGAGGGAGCCCGCCCCGTCGCCGGCGAGCACGGCGAGGCGCTCCGCGACATCCGCGCTCACCGGGGAGTTCCACCCACCTCGCCCTGCGATGTCCCGTTCCGAGAGCATCGTCGCGAGGAGCGCCGCCGCCCGGTGGCCGTCGGCCGGTGACTCGAGCACCATCCGGGCCAGTCTCGGGTGCAGGGGAAGCTCGAGCATCCGACGCCCGAGATCGGTCGTGCGGCCGCCGGCGAGTGCGCCGAGCTCGGTCAACAGGGAGGTGGCGACCGCGAATGCGCCGGGAGGCGGCGGGTCGAGCCACGAGAGCGCCTCGGCCGGCGCGCCCCAGGCGGCGAGTTCGAGTACGAGGGGTGCAAGATCCGCTCCGGCGATCTCGGGATCCGGCCACTCCCGCCGTCCGAGGTGCTCGGACTCGGACCACAAACGGTAGGCGACGCCGGGTGCGGTCCGACCGGCGCGCCCGGCCCGTTGGTCGGCTGACGCACGCGAGGTCGTCACCGTCCGCAACCGACTGAGTCCGCTTGCCGGGTCGAATGCGGCGCGCCGGGCCACTCCGCTGTCGATGACGACCGTCACGCCCTCTACGGTCACACTCGACTCCGCGATGTCGGTCGCCACGACGACCCGGCGACGTGCACCGGCACGCAGCGCCCGGTCCTGCTCCGCGGCCGGCAGCGTGCCGTGGAGCGGGAGGATGTCGACGTCATCGGGATCGCCGAACGCGCGTATCGCGGCTCTGATCTCGCCGGCCCCGGGGAGGAAGACGAGGACATCCCCGGGTTCGTGCTCGAGCGCATGGTGGACCGCGGCGGCGACACCGAGTTCCAGACGGGCGTCGGGTCGCTGCGGCATCCACCGCAGATCGATCGGGAACGAGCGCCCCCGGCTCGACACGACCGGCGCGCCCCCGAGGAGGACCGAGACCGCGCCCGAGTCGAGCGTCGCCGACATGACGAGTACCCGGAGCTCCGGTCGGAAGCCCCCGCAGGCGTCGAGTGTGAGGGCCAGGCCGAGATCCGCCTGGAGGTGCCGCTCGTGGAACTCGTCGAAGATCACCAGCGCGACACCGTCGAGCGCGGGGTCCCGCTGAAGGCGTCGGGTGAGGATGCCGTCGGTGACGACCTCGATGCGTGTCGCCTTCGAGACCCGGCGCTCGTCACGCGTCGAGATGCCGACGGTCTCCCCGACACGCTCGCCGAGGAGTGCCGCCATCCGCGTGGCGGCAGCCCGGGCTGCGACCCGACGGGGTTCGAGCAGGAGCATGCGATCGCCATCCATCCACGACTCGTCCAACAGGCGGAGGGGTACGACCGTCGTCTTGCCGGCACCCGGCTCCGCCTGGAGGACCGCAGCGCCGACCTCGGCGAGCGCGTCGCGGAGCTCGTCGATGACGTCCTCGATCGGCAGGCCGGTCGCAGAGGGGTGGGGGAAGGCGGCCACAGACCAGGGTACGGCAGCTCCGAGGCCGCGACTGTCGATTGTCCCGACGGTGACCCGGCCGCGGTCATGGCTCGACCAAGCGGGCCGATCAACGGTCGTCGCCGGGTGGCAGTAGGTGGGGCCACAGGCGGGGCCCGGTCCGGTGGGGTGTGCTCAGCGCGCGGGCGACTCGGATCCCGTGGCGGGTCTCTGGACGCATCTCCACCGGACACCTGGCACTCCCCCGCCACTCCGGTGGGCGGACGATGCTTCGCGTCGGGGAGTCGGACCCCGGAAGCCTGCGGCCGACCTGGCGAGCACGTCGGCCCGACCCGACCGCCAGGATGTCCCGGCAATCCGTAATCGAGGTGGGGCGACGTGCATCGACCATCGGTCGGTCCGGTCGTCATCGTGGATGGTAGATTTGGTCGGATGGCAATTGCAGGAATGAGCAGTGGTCGCCCTGCCATCGCCTCCGTCAGGCGTCCGTCGGTCGATGCTCGGAACTGAGGGCCGATGAGGGTGTTCGTCACCCCCTGTGACACGTCCGACATGTCGTGGGATCATGACTGCCTCTCCATCAAGCGGGTGGCTGCACTGGCGGACAGGCAGGTCCACGACCTCGTTCCGAGCGCCGACGAGGCGGAGATCGTCATCGTCACCGACCTGCGGAGGGACGATCCGTTCGGCCGCCTGGTTCGCGAGAATTCCGTGGTCACCCGCTATCCCGAGAAGACATTCGTCTGTTGTCGAACCGACCGCCCGATCGGTCTCCTGCCTGGGGTCTCTGCCTCGCCTCCCCGTGACCGATTCGGCCTGGGCCGGTACCGGACGGGCTTCTATCTGTCTGCCGTGTCCGAGTGGCGGAACCCCTTCGTCTCCGCGAAGGCCCACGAACAGGTGGACAAGGATCTGCTGTTCTCCTTTGTCGGCCGTAACTCCTCGCCCGTCCGTACCCGATTGTTCGCGCATGACTTCGGGCGCCCGGACATCGTCGTGACCAACGTCTCGTCGTCGTACAACCGCTGGGACCGCACGAGCCCCGACACGACGACGACCAACGTCGGACTGTCGACGTCTCGAAGCGATCGCGGTTCGTCCTCTGCCCACGGGGCTGGGGGACGTCGAGCGAGCGCCTGTTCGAGGTGATGGAGATGGGCCTCGTGCCGGTGATCCTCTCCGACGGCTGGGTGCCACCCCGTGGCCCGCACTGGCCGGACTTCTCCGTGACGGTCCCTGAACGCGACGTGACGCAGCTCGTGTCGATCCTCGACGGGTATGGGGACCGCTGGTCGGACATGGGGACCCGAGATCGGGAGACGTGGCTCGAATGGTTCAGTCCGCCGAAGCAGTTCAACTACATCGTCGACAGCTGTGCAGAGATCATGGGTTCGGTGAAGGTCAGCGAAGCGCTCGTTCGACGAGCCTGGCCCCTGCTCGTGGCATCCGCTCGCGCCCGGGCCGACTTCGCCCGGCTCCGGGTGTCCGTCCGAGCCACCGGCAGCGCCGCGCTGCGCCACATCCGTCCGGGCCACGGGCGCTGACCGGGGAGTCACCGGGTACACCCGGGATCCATCGGCGGCCTCCGGCGCCCGCCCTGCAGGTCGCGACCCATCGCGGCCCGGTCCAACGGGTGGGCGGGTCCGGCTCACCGACCCCGGACGCGTGCCCTACCCGGGCTCCTCGGAGCGCAGACGACGCCCCCCGACACTCATGAGGCCCGGGACAGCGAGTCGTCGACGACCGGGTCGACCGCCTGCATCAGGGCGAATCTGTCCTCGTTGCACCACTCGTGGGTGATCTTGCCATCGGCCAGGTAGTACGTGCTGATGCCCTGGTAGCTCACCACCCGGCCGGTGCCGGGGGTGCCGAAGAGCTCACCGGTATGGGTCCCCCGGCTGCTGGTCCGCAGGAACACGACGTCACCCGCGCCGGCCACGTCCTCGACGTCGATCCGTAGGTCGGGCATGCCCACGCAGTACGTCTCGAGCCGCGCCACCACGGCGTCGAGCCCGACAACCTCCTCGACCTCACCGCCCCGGCTGACCGTGACGTCCCGTGCCCAGTCCTCGGAGAGCCGATCGAACGCCCGCTTGTCGGCCAACTCGATCCAGTGGGACACCGTGGGTTTGTCGCCGGCGACGATGTCGGGGCTGGCCTCCCCGACGGTGTGGCTCGGCCGTCCGGCTGGTGCGTCGGGGCGGGGGCACGGAGCTGGCGGGTCAGGCCCGCCCGGTCATCCACCGTCCACACCTCGGCGATCTTCCCGTCCTCGATCCGGGGATGTCCGCACCGCCGAATTCGACCCTCGCACCCGAGTCGGGGATGCCCAGGAATTCACCCTTCTGTCGGCCCCGGGAGGTGTAGCGGGCCCCGACCCGGTCACCGTCGACCGCGAGGTCGTCGATCGTGACCACCAGGTCGCGGAAGGCGCCGAAGCCGGCCAACAGGCCGGCCAGCGCCTCGAGACCGTGCACCGTCTCGCCACTTCCGTAGTGGGTGACGACATCGGGGGCGAGGACCTCGCCCAAGACCTCGACGTCTCCGGTGTCGATCGCCTCGACGCGGCGACGGACGAGCCCGTCATGGGTCATGTCAGGTTCTCCAGGTTCTCGTGATGGTCGACGTCGAAAACTGGGGCACGAAGGTCGGTCACCCGGCGGCACCGACGGCCGCAGGCGTACCGAGGCCCGGCCCGAGCTCGGCCCGGACCGCCGGAGCCACCTCGGTGCCCAGCAGTTCGATGGCCCGCATCAGATCGGCATGGCCGACGCTGCCGATGGCCAGCTGCAACATCGTGCGTTGGTGGCCGAAGATCTCGTGTTGGAGGAGGATCTTCTCGACCACCTGGTCCGGGGATCCGACGATGTAGGGGCCGTCGGGGAGGATCTTCCGGTCGAACTCCACCCTCGACGTCGGCCCGAAGCCCCGTTCACGACCGACGCGGTCCATGACCTCGGCGTCGCCCGGGTAGTAGACGTCGGCCGCCGCCTGGGTGGTGCGGGCCACGAACCCGTGCTGGGTGACAGCCACCGGGAGCTGGAGATGGCCCGAGGCGTCGAGCACCCTCCGGTAGAGATCGATGGCCGGGGCGAAATGGGCCGGCGACCCACCCACGATGCCGAGGGCCAGCGGCAGGCCGAGGCGACCAGCCCGGACGAACGAGTTCGGGCTGCCGCCCACGGCCAACCACACGGGAATGGGTTCCTGCACCGTGGCCGGATGGACCACCACGTCGACCAGGGGCGCACGGTACGTGCCGGACCAGGTCACCGGCTGGCCACTCCGGAGGGCCAGGAGGAGCTCGATCTTCTCGGCGAACAGGTCGTCGTAGTCGTCCAGCTCGAAGCCGAACAGCCCGAACGTCTCGGTGAAGGCACCCCGGCCGGCCATGATCTCCGCCCGACCACCGGAGAGTGCGTCGACCATGGAGAACTGCTCCATGACCCGGAGCGGGTCATCGGAACTGAGGACGGTGACGGCGCTGGTCAGTCGGATGCGAGAGGTCCGACTGGACGCCGCGGCGAGCAGGATGGGGGGTGCCGGGGCGGCGAAGTCCGGGCGGTGGTGCTCACCGATCCCGAATACGTCGAGGCCCACCTGGTCGGCCAGCTCGATCTCCTCGACCAACTCGGGGAGGCGCCGTGCGGCGTCGATCCCGCCCGGGTCGGGACTGACGTCGGCGAAGGTGAATGCTCCGATCTCCATGCTGTGCTCCTCTGACCGGTTCCGACCTAGAAGGCGTCCACGGAACCGGTCAGCTGTTGGAGCAGTCCGCCGACATCGGCGTCGGCCCAGTGCTCGACGATCCTCCCACCGACCACCCGGTCGATGAAGGTGGCACGCAGCGTGCCGACGGCGCCGGCCGCGGGGACCCCGAAGAAGTCCACCTCCTGGGTTCCGGTCATCTCGACCCGGGAGGCCACCTTGTCTCCCTCGGTGACCTGGTCGAGCACCACGACCCGGAGGTCGGGGAAGGCCGACAGGTACCCCTGCTCGACGCCCAGCCAGCCCGCCCGGTCATAGGCCCCACCGAAGGCGTGGTTGACCAGATCGTGCGAGAGGTAGGTCTCCCACGTCGAGTCCAGGTCGTGCCCGTTGTAGCTCTCGTAGAAGTTCCGGGCGATGTCGGTCGTGGTCGGTGCCATGGTGGGCTCCCCTTGTCGTGCTCGTGGATAAGTGGTGACCTGCTTCCACTTTCTACCTCCGGTCGGTGGTTGTCAAGTGGTATCTAGCTTCCACTTATTAACACCACAAGTGGTGGTCTACTTCCAGTTCGGCGGCTACACTCGGGGGATGCCCTCGCCCGGTACCGGGAGCGACCGCCCGTTGCGGGCCGACGCCGAACAGAACCGCGAGCGGATCGTCGTGGCGGCCCGGGAACTGTTCGCCGAGCGCGGGATCGAGGTGACGAGGGAGGAGATCGCCCGACGGGCGGGGGTGGGCATGGCGACCCTCCACCGTCGGTTCCCCACCCGGGGCGACCTCGTCGCCGGTGCCTTCGAGGAGAAGATGTGGCTGTTCGCCACGGGGGCCCGGAAGGCCCTGAAGGACCCGGACCCCTGGCACGGCTTCTGCCGCTACGTCTCCTCACTCTGCGCCATGCAGACCAGTGACCGGGGGTTCAGCGACGTGCTGACCATGACCTTCCCGTCGGCGGCCCGGTTCGAGGCAGCCCGTGTGCAGGCCTACGAGGACTTCTCGGAGTTGACGAGGAGAGCCCAGGCCGCCGGTGCGCTCCGCCGGGACTTCGTCCCGGAGGATCTCGTCATCCTCCTCATGGCCAGTGCCGGCGTCGTGGCCGCCACGGGCACCACCGCGCCGCGGTCGGCACCTCGCCTGATCGGCTACCTCCTCCAGTCGTTCTCGGCACCGGGGGGTGGCGAGCTCCCCCCTCCCCCGTCCTCCCGTCAGATCTACCGGGCGGTGACCCGGCTGGACGACACGGAGCGCTGAGCCCACACCCGAGGAGCGTCCGGACGTGTCCGGGTGGTTCCGGTGCGGCCCCGATCTATGACCGGGCGTCCATCTGGTGATCCGCCTCACCGACGAGCTGCAGGCTGGTCGACGTGTACTCCATGAGTTCCACGGCGTTCCCGTCGGGGTCTCCCACCCACATCTGGAGGGCGTTGTCGAGTCCCATCCCGACGTCGAGGTACGGGATGTCCTCCGCATCGAGGCGTGCCCGCATGTCCGCCAGACCGGTGACCTCGAAGCAGAAGTGCTGGAGCCGGGTGGGTGCGGCGGTGAGGTCCACCTTGTCGCCGCCGAACATGGCGAGCACCCGGTCCTGGTCGAACAGCTCGAGGAACGTGGTCTGTCCGCAGCCCAGATAGACGCCCACCGTCTCACCGTCGTCGTTGCGGAGTCGGAACTGCACGGGCAGTCCGAGCTTGCCGCTGTAGAAGTCCACCATGGCGTCGAGGTCACGGGTATGGATGCACACGTGGGCCAGTTGACGGATCATGTCGTCAATTCCACTCCACCGGCGGGCGCGTGTCCACCGGGCCCAGGCGACGACTGGCGGGTCACCCGCCGTCGGTCGTAGTACCACCGGATCGTCGACCGGGACAGGAACGGTGGCCACTCCCGCCGCACCTGTCGTGACAGGAGCCTCGACGCCTGGAACCGGGACGCTGGTCGACGCCGACGTGCCGGTCCTGAGCCCGACCTCCACCGGGGGTTCGGCTGGATCGGGGACGCTGGTCGACGCCGACGTGCCCGTTCTCTCCTCGAGCGGCCTCACGTCCTGACCCTCGTGGGCTGGGTCCGGCACAACGGGCCTCACCGGTGATGCGACGGCACCCCGCTGCCTGCACAGGGGCGGGGTGCCGTTGCCCCCACCCAGGCACGGTCCACGACACCACGCGCAGGATCCCCGGGCCGACGCGGAGGAGCGTGCTCCGCGGGTCCGGCACGGCGCACACACGGCTACTCCATAGCCGCCACGTACTCACTCCGGCGGGCCGAACGGTTGCAGCGGGCCCGATGGGCGATGATCCGCTGGGCGGGCCGCACCTGGGTCTCGTCCCCACGCCACCGCTCCAGTGCGGGCTGCTGGATGGCCCGACCGAACGAGAACGACAAC
>Ga0182016_10007418_pt1 | contig 11288 bp, 9 predicted proteins | sample 712S2MmetaG_FD_120491 | JGI IMG/M metagenome (GOLD analysis project Ga0182016, IMG submission 120491) | Permafrost microbial communities from Stordalen Mire, Sweden - 712S2M metaG | ecosystem: Environmental > Terrestrial > Soil > Wetlands > Permafrost | place: Sweden: Stordalen | collected...
GAGGGGGCGAGGGGGCGATCCGGGTTGGCGGATTTTGTGCATGATTATGCAAAATTGTGCAGAATTGTGCATTAGTTGTGCGTTTGAAGCTGCGTCCAAATCTGACCGGACGAAACCATTTGGCATTTAGAATCAATGTGTTGATATCCAGCAAGGACTGAATTCGGCCGATGGCTGAGGGGCGAGTCAGGTTTGCGCCGGTCCGGGCGGCGGATTGCGAACAGTAGGCGAACAAATTTGGATGGCCGGGGCGCTGGCCCCACATGCAAATGGAGGTTGGTCGGGTGGTCGGGGAGGGTGCCTGTTACGAGGGGCCGATTTCTCCGACTGGTGTAACATTCTGTAACATTGGGTTGCGCCGTGGTTGACATTGGCGGTGGCCCAAAAAATGAGGACCGCCGCCTGGCGCAGCGGTTCCGTATTACGAACAAAGCCCATGAAGCTGATAAGAAATGGCTTGTGGAATGTGCGCCAGGTCTGCGTTGTGCTTTTGCGTTTGGCCCCTTCGGCGCGTCGGACCACTGGCGCCCCGGGAAGTTTGGGAGGAAGCGAAGGCGGATTTCTGTTGTCAATGAACGGCGGGCTGTCCGGCGGTGCGCGGTTCGGCCAAGTGCGGAAGACCCCTTGCTACTCGATATGACAATAGCACGGCGGGGACAGGGATTCGGCTTTGCGAATGCCGTTGGGCGTTTGCTTTCAGTGGTCCAGGTGGCGCCGAGTTATGTGATCGTCGATTCGGCCGGCGGACTTCGCCCTCTGAGCGAGTCCTGGACGACCCGGTCCTGATTTACCTCGGGCCTAGGCTAGTTGTTCGGTTGCTAATTCCTCGAAGCGGAATTCTGGCCAGCCATAAGCGGCGCCAAGGCCAGGCGGCCAGGGCTCAACAGCCTATCCCGGAAGAACCTGGCCATCGGCCGCCCGAAGAGGATCTTCAACCGGGAGCGCGTAATCGAGATGCGCCAGCGGGGCGCCATGGTCCGGGACATTGCGAAGCAGCTGGGCGTGGGAGTGGGGACGTCACGCGGACCCTGTCGTCTGCCACCAAAAGGTCGTAGACTGGCCGCGGCCAAGAATAGAAGCCGGGACGAAGCAATCCCTTTGCGGGTCTCGCGGTTCGGTACGCTGGGTATATGACACTGATTCTCACACTCGGGAACTCCGATCAGGTCATACAGGTTTCCGACCGGCGTTTGTCCTGGGACGGTAAGCTCATCGATGACGATTCCAGTAAAGCAGGTCTTCTAACTTGCCCGAATGCCCGCCTCGCATTTGGCTTCACAGGCTTGGCGCGGTGGCGAAGCTTCAGAACTCGCGACTGGCTACTGGATGCCCTTTTTGAGTGTGGTCCCCCTGACTACGGCGCGGGCGAAATTCTAGGACGTTTGAGAACGCTCGCCTCCAATACCTTTATGCAGCACGCCGTTCTGCGTGCAGCGCCACGAAAAGATCGCCGCCTATCAATCATGTTTTCAGGATATCTAGATCACCATACCCCCCCTCTCCTGGGCTGTGCAATTCTGACGAATTATCAGAATTTCCAAAGTGGCCAGGACGAGGCGGAGGCCTGGGATGAGTTCTCCTGGATCTTCATAGACGAGCAGCGACCGGCGGCCAGCGAGCCCGCGTTAATCCAGCGCGTGGGTGCCTGGAGCGCTATGACCCTCGACGACGAGGTGGCACTTCGAGACTTGCTACGAGATCGGAAACCCGCAGAGGCGATCATTGGCAAGGCTGTCGAGTTGGTTCGCCAAATGGCAGATCGCCCAGCCGCAAACAAGGCTATCGGGAAGCAGCTCTCCGTCTTGCACATCCCCCGCGTTCGGGAGCAGGAAGTCCGGAGTAGGTACGACTCGAATGTGAACAGTGACACCGTCCACTTGCATGACGTTGTAAACCTGGTAGATGGATATAGATTAAAGGACCTGCAACTCCGTCATGTCGGCGGTCCGGGCCTGGGACTAAGACGCCCGGTCGCTGTATCCAAGGTTGGTCGGAACCAGCCCTGTCCGTGCGGAAGCGGCAAGAAGTATAAACACTGCCATGGGCGATTCGCGCCGCCTGCGATAACAGCTTGAACCACGCAGTCATTCAGAGGCACGTCCCGTTCCAGTTCCTGAGGGTTGTGGAACGGGCAGTAGCAGCACATCGTGAAACAACACCGTCAACTTGAATTGGTTTGAACGTGGAACCAACTTTTGGAACGGTCTCTCTAGCGGCCATGGGATGACCAGTATTGCTCGAAAGAGCCGTAGCGCTGGCCGAGTTCAGCATTGAAGAGAGCACAATGGAACGTGTCGAAATCAGCACTTGGGTTTCGGTCGATGATGTGTATCGTTCGGCGCCGGTTATTGAAAGTTGCATACCTGATTATTCCATTCATCTCACGGTCCGCATTCTGGAAGTTCTTGCCGACGAGGTATATTTCGTCGGCAAGTCCTAATTCGTACTGGAGAGCGATAATATGGCGAGCAAACATGGCGTTTGAGCGGTAAATGTAGTCTTTAGTCAAGAACGGAAAAATAACAGGAGCCATGGTCCAGTTCCGCCAACTTGATCTTTCAGTTGGGTTGCCTAGGCAGTAAAGCACTTCAGGTCCACCCACGGATGATTGGCGTAGTGGTGGCGGCGGCCCAACGGGGTACACCCAATGGTCTTCCGAGACGTTCACAGTCTCCCTGCGAGTAAACCAGCTGAAAGAACCGTGGACCTTTAAGAACGTTACGCAATTAAACCGGTCACGATCAACTTGCGAGAGCGCTTCATCCCAAGTGTTCGTTGATTGCGGTATCGGGCGCTCCGGTAGAGCAATTTCCGTAAACCCCAGGCCTTCGAAAGAGAATGAGGCAAGTTTGCCGGCGGAGAATAGCGTATAGTCGGCGATCAGGTCATAGTTGAATGATACAACTGTGTCAAATCGCCTTAGCTGCTCAAAGAGGCGAAGATGATACGGGCACGGATAGCGCCGAAACGACGCCTGGAAGTACTGACGAAGGATGCCCTGAAACATCGTGAAGAAATTCTGGGGAGAAAATGACGAAGCCGCTGCTGGCCAGGCCGCAATGGATCCACGAAGTCGTCTTAACACCGAAGTAGCTTGATTAGCCTCATCGGGAACCGGAAAGAAGCCTGGTAGAGCGGATGATGCAAGGATTTGGTCGATGAAGCCAGGATCGAGAGTATATTGCTTTCGCGGCACAAAAAATGCCTCATTGAAGCGATACAGAATGGTCAGCAGCACCTCGATATCTCCGTCCGTCGCTTGCAGGAGGCCATTCAGGGTTTTGCCGAAGTGGTGCCAGTCTGATTCCGGCTCGGCATGGCTTACAACGGCGGGTAGATCACGCAATAGCGGCATTGGCAAGTTCGGGTCGTTGTTTGGGCAGGCTTGGCTGGCACCAGCGCCTAGAATCACCATGCGCGGCATTCATGACCATATTAACTCTATCGCCGGGTGTGTCATCGAATCTAAAGTTCTGACCTGCTCGGGCAGTTCGAGCAAAGAATGGACCCACCCGCGTTCCAGAAATGCTGACCTGGTTTCGCGGTGTGTTCGCGTTGGTAATGGACTGGATACGAGGGCCAAGCGGCGGCTTTGAACGCGTTCCGATTCCTTGAAGTATTGGAACGGGGGCCTTCGTTTTCCGTTTGAAATCGTTCCTCCCGTGAAAGGCCGTTCGCAGCTCGGCCGGCTTGTTACCGCACAGGAGGATGGATCAGGGGGATGTTCTCGCGGCGGCCGCGGCGGTACACCGGAAGTCGGCCAGATCCGTGGTGATCGCCGGATACCGCGGATGCAATTCGCTAAGACGAATGAGGCAAAAGTCCGCGAGATCCGGCTTGCGATCCGCGTAACGGGCTGCCAACTCCGCCAGTCGCGAAATATGCTCGTTCAACACAAATGTGGACCGCACAAGGCTGTCGTGCAACAGCGCCAGAACCAGAGCGCTGCTACCGAGATGAAACGCGGTTTCCGCTAACACCGCTTCACACGTCACTAGCTGCTCGGTGACCCTTTCAGCAATATCGGCGGCCCACTCATGATGGTAGTCGTGCCGGTTCCCGAACGCGACGAGAAAACCCGTGTCCGCGATCGCCTTCATTTACGAGAGAAGCCTTTGCGCAAATCGAGAGGTCGCTTGGTCCGGCAATCGCGCCCGCCCAGCGAAGGAACGGACGTTGGGCGGTAGTTCGGGCTTTCTCAAGTTCCTCTCGAACAATGCGTCCCTTGGGAATACCCGTTTTGCGCGCTGTAGTTTCCAGCCATGCCGCCAGAATTGTAACACACGCGCTCGTCCGTTCGGCCTTCGACCGTATCGGCCCTGGTAAAGGCCGCTCACGTCAGATGGAGCGAGTTGGTAGGCCAAACAAGAAACTGGAACCTCGCCCGAAACGGCGCTAGGAATATCGCTCCCTGAAGTCCCCGTACTTCAATTGGACGCATAGCGCTCGTTCGGTGGAAGGTCCGGTACCCGAAAGCGCTGGGACCATCGCAAAATCGGAAAATGATCCCGCATTACGCAGAACCATGTATTGCCTATCTCGTGCCGCTGATTGCGATCGTGACCAAGCTTGGCACCAGGCAGACCCGATTTGCCCACTCATCCGGTTCGGAAGCTACCCAGATCAGCAGTAGACTCTCTACTGCGTGACCCACCGGGAGGTCTTGCCTGATCAGCAATACACCCGGGCTGCGCCGGAACCGTGTGAACTGGCGGAAGTGTCCCGGCATGGTTTGGAAATCATGGGAGACCAGAATCCGGCCCTCATCTGCGGCAAACGCCAGCACCTCAGGATCTGGTACTCTGTCGAGCCGTGCTGCCTGCGCACTACGGAAATCGATCATTGGTTCGCGGCGAACCGCCCCGCGAACGATCGCCTTTCGGAGATCATTGTCCGCCTGATACCGAATCTTCATTGCCGAGGAAGCGGGACGCCGCCGCGGGCATGCTCAAGCCGGGCCCGCAAGTCCGGACTTGCGGGCGTCCCCTGCCGCTCCAACTCGGACCATCGCTCCTTGCGTTGCGCCAAATAGGCGTCAATATCGGCTTGGTGATCCAGATAAAATGCGATGGCCCCATAGACGCGCGCCAAAGTCAGTCCCTCGAAATCCTCACGGATACTCTCCGGGGAGCATCCTTCCCGAAACGCGTAGACGATTGAATCAAGCGAGACGCGGGTGCCCGGGAGATAGTAGACGCCTTCGCGCTGTTCGACATGTTCACTGGCCATGACCCCACTCCTGCTCCGATTATACGAGACGTGGCTGCGGTTCTGCGCGCCGCCGGGCCGCCAAGAGGTCGCACTGCCGACCTCCGGAACAGGATCCCGCCCTGATACGCCGTTTACGCCGGGCAGTGAGGCGGCGTTCCAGATCGCATCAAAGCAGGGCCAAAGTAGCGTAGCCGGGCCGTCCTCAGGGCTCTGTGCGATTACCTCGGGTATCGGGAGGAGTCAGCGCGCTAGTAGCACGACACCGCCCAGCACCAGCAAAGCGCCGGCGCCGCGCCGCATTCCCACGTGTTCCTTCAGGATGAACTTCGCCGCCACCGTCTCCAGGATGAAGCTGGACGCAGAGGCTGGCACGGCGAAGCTGAGCGGTTCAGCCTGCACCAATGCCATGAACGCGAAGAAAGAAATCGCCAGGCAGACGATCGAAAGGATCAGGTAGCGGCGCTTGGCAATGGTCTTCAGCAATCGCGCGAGGCCCCGCGCGTCCACCGATTGCTCGCCCGCTCTCTTCATCTCGTGACTCTGCAGCAGGTCGCTCAGCGCGGTGGCCGCTACTACGATACTCAACAGGATCCACTTCATTCGGATCCCTGCGCCGGCGTCGTGGTGTTTTGTGAAGTCGTGCCTACTACGCCGGTACCCACGAAGATCAGCACGCTTCCCAGCCACTGCTGGAGGGTGACGGCTTCGTGCAGAAAAACCTGGCCAAACAGCGTCGCCAGCACGTAGCCGATGGCCGTCACCGGCAGCACGAAACTCAAGTCCGCGAGGCTCAGCAGCGCCATGCGCGTGAGGAGCGCCAGGATGAGCATCACGATGCCCAGCGCCACGAATGGGTTCACCATCGCGCGCAGGTAGACCGCGGGGTTCAACGACAAGACTTGCGGAAAATGTTTGGTGCCCCACGCCAGAGACAGATTGCCCAGCGGCCGCAGGAAGACAAATAGACCCAGCAGAGAATAGGTGCGGAAGCGCGTGCCGGAGTGGTCCCTCATCCATCCAGCTTAAACTGGAATCCCAAGTGCAGTCCAGCGGCCTGTGGCATCAGGGTGCGCAAGGCAATTGCCACGCTCGCGCCAGACAGCGGCGGTTGGCAACCGCCGCGCAGGCTGCCAGCCTGCCCCACACCCGTGGCATAATAGCGCGCATAGGGTTCCATGTCTTTTGCGCTCATTTTCCGCATCCTGATCGCCATCTTCCTGGGGAGCCAGATCTATTGGTTCGTGCGGGCGCGCGCGCTGGTGAAGAGAGTGGCAAAAACCAGGCGGGCGCGGCTGCTATTGACCGGCGCCGGTGTGGCAGCATATCTCGCGTTGTTCGCTCTCAACTTCGGCGTGCTTGGGCGGCGCGCGAGCCCCACGCGCTTGACTTGGTATGACGCGCTGATAGCGGCTCCGTTTGCCTGGTGGGTGGTCTGTTCCCTGGTGGGGTTTCTGCTCGCCATCCTGTTATGGCCCGTACGGCGCGTGGCGCGATCCACCCGCGCGCTGGGCTCGCCCGGCCGGCGGCAATTCCTGGAACGCAGCGCGAGCGCGGTGGTCGCCGCGCCATTTGTGGCCGGCGCGTATGGTTTGTTTTATGGCCGGCTGAATCTAGAAATCACCGCGCAGCGCATTCGCCTGGCACGCCTTCCCAAGGCCTTCGCGGGATTCCGCATCGCGCAACTTTCCGACATTCACATCGGGCCGTTCATGACCGAGGACCAAATCCGCAAGTATGTCCGGATCGCGAACGATCTGAAGCCCGATCTGATTGCGCTGACCGGCGACTTCGTCACCTGGGACCCATCCACGCAGGCGGCGGTGGTGAACGCGGTCACCGGCCTGCACGCGCCTTTCGGCATCTTCGGCTGCCTGGGAAACCACGAAGCCTGGTCGCACACCGAGGACTCCATCACGCGCATGTTGCAGCAAGTGGGAATCCGGATGCTGCGCCGGGAGCGCGTGACGGTTTCGACGCACGGGGAATCCTTCAATCTGATCGGAGTCGATTTCGAAACCCGCCGCCACATGGTGCCCGGCAACGAGAAGTTCGTGCGCGTGTATCTCGAAGGCGTGGAGAGCCTCGTCGCGCCCGGCATGGTGAACATTCTGATGAGTCACAACCCGGACACGTTCGATCGGGCAGCGGAGATGGGCATCGATCTGAGCCTGGCGGGACACACGCACGGCGGGCAAGTGGCGCTCGAATTCGTCAGTCCCGAGATCGCGCCCAGCCGGCTGGTGACACCCTACGTGGCAGGCTGGTTCCAGAAGCCCGGCGGCCAACTCTACGTGAACCGCGGCATCGGGACCATCGGCGTGCCCATCCGCATCGGCGCGCCGCCGGAGATTACGGTGTACGAGCTGAGCGACTGAGTCTTGTCTCCGGGTCCGCGACTCCTCTCCAACCCGCTGATGCCACGGGAGGCAGACTGTGGGGCGGCCAATCTTGGCCGCAGCCGCCCTTCAGGCGGCCAAGCCGGCTAAAAGCCGGCTGCGGGCAGGATTGGCAGCCAGGATTGGCCGCCCCACATCAGCCCGATGGAAAGTGCACATTTGTCGCCGGAATTGTCACTGGATTAAGCGAACATCAATAGCGCAGCGCAAAGGAGATCTGGCGGTCCACGTACTCATCCGCGGGGCCGGCGGGGATATGCACAATTAATCCGGACGGCCCCTCCCTTGTGGCGCCTTCCACGCTCGCCAGCAGATCGCCGTTGATCAACTCCAGCCGGTAGTCGCGCGAGGCGCGGCCCGAAACGGTGAGTACGAGTTGCCGGCCATTGTCCGTCCACCGCTCGGAAACGATTTTCAGGTGCATGCTTCGCTCGGCAAGCTGTGGCGGCGAATACGGCAGCGCGTACCCGAAAAGGCCGTGATGCCGAATGCTGAGCGTGCTCGCTCCCCGCGGCACGGCGATTTCAAACCGCGGATGCCAGTCCAGGTACTCGGAATCCGTTTTCCAGGTGACCGGCTGGCCTTCGAGCGTGGCGCTGTCCACGTGCGCGCAAGGCGGGTACGCGGGCGCAAACTCCAGGTAGACGACCTCGGAACCGGAGTTGTTCATGGTCAACTGCAACGTGCCGGCATCCCTGCGGATATCCAGATTCACGCGCGCGCCGGGCAGCGGGATGCCATGCACACCGGCCGTCTGCCAGTCCGCCGGGAGGTGCGGCGCGAAGACGATCTTCCGGCCGGCCGCATCGGTCTCCAGACCGAGCAAGCCGCGCAGAAGGGGCGACACCACCATCGCCGCCGACCATATCTGGTGCGGTGAAGCGGTGGACAGCGGCGTATACGAATCGCCGGAGAGGACTTCGGTGGTGTTGCCGCCGGCTCCATCCAATGCCAGCCATGCATTGGCGCGCAGGTTCGCCAGCGCTGGTTCGGCCGCATGGTTGCGGTATTCGCCGACGGCTGCCCAGCCGGTGAAGAGCGGCCAGACCGAGCCAAAATGATACCCGGAAGGATCGTAGAGTGGGCTCCCGGATGAGATGATGCGAGTTCCCCAATCGGTCGCAAACTGCTCACGGGCGAGCAGGCCGATCATGTCCTGCGCGTGCCGCCGGTCCAGCAGGTCGAACCACATGGGAACGGTGGCCAGCACGCTGGGTTGGTCCACCGGCTGACCGCTGACGCCGAGCGCAAACGCATAGCCGTGCCCCGGCAGCCAGAACCGCTCTTCGAGCGCGCGGCGCTTCTGGGCGAACTCCGCGTCGAGGTCCTGCGCACGCGGGCCGTCGTTGAGCAGGCGCGCCAGCATGGCCAGGGAGCGCAAAGCCTCCACGTAACATCCGGCCTGATACAACTCCACGCGGACCGGCAACAAGGGTCCACCCTCCACCCATCCGTGACCGACGTGCAGGTTCCGCGGGAAGCCGGCATCATCCAAGGTCGATCGCATGAATGCCAACGCCTTCCACAGCCGGGGTGCCTGTTCGCGGGCGAAGGTAACGTCTCCGCTGGCGCGCACGTAATCGGCGGTAGCGATGGCGTAGAGCGGCGTGGCGTCGGCGGAGGCGAAACCGTAAGGGTATTGCTTGAACCAATCGACCTGGCCGGCGGATTGCGAGATTTCGTGCGGAATCTTGCCATCGTCGCGCTGGAAATGCGAAATGAACTGGATGGCGGCGCGCGCGTTCGCAAAATCGCCGGCGGAGGTCAGCGCGAGCGATGTCCAAAAAGAATCGCGGCCGAAGAACCACGCAAACCCCGGCCGGTAAGCGCCCTTCGACGGACCGTAGCCGGCGACCAGCCCCCGGCCGAGGAATGGATTGTCCACAAATCCCTTTACCACGCTGATGCGGGACCAGTCGTAAGCTTGCTGCAGACGCGCGTCGGGCAGGGATAACTCAATCGTGTTTGCCAGATAGTCGCGGTAATAGCGTTCCGTGTCTTCCACGAGGCGGCCGCTGCGCGCGATCAGCCGGTTGTAGGCAGCCAGCGCCTCATCGGCCGATTTCATGGATGCGGCCAGCGCCAGCACGCGTTGCGCGTGCCCCTTGATTTCACCGAGGGTAAACACCGCGTGCGTGGTGGACGCGTAATTGGTCGCGTACTCTCGCGATTCGAGCGCCGCATCGGGCGATCCGAAGACGGCCGCAAACGGCTGTCCGTCGGCTCCGAACTGAAAGCTCTTGAGCCGGCCGTTCCACTCCGCGTAGCCCGTGCCGATGGATGCCGGCCACATCAATTGGAAGTCGCGTGTGAACTCCACGTCGATGCGGAGCGGGCTGCGGGCACGCACATCGAGCAGGATCGCTGCGCCTGGTTCGTCGATGGGCGCGACCAGTGTTTCGTCGGCCTGAAAATCGTCACCCGCGTAGGTGATGGTGTACGATCCCGGACGCGCTGTGATGCGGCGCGCCACACTCTCTCCGGGAATGACTTGCGCGTCGGCGATGAACCGCAGTTTCAGGCCGCCGAAGATCTTGAGAGGGTAGACATACGCTTCCAGCGTGCCATCTTCGGCGCCGAGCAGGGCGGCGCGCGGACCGGCCGCGTCCAGAAACTCCCACGCGCGGACCGGGCGCGAGAGCTGCGGATCGGCGGCGAAACAGTTCATGGCCAGCATGGCGAGCAGTAAGGCGGCCGGCCTTAGAAGTGTTGAATACATAGCCATCAGTATAGTGTGGGGCAGGGCGCCAGGCGGGGCCAGTATACTTAAAGAAATGAGCAGAGGGGTGACCAGGCGAGCCTGGATGGGACTTATGACCGTTCCCGCGGTGCGGGCCTGGGCACAGGGAGTGTCTACGCGCGGCGTGAAGCCCATGCCGCGCGGGAAACCATCGGGACTGCCCTGGCATTCCCGATTCGTGGATATCGCGGAGCAGGCCGGGCTGCGCGCGCCGGTGATCTACGGCGGCGCCAAGCGTAAGAAATATATTCTGGAAACGGTGGGCTGCGGCGTCGCGTTTATCGACTACGACAACGATGGCTGGCTCGATCTCTTCATTTTGAGTGGCACGTGCATCGACAACCCACCAGCGGGCGCACACAACCGGCTTTACAAGAATAATCGCAACGGCACCTTCACCGATGTCACCGAACAGGCCGGACTGAAGCGCTCCGGCTGGGCGTCGGCGGTTTCGGTGGGCGACTACGACAACGATGGATTCGACGATCTCTTCCTGACTTACTGGGGCCAGAACGTTCTCTATCGCAATAACGGCGACGGCACCTTCACGGATGTCACCGTGAAGGCCGGGTTGCAGCAGACCGGCACGCCTTGGGGATCGGGCTGCACTTTCCTGGACTACGACCGCGATGGCTACCTGGACCTGTTTGTGGCCCATTACCTGGAGTTCGATTTCGCTTCCGTCCCCAAGCCTGGAGAGAACTCCAATTGCAACTGGAAAGGCATACCGGTAAACTGCGGGCCGCGCGGTCTGCCGCCTGGTTCGCTGACGCTCTACCACAACAATGGCGACGGCACTTTCACGAATGTGAGCGCGAAGTCCGGAGTGGCGAAGCTAAAGGGGTACGCCATGACCGCCGTGGCTGCGGATTTCGATAACGACGGATGGCCGGACATCTACGTAGCCTGCGACTCGACGCCCAGTTTCCTGCTGCGCAACA
>Ga0182016_10007420_pt1 | contig 11285 bp, 8 predicted proteins | sample 712S2MmetaG_FD_120491 | JGI IMG/M metagenome (GOLD analysis project Ga0182016, IMG submission 120491) | Permafrost microbial communities from Stordalen Mire, Sweden - 712S2M metaG | ecosystem: Environmental > Terrestrial > Soil > Wetlands > Permafrost | place: Sweden: Stordalen | collected...
GGCGAGCAACTGCTGGATTTGTATGGCGTCGCTGACCGACGATACATTGTTATAGTAAGGCAGCGTCAACGTGCCTGGCGGCCCTTGCGGACCTTGCGGTCCAGCCGGTCCCTGTGGGCCCGCCGGACCCTGCGCCCCGTACGCCACCGCGAACCTGGCCACCACGGTTCCCACCAACACCTTTAACTGATACGACCCTGGAGCCAGCGACGCCGGCAGTGTCGCGACAATCTGCGTCGCGGACGCGCTTACCACCGTCAGTACCGCATTTCCGAGCCCTACCGCGGGTGTCCCCGTGGCGGGCGCCAGGTTTAGTCCGGAAATCGTGATCTGGTTGGCCGCCGAGTTGATGGTCGCGGTCGTGATTACTGGATTTTGCCCCGCGCCCGGCAGCATCCCGGCACAAGCGCAAAGAAGCACCGCCGCAAGTATCGAAAGTTTTGTCATTTCTCTCCTCCGTTGTTTTAAGCTAGACTTGGAACTTGTTCAACAACTCGAGCAACCGCTAACTCACGCCCGACTTACTGGGCCCCGACTGTCAGGGAGCCGTGGCCGCACGCCGATGCGGCGCTACGATCACTCCGGCCGGGCGAAGTACCCGCTGTTGTTGTCGTTGTTGTCGATATACCAACCAACAAACCAGTTGCTGTTGTTCATTCCCGCGGTAACCAATCCGTTCACTGCCGCGGCCGGCGGGGCGATTTTAGCGAATTTGCCGCTGGAGATGTTATAGAAGAATCCGTGATCGACCGCGTTGGCAGCCGCAGCCCACCCGATAGCCTCCCCGGAGTCGTTAACCCCGGTGAGCTCGGTGTCTATTGCTCCGGGATAATTCACCGCGTAGCCGCAGTTGCCGTAGCCCGCCACGTACGCACCGCCTTGGGTCGGACTAGTGGTGTACCAGCCAACCACCTGTCCGTTGTTGTTAATAGCGGCCGCGCCGCTGGTCAAAGCGGTGGCCGGACAGTTGAAAACAGCCGGATTCCCAAGCGCCCAGACCCAACTGTAGGATTGAGAGCTGACAAAACAATTGCCCACGGTGAAGCCCGTATTGTTAATGCCGGCCAGCCTGTTGTTCAATCCACCGTCGGCGCAGGGTACATCAAGCTGGCTAAAGACACCGGCCGAGTCTGTAAAGCTCAAGGTGTAAGGGAGGCCCGCAACTGGGAAGTAGAAACCTCCTACGACACTGGAATCGTTGATAGACGTGGCCCACGTGGAGCCGGGTGCCCCTCCGGGATAGTCGATGGGATAGACCCAGGTGCGCTTCTTCAGGTTGTAAGTGAAACCGTGCCAACCGAAGGTCGCGCTGTCCTGGTAATAGCCGGCGATCATGTATTCATTGTTGATTCCCATAGGGATGGTGGAGTACGGCACCGACCCCGGCACGGTGATCGTCACGAACTGGTAACGCGTCGCGGCGCTGGCTGCCGCGGCAGTGAGAACTACAAAAGCAACTGCAACTAGTTTCTTCATGACAGTTTCCTTTCTTGTTTTGTGGGTCAGTCAAGGGCGCCTGCTCTACGTTTTATCTCTCCTGCTTCGCCGGCCGCGGGCGATGCAACGCGTGGATGTCCGGCTCTCCTGCGTGCCCGAACAATTCCGGATGCAAATAGTACCCTTGCTCAGGCGCCGCTTTCTCCACTTCCACCGGAATGCGATGGGCGTTAGCCCAGGCATCCTGCCGGATCCCGGTCACCTGCCAGGACACTTCCACTCCAGGCTTGTCCGTCTTGATCACAAACTGGCCACTGGCGATCTTCGATGCTACGATCGCCTGCGCGAATTGCCCGATCGCCGTCAACTGATAACGGAAATCTCTGTTCAGAGCCTCAAACCACTCCGGCATCTTCACCACAGCGGTTCCCGAGCCATCGGTAATGACGGTGCCGTCATAGATGTTCTTCATGTCCGGCGATTCCACAAACGAGTGATAGAGGTATTTGTGTTCCGGATCAGTCGGATGGTCAATCACAAAAGACCCGCCGGCCTTGTTCAAGTTTCCGGCAACCGTGACCACACCACCGAAATAGCCGGCGATCCCGTAGCCCAACCCATCCGTCCCACCCGACCCAGGGACGGCTTCAATCCCGTTGCCGGCATAGCCTCCTCCATTCCCCCCAAACGCGACCACCGCATCGCCCCCGGCCCCGGTCGAATCGCCGCCCTGCGCGAGAACTCCGCTGCCGGCCAGATTCCCCGAGGTCTCGATGCCCCCTCCGTAGAACTCGCCACCATTACCTCCATACGAGTAGTTGGCGACGGGAGCCCCGCCTTGGCCGTACACTCCGGAGCCGGCGCTTGCTTCCTCGATGGCAGCCGCACCACCTTGCCCAGACACGCCTATAGTGAAGGTCCCCACGCCGACTCCATAAATCGCCGTGCTCGACGCGCCGAACTGCTCGACTTCGAAAGCGTTGCCGCTCGATGTCACCTGCCCCAGATAGGGCAGCGTCAGCGTACCCGCGCCTGCCTGCGTATACGCCACATCGAACCTCGCGCTCAGTGTTCCAACCGTCACCCTCAACGCATAGGTCCCTGGCGGCAGCGACGGCGGCAGTGTCGCCACAATCGTCGCCGCCGTGGCGCTCACTACGGTCAATCCCGCATTCCCTAGCCCCACGGCGGGCATCCCTGTTGCGGGCAACAGGTTTACACCGCTGATCGTGATCTGATTCGTGACCGAATTGATTGCCGCCGACTCAATCACCGGCACCTGCACCGCGCCTGGCAGCCACCCGGCGAAAGCGCACAACAACAACGCTAGGATCGTAGTCTTTGTCATTGGTCTCCTCCTTGTGCTATCTCTGCTTCATTGCCGGCCGCGGATGACGCACTTCGTGAACATCCGGCTCGCCGCCATGCCCGAACAATTCCGGGTGCAGATAGTGCCCTTGCTCAGGCGCCTGTTTCTCCACTTCCAGCGGAATGCGGTGAGCGTTGGCCCAGGCATCCTGACGGATCCCCGTCACCTGCCAGGACACTTTGACGCCCGGCCGGTCAGTGCGGATGACGAAGCTGCCGCCCGAGATCTCCGACGCCACGATCGCCTGTGCGAACTGCCCGATCACCGTCAACTGATACCGGAAGTCTCTGTTCAGAGCTTCAAACCATTCCGGCATCTTAACCACGGCGGTTCCCGAGCCATCGGTCGCTACGTTGCCGTTGTAGATATTCATCATGTCTGGCGATTCCACGAAGGAGTGCAACAGATACTTGTGCTCGGGATCGGGATCGGTCGGATGGTCGATCAAGAAAGACCCGCCGGATTTAGCCAGGTTTCCGTTGACAAACACGTTTCCCGCGAAGTAGCCGGCGAGGCCGTAATTCAAAGAAGACGGCCCGGGCCCCGGGTAGGCGTCGATCCCGTCGCCGCCGACACCTTCGCCGGCTGCGTTGGTCCCGGTTGCCCCGCCCACGGCAACCACACCAATCCCACCTTGGGTCGGTCCGGCGCTGCTGCCACCACCGTAGAAGTCGCCCCCGTCGCCACCTACGCCCAGACCACTCTGCCCGGGGCCGGAGGAAACACCGTTGGGAGCCGTATCGCCACCCAGCGCAAACACGCCCGCGCCGCCGGCAACATCCGCAGACTCGTTGGTGCCCCCGTAGAACTGGCCTCCATAGCCGCCGACAGTTGCCGCGGCGACTGGATTCCCGCCTTGCCCATACACTCCCGAGCCTCCCGAGCCGTTGTTGCTCACGGTCGCGCCTCCTTGGCCGGCCAGGCCCGAGCCCCCGATCTGCAGGCTGCCATCGTTGTACCCGCCGAGGCCGTAGAGCGCCGTGCCTCCAAGGCCGACCTGATCGACTTCGAACGCATTGCCGCCCGAAGTGACCTGCCCCAAGAAAGGCAGGGTCACCGTCCCGGCGGGCCCTTGCGGCCCTTGCGGTCCCGTGGGTCCGGCCGGGCCTTGAGCGCCGTCCACGGCCACGAAGAAACCGTTCTGCGAGGCGACCGTGACCCTCAACAGGTACGCACCCGGCGCCAGATTCGCGGGCACCGAAGCCACAATCTTGGTCGCAGTAGAGGTTACTACGGTAAGTTGAATGACTCCCAGCGTCACTGTGGGCGACGGTGTGAGATTCTGGCCCTGGATAATGAGTTGGTTCGTCGTTGAGTTGATGCTTGCCGTTGCAATCGACGGCGGGTTGCCCGCGCTCAATTGCCCGCACGCGCACAGCAAAATCGCCGCCAGTATCGTAATGTTCATCTTCGTCATGGTTCCCTCCTGTTGTCCTGATGTTGCTTCTTCAAAGGCCGGGGGTGATGCAACTCGTGAACGTCGGGCTCCCCCGAGTACCCGAACAATTCCGGATGAAGGTAGTGACCCTGATCCGGGGTTGCCTTTTCCACTTCGAGCGGGATACGATGATCGTAATCTGGTTGACCGGCGCGTTGATGGTCGCCGTCGCGATCACCGGAAATTGCTGCGCGCCCCGCATCGTCCCGGCACAAGCGCCCAGCAAGACCGCCGCGAGTATCGTAGTCTTCGTCGTCATCGTTCTCCTCTTAATGCCCTGGAGATCTAACGTTGCCTCTGCACCGGCCGCGGATGATGCAACTCGTGAATATCCGGCTCTCCCGCGTGCCCGTACAATTCCGGATGCAGATAGTGGCCCTGATCCCCGGCGGCCTTCTCCACTTCCAGCGGGATGCGGTGCGCATTGGCCCAGGCGTCCTGCCGTATCCCGGTCACCTGCCAGGACACCTTGATGCCGGGCTTGTCGGTGCGGATGACGAAGCTGCCGTTGGCGATTTCCGAGGCCACGATCGCCTGCGCGAACTGCCCGATCACCGTCAACTGATAGCGGAAGTCCCGGTTCAGCGCCTCAAACCACTCCGGCATCTTCACCACCGCCGTCCCCGACCCGTCCGTCACCACGTTGCCGTCGTAGATGTTCTTCATGTCCGGCGACTCAACGAACGAGTGATACAGATATTTGTGCTCCGGATCCGTGGGATGGTCGATCACAAACGACCCTCCAGCTTTGTTCAGGGTTCCGACAGTCACCGTTCCGGAGAAATAACCGGCGAGTCCATAATTAAGGTTGTCGGACGGCCCCATCCCCGGCGCGGCCAGGATCCCATTCCCGGCATACCCGCCCGGAGCGGCCGCACCCCCTTGCACATAAATACCCTGTCCCGCCCCTGTGATTAACTCGCTGCCGCCGCCGAAGAAGTCGCCACCGTCGCCAGCCTCGGCTGTGTTGCCGCTGGTCGCCGTATCGCCGCCCTGCGCATAAACGCCGGCGCCGCCCCAGCCCGGCGTACCCGCGTTCCCTCCTCCGTAGAATTTGCCGCCAACGCCGCCGTAGCTGCCGTCGACGATGGGCGCCCCGCCTTGCCCATACACACCGTCGCCGGCGACCCCGAGCCCGACCAAGGCCGCGCCGCCTTGCCCTGCCAAGCCAACGCCATACACCCCGCCCAGGCCGTAGATGGCCGTGCCCCCATTGCCAAACTGATCCACCTCAAACGCATTACCGGTCGAGGTTGCCTGCCCCAAAAAGGGCAACGTCAGTGCACCGGCCGGCCCTTGCGGACCTTGTGGTCCCTGAGGGCCTTGCGGACCGGGCGGGCCTTGTGGACCTTGCGAGCCAGTGTCGGTAACCGCCAGGTCGAGGTACCCCGCGCCGGCGCTGGTCTTCACCTGCAAGAGTTGTGTTCCTCCCAACCCCGCCAAAACCGTCGAAAAGTCCGCGACGATCTGACCGGCCTGGTACGACGTCACCGTGAGGGGGCTGCCATCCACGGAGACCTTTGGTACGCCGGTGGCCGCCACCAAGTTGTTGCCCTCAATCACGATTTGGCCGGTCCCATTGTTGATGGCGGCGCGCAGGATGGCCGGCGCCGCCGACACGTCCGGCGTCTGTTGTTGCGCGTCGGCCATGTTAGCCAACGCCAGCAGCGCGGCCAGGAGGCCGGCGCCCCCTGCCGGCCAGAGATTTGTTCGATTCGTCATGGTAGTTTTCTCCGCTTCACTAAGATTCCCGGCTCGCCTGCGATGCGCGGAGAGTTCGGGACGCCCTCTTCATACACTCTTAGGCGCAATTTGACGGCGGTTTTCCAAGGGGCGAAGCGATTATTTTCGTGCTAGGCTGATACAACGTATGGGATCGGAAACGGGCGGCGCGAACGCGGTCACGGCCCTGCTACGCGAATGGTCCGGCGGCGATAAAGGAGCGCTGGACCGCCTGGTTCCGCTCGTCTACGACGAGCTTCGCCAGGTCGCGCAAGCCCAATTGCGCAAGGAGCGCCATGCGCGAACCATGCAGCCGACCGCGCTCGTCCATGAGCTCTACGTCCGTCTCGCGGGCGGCCAGCAGCTCACGTTGGCCGATCGCGCGCACTTCCTCGCCGTAGCGGCACGAAGCATGCGCAAGATCCTCCTGGACCAGGCCCGCCGGCGCAACGCCGACAAGCGGGGCAGCGGCGACGAAAAGCTATCGCTCGACGAAGCCCTGGCCGCCGGGCTGGAGCGCCCCGCCGTTCTCATCGCGATGGACGATGCCTTGAAGGTCCTCGCCGCGCGCGACCCGCTGCTGGCGGAGTTGATCGAACTGCGCTATTTCGGTGGACTTACCGCCGAGGAGTCCAGCGTGGTCGTCCACAAGGAAACACGGGAAATCCAGCGCGACCTCGTTCTGGCCAAAACCTGGCTCCGCCGATACCTTGCCGCTTAGTGGGGCAGACCATCGCACTTTGTGGTCTGCCGCCTTCGCGCGAGCGTTGGCAGGCGACATAGAACGATCGCCTGCCCCACCAAAGCACCATTCCTAGGGCATCTCGACTTCGAGCGCGTAGACGTCCATGTTTTTTCGTATTACCGTGGCCACCGGTGTGTCACCCGGCGCCACCCCGGACAATACGTAACTGGTCAGGTCCGATTGTGGAATCTGCCGCGAGCTTGCGAAGCGCTCGTGGGGCCCGCCACCGATCGCAACCCGCCATATGGGTTGTTCAGGCGACAGGAAATCTTGCACGAACATGTATGTTCCGTTCTCGGACCAGAACGGGGTCGTGTAACCTGCCGAAGTTCCCAGCGTGTTCCATCTTCCGGACCGGCTGTCGAAGAGCCGCAGCTTCGACCTGTCCGTCGCTGCGATATAGCGTCCTTTCGGAGACCACGAGCCCGCCACAAGCTCTTCCGATTCCGGCAACATCGAGATCTTGCGAGTATTCACGTCCATCAGATACAGCCCACTGCCTGGGTGCCCCGATGGGGCGGTAAGCCGAAACAGCAAAGCCTTGCCATCCGGCGACCAGGACGGGTACCGGGCGATGAAGCCCTCCGGACTGGGTCTGGTGATCGGGCCGCCCGAAAACGCGACCCGGTACACTCCGGCGCTACGGCCAGGAACCCGTCCGGTGAACACCACGGAATCTCCGCTGGGCGACCAGTCCGGCTCGCTCGCCAGCACTTCGCCGGTATCAATCTGCCGTGGTTCACTGCCATCGGCGCGGCTGATCGAGAGCGCCTCCTGGGGAGCCACGGTATAGGCCAGCCAGCGTCCATCCCTGGAGAAAGCAGCCCACCGCCCCGCAATGCCAGGAAGAAAGGGAACAAACTCACGGCGCTTGCGGTCGAAACGCACGAATTCGCGCCGTTCCAGGCCGGAGACATAGTAGACTCGCTTGCCGTCAGGCGACGGAACCGGCCAGTAGATACCGGACGTGGACGAGTGAATCACCATCGGGCGGCCGCTAGCCAACCCAAGGAACCCGCCGTGGTCCTGCACGGCCAGGAGACGGAAAGTGTCGCTTGCGGAGCGAAACAGATAGTACTTCCCACCTGCAAACCACGATCCGGAGTCCTGTGCGGCGGGCATTCTCGAGTCCGCATTGAGCCTTGAAAAAAGGATGTGCAGACCGGTTCCATCCCCGTTCACTTCCCAAATTCTCGGCCGGGAGAAATCGTCGGCCTTAGCCAGGAACCGAATTACCCCGCCGCGAGGGCCGGGCAGGCAACGAATCTGCACGGGTGAACCGGGAAACGCCAGGAGCTTACGGATTCCGCTTCCGTCGATGGCCGCTTTGAACAGGCTGTTTCCCCGCGAAAACACGATGCTCTGGCTGTCGGGCCCCCACCCCGCGCCCACCGCCTCAATATTTCCGATGCGCCGTACCAGATGGCCGGCAGTGCTGACAATGAAAAGGGGCGTCTCGTCGTGGTGTCCACTGGTGATCAGCAGGTTCGTCCGGTCCGGCGAAATGTCAAGCAGTTCGACTCCTTCGATTTCGCTTCTCAGCGGCTGCGGCACGCCGCCCGCGGCCGGAACTTTGGCCAGGGTGAACACGCCGAGGGAACGTAGGACACAATACACAAATTTCCCATCGGTAGCCAGACCGTTGCCTGCAACCTGGCCGGTCTGAGTAAGCTGATTCACAGCCGAGACTCGTGGCAACCTCGGCGCGCCGAAGCGTAGCGCGACCGCCAGAGACGCAAATACCAAGGTCGCGCCTAGTGCGCCCACCACCGCCAAGCGATGCCGCCGCAGGAACTTCCCGGCACGATACCTCACGGTATCCGGCCGCGCTCTCACCGGGCGGCCTCCCAGGTGCAAGCGGATGTCCCGCGCCAGATCCGCCGCCGACGCATACCGCCGCCCCGGCTCCTTACGAATCGCCATGCGGATGATGTTGTCCAGGTCGCCCGACAGATCGGGCCGCACTTTCGCCGGAGGCGGCGGTTCCTCCCGACACACGACGCGCTCAACCGTCGAGGGCGAAAAGTCGCCGATGTCCTGCGCCTTCCTGCCTGTCAGCAGCTCATAAAGGTACAGCCCGAGCGCGTAAACGTCCGCCGAAACTGTGACGGGCTCGCCCAAAACCTGCTCGGGCGCCGCATATTCCGGTGTCATCACCCGCAGGCCGCCAACTGTCCGTCCTTCATTCGGCCCCTCGTCGCTTACCATCTTGGCGATTCCGAAATCCAGCAGCTTCGGTACGCCCTCAGCCGTCACCAGAATGTTGCCCGGCTTCAAATCCCGATGGACCACCGCATGCTTGTTGGCGTAGTCCACGGCGCTGCAAACATCGATCCAAAGCCTTAGCCGCTCGTCGATGCCCAACTCGTGCTGCCGGCACCACTCGGTGATGGGCTCTCCTGCGATAAACTCCATCACCAGGTAGGGCACGCCTTGATCCGTCGAGCCGCCATCCAACAGCCGTGCAATATTGGGATGCGAGAGCCGCGCCAGGATCTGCCGCTCCTGCCGGAACCGTTGCATGGTTTCCGGCGATTGGGCCGCCGCACGCACGAGTTTAATGGCCACTACCTGTTGGAATTCGCCGTCATCGCGCGCGGCCCGGTAAACTGCCCCCATCCCCCCGTGGCCCAGAATCGATTCAATTCTATAGGGCCCGACCCGCGTTCCGATGCGCTGCTCGTCGGCTCCATGGTGCGGCGCGTCTCCCATGGTTTCACCGGCTTCGAGGTGTTTCAGCAGGGAACTGACTTCCTGCCGCACCGTCTGATCCTCGATCCGGTCGATGAAGCCGGTCCGCTCCTCCGCGGGTAGCTCTAAGGCAGCTCCGAAAAGCCGCCTCACTTCTCCCCATTGCTCCGGCCCCAGCTCAAGCATGGCGTATCAGTATATTTTGCAGCATCTCACGAGAAATCTCACGCAAAATGTTCGAATCGGAATCCCCATTCTTGTGCGCAACGATACTTTCGGTCTATCCACCCTTGTTCTTCTGGCGCTTGCCAGCGGGACCAGTCCGGAAACAGCCGCATTTCGGGGTTTGCGGCATTTGCCGTCAAGCACCTAATAATTCTGTGTTTTCAATATGTTATAGCCAGATCTTGTCACTCTCCACCCGAGTGTGCTAATAATGGTCTTCGGACTCTGTTAACCGGATTCCGACAGACCCCAAATACAGAAACCGAATACATGGAGGTTGTACTTTAATGAAGATTCGTCCGCTCTATGACCGCATCGTGGTCAAACGGATCGAGGAGAAGGAAACCATGCAGGGTGGCCTTTACATCCCCGATTCCGCAAAGGAAAAACCGCAGGAAGGCGAAGTCGTGGCCGTCGGCAAGGGCAAGCGCCTGGAAGACGGCAAACTGGTGCCGCTGGATGTCGAGGTTGGCAATCGCATCCTGTTCGGCAAGTATTCCGGCAGCGACATCAAGCTGGATGGTGAAGAGTTCCTGATCATGCGCGAGGACGAAGTCCTCGGCATTTTGGAAAGTCAGCCCATAGTGGCCAAGAAGGCTTCCTAAGGAGGAGAGAATATCAATGGCAAAACAGATTGTATACGCAGAAAATTCCCGTCAAGCGATCCTGCGCGGCGTCAACCAGTTGGCCGATGCAGTGAAAGTAACACTTGGCCCCAAGGGCCGGAACGTGGTTCTGGAGAAGAAATTCGGCGGCCCGAACATCACCAAAGACGGTGTGACGGTGGCCAAGGAAATCGAGCTCAAGGATCCGCTGGAGAACATGGGCGCCCAGATGGTGCGCGAAGTGGCCTCCAAGACCTCGGACGTGGCTGGCGATGGCACGACCACCGCGACCATTCTGGCGCAGTCCATCTACCGCGAAGGCGTGAAGGCCGTAGCGTCGGGCGCCAATCCGATGGCCCTCAAGCGCGGCATCGACAAAGCCGTGGAAGTGGCCGTCGAGTCCGTCAAGAAGCTCTCCAAGCCGGTTTCCGGCGAGATGATCGCGCAAGTCGGCACCATTTCGGCCAACAGCGATGCGACCATCGGCAACATCATCGCCGAGGCGATGAAGAAGGTGGGCAAGGATGGCGTGATCACGGTGGAAGAAGCCAAGACCATGGTCACGGAACTTAGCACCGTGGACGGCATGCAGTTCGACCGCGGTTACCTCTCACCCTACTTTGTCTCCGATCCCGACCGCATGGAATGCGTGCTCGAAGATCCGTATATTCTCATCCATGAGAAGAAGATCAGCAACATGAAGGACCTGCTGCCCGTGCTCGAACAGATCGCGCGCGCCGGCAAGCCCCTGCTGATCATCGCTGAAGAAGTCGAAGGCGAAGCGTTGGCCACCCTGGTGGTCAATAAGCTGCGCGGCACGTTGAACGCCTGTGCGGTGAAAGCCCCCGGCTTCGGCGACCGCCGCAAGGCCATGCTGGAAGACATTGCCATCCTCACCGGCGGCAAGTCCATCATGGAAGAGACCGGAATAAAGCTGGAAGGCGTTCGCCTGGACGACCTGGGGCGCGCCAAGCGCATCACGGTGGACAAGGACAACACCACCATCGTGGATGGCAACGGCAGCCAGAAGTCGATCGAGGGCCGCATCAAGCA
>Ga0182016_10007422_pt1 | contig 11284 bp, 11 predicted proteins | sample 712S2MmetaG_FD_120491 | JGI IMG/M metagenome (GOLD analysis project Ga0182016, IMG submission 120491) | Permafrost microbial communities from Stordalen Mire, Sweden - 712S2M metaG | ecosystem: Environmental > Terrestrial > Soil > Wetlands > Permafrost | place: Sweden: Stordalen | collected...
CAGTTCCGTCCTGGAAATGATTTCCGTCGGAGAAGAAAGCGGCAAGCTTGATCAGGAGTTGGTGCGTATTGCCTCGGTCACGGAAGGGGACTTGGACCGCAATCTGAAAACAGCGGTGGCGTTTTTGGAGCCCTTGATGCTGTTTTTTATCGCCGCGTTCATCGGCACGATTTTTATTGGCATGATCTACCCGATCTTTTCCATGCAGGATTACATCAAATAACAACCAGGTATTTATGAAAATAACTACACGTCAGGCACGTCGCTTCACGCCTCCCCCCCGGGGCTTCACGCTTGTTGAATTGCTCTTGGTCATGACGATTCTGGCCATTCTGGCCGGCATCGTTTTGCCGAAAATGGCCGGTCGCGGCGAACAGGCGCGGCAAACCGCCGCCCAAACTCAGATCGAAACGCTGGGCACGGCTTTGGGCGCTTACGAAGTCGATAACGGCTCCTACCCTCGCGGGCGCGATGGGTTGCAGGCCCTGGTCGTCAAGCCGCGCGATGCCATCAATTGGCACGGCCCTTATATGGAAAAGGGCATTCCAAATGATCCCTGGGGCAAGCCGTATATTTATGAATGCCCCGGCCATCGTAATCCAGCCGGTTACGATCTCTACACCACGGGCCCGGACGGTGTTGTCTATGGCAACTGGACCGCAACCAAACGTTAAGCCTTGCGCGCGCGGTGGCTTTACGCTGATGGAACTGATTCTCGTCATGTCCATACTGGTGATGTTGATGAGCATGGTCATGCCGTCGCTCAAAGGCTTCTTCCGCGGACGCAACCTGGACAACGAGGCGCGGCGATTCTTATCCTTGACCCGCTACGCGCAGAGTCGCGCCATCTCCGAAGGATTGCCGATCGAATTATGGATGAACCCGCGCAATGGTTCTTACGGGGTGCAGGCCATTTCCGGGTACACCGAAACGCAAACCAACTCGATGGTCCGGGATTTTAAAGTTGACTCCACCGTGCAGCTTTCGTTTTCCGTGCCGTCGTCCGTCCTGGTCCGCTCGAATTTTTGGACCCAGGCCAAGGGCATGCTGGGCGCGGTGGCCAAGATCCGGTTTCAGCCCGACGGTTTTATTAGCGACACCAGCCCGGCGAACATCTATTTGCGCCAAGGCGCCACCGAAATGATTTGGATCGCGGAGACGCCCTCCCACTTGAGATATGACATTCAACCCGGCAAACCTGCCCGCCGCTAAACGCGCCCGTTCCGCCTTTACGCTGGTGGAATGCCTGGCGGCGATGATGTTTCTCATCATCGTCGTTCCGGTCGCGTTGCAAGGTTTGCACATCGCCAGCACGGCGGGGGAGATGGCCCAGCGAAAAATGACCGCCGCCCGCATCGGCACCAAGGTTCTTAATGAATTGAAGGTCACCGGCCAGTTGCAAAACTCCAGCCAGAGCGGCGTGGTTCAGGAACGCGGTTTGACCTACAGGTGGTCGGTGAAGTGCCAGCAATGGACCGGAGACACGCAGAGCCAGATGATCCAGGCCACCATGACGGTTTCGTATGGCATCAAGGGGAAGAGTTACGATGTCCACCTCGCCACTTTGCTGCAACCGCCCAACCAGTTATGATTTTGCGCCCCCAATTCAAGCGCCCGGGCGCGTTCACCATGCTGGAATTGCTTCTGGCCATCATGATCATTTCCACCGTGCTGGTGGCGATCAACGGCGTTTTCTTTACCGCCCTCCATTTGCGGGACGCCACCATCAATGCCATTGAAAACAGCCTGCCCGCGGAAGGGGCCCTGGCCGTGATGCAGAATGACTTGGCCAACTTGATTGTTTCCACCAACGGCGTGCTCATCGGTCCGCTGCAGACGACCACCCTGACCAACGCGCTGCCGGATCAAATTGGGCCGGACTTTTATACGACCGGTGGCGAACCGGATGGGATGGTTCCCTGGGGCGACATCCAGAAGGTCGATTATTTGCTCTCGGCTCCAACCAATGGCACGCGGCGCCCTGGCCGCGACCTCATCCGGGCCGTCACCCGCAATTTGCTGCCCATTAGCCAACCACCCCAGCCGGATGAAAAAAATGCCATTCTCAGTGGCGTCCAATCTTTGACCTTCCTCTACTATGACGGAGCGCAGTGGGACGCTGACTGGGATACGACCCAGGAAACCAATTTGCCCGAGGCCATCAAGGTGCAGATTAAAATGGCGGTCGTGCCCGGCGCGGGCACGCCTCCTCAACTGGAAATTGTCGTGCCAGTGGATGTGTTGCTCAACACCAATCCCATCACCGCCATCCAATGAAACTGGAACTCCAACCATCCATTTCGGCGCGCGCTTCGGTGTTAATCATCGTGATGTGGGTGGCATTTGGCTTGGTGGCGATCACGCTTTATTTTGCCAATTCCATGTTTATGGAAATGAAGGCGGCGGACAACCGGGTGGCTTCGCTGGAAGCCGATCAGGCGATTGAGGGCGCGGCGCTTTATGTCAGCAATGTCCTGGCCACCCGCTCTAATTTATCCATGAGCATGTTGAGTGCTCCGGTGCCCGATAATGTGAATTTCCACGCCGATGCGGTCAAAGTGGGTGATGCTACTTTCTGGCTGATCGGGAGGGATACGAACGACCTGCAAACTTCCTCCCAAGGAGATGAACCTTTTTGGGGTTTGATCGATGAAGCTTCCAAGCTGAACATTAATAGCGCCGGGACGAACACCCAGGTTCTTCCCAACATGACCGTCAACACCATCGCGGCCATGTACGATTGGACGACCAGCAGCAACGCCCAGCCCAGCGCCAACGGCGCCAAATCCGAAACCTACTCAGCCTTGCAGCCCCCGTACCTTTGCAAGAGCGGACCTTACGAGACTGTGGAGGAAATGCGCATGATTTATGGCATGAACATGGACATCCTCTTTGGCGAGGACGCCAACCTGAATGATCTCCTGGACCCGAATGAAAATGATGGGCAAAAGTTACCGCCGATGGACAACTCCAACGGCATCCTTGATCCGGGCGCATTGGAATACGCCACGGTCTGGAGTCATGAGCCGGCGACCATGACCAACGGCATGGCGCGCATTGTTGTCACGAATACTACCGCCTTGCAGCAGTTTATTCAGACCAATTATCCAACCCTGGAGCAGTATTTGACCGTCTTTGGCATCAGTAGCACCGGAGGCGGCGCGGGGGGAGGCGGCGGCGGCACAGGGACTCGCGGCGGGGCCACAGGCGGTGGCAATGCAGGCGGCGGGGGCGCGACCGCTGCGGCCGCTCCCACCAGTGTGCTGGATTTCTACATCCGCAGCGGCATGTCCGAGACGGAGTTTCAGCAAATCGAACCGTTCCTCATGAACACCAATGCGACCGGCTTGATCAACATTAATACCGCTACGGCCACCATATTGGCGTCCATTCCCGGCATTGGCTCCAATTATGCCCAGCAGGTCCTTTCTTACCGGCAATCCAATCCGCCTCTTGTCCCTTCCATCACCTGGTTGAAGAACGTTCTGCCTTCGACCTCCACGGCGACCATCGCCCAGATCGGCCCTTACATTACGCCTTATTCCTTTCAATTTACCGCCGATGTCGTGGCCGTGGGCCATCATAATCGCGGCTACCGGCGCGTCCGCTTTGTTTTCGATTGCAGCAGCGGGACGCCCTTGATTGTCTATCGCAAAGACCTGACTTACCTCGGCTGGGCCTTGGGCAAGAAGCTGCACGACAAACTGCTGGCTGGAAATTAAAAATGATTGACTTGTTTAAATCCAAACGTGGCGGTTCAGTTCTGGGACTTTCCCTGGACGGCAACCGGCTGGAGGCCGTCGTTCTTCGCCGGAACAACGGCACCATGCGCGTCCGTCAATCCGTCTCCGCCGATCTGACGCTTTCGCCCCTGACCGACGACCCGGAATTGGTCGGTCGCGAAATCCGCAATCATCTGGACAAGGCGGGAGTGCGCGAGCGCTCTTGCGCCGTCTGCCTCCCCTTGGGCTGGTTGTTGACCTTGCAAACGGAACTGCCGGAATTGCCCGAAGCGGAACGCGAAAGCTTCCTGCAACTGGAGGCGGAACGGGGCTTTCACGGGGGACCGGAAGCCCTGCTCATCGTCAATTCACTTTTCCAGCCCAAGGGCGGAAAACCCTACGCGACCATGCTTGGGGTGCCGCGCGGACAACTGGGCGCCCTCGAGCGGGTCTTGCGCGCGGCCAAGCTCAAACCCGTGACCTTCGCCCTTGGCATCGGCGCCTTGCAACCTCCCGCCGCCGACCAGGAGCGGGTCATCGCCCTGGCGGTACGCGGCAACAGCATTGATCTGCAAATCAGCGGCGGCGGCGGCATTGTCGCCCTGCGGTCGCTCGATGGCGCGATGGAAGCCCAGGGTGGGCAAAAGCGGATTTCCGCTGAACTGACGGCCCGTGAACTGCGGATTACTCTCGGCCAATTGCCCGCGGGCATGGCTGATGGTCCGGGAAAGATTCGCATCTTCGGCCAGGGTGAAATGTGCCGCCAATTCGTGCAGGACATTTCGCCGCGCCTGCAGGCCATGGGCTTGACGGTGGAAACCGTGGAACGCGTGCCGGGTGCGGCGTTCGAGCCTTTGCCTCCGGCTGATTTGGCCGTTTCTCCGGCGCTGGCTTTGGCCGCCGCCTGGGTGCGGGGCACGGAGTCCAAACTGGAATTTCTCCCGCCGCGGGTGCAACCCTGGCAGCGCCTCGTGGCCACGAAGATGTCCGCGCGCACGCTAACTTACGCGGGCGGAGCGGCGGCGGCGGTGGTCCTGGGCATCCTCCTCGCCTTCGGGGTGCAGCAATGGCAAATCAACTCCCTGCAAAAGGAGTGGGACGACATGACCCCGCTCGTCAATCTATTGACCACCGACCAGGACCAAATCAAGGAATTCCGCCCCTGGTACGACCGCTCCTTCCGCAACCTGCGCATCCTGCGCCGCTTGACCGAGGCTTTTCCAGAAGATGGCTCCGTATCCGCCAAAACCGTGGAAATTCGCGATGTCTCCGCCGTCAGTTGCTCCGGCATCGCCCGGGACAAAGCGTCGTTCTTGAAGATGAATGACCTACTGGGCACTTACACCAACGAAATCAGCAATCTGCACGCGGAGACAAAAGTGCAAAAACCAACGCAATTCAGTCTAAGCTTCCAATGGGAGCAAGGAGCCGTAGCCAATGGAAACTAAAAACCGCGAGAAAATCTTATTGATCGCCGTGGCCGTGTGCGTCGGCCTTTATCTGCTCGATTTGCTGGTCGTCTCGCCCATGATAGATGCTTGGCACAGCCGTTCGGACCGGATTGCCAAACTGCGCAAGTCCATCGCCGGGGGAACGATGCTCATCCACCGCCAGGAATCCGTGCGCAGCCAATGGAACCAGATGCAAACCAATGCGCTGTCCGGCGATTCCACCATCGCGGAACGGGAGCTGTTCACCGCCTTTGACCGCTGGGTCGGCACCAGCGGCGTGACCGAAGGCTCCTTTCGCCCGCAGTTGCACGAGACGGATACCAATTACAGCACGATCGAATGCCGCGCCGACGTAACCGGAAATATCGAAGGCATCTTGCGCTTCCTTTACGAGATGGGCAAAGACCCAATGGGCGTCAAGCTGGAGTCCTGCGAATTGACGGCCAAAGACGATACGGGAAAACAACTGGCCCTGACCATGGACCTGAGCGGCTTGATTTTGAACCTGTCCAATAATCAATGAACCTTCGCGCATCCATCTTCATAGTCGCGCTGCTGGCAACGTTTAGCCTTGCCTCCTTGGCCCAGGAGACCAACAGCGCGCCAGACGGCTTGGATTTTGATTCGTTCAAAATCATCACGCAAAGAAATATTTTTGACCCAAACCGCACCGGCCGGCGTCCAACCAGAAGGGACGGGCCGCAGCGCCGCATTGAACGGGTCAGCCTGGTGGGAACCAGCCTTGATCCCAAAGGGGAGGCGGCATTTTTCACCGGATCGGGCGTGCCGGACAAACCGCTCAAGGTGGGAGATTCTTTAAAGGAACTCAAAATTGTCCAAATCACGGAAGATGGGGTCCGGCTCAAAGGCCAATCCAATACTTTCGTCTTGGACTTCGAGAACCGCAGAAGCCTGCGCCGGGAGGAAAACGGACCCTGGCAAGGATCGTCCGATACATCGGATACCGCGCCGGTTGCAACCGCGAATACGGATGAGGCGGGCAGTTCCGCCTCGACCACCGCCGTCAAGCCCGCCAGCGGGTCGCCAGACACTGTTGCTGAAATGCTTAGAAAACGCAGATTGGAGGAGAAATGAAAATGAACAAACTGATCACGACCTTATTGGCCACCTTTGCCGCCGGATGGCTTGCCTCCGCCGCGGATGACACAACTAAAACCCCGGCGCCAGACGCCGCCCCGACCGATGCCACGGCCGCCGACGCGGCCGGCAACGCGCCCGCTACCAATGCGCCGGCTGAAACCGCCGAGGCCCCGGCGGATACGGCTGCGCCCGCCGTCCTGGACACGAATCTGGCCAACGGAACCATGCCGACCAACGGCCTCGTTTTGAACTTCCACGATGCGCCCTTGAACTCGGTGCTCAATTACCTCAGCGCCAAGGCGGGCTTGATCATCATGTCGGATGTGGACCTGAAGGGAAAAGTCAGCATCGTCGCCAAACAGGCTGTTTCCACCAATGAGATTGTCGCAGTGCTGGCCGAACAATTGGCCCGGAACAATTACGCCGTCGCCCTCAATGGCCGCACCTTGACGGTGATGGATCTGGCCAAGGCCAAGACCTACGGTCTGACTCCGGTCGTGCCCTTTCACGGTTCGCCCACGAATATCCCGGTCAATGACGAAGTCGTGACCGAAATCATTCCGGTGCATACTTTGGTGCCCGCGCAGTTGGTCAAGGATCTGCAGCCGCTGGTGCCTTCGGGTGATGAGATCACAGCCAATGAGGCGGGCAGTGCCATCCTTATGACCGCCTCGCAAAAAGACGTTCATCGCATTGCGGAAATCATTTCCGACCTGGATAGCTCCGCCTACTCGGATGTCAAAGTGTTTCCGTTGACATTTGCTGACGCCAAATCGGTCGCTAGCGAATTGAAAGAAATCTTCCAGTCCGCCGATTCGGATATTACTCGTGCCACCACGCGGAATAACTTTGCCGGGCGGGCCGGCCGTGGGGGCGGGGGTGGCGGCCCGTTCGGCGGCATGTTTGGCGGCGGCGGCGGCGGTGGTGGCGGTGGTGGCGGGGCCGGTAGCAGTGATGATTCAAAGAACGCCCAAACTCACGCCGTCTTTGTTTCCGATGATCAGATGAACGCGGTGGTGGCCAGCGCCCCGCCTGATTACATGAGCACCATCAGCAATGTGGTCATGGAATTGGACAAACCGAGCCAGGACATTACCCAAATTCGCGTCTTCCGTTTGAAACACGCGGACCCGACAGAGATTGCCGACGAGTTGTCCAACCTCTTTCCCAATACTTCGAGCACCACGGGGCAAAACAATCGGAACATGGGCTTCCAGTTTCGCGGGTTTGGCCCATTCGGTGGCGGTGGCGGTGGTGGCGGCGGCAATTCCCAAAGCGCGCGCATGAAGCAGCAAACCACCGTCCTGGCGGTGGCCGATCGCCGCACCCAATCAGTCGTAGTGACGGCGTCCAAGGACCTCATGACCGAGATTAAAGGGATGATTTCCGAGCTGGATGACGGCGCGATGGGTGTCCAGCATGTTTTTGCCTACGACATTGAAAGCGCGGATGCCGCCGCCGTGCAGGAGACGATGACCACCCTCTTTGCCGGGACCCAATCCCGCACCCAGACCACGACCACCACGGCTTTGAGCGCCCGCCAGACCGCCAATAACAACAGCCAAGCTACCACCACCAGCACCAGCAGCGGATTCGGCGCCGGAAGTTCCACTGGTTTGCGTTGATTCCCGTTGCCTCATTAAATCATGAATAATATGACCCTCAAGTCTCTGAAAATCCGGGCCAGCCACTGGGCGTTGCTGGGCCTCTGTTGCCTGACGATGCCGCTGCTGGCGCAAACCCGCGCCGGAGGTGGCGGCGGCGGCGGCGGGGGTGGGACCGGCGGGCGAGGCTCGACGGCGGGTTCCGGTACCTCGACCATCGAGCGTCCGGGTAACGGCCAAGTTGGCACCGCCAACTTTTACGTCGATCCAGACTCACGGATGCTCTTTGTCATCTCCGACGATGCTACCGCCGGTTATGTCAGCAACGTCGTGGCCAACCTCAACCGCCCGAAACCGCAAGTCTTGATCAAGGTGGTTTTCCTGGAAGTCACCTATAATAAAGGAATGGATGTGGGAGTGGAGGGGCAAATCACCAGGAGAATCAACGCCTCCACTACGAGTTCCAACTCCAGCCTCTTTGGCTTGGCCCAGCAAGGCATTACCCCCAACTCGGTCTCGCCCGTCAATACGCTTCCCGGGGCCGGCATGTTCACCGTCCAAGGCACCGATTTCAGCGCCACTTTGCGGGCGATTGAAGAAGTCGGCAAGGTCGAGGTTCTCTCCCGCCCGACCATCCTGGCCCGCAACAATCAAATGGCCCAAATCACGGTCGGCCAGCAGGTGCCTCTCATCACCAGCGTCACTTATGACACTTTTGGCAACGAACACCTTGGCGTCAATTACTCAAGCGTTGGGATTATTTTGCAGGTCACCCCTTACATCACTCCCGACGGCCTGGTCGAAATGATTCTGGCGCCGCAGATTTCGGCGGTTGATCCCAGCCAATCCCAAGTCATCGCGTACGCCACCAACGGCTCGGCCGTCAGCGCGCCCTACATTGACATCCGTTCGGCCAACACCGTGGTCGTGACTCCCGACGGTCAGACCGTGGTCATCGGCGGACTCATGCAAAACACCCGCTCCTCGACCGATAGTAAAGTACCGATTTTAGGTGACATTCCCGTCCTGGGTCAGTTATTTCATCATAAACTCCAATCCAACACGAAAACAGAACTGATTATGCTGCTGACGCCCTACGTCGTGAAATCGCCCGGCGATTTGGCCCGGATGAGCCTGGACGAGCGCGGTCGAGCCACCCTGTCGCCCAAGGCCTTCTCGCAAGAGGAAATGAACCAGTATATTGGCACCAGCCAAAGCAACGCGCCGCCCTCAAACGTCCCCATTGGCACGCCCGTCACACCGTTTCCACAACGTCCGCGATAAGGCGTACTGACTCATGATGAACCGGCGAAGTTTGGCTGTTTATGGCGTGCTGGCCGCCGTCTGGGTGGCGCTGATTGCCTGGCAGGCGGCCGAGCATACGCGCGTTCGCCGGGAACTGCGCAAGAGTGTGATTGACCGGGGGCGTATCGAATCCTCGACCTGCGGCAGGCTGATGCGTTCCGCCGGATTTTCCGGCGGCGTCATCAGCAAGGAACGACTGGAAGCCGCGCTCAATGCGTTAGTCATCAATACCAATGCCAATGAATTGCTGGCCGTCGAGTTGCTCAACAATTCAGGCGAGGTGGTTGCCTCCGCAGGGCCGCATGTGGAATTGCCGCCGCCTAATGAATTCGACCACGCCGTTTATTGGGGCCGCGACACGGCCGTTTTGAAAAACCCAATCGACTTGGGCACTAACATGGTGCCCGAACTCGTTATCCCGCGCGAGGAGCTACGTTCCATAGGGCGAGCTGACCGGCTCGCCGCTACCAATAATCCGCCTGGCCCCCCTCCCGGTCCCGGCCGTCCGCCTCCAGACGAGGATCGTCCGCCGCCGCGGCGGCCAAACTTGAACACCGACCGTCCTTATTGGATGAGCGAAGAAGATTATAAGGCTCTGATCAAGAACAAGAGCCCGCACTTGTTTGTCTGCGTCTTGTCCACCCATACGATCCTGAAGGCGATGGATGATGATCTCTGGATGCGGGTGATTATTGTTCTCATGGGCACTGTGGCGGTCGGTGGGTACGGGTTGGCTTGGCGCAGTCTGGTTAAAACCTCCGACCTGCAATTGCGCCTGGTCCGCGCCAGCGAGCAGAACCTGCACCTCAAGGAGATGAACGTCGCGGCCGCCGGACTGGCCCATGAAACCCGCAATCCGCTCAATATCATACGTGGCCTGGCCCAAATTCTTTCCAAACACCAGGACACACCCCCGGAAATCCGCGCCAAGACTCTCGACATCATCAATGAAACGGATCGCGTTACCGCCCAGTTAAACGAGTTCATTAACTACTCGCGCCCTCGAGAAGTCCGCCGTGCCGCGGTCAAACTTGACGCCGTGGCAGGGGACGTGGCGCACGCCCTCAACCTGGATGTCGCCGAAAAGAAAATCCAACTTGAAGTTCTCGTGGAAGCGATTGTCATCGAGGCCGATGAACAATTGTTGCGCCAAGCCCTTTTCAACCTGGTTCTAAACGCCGTGCAAGCGGTCGCGAATGAGGGCCTTATTCGCATCCGGGCCAGCCGGCGGACCAATGAAGAAGCTTTCATCGAGATTTCCGACAATGGGCCTGGCGTGGCCCCAGAACACCGCGCCGATATTTTCAAACCGTATTTCACCACCCACGCGGAAGGCACCGGCTTGGGCCTGGCCGTGGTTCAACAGATTGTCCAGGCCCATGGATGGGAGATTGAATGCGTCCCGAACCAGCCGGTCGGCGCGCTCTTTCGCATTTCCCATGTCAAACTAAAGATGAAGGATTAGCCGTGGCTCAGGAAACGATCAGCGCCCCGCCGGTCCCGCGCTTGCTCATCGTGGATGACGACGCCGGCCAGCGCAGCCTCTTGGATTCTTTTTTGAGCAGCCAGGGCTTCGAGACGGTCCCGGTTTCCTCGGGCGAACGGGCGCTGGAAGTCCTGCGCCAGCAGAAGATCAACATGATGATCTCTGACGTGCGCATGCCCGGATTGACCGGCCTCGAAACACTGCGCCTGGCCCGCCAAGAGCATGGTTCCTTTCCGATTCTCCTCGTCACCGCCTACGCGGACATCCGCGACGCGGTCGGAGCGATCCGCGACGGGGCGGTCAATTATCTTTCTAAACCGATTGACCTGGATGAGCTGCTGACCTCGGTGCGGCTGGCCACCGGACTGGCCGGGGCCGCCCCCTTGAAATTTGATGCCGGCAAACAATTGCCCAAGCACATTGTCGCGGCCAGTCCGCTCATGCAGGCGCTTTTTCGCGATGTTTCGCTCATTGCCGCCTCGGAAAGCCGCGTGCTGATCACCGGCGAAAGCGGCGTGGGCAAGGAAGTTCTGGCGGATGTCATCCATAACTGGAGCCCGCGCGCCTCTGGAAATTTGGTCAAGGTCAATTGCGCGGCCATTCCCGAGACCTTGC
>Ga0182016_10007426_pt1 | contig 11278 bp, 10 predicted proteins | sample 712S2MmetaG_FD_120491 | JGI IMG/M metagenome (GOLD analysis project Ga0182016, IMG submission 120491) | Permafrost microbial communities from Stordalen Mire, Sweden - 712S2M metaG | ecosystem: Environmental > Terrestrial > Soil > Wetlands > Permafrost | place: Sweden: Stordalen | collected...
CATTTATAAAGATGTGTAACTGGATAAGTAAAGAAAGTTTTAGGATCAGCTCGTAATATAGTTTTAGGAATAACTTTTATAAAATTTAATTTGTTTGCAACATTGTCGTAGGAGTTTAAATATTGTTGATACTCGAAGCGACTATTAACAAAACTTTTATTGCTTAATAAAACAGCAAAAACAAAAATAGATATTTTAGAAATTAAAAAAGCTATCTACTACGCTAGAAAATATCATGGTTCCCAATTGCGTCAATCAGGAGAACCATATTATTCTCATCCTTTGGAAGTGGCATATAAAGTTGCCGATCATTGGTTTACTACAGATGTTTTAGTTGCTAGTGTGCTACATGATACGATAGAAGATACTATGCTTAGTAAAGAAATGATTGACTATATTTTTGGTTCTGTTATTGCAAGTAAGGTTGAAAGTTTAACCAGGATAAAAATTGATCAAAAAATTAGTGCAGCTGAAATGGTTGATTTATTGTATATTCAAAAGAAAAATGATTTATTAGTAATTAAATTATTCGATAGAATTCATAATATGCAAACTTTGGCAGTTAAATCGCCAGATAAAATTAGAAAAACAGCGGAAGAAACTGTAAAAAAATTTATAAGCTTAAGCATGTATTTAAGCACAATTATACCAAATATAAAAACAGATCGAAAAATCATCAATCTATGTTATAAAAATTTACCATCTAGGAAGGAGATGTTAATGGGTTTGGATATAAATTTAAATGATAATTTCCAGCTGCCTTTTCCAGTTTTTCAAAATGCAGAGTTCCAAATATTGATCCAGCAGTAATTGGGATAAAAATAACTAACAAACCATTATTACCAAATTTGTCTATAAAATAAACAAGTCCAAAAGAGACAACAATATGCATTAAAGAACGTGCTGAAGCAAAGAGAAAACTAACATAGGTAAATCTTTTAAATATAGGAAAGTGAACAAAAAAAATAGCATTTGCCGGTATTCCATTAATTGCAAAAAAACTTAGGAATGCTTGTATAAGGAATAATTGAAATGGAGAACTAATGTTAGATAATAAGAAAGGAACAAATAAAATAAAAAAAGAAAATACTGCTAATATAACTTTAAATATTCTTATCGGATGTATTTTATAACTAAGAAACATAAGGACTATTACTGCTAAAATACCCGTTAATGAAACCATTAAATTATGTTGAATAACTTGTTGGGCGGAATAATTAAATGTCTTTTTTAATATTTCACCACAATAAATGTATTTAAAATAGAAACATAATGGGAAACCACATTGTATTAAAAAATAAGCTAATGATGTTTTTACTCTTACCTTTTCATTAAAAATAATGTCGTCTTTTAATGCTTTTTGATCTATATTAGATTTTTCATATTTTTTTTTAATTCTGCGTTTGGCATCAGCAAAGTCTGGGGTTTCCCTAAGCACAGTTCTAGCTACTGTTCCTACCAAAGCTACTATAGCCCCAATCCAAAAAGCAACTCTCCAGTCAATTTTAAAAACAAATGTAGTTGTTGCTATAGCTAATGCTGCCATACCACCAACACTAGCTGCACCTTGCATTAAACAAACCATTGGGTATCTAATGGGCGGTTTAATTAGTTCTGTCAAATAGATTTCTGCGCATATTATCTCTCCCATAGAAGAGAGTCCTTGAAAAATTCGGCAGATTGTTATTCCCCAAGCAGCCGTAACGCCAATCTGAGCATATGTTGGCAAATTGGCCATAATAACGCACGATATTGCCATCATTGTAGTAGTAATAATTACAGTTGGTTTACGTCCAATATTATCACCTATCCAGCCAAAAATTAATGCGCCCAATGGTCTCAGCATAAAAGTAGAGCAAAAAGCAAAAGCAGTTAAAAGAGCTGCTGTATATGGATCAGTTTTAGGGAAAAACAATTCATTTAACAACACTGCCAGATGTACATATAGCATTAAATCGAAAAATTCTAAAAAAGTTCCTATGGATAATAAACCTACGGCTTCTTTTTGCGTCCTACTTAAAGATGAAAAAATCTGTACATTGTTTGTCATTTTGAATTTATTCCCTCAATAATAAAAAATAATTAAACAAAAATGATAACAATTATCTTGTTATTAAGTGTCTAAAGCACCAATTATAATTTTTAAAAGACATTAAATTAATTTTTAATAATTAAAAAACAATCTCAACCTTAATTTCGATTTTATCTACAATTAACAAAAAAGATCAAGCTATTTTTTTTATAACAATTCTAATTGTAAATGGGGTCGCTCGCGTTAGCGAGCGTGGGGATTTTCATGGTAAAAATTTATTTATTGTAATAGTAGGTTATATAGTTGATGCTTCAGAAAAATAGCTTCTAAAGTAGCAGAGCAATTTGAAACTACGAAGCAAAGCTCTCAAGATCCAAGTAAGTATACAAAACCATCACCTTTTTGTTAAAATCCATTAATTTATCTCGATAACGAAACGATAACGTGCTTTTTTATTAATAACCTTATCCCAAGCATCATCGATTTCTTTTGTTGTGATTTTTGTTATTTCTGGTTTGATTTTATGAGAAGCGCAAAAATCAACAAGTTCTTGAGTTTCTTTAATGCCACCAATTAAAGATCCGGCAAACGAACTACGGCTAGATACAAGTGAGAACGGATTGAGTTGATTTGATTCGGTTACTTTACCAACCCCAACTAGGCATAAAGTGGAGTCCATTTTTAAAAGAGAAATAAGCCGATCTAGGTCGTGTTGATAAGGTACGGTATCAAGAATAAAATCAAGGGAACGTCTATGTGCAGACAGATTAATTCCGTTTTCATTAATAATTACATGTTTAGCACCAAATTGTTTTGCATCATTTATCTTGTCTTTTGAAGTTGTAAGAACAGTTACTTCTGCTCCCATAGCTGATGCGAGTTTTACTCCCATATGACCGAGCCCACCTAAACCGACAATCCCAACTTTTTTTCCAGGACCTACATTCCATTTACGTAAAGGAGAGTAAACGGTAATACCAGCACACATCATTGGTCCTGCATATGCCAGATCAATTAGATCTGGAATATTAATTACAAAATCTTCATCAACTACATTTAAAGTAGAGTATCCGCCTTGGGTTATAGAACCATCGCGATCTGTAGAGCCATAGGTTAAAATTGGACCTTTTTCACAATATTGTTCGAAACCTTCTAAGCATTGGTTGCAATGGCGGCAAGAGTTGACTAAGCAACCAATACCTACACGGGAACCAATTTTGAATTTATTAACATTTGCTCCGATAGCCACAACAACTCCGGCTAGTTCATGACCTGGAATTAAAGGGAAAATTTCTTTTTTCCAATGCCCAAGACCATGGTGAATATCTGAGTGACAAATACCGCAATACTCTAGTTTGATTGCAACATCCTTTGGTCCAAGAGCTCGTCGTTGAAACTGTATAGGTTTAAAATGGCCATCGGTAGAGTATAAAGCCATTCCTTTTGTATTATATGGTCCTTGTCCATAACTTTTAATTTTATTATTAGTATTTGTTTTCACATATTTGTTCCTAAGTTTTGTTCTTTATTTGATTAGACGCGTTTAAACATAGAATTAGTTCCTTAAATTTTTTATGAGAAGTTACACCTAAGTAGTCTAGGTTTAAGGTAAAAATTGAATTTTAATAGGTCTTTACAAGAACAAACACTTAAGTAATAATCTTTGCTAATCGACATTAGCTACTGAAAATACTAAAATAATGCTTATGCAAAGTATACCAAAAACCGTATTATCGTTAATGTGGTATTTTATTAAACCACAATTTTGGCGTTTCTTGATCTTGATAACCGCCATGTTAGGGTGGTCTGTGCAAGAATCGGTGTATCCTTATTTCATAAAATTATTTATCGATCAAATAACTAAAAACTCCTTAAATAAAAGTAATATTTTTCTGGTGATGGCGCCCACCTTACTAACTTTTATCTCAATGTGGTTAATTATAGAATTGGGATTTAGAACGTATGACTTTCTATCAATTAAAACTTTTCCACAGTTTCGAGCCAATATACGTAGTGCTATATTCCAATATACAACTCAGCATTCTTATCAATATTACTCTGATAACTTTGCTGGCAGCATCGCTAATAAGATCTCTCGATTACCGGATGCTTTAGAAAATATTGTCATAATTACTTTTACAATAATATTCCCGGTTCTTGCAGCTTTTATCATTAATATTATACTTCTGTATACAGCTAATCCGCTATTTGCTGGTATTATGGGGGGATGGCTTATTTTTCATTGTTTTATAACATATATTTTTACTCGCAAATGCGCAGTTTATTCTCACCAACATTCATCTACTATTACATCTTTAAATGGAACAATAGTAGATATATTAACCAATATCGTTAATGTTCGGTTATTCTCCAATAACAGTTTTGAAAAGCTATATTTAGCTAAATTTCAGGAAGAAGAATTACGAAAATCTTATAAATTAATGGGCTATAACTCATTAATGAAACTATTTTTAGGTATTGCCAGCCAAACTTTTATTTTCTCTATGATAGGTGGTGGCATTTATGCTTGGAGAGAGAATTGGATCACTTTAGGAGAATTAACCTTAGTTCTATCTTCTATCAATTTAATTGGCCTGGCATGGTACATGGGAATGCATTTAATTAAAGTATATGAACATATTGGGACAAGTCAGGAAGCATTAAGTATAGTGCAAAGACCTATTGATATAATCGATGTGCCCAATGCAAAACCAATTACTATTATTACAGGAGAGATCCAATTTAAAGACGTTACTTTTCATTATAATAAAGGTAAAAAGATCTTTAAAAATAAAAATATTATTATTCATTCAGGTGAAAAAGTTGGTTTGGTTGGTTTTTCAGGATCAGGCAAAACCACTTTTGTTAATTTAATTTTACGTTACTTTGATGTAGAACAAGGACAGATTTTAATTGACGGTCAAGATATAAAAATGGTCACTCAAGATTCTTTAAGAAAACAAATTGCATTAATACCACAAGACACTAGTTTATTTCATAGAAACTTATTAGAAAATATTCGTTATGGTAGGCTAGATGCTAGTGATGATGAAGTCATAACTGCTTCAAAAAAAGCTCATTGCCATGAATTTATTGAACAATTAGAACAGCAGTATCAAACTCTAGTAGGTGAACGTGGTATTAAACTATCTGGTGGTCAAAGACAACGAATTGCTATTGCTAGAGCTATACTAAAAAATGCTCCTATTTTAATTTTAGATGAAGCTACTAGTTCTTTAGATTCAGTCACAGAAAAATATATACAAGCCAGTTTAAAGCAACTTATGGCAAATCGTAGCACTATTGTGATTGCTCATAGATTATCCACTTTATCAGATATGGATCGAATTGTAGTGTTCCACAATGGAGCAATTGTTGAAGACGGAAAACAAGAAGATTTAATCAAACAAGACGGACATTACGCTAGCCTTTGGAAAATGCAAGCTGGTGGATTTTTGGCTGATACCAGCGCATAAAACCTACAATGCATCAATAATCAAGCCTTTTACTTTTGCCGAGGGAGAGACTCGAACTCTCATGATGTTACCATATGCAAAAATTTTTTGAATTCTTCCGCCTCAAATGTTATTTGTCAAGATTTAAACTTTATGGTGATTATTCCATATGCGATTTTTATTAATTTCTTCTTTTTTTCTAAAAGCTTCTTCTAATGAAAGGTTATATTGATTTGCAAGATCTAGTAAAAATATGAATATATCTGCCATTTCAAAGCTAATTGCTGTTCTGATTTCATCGGAGATTTCTTCATTACCCCAATTTTTAGTTATAACTTGTCCAAGCTCTCCAACTTCAGTAAATAATAAAATAAGTGCATTTTTTTTATCATCTTTAAAATTACGAATTTTCTTAAGTTTAGTAACATATTGTTGAAAATCGGTTAAAGTTGGATTTTTAGGCAATAAAAGTATATTTTCTGTCATAAAAATTTCTCCAAATAGTGAAGTTTTATTATCTTCACTTATTATTGTATTTTACATTAATAGTCAATTAATAATTTTTTTAATAACTATTGACTATTAAATTTTCTAGAGTAGAATCACCTTAAAAATTAAGCATGAGTAAAATTATAAGGAATATAAATTCAATGGATAAATGCAAATCAAGTAAAAATTCCATTAAAAAGAAACAGAGAATTTTTAAAATTTCTACCATGCACCATTAAACATAACATTAATAGTATGAGATATATCGTTAGGGATGAATTCTTTGGTGGTATTGCGTATGATCGTGTAGAACGTGATTATCTTCATTTAGATCCTTTAGCTATGCGAATTATCAAGAAACCAACAGTTCCTCTTTCAGCAGATGAACAGTTGGTTTTTGATACTGATAACAAAGAAGTATCTATGATTTTTTCTGAATTAAATAGCTTAGGATTAATTGAAAGTGTTTGTTTTTTTAACAATAAAATTAAGTCTGGCATGTTATCAGCACCAATTAGAATATTTTTAGAGATTACTTATAAATGTCCAGAAAAATGTTTACATTGTTATACTAACTCTGGGAAAAAAAGAACAAACGAATTAAATCTGGAAGAAAAATTTTCTATTATAGATCAAATGTGCAATATGGGATGTTTTCGTTTATCAATTGCTGGGGGAGAACCACTTGTTGATCGTGATTTTTTCCCGGTAGTTGAAAGAGCTTTAGCAAATAATATTGATATTTCTTTTTCTACTAGTGGAACCCCAATAACTGAACGACTTGCTAAGCAAATTGCAGAACTAGATATTCGTACTGTCAATATTAGTTTAGATGGTTGGGATGAAGCTTCTTATGAGCAAGTACGCGGAAGTGGCAGATTTAAGTATATGGTTCGAGGTATAAAAAATTTACGTAAATATTATTCAAATAAAATTGCGGCTAAATGTACGTTGATGACGACAAACATTAAACATCTAGACAGAATTATAAAGATGGCAGAAGATTTAGAATTTGACGTTGTTAAATTTGATTGTATACGTCCATCTGGTCGTGCGAAACAAACAACCACATTACTCCCAACACCAAATGAATATTTAGAATCTATAAAAATGCTAGCAAATATCTATAATTGTAATGCAAGTAAAATAAAAATAGTTTTACCATTAAATCCATATCAAAAAGTTACCAAAGACACACCGAGCACTATTGATGATTTAGGATTTGGTTGTTATGCAGGTAAAGAAAGTTTTTGTATTACCGCAGAAGGAAATATTCAGCCATGTACAAGTTTTGGTGCAAATATGTATATAGATGGAAATGTACGAGAATGTAAATTGTTAGATGTTTGGATGTCTGGAGCTTCTATGAAATTATTTAGGGGGTTAAAAGGTAGTGACACCTGCCATAATTGTCCTTCTTATAAAGGATGTAGGGGTGGTTGTCATTTAAGATCATTCTCGTGTTATGGTGATATTAATGCAATAGATCCTTATTGTTACGAAAGAAAAAGTATTACTATACCACAATTAGGTGTCTCAGTATAAAAATGAAGCTTTATTTAAGAAAAGAATTTTTTGGTTCAATTATATATAATCCAAGTAATGCTAAGTATTTTAATTTAGATTTTAATCAAACTAATAGTTTAATTAATTTTTTTAATAATGAAAACCAAATTTCCGAACAAACAATTAAAGGAGAAACTCTTTTTACATTGATTGTTGGGAATAAATTAAATCAAAAATCTCTTTACTCATTAAAATATATTCATAATAATCAGCATATCCAGTGCCAAAATAAGTTATCTGTTCCATTAAAAGTGTTTTTTAATATTACAAAAAAGTGTAATTTATTTTGTAAACATTGTTATAACGATTCTGGACATGTTTATTCACCAGAATTGCCTTTAATAGATATTATAAAAACACTTAAAGAACTTGAAGTTAGAGGAATATTTAAGATAACAATAGCTGGTGGAGAACCTTTGTTTCATCGTAATTTTGACGAGATAATAGATTATTTATCTAATACGGATCTGGCGGTTTCTCTTATAACAAATGGTATTTGTATTTCGGAAAACCGAGCAAAATTTCTGAGTAAAAATTTAAATGTACGCTCAATAACCATATCTTTAGATGGTGCCTCTTCTAAAGATAATGATATAGTTAGAGGTGAAAAAACATTTAATAGAATTATTAGAGGAATAAAAAATCTTAAAAAATATTATGATCGTTCGCTTGCGGTTAGAATTACTATTATGCGCTCAAACATAGATACCATAAAAGATTTTCCGTCTTTAGTAGCTAAATTTGGAGTTAACGAAATTAAAGTTAACTCAATAAATGCATATGGTAGAGCAAAATGCGCCTCAGAACTTTTTATTACCCCAGAAGAATATAATATTGCTTGTAAACAATTGCTTGATAGTTCTGTTGGCCACAATATTAGTATTGAAGTTCCAGCATATAAATACAGGCGCGATCATAATGGTGAAATTGGTCTTTGCAAATCTGGAGAAGAAACTTTCGAAATAGACAGTGATGGCTCAGTTTTCCCGTGTTCTTTTTCTTTTGGTAATTTTTTATCAGGTAATATTTGCCATGATACTTTTGATGATATTTTGTATAATCTTCAATTGCATAATATTAATAATACTCAGTGCTATCAGTGTAAAGGGCGTGGTGGTGTAAAAGAAAAAATCTTTGGTACAGTTCCATTACTAGTACATTGTCCATGACAATATCTTTTTTTAAACCGTACAGCTAGTGATTTACATAATAAACCAGAACGAGTTTTAGTCCCACATTTAGGAGCATTATTTTCTGTTTCAGCAATTTTATGTACTTCAGAATCAAGCCTGTTGATATAGGCCTGTGCTTCTAGCATAGATTTTACTTTTGCCGAGGGAGAGACTCGAACTCTCATGATGTTACCATCAACGGATTTTGAGTCCGCCGCGTCTGCCATTCCACCACCCCGGCTTATATTAATATTGAAAAATATTTTATTAGGATTTGGGGTGATTGTAAATTTTATTTAAGCTAATCTTTTTTGTAGTTTAATAATATTGCTACAACCTATATGGAAAGTATTCAAATTTATTATAACTAAGGTCAAACTTAAATATTGACAAATTGGGCATAGTTGCTAAGTTGGATTGATAAATATGCTGTATAATTATTGTATAAAATAAAAATAATTAATTTAACTGGAGACTTTACATGTATTCTGAAAAAGGTAAGCAACAAGACAAAGAAAAAGACAAGAAAGAGGAAATTAGTCCTAGTTCGATACGGCAAGCTCGTGCACGACGTGTTTATCACCAAAGTGGTTGTTTTACTTTAGATCTAAAAAGTATTCCAAAAGTTGAAAAACATAGTGATGACGAAAGCCCAAAATTTGCTAAAAAAGCTGGCCAGAAAGTTAAATTTGATACTTTAGAGGACCAAACAATAAAAATTTTAGATGATGACTCGGATCATTGTAGTGAATTTTCCGGACAAGATATTGATAAAAAAGATAGACCTTATTCAGCAGTAGGAACGCGCAAATCTACACCTCATTCTAGCGTTAATTGTGCTGGTTCTGCTAGTGCTTATTCTAGTGCTAGAAAAACTACCGAACTTGTTGATGATCAGATCGTTGCAGAAACAATACTCGACGAACCAAAAGCTGAACAACCTGCTGAACAGCATGATGTTAGAGAAACAACAAAGATCACAGAAGGTTCAGATGATGATTCAGAACATTGCAGTGAATTTTCTGGTCAAGATACTGAATTTGATAAAAAAGCTAGAAGCAATAAATTGCTTATGTAAGTTGCATTTAGTATATATTATAGTAAATCTAAATATTTTTCTGCGTCTAATGCAGCCATGCAACCAGATCCTGCAGAAGTTATTGCTTGGCGGTATATAGAATCACACACATCTCCGGCTGCAAATACTCCTGGAATAGAAGTTGCAGTTGCCATACCATTTGAGCCACTTTTTACTACGATATAACCATTATTTAGTTCTAATTGATCTTTAAAAATCTTAGTATTTGGTTCATGGCCTATAGCTATAAATACTCCTTTTACTAATAAGTTTTGTATATTATTAGTATTAATATTTTGTATATTAATACTATCAACTAGATCATTAGTGTCTCCTAATACTTCTTGTAATGTTGAATTAAAAAATACGCTAACTTTGTCAATTTTAGTTTGGGATAGGAGTTTGTCTATTAATATTTTTTCTGCACGAAACTTATTACCACGATGTACTATATAAACATGAGATGCAATGTTAGATAAATATATTGCTTCTTCGACAGCAGTATTGCCACCACCTATTACTACTACTGGTTGATTTTTATAAAAAAAACCATCGCAAGTTGCACACCCAGATACCCCTTTATTTAAAAATTTTTGTTCCGAAGGGAGCCCGAGATATTTAACGCTAGCTCCAGTAGCGATTATTAGGGCATCACAAGAATATGTAATTTCATCGCCAGTTAATTTAAAAGGTTTGGTTTGTAAGTCTACTTGTTGAATATGATCGACTATAATTTTACAGCCAAATTTTGCTGCGTGTTGTTCCATTTTATCTACTAGCTCTATTCCCTGTATTCCGGCTTGTTCTCCTGGCCAGTTATCTACATCGGTTGTAGTAGTTAATTGACCGCCTCTAGTTAATCCAGTAATTAAACAAGGAGATAGGTTAGCTCTAGATGCATAAAGGCCTGCTGTAAAACCAGCTGGTCCTGATCCTAAAATAAGTAATTTATAGTGTTCGTTAGTCATTATTTATTTATATTTATTTTAATTATCGCTTTAGTTATTAACAAATAAATTATATATTATTTGAATAAAAATTAAATAGATTTAAGTATATAATTAAATAAATGAGTAACCAAACAAACAGACTATTAAAAAAAAAATCTAGAAAAAATTCTAGAACGACGTCAGCAACTACTAATAAAAATCAAACTAACGCTTTTTTAGTGTTAATTTATCACATGAAAGAAGGTATATTATTAATTTTATCGGCAATTTCAATATTTTTTTTAGTTTCCTTTCTTAGTTATCACCCATTTGATCCTGGTTGGTCAAGAACTGCACATCATTTAAAAATAGCTAATATTGCCGGAAATCTTGGTGCTTGGTGTGCGGATTTATTCTTATATTTTTTTGGGGTGGTAGCTTACTTGTTGCCGGTAGCAATTCTTTATAGCTGTAGTATTATGCTATTCAATAAAAAATTTACTAATAATATTCTTTTATGGAGCATAAGAACGTTTGGTTTTATTATTACCGTGTTA
>Ga0182016_10007427_pt1 | contig 11275 bp, 23 predicted proteins | sample 712S2MmetaG_FD_120491 | JGI IMG/M metagenome (GOLD analysis project Ga0182016, IMG submission 120491) | Permafrost microbial communities from Stordalen Mire, Sweden - 712S2M metaG | ecosystem: Environmental > Terrestrial > Soil > Wetlands > Permafrost | place: Sweden: Stordalen | collected...
GCCACCCTAAATTTACCGCATCCACAAAACGGTTCAGCAAAAGCGGCCTGGACCATCGGGAAGTCCTCCACCCCAGCTTGGTCCCCTTATTCGGGTCCATTGCTCCCTTGTCGTCATAGAAGTGCATGACGTGGTGATCGTAGAACCCCATGATGATGAGCTGGTTCTGGCACTCATCACCCGTCTTTCGGATCTGCTCAATGATGAACTGCATCACCATCGGATTGTTCCCTGTCACGTTCCCGGAGCCGTCCGTGCCATACAAAACGGCCACACAAGCCGCTATGCGCGACATCTGAGCCGGGTTGACCCTGAGGCTCGTGAACTGCGCCACACCCACGTCACGCTCCTTCGCAGCCCCGTGGCGGAACACTGTGAGCGAAGAACGGTCCTCGTTGGGAAGATTCAACCCGTCAGCCGTGTCGATGGCTTCCGAGTAGTCGGCGTTCTCTTTTGGCGGCTCGAAGATCAGCAGTTTGTCGAAGCACCGGGTATCGTCCTCATCGTCAAACGGGAGGCATGGTATTAGCTCCCAGTCGTACTTGTTGCCGTCATTGGCTTCCCAGTGGAGTTGAATCCGTTCGCCGTCATAGTCGATCTGCTCTGGTGGAGGCTCAAACGGCTTCATCTCTGAACCGACAATGATGGTCTTGCCGGTGATGAAGTATGCCGCGTAATTCTTCTCACGGCTCTTGGTGGTTATCTCAATCGTCTCGTCCTGAAACACCGGATCGAACTTCGACTGAAAAGCGTCATCGTCCGTCACCGCGTTTTGAGCTAGGTAAGTCTTCTCTGAGTGTGAAGCGACGGCTTCGTTGTACCCGCATTGCCAGTACCAGAGATATTCCCGACGCATCTCCCAACTGCGTCCCAACTCATCAGCCAGGTAGTCCGTCGAGCGCACAAACAACTCAGCGCGGCGCTTCATTCTTCGAGCATCGTCAGACGCCTGCCGCGGCCACCCTTCCGGCATGGGGTTTCCACGGAGCCAATCCGCATGAGGGTAGATGTCGTCCGCACAGCACGGCGGGATAAAGAGCGTCTGGAACCTTCCACCTTGGCCCCAGTGCGACTTGTAGTAGTCCCACTTCTCTTTCTGCCATGTCGAGGATGTTGACCCCGTTCCCTCAAGCACGAAGAACAGCGCATCGGTCTGGTGAGCGGCGGGGAACACACCTTCCTCAATCGTCTTCTTCGGAGTCTTGTAATCCGCGATTTCAGAAAGGTGAATACAAGTTGGCGTGGAGCCCTGGGCGATACCTACGTCCTGTGAGCCGGCCTGAATCGACAGCGCTCCGCCGTTCGCCCATTGCGGCTCGCGCTCCTTCAGCACTGTCTGCGGAGGGGGGAGCCAAAAGGGCAACTTCTCCCATGTCGTCCAAACCATCTTCGCCAGCTTGTCCGACTGGGGAACTTGCGCCGAGGCCATGATTGCGTGGACGTTGGTGCGGAACAGGATGCGGTGCAGGAAGTACATCGCAACCACTGTTGAGATGCCTACCTGCCGAGCTTTGAGGATGAAAAGCTGAATCGCAACCTGGCGGTCGTCGTACTTCGCCAGCAGTTGATGAAAGAGCTTCTGAGCCTTCCGGTACTCAACCCGGATGATTCTTTCCTTCACATCGCGGATTCTGGCATACCTGGTGACGAAATACGATGCATCCGCAAAGCATAAAAACTTTTCGTTCTGCCGCCAGCGTTTCATCCACTCGATGCGCTTGGCGGTTGGAGGCTTGCCGTTGAGACGGGGAGATGCCAGGTTCCAGAAGTAGTTGCGCGTGCTCTTGGTCTTCTCGATGTTGACGATGGATTCCAGGTACTCGTTAAAGTCGTCGATTTCGTCAACAGAGCGTTCCTCTGGCATCCAGCCGTTACGCCGTGCAAAGTCGTTCTTCACTTGGCGGATGATGTCTGGAGAATACAAGCTATGTGCCTACCTGAGTTCCATCGTCGGGCCAAACGAATTGATCGTTCGGGAAGTGAGTACGGCATGTCGCGCAATAACCGCCTTGGTAGAATCCCGGATCGCGGGCAAAGGTTTCCGCAATCGAAAGGGCCATAGTCGTGAGGTTCCCGCACGAAAGGTGCCTGTATGACCGGCGAACGGGCCGGATGAACCCCTTGGCCCGCTCCTCGGCAGTCAGCACGATGTAGTCCCTCTGCATCCCCGTGGATGGATTGATGCTCTTATGGCTATCATCGGACGGTACCGCCTCGCCGCTCACAAGAACGCGAGCACTGCGGTCCACTTCGATGTCATCAATCTGCTTGATAAGACTGTCCGTCATCATGCCCCCTTCACTCTGATCAAAGTCAACACCTTGTCATCGTCGGACATGGCCATTGCCAGCGTCCCCTTTGCCGCGACTCGGAACATATCGGCGGTGGCAATGGTAAGCAATCCTCCCGCATCGTCAATGAGTTTGGCGAGTGCAGCGTTGACCATGATCCGGCACTCGTCCTCGGTCCACAACCGGCGCGAATAATTCGTGAAAGTGGTCTTGAGATCGCCGCGCTCAACCAGCGCATCTGCGGCCTTCGACTGGAGAAGATTGGCCAAGTTGCGGGCCTGCTCGACTGAGAAGACGATGTGCCCTACCCCTTCGTCGTCAGGTTGTAAGTCGGGATGGTTGATAACCACCTCCCCGTGCCCGTTTGTGCCAACTTCCAACGTGTTCTTTTCCATTACTTTCCACCCTCCAGCAACAGCCTTCTGTTGGCGTTCCAGACATCCAGTTCCTTGTTGCCCCCGGAGAACGCAGCATCGAACCCGGCAAACTCAGGATCGTCGTCCGACTCGTCTTCATCGTCGCCCTTGAATGACGCTTCCCCGCCAAACAGGTTTACAGACACTGTAGCACCCTTGGGAGACGGCAGGAAGCCGATTGCACTATGTTGGGCCAGCATCTTCCTGTCAGCCGTGCCAGCAGGCCCTAGAAGGCTTGCAGATGCCACCATAGAGCGAACCGTGTCTGGGAATGAGTTCACGGCCACCAAAGAGCTTTCCGCCTTGCACAACGACTGCCGCATCAGGAAGACGTGTCCCAGGAACTCCTGGGGACTCACCGCGGCCTTGAGGCAGATGGCTTCGAGCGAAAGACACTGGCGGTCACGGGCGGGAATGGCGTCGTAGGTTTCGAGGAACTTCTCCGCTATGGGGTCGTCGGAGAACCGGAGGTCGTTCACCGAATCCTTGGGGTTGCCTAGCTTCTCGCCCTTCCCGTAGGCCCGTGCCAGCATGTCGGAGATGGGTGGGCATTTCGCAACATCGTCCTTCCTCAAGCCGAGCCTGCGCAGCGCGGCGGCGGATCGGACCAACTCACCCTTGCGAGGAACGCGCTTTAAGGTCGGCGAGGACTTGCTGGAATCCTCCGGGCTGGTCGGTGGGGAAGTCGTCGTACTCTTCCCTGCTTTCCGGTTGATCGACGTTACCTTCCCCGACTCTGACGACTTGCGCATCTTCAATCTCCGGGGCTGGTGGAAACTCCTTCTCCAGCCGCTTCTCCTGCAATACCACGTAACGCTCCAGCAAATCAATCAGCCGGGTCAACTGGACGGCGGTCACTGTGTTATCCCCTTCATGCGACCGGCGATCTTGCTTACATCGGAGAGGTCGTCATTCGATTCAACGAGGGGATGCATGCTCGTATACCGCTTAAATTGCGCCAGCGCATTTCCCGGAAGAGAAAAATCAGAGCTCCACTCGAAAGGCTCGATCGTTCCATAGATTCCCGTCACGAGTCGGCGGTAGCGGATTTCAGCGTCATGGTCAATGCAAAGCGGAGTACCGGAGATGTTGCGCTCGGCTTCCTTTTCGCATCGGGCACACCGAACCGCATCGTCGTCCCGAACCGCATCGTCGTCTTTGAGCAGGTACGCGGGCTGCTCAGACCAATGCTCGTACATCCTCACGCGAAGAAGTCGAGCAAACAACATCACAAGTTTCCAGCGGAATTTCATTGCTTAGCCCTCTTCGGCTGATACTTGACCTTTTGCTTCGCGGTCATTTACGCCTAGCAATGCAAAGAACTCACGAATAAGAGTATCGCTCTCGCAAACATTCCCAATATCCCCGTGAGCCACCATATCAGAAACCCTCATACGCTGAATTTCACGGATACAATCTCTACTTTCCAAACCTAGAGGGGTTAGGTCGTCAACACGATCCGATGCGAAAGCAGCGAACTCAGCCCCCGCCTGCTCTCCGTCAAACCACTTGCCGATTACTTCTTTCTGCCGTTGAATTGACACTGAATTCAACGCTCTTGATAGAAGACTCATTGCTTCCTCCTCGGCTGATACTTGACCTTCTTCTCAACCGTCTTGCCGTTGACGTTGGACGCGACCGGTATGCCCTGCCCGGTCTGCTTGCGGAACGCGTTGGGGGGCAGTTCAGGAATGGAAACGGGGACCGTCAACGCTTCAGACTCTTCCGGGTGTTCCAGCCACTCCCCGGCCTGAATCGGGAACGTGTGATTGTCGATAACCTTTTCCCGATGCTCATCCGGGGGAGCTACTTCACCGCGCCAGTCGAGGAAGTACACCAGGTTGAGCGTACCGGTGCCTTTGATCGACGGGAAGGCCATTCCATACAACCGGCCACCGGAAGCCTCCAGACGGGCCTTAACGGCGTCGTATACGGCGTCATATACCATATCGGCGGCGGCTTCGGCGGTCTTCACGGCGACCCCCTCGCGTATCTCGGTATCAGTCAGGGGACGGCGAAGTTCGGTTTCACTTTGCAATGGCATAATCTTCCTCCATCCATCCCGACATCCCCTTGTAGGCATCGAGAGGCGCTTGCGTTGGTATCATTTGACCACTCTCCTCGTCCCGGTATGGAGCGGTCTGCGGATCATCGATCTTTTCGTCAAGACCCTTACGCAAGTCCCGGCGAATTGCGTCTATGTTCGTCTCGGTCGTATGACGCCACACGAAAAACAATTGACCGTCGCTGCGCAAGGCTCTGAGCCCATAGAAGGGCTCTGGATTTCCTTCTACCTCTTTGGCCTCCTCGTACTTGTACCGGAGCCAGCGATAACCCTTCTCAGATACTACTTGCGTTGGCATAGCGTTTCCTCAGTTGCTCAAATTTGCGTTGGGTGGAATAGCTGGGCTTGTGCTTGCCGTTCTCGATTGACCAAACCGTCTTGCGTCCACCGGAGCGTCCGAGGCCGAGAGCGATTGCCATATCCTGCTGGCTGAGGTTGTTCGCCTCACGCCATTCCCGCCACTCGGTTGCTCTCTGCATTACCCGGAGATTACGCCATCGCTACTCGTGTCGTCAACCGGAAACGGTAGAGGCACTTCATCCTTGAGCCGATTCACCGCGTAGGGGTTCGCCGGGTTCATGTGGGGATGGAGACAGTCCCTGTGTTCCGCCACGGTCAGCGTCCAGAACAAGATGCGGATGTGCCTCTGCTTCCACCTGTGGGTTTGCTTGATCTGCTCACCGCACCTTGAACATATCCGGTGACGGGAGAAAAGGGATTTCAGTTTCATGGCGTCCTCGCCTTCATCAATTCCTCAACCCACGGAAGCAAAAACTGCTTATCGACAGGGTGCGTATGAGAGAACTCTGTGATCTGCCTGCCGTCCTCGGTGAAGCCTGCCCACTCTTCCGGCTTTCCTGCAACTCTCTGGTAGCGCACGCAAATCGGGCCGGTGACCGCAACGAGAGAATCATAGCCTCCGTATTCCCGGCTTGTGAATCCGTATGTCATAGGCTGTTTCATGGCGTCCTATTGTGCGATATTGCACTAGATTGAGTTCACCCGCTCCATAAAAAACTGTTTTGCGGCCATTGACACGCCGCGCATCACGTCGGTTTTCGGCAATCCGCTGGCGTCGATAGTGTCAGACTCTTCCTTCATCACGTCTTCCGTAACCGCCTTGAGGAAAGTTCCGGTATTCTTGATGTCCACCGAGATACCTTCAAGTTTCTTTTCCATTCGGTGCGGCGTGGCGATAGTAGCCACCAGCTCCCAAATGTTGCCGATCTTCTCGATATCCACAGCGGCAAGCGTCTTCACCTTTGTTTCGGAGTGCTTCTTGCCCTTCACTTTGAATATCAGCCCATCGGTGTTAAAGCCCTCACATGAAGCCGCCCACCACACAATGCCCTCACCGATACCCTCGACGCCCAGCGCGAGCGCCACGGGGCACTGCTGCTCCACCTTGACGGTCAAATCGACAAGGTAGTTCTGGAACTCTTCGGGGCGGCTGAAATCAATCAGCATGGTCCATGACGGGAAATCGTAGATGCAGCGGAGCCCAGAGTGAAAGAAAAACGTCTTCAACTCTTCCGGAGACCACCAGCGATCGCCAGACAGGATAGCGAAAGGGATGAACATTTTCGGCAACTGGCTGATGCCGGTGCCTCCCATCACTCCCTGGCCGCACCACTCGCCATAGATCACCGCCGACTTGAGTTTCGGGAACACGTTCTGATTCGCCGAAGCCCACCGCGCAAACCCAGCGTTGTCCTGCTCTGGGCTGATGAGTTGGTTTCTGGACTGGAAGAACATCTCCCCGTTCTCGTCAAAACCAACCGCCGCATTGGTTCCGTGCAACTTCACAGAACCGTAGAACATCAGTGTAGGCAGAGGCTTGCCGTCGAACTGCGCCCGCTCGCGGACGATCTTCACCACATGCCTATACTGCTCGATAGATGGAAACGCCTTGAATTCGACCACAACATCCTCCTGTGTTTTTCAATCACGGCGACCCCTGGGAGTCCGGCAAGAGAGTCAAGAGCCGCCGTGAGATTCCCCGTTACCGGGAAACTTAGGCCGTCTGGATGATCGACAGCGTGAAGACCTGCGGAGTGGCTGCGGGGCTGACAGGAACGCTTGCCGAGCCGCTGGCCGATTGAGTCGATCCAACCGCAAGGGTCGAAGGGCTCCCCGCGGCGATGGTGACGGTTCCAGTGGCGTTCGCAACCAGGGTGGTTGCAACATCGCTCGCTGGCACGGTGAAGACTGCGCTCAGTCCGTCTGCGGAAGGCTCGACGGTCACGGTCGGGTCCGGACTGGACCAGGTTACGGCGGAAACGGGATCGGTGGTGTCAGCGACGCCGTTCAGGAGAAGCGCGAGGGCAAAGGAGCCGGAAGCTCCTGCAACGATGTTTCCAATCATGGTAATCTCCAGGGTGAAATTTTGCGGTTGGGGGTGTAAAAGCCTTTCGAGGAGCCGGATGATTCTCTCCTCGTTCTTCAATGAGCGGTGGCAAAGTTCCCAGATGGCGCTCAGTTCGTGTGCGATTTCGTGTTCCCGTACTGCATCCATCTTGCCACCTCGCCGCCTATTCTACGCGGAAAATGTTTTGGGTTGTGAGCGGAATGAGTCAGGGTCTTTCTTTCTGTCCGCGCCGGTAGGCTTCGAGGACTCTGGCATTGTGGCATTCCCGGCTAATCGGTTGATCGTCGGCGATGATGCAGTCCCTGATCGCATCCGGCACTTCCGACTCAGGAGCAAGGAACATCCGGCGGATATGACGCCACGCCCCGATCCATCCGTCCTGATAGGTTCCACCGATCAATGGAGATTGCCCATCGCTTTTTTCAAGTTCCCCGTCCAGCCAGCGCAGGGCGGCTTCGAGTACCTTCGTCGTGCATTCTTCCCGCGACTTACCCATCATCACCGTCGCGTTGTATGCCGATTTCCACATCCCATCCGGAATATTGATCTTCTTCTCAGCCATTCTCCACCTCTCCCCGTATCGCACCCACCGTTACCCTGTTCAGAGTACGCTCAAACCCAGGCTTCCAGTACACCGTCTCACCAAGCGGCTTAGGCTCCATCAGTTCGCACTCGTCTCCAGTCCACACACACCGGAGATTCAGGCAAGCCGCCCCGAACCCACGGCGCACCATCAGCCTCTCACCGCACCAGGGACACTTCATTGGACCCACCTTTACCTCTTATGTCGAATCTTCTTACGACCGCTGCCGGAAGCTCCAAGGAGCATCAGAACGAGCACAAATGCTACTACGATACCCACCATCCATCCAACCATCAAACCCTCCCCTGCTGCTGACCGTAACGGCTACAGGATACGTCAGGACACGCCCAGAACCCCTTGGAGGCCACTAGAGTTCCTTCACAGGATCGGCAGGTGGGAGCACTCCCGACCTCCGCAACTCCGGGATCATCGACCGCACGATCATCATATCCTCGAACATCCGCTTTTCCGACCGAGCCATGAACCGCTGTGCCGCGCCCTTTGCCCGTTCCGGCCCGAACGCCAGACCGCACTCCGATTCCAACTGCTTCTCGGCCTGCATCGACCGTTCCAACTGACTCACCGTGAACCCCATCAAACCCTCCCCCTCAATACATCCTTCCGGAAATGAGTTCCAACTTCACCAAGTCTCCCTCGTCAAGCCGGTAGACCTCGGACGGGATAAGATGGGTTCGCATGATTTCCAGTAACGCCGCCCGGTTCTTATGCGTAGCCATCGAGTCGGACAGAGACCGCACCGGATCGCCGTTCGTGTACTGCTGCCCTTCCGCCCGTCCTTCGGCGAGCTGGTCAACCTGCTTCCGGTAAAACGCAACCCGCTCGTTGTGATAGGAAACTCGTGTCGCCAGATGCGCGTCCAGTTCTGCTGTCGAGAAATCCAACTTCAAGCCTTCGATCATCAAACCCTCCCCTGCTGCTGACCACCAGTTCCGCACGTCACATCAGAGCAGTACCAGAAGCCGTTCTTGATTTCGAGTCGCTTGCCGCAGTCAGGGTTGCGGCAGAGTTTCTCGACTTCACACTCGTCCACAACCCTTCCCGTCTCGGCTTCAGGTTTAGCGCCTTGGCTATGTTTGACGCGAGGGCGTTCGCTTGCTCCTGAGTGTCGAGATGGTAAAGGTGGCGGTACTCCAACTCCACCGCCCACATTGTTCGATCGAACCCGTTCAGGTACTTCGCTCTTACCTCCAGGTGCATCTCGCCCTCCATTTTTCAACCCTCCAGCCGCCCTGCTTTTTTTGGGCTCGTTCCAGTCGTACCGCTTGCACTTCGTACACGCACGGGGATGCTCCGTCGTATTCGCCCAGTCAAACCCGCATTGGTTACAATGTGCCACCACTTAATAATAATTATTATTGTTAATTTGTCAACTACCAAGTTTCTATTTTTTCCCAAAATCAAATTTTCTTTCGCCGATTCCTTTGGACTTGTTTGGAGGTCCAAGCCACCAAGCCGCCCCCACCTGGCGACAACTTCGGTGGCGTCTTCCGGCCGCCAAACCGCGACTAAGACTAACGAAACAAAGGCTCGCCAATCACCCGCAGATCAACCGCAGATCACCCGCGAAACTAAACAGGGACAGAGACGGAAGAGGGGAGGAAGGTGCATTCCCATCCACATCAATGCGTCTATCTATATAGATAGGTGCGCGTGTGAAATAGTTTGAGCATATCTGAAAATAATGCTTGACATTGGGATACATAGAGAGGATAGTAGAGGCAGTACAGAGGAGAACGGTAATGCAGACAGCAATCAGGAATCCTTATACCGGGCTGAGCAAGTCAGAACTTGAAGCCAAACTGGATGATATGCTCCGGCGCCAATTTGAGCACACGGCTAATCTCCGCATCAACTTCGCCCGTTATGCAGCACGTAAAGCGGAGTTGATCGAAGATGCCTTGATCGCTCTGGAGTTGTCGGCTTAACGATTTGAGAACGGCCGGCCCTGAGCCTTATCAGGGCATTGGAGAACGGCAAATGACTCACACTGAACGGAGAATTAAATCCCTCTGGAAAGCTGGCCGCACGTCACGCGAGATCGCGGCTGAGATCGGCATGAATGAGCGGATGGTGCAAGCCATCCTTGACGACCTGGGCCTGTAATCCGCTAACGATTCGCAGTTAAACCGTAGTGCAATATCACACTAAACCGCTCACGGAGATGTGAGACAGGAGAACCACAATGGTTATCGACACAATGACCGTCGCTGAATTTGTCAAGACTTACCGGATTCGCATGACCACCACCCGCGCAGAGTCCAACCCCAAAATGCCGGATTCGTCCAGCATGGACCACTGGAAGTGCATCCTTCGCCGCCCCAGCCACACCATGACCGTGTTTTTCTCAATGGGATACGGTCACAACGGCAAAGCTCCCAAGGTTGCAGACGTGCTCGATTGTCTCGCCTCGGACGCCGCCAGCATCGACAATACGCGCGGGTTTGAGGATTGGTGCGCAGACTTCGGGTATGACAGCGATTCCCGCAAAGCTGAAAAGACATTCAAGGCTTGCGAGCATCAGGCGTCTCGCCTTCGCAACTTCCTTGAGCCATCCCTGTACAAAGAACTGCTGTACAGCACAGAACGGCTCTAAACCACCCCGCCACGGACACCACATGCCCCACAGCACGTCCACAACACGAAAGGCACCCCATGTCCCTTCTAGCCGTACTCGCAACCCCATCCGCCTTGTCATTCCTGTTCATGGCGACAATCTTCACCCGCGAAACCTTGCATGGCGGCCGCAAATGGCAGTAACTCCGCCAAAAGACTCAATGCAGCCACAGGAATGGCTCACTGTAGACCAATCCGCACAGCTTTTGCAGTTCAATCCCATGACCATCCTCCGGTGGATCAAAGCCGGGAAGCTGCCGGCGTCCAAGCTCGGCAAGTCCTACCGGATCGCCATGAAGGATGTAACCAAGTATCTCAATGACAGGAAGGTGCAACCGTGAGCGCACAGCCTAACCTACTCGCCTTCCCGCCATCTCAGACAGCCCCGCAGGAGCTTGTGGAGAAGTACCGCCCTCGCTGTCTTGCGGAATTTGCTGGCCTGTCCAAGCCGAAGGAGATCCTTTCCCGGCTGGCCGAACGTCCGTTTGCCTCTAACTGGCTTCTGGTTGGGGCACCTGGCACCGGGAAGACGACCTCCGCTCTCGCGCTGGCTTCCATGATTCCCGCCGAAGTCCAACACATCGCGTCGAACGAATTGACCGTGGAACGTATCAACACGGTACACGATCGATGCTTTAGCCTCCCGCTCTTTGGTCACGGGTGGTGGTTGGTACTGGTCGATGAAGTGGACACCGGCACAGAGAAAGCCCTCGATTCGCTGCTCTCAAAGCTGGACACAACGAAGCGGGCACCGAACACGATTTACGTCCTCACATGCAATGACGACTCGAAACTGCATCCCCGGCTGGTTCAACGGTGCAAACGACTGGAGTATTCCACCTACGGTATCCAAGAGGATGCTGTTCAACTGCTCACTCAGATCTGGAATCAAGAGGCACCTGGCAAGGTGAGCCCGAA
>Ga0182016_10007429_pt1 | contig 11275 bp, 9 predicted proteins | sample 712S2MmetaG_FD_120491 | JGI IMG/M metagenome (GOLD analysis project Ga0182016, IMG submission 120491) | Permafrost microbial communities from Stordalen Mire, Sweden - 712S2M metaG | ecosystem: Environmental > Terrestrial > Soil > Wetlands > Permafrost | place: Sweden: Stordalen | collected...
CGCGGGCCTGCCGACGCCGGGCGCCATCTGGAATGCACTCGCTCATGCGATTCAACAGGACCCACCTGGCTACCACTTACTGGCGCACTACCTTTACCGGATTTTTTCTTCCACGCCCTTAGTCGCGCGCGCACCGGCGATGGCGGGGTATTTGTTAATGTCGCTGAGCTTCTATTTCCTGATCCGCCGCCATTGCCCGGCAATCTACGCCGCGGCGGCATTCTTCCTGCCAGGAATCACGTTTCTCCGGCAATGGGCCTGGGAAGCTCGTCCTTACGGCTTAATGCTTGGAGTCTCGGCGCTGTGCCTGCTGTTCTGGGACGGAGCATCGTCCGGAAAGCGCTCGGCGCTCAATCGCATTGGATTGGCGGTGACGATCGCGCTTGCCTTGTCTCTGCACTTCTTCGGCATGTTACTCGTCGGCGGTCTGATCGTCGGCGAAGCGGGAAAGTGGGCCATCCGCAAGCGGCTCGACCTTCCGGCCATAGCCGCCATCTTTATTGGCGCTTCGTCGTTCTTACTGTGGGTGCCTTTGGTGCGAGACGATTTCGCCATCATGCGCCCGCTATATCGGGATCGCGTCGTGTTGACGGACCTCTTCTCGATCTGGAACGACACGCTGACGCTCGCGCCTCTGGTTCTGCTGATCGCCCTTCTTGTCGGCGTCTGTGTTGTAGCCGGTGAAATGCCGCGACGCCGTGGCACGGAAGGTTATTTTTCCTTTCGCGAGCGCGCCCTGCTGGCCGTGGCCGGGGGCTTTCTGCTTGCGCCCATCGCCGCATTTCTGCAAGGCCGCGCAGCCACGGGCGTCTTCTATTCGAAGTACGTCATGCTGACTGTATTCGGCCCCGTTCTTTTGATTCCGCTGTTACTCGCCGGCTTCACATCGCGCAGCACGGTGGCTGGACTGTGCCTGTTCCTGGCAGCCGCAAGCAATGATGCCATTGTTTCGGCGCGAGGTGTCGCGGACCTGTTCGGAAAGCCCCCGTCAACCGATTCGCAAATGCTCCGGCTTCAGAGCCTGATGCCCGCCGCCGACCACGATGTCGTGGTCGCTTCTCCCTTTGACTATCTACCGCTGTATTACAACAGCCAGTCCCCGTTTCGCGATCAACTGGTGTTTCTCGCCGATCCACAGAAAGGGCTCACTTACATGGAGAACGGCACATTAGACAAGATGTATGAGGGCATTGCCGGAATCTATCCGGTCCGTGTCGAAAGCTATGACGATTTCGCGCGAACGCACTCGCACTTCTATCTGGTAACCGTCTTATCCACTACGCGTGACACGCCGTGGCTCGACAAATACCTGGAAAGCATTTCGGCGCGGGAGCGTCGTCTGGGCCAGGTGGGAGAGTTCATGGTTCTGGATGTGGCTCTTCCCGATTCGCATTAGTCCTGCGTTTCGGCATCCACCTCATCGCGCCCGAAAGCCATGCCTCGAATTCCACTTCGGTCACACCCGTGTAATCGCATACCCGGGGCAGGAGCATGGCATCGTCGCCGGCTCTGGCCAGACCCGCTTCGCAAGTCACGGCGCTCGCGGCGCCCCATTTGCGCAGCCAGTCGGGATAATCCGGATAATGAATGCCGCTTGGATAACAAAAGTGCGTCGGTGCATGACCGGTGATGGCGCGTAAGCGAACCGCGTTGTCATCCAGTTCCCGGCGGAACGAAGCCTCGTCGGTGGGCGTACGGTGGCGGTGCGTGTGAAGCTGCAGATCGATTCCCGCCCGTGACAGTTGGCTCGCCTCTTCCGGGTTCATGATGTGCAGGATCCGATTGCCGAGAATGGCGTCCCAGTCGATTCCGAGACGTTTCGCCAGATCCATCGCGAATTGGTCCTTGTCGCGGCCGGATAATTTGTGTTGGGCCACGTAGTCATCCAGCTTTTTCATTTCTCGCGCGCGCGATTCGGAGGTTCGTAAGTCGATCGTCTTATCGACGACCGAGCCGCGCTTCTGCCACATCATGTAATCGCAGATCAGGCGGAAGATGGGCCTGTTGTACTCGCTGTAGTAAGTCGTCAGATAAACCGTCGCGGGATAACTGTTCCGCATGAGTAACGGCCAGGCCCTCGCGTAAAAGTCGTAGAGGCCATCGTCAAAGGTAATGACAACCGACCGCGGCGGCAGATCGCGCGCCTGGAGCTGTTTCAGCGCTTCCCCGAGCGGAAGAACGTTGTAACCGCCGATGCGAATCCGCTCCAGCCTCGAAGCGAAGTCGTCGGCACTCATATATAGCCCGGGGCACCACAGATGCTCATCCAGTAATGAGACACCGTGATAGCAAAGGATCAGAAGACGCTCGCGCCGCCAGCCGCTTCCCGCGCAGAGCTCGAACACGCCGCAGTTCCGCAGGCCGCGCAGGGTCCGCAGCTTCAATGCCCGCAGCACGTCAAATCCACCCGTGCAGATCGTAATAGACGTACTTGACGGTCTCGAAGCCGACAGTCCAGATGCAATCCCATCGCAGCATGAGATCGTACCAGCGTTTCCCAATGTCCGGGATCGGCGCGGGACTGGTCTCCACTCCGGCGCGGGCGAACGCGGCGCGCGCGCGGCGCATGTGGCAATCGCTCGTCAGTAAGACCTTCTTACCCGGCCAGCCCTGCACGATGGCCGCGGTGAACAGCGCATTCTGCCGCGTCGTCAGGCTTCGCTCCTCGAGGGTAATCGAGTCCTTCGGAACGCCGAGCGCGGCAATAAAATCGCCCATTTCGCGGGCCAGCGAGGGCGTGTTCGGGTATCCCATCCGGCCACCGCTGATGACCACCCGATGAAAGCCGCCCTGCCGGTACGCCCGCACCGCATACACGCTGCGCCAGTACGACACCATCCCCAGCGTTCCGTCTCCCAATTGGTCGGCACCCAGCACGATCAGAACATCGCCCTTCGGTTCTCCCCATTGCCCCATCAGCCAGGTGCTCATTCTCGGCACGATAGGACTGAAGTACAGCACGGCCAAAAGCAGAACGAGGCCGGTACATACGAAGCCAACGATCCGCCTGAGCCGTCCCATCAAGCCTTCCGGTAGCGGCTGAAGGTCTGTTCGAGACCGCGCGCCGAGCCGACAGCCGGTGTCCAGTTGAGCACTTCGCGCGCCCGCGAAACATCGGACGGAAACAGGGGCTTCAGCGATCGCACTCGATACCTCGACAGCGGCAGCGATCTCTTGATCGCGCGCGCGAGAACCTCGCACATCCAGCCCGCGAACATCAGCAGCGCCACCGGCGTGCGGCGAACCGGCGTCTTACCCAGCGCGGGCTGGCACCATTCCAGATATTGGTTTTGGGTAATCGGGGACGGATCGATCAGGTGAATAATTTTGCCCGGAGCCTCGGGCGCCGTTTCCGCCGCGATCAGTCCATCGACGACGTCCTCCACATAAATCAGCGGCAGCGGGCGCTTGCCACTTCCTGCCACGATCCACTGACCAGCCAGACGGATCACACCATTCGGCGTCACCTGTTCCGCGCCGGGTCCAAAGATCTGACCCGGACGGATGATGACCGCCTGAAGTCCATGATCGCGGATCGCATTGAGCACGATCCGCTCCGCCTCCAGCTTGACCTTCGAATAGATGCCGCGCAGTTCCGTGTGCGGCTCGACGGGCGAGCCTTCGGTTACCGGGACGCCATCGGGATGCCCGGCGTGATCCAGCAATCCGATCGAACTCACGTAGACGAGACGCTGCACGCCATACTTCAGGCAGGAATCGACGATGTTCTTCGTGCCCCAGACCGTGCCCGCTTCGAAATCGTTCACACCGCCTTTCATCGCGGCACCCACGTGATAAACGACCTCAACGCCCGCGACAGCGCGCTCCACCGCATCCGGCTCACCGAGACTGCCATAAACGGCGTCGAGACCCTCTACCGCCGAACCGGGAGCCGCTGGCCGGCGCAGTAACACCCGCGGCCGTTCCCCGCGCTCGCGTAATCGTCGCACCAGCGCAGACCCCAGAAATCCGCTGCCCCCCGTCACCAGAATGCGTGCCGGGGCAGGCCGCTCCTGGGCCCGCGCGGCTTCGATGCGGTCTTTCTCGTCGTCGGCCGGACGCGATGCATTGGCTACCCAGGCAATCGCCCGGCGACCCTCTTCCGCGGGAACAGGAACCGGTTTGCCTTCCGCCAGCGCATTGTAAAAAGCGATGATCGAGGCGTAGATGCCCGGCGAAGGTTTGATCTTACCCGTAGCGGCGCGAATCACGAAAGCCGGGATACCGAACAGACTGCCGACCGCGTGGCGCATGCCGTTGATGATGGCGTGCAACTGCTTGGGGCCGGGATACGTGCGGTAAAAATGGCACTGCTGCAAAAAGGCGTCCGCATGGATGACGCCGCGCGTCCCGTGCACCCAGATTTCGTTCTGCACCGGGAGCATGTTCCAGGAAAGCAGGACTTCTCCCGTTCCCGAATCGCCTTCCGCCGACATCCGCCACTCGTCGAAGGTGACCATGGGATCGCGTCCGGTACCGTAGTGCCGGACATTGAGGGAGCGGATCTCGCCGAGAAACGCTTCGAGCAGATAGAGCGCGTGAACGCCCAGGTCGCGGAACGGATAGGAGCCCTGGCGATACAGGCCGGTGAGCGGACCGCCGGGATAGGCCGGGTAATCCGACCCGCGGAAGTACGACACGTTCAGCACATCGCCCAATTTGCCTGCCGCCACGTAATCGATCGCCGCTTTGAAGGGCGGCTCGAAGCGAAGCGAATGGTTGACCGAGAGCACCAGGCGCTTTTCGCGCGCCTTCGCGATCATCTCATCGCACTCCTCAACCGTTTCCGCCATGGGTTTTTCGACGAAGACGTGGCAACCCATATCGAGCGCCTGCAAAGTGAGCGGGCAATGCGAAGCGGGCGGCGTCAGAATATGGACGGATTGAGGGCGAGCCTCCGCCATGGCTTCCAGGGAAGGGAAAACGCGCGGGATTTTGAACTTCTCGGCCAATGCCGCGGCTTTGGCGGGATCGACGTCGCAGATACCAACGACCTCGACAAAGGGCAGATCTTTCAGTGCGATCAGGTGACGGAGCGCTACATAGCCAGCGCCCACAAGGCCGACGCGAATCGTTTGCGGCATTCTCTACAACTCTACAAGCTTCCCGTTTTTGGCACTTCCATGACGTAGAAGGGATGGCCATACGGCCCCGCGGGATCGATCAGCGTTTTGTTCGCTCCCAGCCCGGGCGACAAGCGGCTCAATGCGGCGCAAGTATCCTCTTCGCAGAGCAGAAAGCCAGCCGCGTTTGGAGCGGCAACCTGATCGGCCAGACGTGCCATAGGGTAATCGTTGTCAAAGCCGGTGGTCGCGATCTCCGGGTGGTAGTAATGCAGTGTGGGCACGAGCTGGTAGGGCAGGTAAAGCCGCTGACCGGGGCCAACGGGATGTTGATTCAGCGCCTGCAGCACCGCAATATGGTACGGGCGAGTCGCGCGGAAGGCGAGCGCGTTGGCGCGGTATTGCACCGTCATGCCAGCGATACCGGCCACGACGGCCAGTGGCAGAATCAGGCGCCATGGAGTCTTCCAGCGCTGCCACAAGGTTCCGAAGGCCACGCTGGTGGCTACAATGAACGCCGCCGTTAAGGGCGCGTAGTAATAAGTGGATTCAAGAGTGATTCTGAACGTGATGCCCAGGAAGACCACAATAAAAGCAAGCCAGGGCACGAGCTCGCGCTTGTATGGAGAGCGCCGCCAGAGCACGAAAGCGACGATCGTTCCGGCCACGAGCAGCGCGAACTCCCACGGAGAGGCATTGAACCGCACCGACCACAGATAGAGAGTTCCCTGCCCGTTGTACACTTTTCGCTTCAGCGACATGTACGCCAGGGCCATGAAGCCTTTGGCCATGCCGAGTTTCCCGAGCCCCGCGGGCCAGCAAACAAACGCCGCGAGGACGAAGAATCCGATGCCTTTCGCGAGGAGCGCCCCCAGACCTTTGAGCGTCCATCGCTCGCGCAGCCGCTTGTGCTCGACCAGCATCGCGAGGGCCAGCGTAACGACCAGCAGGGAGCTGGTTTCGAGCGTGCAGAACGCAGCCCCCAGCGCGGCCATGGTCGCGTAGAACCAACGAGGTTCGAGACTGCGGAAGAACATCGACGCCGCCAGCAGGGTCGCGATACAGAAAAAGGTGAACATGCCGTGCAGCGTAATGAACATCGAGGCCGTCAATGCCGTCGGATTGAAAACGAACAACGCGCAGGCGACAAGTCCCGCCAGCCGGGGCAAGGCGGGGAAGACATACCAGAATCCAAACAGAAGAAGCGTCGCCGAAGCGAAGTTGATCAAAAGCCCGCTGCCCCGGAACGCCCTCTCGCTGGTGAAGCCCAGATCGTGAAGAATGGCAATCCAATAGTCATAGACCGCGCCGTGATAATGGCGATAAAAGCCCAGATCTCCGCTTGACCGGATGTATTCCGAATAAGCTTCGCGCTTACTGGAATCGTTCGCCAGTTCGATCCCCTTGCGGATAAATTCGCCGAACGACAAGCCGTGCAGGTCCGTATAGTTTGCGAAGAAGCCCTGCTTGCCCGCCCACATGTAATCGGCCTCGTCGTAGGCGAAGGGATGATCGCTGACGAGCGGAGCGTAAATCGCAAACGCGGCTGCATACAGGCAAACCGCCGCGGCGATCCATGGCGCTTTCGAGGCCATTCGTTTCCGTTACCCTCTCATCCCGCCGGCGGTTCGCGCCATCCATCCGGCCCAACCGCCGAGGCGCGTGCAGCCCACCATGGCGGTAAAGAAATACGGGAGCCGCCAGTCCTTCGCCAGGACAAAACGTCTTACCAAGCTTCGCGATTCCTCCACTCTTCCCCAGTATCCATAAACGCTCGCCGTCTTGAGCGCGCGCCGCACCAGAGTTTCCCGCAACAGGGGGCGCATCGGCTCCGGACAATCGTCGAAGAGCCCGTCGGGATCGACCAGAAAGGGCTCGATGGGACGTACGCCGGCGTAATTCTTAGCCAGCTCCGAGGCATCCTCGAAACGGATCGGCAGCGCCCGCGCATCGAAAATCACCGCATAGCGGAGCAGCATCTTCATGTACAGATATGTGTCTTCGGAGTAGACGCACCGGTACTTTGCATAATAGCCTCCCAGGTCCCGGAAAATCGCGGTACGAATCACCGTCGAGGAGGGCAGCATGTTGGCCAGACGGGCGACGATCACGCTGGCCGGCGTGGTGGGAACGGCGCGAAACAAGCCTTCATGTATCGCCAGGGATTTCCATAGTTGACCGGTAGATTCGCCCCCCGGATAAACCGTCATCGCCCAGGTCAGGCTGGCCACGTCCGGCGCCGCGGCCTCCATGCGCGCGACGCTATCCTTCAGGTAATCCTTATCCCAGGAGTCGTCGCCGTCCAGGAACGCGACCAGCGGACTTTGCGCGAGCCGCACGCCATGATTGCGGGCAGACCCGGGTCCGGCATTCTGCTGCGATACCAGACGCAGGCGCGGATCATGCGGGTCGAGACGCCGTTCCACAGCCTTCTCGCTGCCATCCGTCGAACCATCGTTCACCACAATCAGCTCAAAGTCCGTGAACGACTGGCCGAGGATTGCGTCCAGACACCGGTCGATGTAGCCAGCCTTGTTATATAGCGGAACAATGACCGAGATCCGGGGCATGAGAGATCAGAGTTCCATCACGCGGCGGTAGACTTCGACGAGTCCACGGTGATAGGCATCGGCGGTGAAGCGCGCCGTTTCCTTTTTGGCGTTGGCGGCAAGTCTGGCGGCTTCTTCGGGATGGGTCAGAAGGCGCTGGACCGCATCGGCCAGAGCTTCAGGGCGACGCGGTGGCACCAGCACTCCCGTGCTTCCATCCGTCATAATTTCCGGAATCCCCCCGGCTCTGGATGCGATAGCAGGCACGCCAGCGGCCATGGCTTCGAGCAGGGCGTTCGGCGATCCTTCCGAATGGGAGGGCATGAGGTAGAGCGTCGCCGCGGCGTAGTAGGGGCGAACATCGTTTTGCTGCCCCGCCAGCGTGACGTCTTCGTTCAGACCCAGACGTTCCCGCGCGCGCTCGATGGCCGCGCGCTCATATCCTTCGCCGACGATCAGGAGATGACAGCGAACGCCCCTGCGCTTCAGAATGGCCAGAGCTTCGAGCAGATCCACGTGGCCCTTTTCATGTGACAGACGGCTCACCATCAGGAGAAGGGGAGTGCCCGGAGGGCAGCGCAGAGACCGCCGCACGGCTTCGACGTCCTCCGGCGCAACCGCGAGGAAAGGCTGAATCGCATTGTGGCGGATGGTGATCTTTTCCGCTGCGATGCCGCGCGCTTCGAGCTGCTCCTGAAACGGACCGCAGACCGTGACCAGGCGCGCGGCTTTGCGCAGGCTCCAGCGGTCGAGCTGGTTATAGAGCCGCATCTTGGCGTCGGTCGTGACGTAGCCGTGATGAAATGCGATCCATCGGTATTTTTGCCAAAGGCCGGAGTAGCGCATCAGAAAATGCGACTTCACGTTATGGGTCTGAACGACGTCCGGATGGTGGCGCTCCAGAATGCGCGCGATCTGCGGAACGATCGAACGGTCGAAGCGGCCCTGTTCGTAAATGATGTCCATGGTCACGCCGGCGCGCGCTGCCGCGGCGACGAAGGGATTGTTGGACGCCTTCGATTCCTCGCCGCGCTCATAAGTAACCGCGGAGAGATCGATAGCGGGAAATCCGGGAGGCGCGATGCGGGCTCGCTGCGCAAACTCGAGCAGGTTTTTGGCTGGCCCGGTCACAAACTGCGCCTCCATGATGGAGACCACGCGGATGACCCCGGGCATCCGCTCGTCACTCGAACCCAAGCGCCCGCCGCATCGAGGTGAACCTGAAATCGCTCAGAAGCCGTTCCAGCCGTTCCTCGGTTTTGTCCAGATTCCGGTAATGCCTGATCCGTTTTGAGAGCGCCATTTTACCGACTCTCGGCTGCTCGGGATCGATCTCCCAGGGATGGAGATAAAACACGACGGGCCGGCCATCGGCGTTGCACATGCGCATCAGCTTACGGGTGACGCCGTAGGGAAACTGGCGGAAGTAGCCGCCGCCCGAACACGGTATGCGGCGTCCACCGATCTTCACGCAGCTCATCGGCATTTCGAGTACGCTTTCGCTGAGCTGATACTTGCCGAGCGGAGCGTCGCCAATGCCGTAGTCGGGATGAAATCCGATGGGAAACACCGAAGAATCGTAGCGTATTCCCGCGTTGGCGAGCACGCGCGCGGCCCAGGGCGTTTGGCGAGTTACGGAGAAAGACGGGGCGCGGAATCCTTCGATGGGCCGCCTGGCTTGTCCCGTGAGAATCTCCATGGATTTGGATAGATCCCGATGGAACTCCTCTTCGGTCATTTGGGTCAGGAGGCGGTGCGAGTAGCCGTGCGTGGCGATTTCGTGGCCTCTGCGCTCGATTTCGCGAACCAGATCGGGATGGCGTTCGGCGACCCAGCCGAGCACGAAACAGGTGGCCTGGACGCTGTGCCGGTCGAACAGATCGAGCAGACGGGCCATGTTCCTCTCGACGCGCGATTCGTAGTCAGCCCAATCGGCGAAGCGAATGCGGTCGGCGAGGTTGTAGACACAGAACCAGTCTTCGACGTCGATCGAGAAGATGTTGGTCATGCGGTCGTCTCCCCGACATCCACGCGGCGGATGAAGTGCGCGGGCGATCCGCCCACGATGGTGCGCGGCTCCACGGATTTGGTGACCACGGCGCCGGCGGCGACTACGGCATATTCGCCGATGGTGACGCCGGGCATGAGAATGGCGCCGATTCCCACAAACGATTTGCGCGCCAGATGCACGGGAGCGGCGATGTCCCGCCAGGCATCGTGCGTCGCGATAATCACGCGCGAGGAAATAGTGACGCCGTCTTCAATCGTGATCAGCTCCGGCGCTTCTTCGTCGAAAAGGCAATCGCGGCCGACATAGCTGTCGCCGATTTTGACGCCCATCCAGCGCAGGCAGCGGCGGCGGAACTTCCATCCCATGGCGAAGCGGGCGGGGAAACTGAGCAGCTTGCGGAGATGCGCGAGCCACTGGGGCACACCGCGCTGCCGCTTGTATTCATCGAGATTGCGGAAGTCGTTGCGCATGGTCGCGGCTCAGGGGATGTTGCGTACGATCCAGGGTCCGATGAAGTTCGTGACGGGCAGCGGCAGTTTCTGCCAGCACTTGACGGCCAGCGCGTACTTCGGATTGTCAGGCGTCAAATGGGGCGCGGGAACACCGGGAGCGGTCCAGTAATACCAATAGAGCCCGCGCGACTCGGGATTCCACTGCAGTTTGAACTTGTAGGTGCCGGCATCGATGCTGGAGCGTCCCAGATCGAGCTCCGACGCGCCTTCCTGACACGCCCATTCGATCGACTTCCAGTAGAGAAACTCATTGGCATTGATGGCGGAAGCGGCGTAATCCTGGCAGATCCATGGCATCTCGATGCGTCCGCCTTCGCGCAAGGCAATCGCGGCGGCGGCCGGCTTGCCATCGCGCTGGACCAGCAGAACCTGGGCGTTCTGGCCGCCATGTTCGAGGATGTTATCGAAGAACGAACGGCTGTAGACGGGCGTGCCCAGTTCGCGCATGTTGAGCGCGTAGAGGTGGTAGAAATCGGCGAGGCGCTCTTTGCCACCGACGGTGAACTCGGCACCGTTCTTTTCAGCTTTGCGAATCTTGCCGCGCAGACGGGAACTGAGGCCATCCCAGTGGGGTTTGGGGTCGCCGGCGAGCGGGATCACGAGGGCGGCCTTATGCTGGCGCAGCGTCCATCCTTCGAGCGCTTCCGCGGATGGGAAACTCTGGCGCAGCTCGATATGCGACGCGCCGCGCTTTTGGGCGAGAGCAATAGCGGCGTCGGCGAGAGCGCGCTCGGCAGCGGGGGTGTCGGCCAGCGTCCCGCCATAGTTGAAGAATGGAAGCGAGACGAAGAAGTGTCCGAAAAGCGCGCTGTCCATCTCAATGAGGGGCAGGACGCCGCGGACGTCGGAGCCCTCGCGCGCGATCAGATAGCGGGATCGGTGAGCGAATGTGCGGATAATTACATCCCTCCACTCGAGCGCATGATAAAAGGATGCGCGGGGCGATCGGCGGACATATTCCTGCCATGCCGCATCGTCTTGATCCAGTTCCGTAACGTTCATTCGGGACAGCGGCGCGTCCGGCGGCGCCCTTCGCAGGGCCACGCGCCATTACGTTCTGAATATAACAGGCGGCAGGGGGCGTTATTTACGAGGCGGACGAATCGGCGCGGGATGGGTAGTTTTCCTGGGTTGGGTTCA
>Ga0182016_10007431_pt1 | contig 11271 bp, 11 predicted proteins | sample 712S2MmetaG_FD_120491 | JGI IMG/M metagenome (GOLD analysis project Ga0182016, IMG submission 120491) | Permafrost microbial communities from Stordalen Mire, Sweden - 712S2M metaG | ecosystem: Environmental > Terrestrial > Soil > Wetlands > Permafrost | place: Sweden: Stordalen | collected...
ACCGCTCTGAGAGCGTTGCCGAGAATCTCGTAAGTGATTGGATTTAGATAAGGAAAACCCCCCGCCGTGTTGCGGCGAGGGGTTTATGGTGGAGCTAAGCGGAGTCGAACCGCTGACCTCTTGAATGCCATTCAAGCGCTCTACCAACTGAGCTATAGCCCCGAGTTTATTTCGGGTCGCGCGGACCGGGGGCCCGCGAGGCGGCGGAAACTATGCCGAATGGTCGGGGCGATCAAGCGGCTTTTCGGCGGTGTTTCGATCCCCGCCTTTGGGCCGCTTGACGCGCCTGATCGGCGCTGGGCGTTAGGGCTCTCCCTCGTCGGCCAGGCCTTCGATGTCCTCGTCGACGAAGTCGTCCTCGTCCTCGTCTTCGAGGAAAGGCACCGCGTCGTCGTCGGCTTCCACCAGATCGGGCTCTTCGGCGAAGTCCACGCCCAGGTCCTCGGCCGGCGCGACCGGCGCGTCCACGCCGTCTTCGTCGGTTTCCAAGGGCTCGACCGCGGCGCCTGCGTCGAGCTCCGGCGTTTCGTCGGCCTCGTCCTCAAAGCCTTCCACCTCGGCGTCCGGCTTCACCGGTTTTTCCTCGTCGGCCTCGTAGTCGGCCGGTACGGCGCGCGCGCGGATGCGGCGACTGCGAACCGCCTCCTCAGGATCGAAGGAGGTTGCGCATTTGGGGCAGACCGCGGGTCGGCGACCCAGGTCGTAGAATTTGCTCTGGCAGCTTGGGCAAATCTGCTTGGCGCCGAGTTCGGGATTGGCCAACGGATCGACCTCTGACTGATGGGAAAGCGGCGGCTCCCTTGCCATGGTGTGGGGCCGCTGTCAAAAGCTTAGCCCCGCGATCGTCGGTTCCCGTCCTTTCCGAGCCCTTCTGTTCCATGAACCCTCCCGGCCAAGCCGTTTGCCCCGCGCTGACCGCCAAGCCCGGCGGGCCTTTGAACGGCGAGGTTCACGCGCCCGGCGACAAGTCCGTTTCGCACCGGTCCATGATCCTGGGCGGGCTGGCGAGCGGCGTGACCGAGGTTTCGGGATTGCTCGAAGGCGAGGACGTTCTGCGCACAGCCGCGGCCGTGGCCGCCCTGGGCGCCCGGGTGGACCGTCTGGGCGAGGGTCACTGGCGGGTGGAGGGGCGCGGCGGCTTCGTCGAGCCGGCCGAGGTGATCGATTGCGGCAATTCCGGCACCGGCGCGCGCCTGTTGATGGGCGCGGCGGCTGGATTCGATCTGGCGGTCACCTTCACCGGTGACGCCTCCCTGCGCCGACGGCCCATGGGCCGGGTGCTGGAGCCGCTGGGACAAATGGGCGCGCGTTGGCTCGGCCGTAGCAAGAACCGCCTGCCGCTGACCCTGCGGGGCGGCGCGCTGCGGGCCATCTCCTATCGCCTTCCGGTGGCCTCGGCTCAGGTCAAGTCGGCCGTGTTGCTGGCCGGGCTGAACGCCGGGGGCCAGACCGAGGTGATCGAACCGGAGCCGACCCGCGATCATACCGAGCGCATGCTGCGAGCCTTCGGCGCCCGGGTGGAGGTGTTCGACGAGGCCGATGGGCGCCATATCTGGCTGCAGGGCGGCCAAGCCCTCGCCGGATGTGAGATCAAGGTTCCGGGCGATCCGTCTTCGGCCGCTTTTCCGCTGGTGGCCGCCCTGATCACGCCGGGTTCGGCGGTGACGGTGCGCGGCGTGCTGCTCAATCCCCTACGCGCGGGCCTGTTTGCGACTCTGCAGGAGATGGGCGCCGACCTGCAGATCGTGAATCTGCGGGAGGACAGCGGCGAGCCGGTGGGCGATCTGATCGCACGCCATTCCCATTTGCGGGGCGTAGAGGTTCCGGCCGAACGGGCGCCCTCGATGATCGATGAATATCCGATCCTGGCTGTGGCCGCCGCCTTCGCCGAGGGACGCACCGTGATGCGGGGCGTCGGCGAACTGCGCGTGAAGGAGAGCGACCGCGTCGCCCTGATGGCGGCGGGACTGCAGGCCTGCGGCGTGGCGGTCGACGAACAGCGCGACAGCCTGACGGTGGTCGGCGTCGCGCGGGGCGCCCATCCGGTGCGCGGCGGCGCTCGCGTGACCACTCACGGCGACCATCGCATCGCCATGTCCCATCTGGTGCTGGGCCTGGCGGCTCAGGCGCCGGTGACGGTGGACGAACCGGGCATGATCGCCACCAGCTTCCCCGGCTTCGTCGATCTGATGACTGGGCTGGGCGCGGAGATCGCGCCTTGATCGCCCCGCCCGCGAAAGACGCCCTGATCATCGCCGTGGACGGTCCTGCGGCCTCGGGCAAAGGCACTATCGCTCAGGCCCTGGCCGTCCTTTATCGGTTGCCCAGCCTGGACACGGGCCTGCTCTATCGGGCGGTGGGCGTGTTGACCCAGCGCCGCACCGGCGCTTTGGAGCCGGCCGACGCGGAATGGGTCGCCCGCTCCCTCAACCCTGGCGCATTGGGCGACCCCAACCTGCGCACGCGGGAGGCGGGCGAGCTGGCCAGCCGCGTGGCCGCCATTCCCAAGGTGCGATCGGCCCTCCTGGAATTCCAGCGTGCGTTCGCGGTCCAGCCGGGCGGGGCGGTGCTCGACGGCCGCGACATCGGCACGGTGATCGCGCCCGACGCCCGCGCCAAGCTGTTCGTCACCGCACGGCCGGAGATCCGCGCCGAACGGCGCTGGCGGCAACTGGGGGCCCAGGGCGAGCGGGTTTCCATCGAGACCGTGCTGGAGGACATCCGCGTGCGCGATCAACGCGATTCAGGGCGCTCGGCCGCGCCCCTGGTCCGCGCCGAGGACGCCGTCTTGCTGGACACCTCGGAAATGAGTATAGACGAAGCCGTCGATGCGGCCCGCCGCATTGTCGAGACGGCGCGCCTCTCCAGCGACTCACAACCGCGGGGATAAATCAAACCGCGCCGCCGACAATCCCGCGGGTGTTGCTTCCTGGGGCTTTTCGCCCTGGGGCCCTTCGGCTTGATCCCACCCCTTAGAGCGTACGCCCGGGCTCCGTCCTTGACCGTTACAGGTCTGGCGGGCCGCGCATCGCATTTTTGAGCCGGCCCGCCCGGCGAACTGAAGAGAGATGATACAGCTTATGGCTGACGATATGAGTATGAACCCGACCCGCGACGACTTCGCCGCCCTGCTGGACGAAGCGCTCGGCGGCCGCGACTTCGTCGAAGGCTCGGTGGTGCACGGCAAGGTCGTGGCGATCGAGAAGGACTTTGCGGTGATCGACGTCGGTCTGAAGACCGAAGGCCGTATCTCGGTGAAGGAATTCGGCGTTGGCCCCGACGGCAAGGCCACCATCAAGGTCGGCGACGACGTCGAGGTTTACCTGGAGCGTGTCGAGAACGCCCTGGGCGAAGCGGTGATCAGCCGCGAGAAAGCCCGCCGCGAAGAGGCCTGGACGCGTCTGGAAGGCGTGTTCGCCGAGAATCAGCCGGTGATGGGCTCCATCGTCGGCCGCGTGAAGGGCGGTTTCACCGTGGACCTGGGCGGCGCCTCGGCCTTCCTGCCCGGCTCGCAGGTCGACATCCGTCCGGTGCGCGACGTCGGGCCGCTGATGGGCAAGGAACAGCCCTTCGCCATCCTCAAGATGGACCGCCCGCGCGGCAACATCGTGGTTTCGCGCCGCGCCATCCTGGAAGAAGCGCGCGCCGAGCAGCGCACCGAGCTGGTCAGCCAGCTGCAGGAAGGCGAAGTGCGCGAAGGGGTGGTCAAGAACATCACCGACTACGGCGCCTTCGTGGACCTAGGCGGCATCGATGGACTTCTTCACGTCACGGACATGTCCTGGAAGCGTGTCTCCCATCCCAGCCAGGTCCTGGCCGTGGGCGACACCGTCAAGGTGCAGATCGTCAAGATCAACCCGGACACCCAACGTATCTCGCTGGGCATGAAGCAACTGCAGTCCGATCCCTGGGACGGCGTGGAAGCCAAGTACCCCGTGGGCGCGCGCTTCACCGGGCGCATCACCAACATCACCGACTACGGCGCCTTCGTGGAGCTGGAAGCTGGCGTGGAGGGCTTGGTCCACGTTTCCGAGATGTCCTGGACCAAGAAGAACGTGCACCCTGGCAAGATCGTGTCCACCTCTCAGGAAGTGGACGTGGTGGTGCTGGACGTGGACGCCTCCAAGCGCCGCGTGTCGCTGGGCCTCAAGCAGGCCATGCCCAACCCCTGGGAGCAATTCGTGGAGCAGCACCCGGTCGGTTCGACCGTCGAGGGCGAGGTCAAGAACACCACCGAGTTCGGCCTGTTCATTGGCCTGGACAACGACATCGACGGCATGGTGCACCTGTCTGACATCGACTGGAACGCGCCTGGCGAAGAGGCCGCCGCCCGCTTCAAGAAGGGCGACATCGTCAAGGCCAAGGTGCTGGACGTGGACGTCGAGAAGGAGCGCATCTCGCTCGGCATCAAGCAACTCGGCGGCGATCCCATGGCCGGCGATGTGTTCCGCAAGGGCCAGACCGTCACGGTCACCGTCACCGAGGTTACCTCGGGCGGTATCGAGGTGAAGTTCGGCGAAGACGAAGCGGTCATGAGCGCCTTCATCCGCAAGTCCGACCTGTCGCGCGACCGTTCCGAACAGCGGGCCGAGCGCTTCGCTGTGGGAGACCGCATCGACGCCCAGGTGACCAATATCGACAAGGCGGCCCGCCGCGTGTCGCTATCGGTCAAGGCTCTGGAAATGGCCGAGGACAAGGAAGCCATTGAGAAGTTTGGCTCGTCGGACTCAGGCGCCTCGCTGGGCGACATCCTGGGTGCGGCCCTGCGCGAAAAGGCGCAAAAGGACTGACGTCCTTTTGCTTTGTTCTTGGCGCTATCGGCCTCGCGGCCTGCTTGAGCGCAGCTACAACCACGCCCCGCCGGTCTCCGGCGGGGCGTTTTTGCGCCGTTGCTCCATTTCGTGAGAGGTAACGCCGCTTCGTGCGGCGGTTGCGTCGATTGAGCGGCAAAACCTGCTCTCTTTATGGGAAAAGCTCGGATTGGGTCTTCCAACCCCTTGAAAGCATGCAGAGAGTCCAGCATTGTCCGGTTCGTACGGCGACGTCAGTTCCGATGTCCGCTGAGGGGGCTGGGGATGATCAAGTCGGAGCTGATCGCCAAACTGGCGAGTGAGAATCCGCATTTGACGCAAAAAGATGTCGAGCGGGTCGTCGGCGTGATCCTCGACAGCGTGACTGCGGCCCTGGAAACGGGCGGTCGGGTGGAGTTACGCGGATTCGGCGCCTTTTCGGTGCGGGGACGTCCGGCGCGGGCGGGCCGCAATCCGCGCACCGGCGAATCCGTATCCGTGCGCGCCAAGGCGGTGCCCTTCTTCAAGAGCGGCAAGGAATTGCGCGAACGCTTGAACGCCGATTAGGCTAGTGCCGGATGGCTTCTCCCGAAGTCTGAACCCGGCTCTACATATTTGAATCTAGAGCACGATTCAGCGTTTAGGCGATTCCGCCTAAACCCGTCGTGCTCTAGGCAAGGCCCTGAGGCAGGCTTGTTCCCCGCTTGGCAGGGCCCCGTCTGCGCAACGGTATTGATCCAATAGAGTTAGGGAGCGTGATGTGAGCATATTCAAGGAATTCCGCGAGTTTGTCTCGCGCGGCAACGTGGTCGACCTGGCGGTCGGCGTGATCATCGGCGGCGCCTTCAACGCGGTGGTCAAGAGCCTGGTCGAGCAGGTCGTCATGCCGCCGATAGGCCTGGCCACATCGGGCATCGATTTCGCCAAGCTGGAGTGGGTGATCAAACCCGAGAATCTGGCGACCAAGCATGCGGCCGTGGCCATTCAGTACGGCGCCTTCCTCAACACCATCATCCAATTTCTGATCACCGCGGCGGCGGTGTTCGCCCTGGTCAAGTTGGTCAATACCCTGCGCCGCCAACAGGCCGAGACCCCCAGCGTCCCGCCCGCGCCCACCGCCTCGGAAGCGTTGCTGACCGAGATCAGGGACCTGTTGAAGGCTGGGAAATAACACAGCCCCGCCCCACGAGGTGTGAAGAGGACTTGGAAGGCCTTGCAACCGGCGCCGTTCGCCCCTTAATCCGCGCATGTCCCGCGCTGGTGCGAAAATCTGTGGTTTGACCACGTCCGAAGCGGTGGCGGCCGCGCTTGAAGGCGGGGCCAGCTACCTCGGCTTTGTGCTGTTCGATAAAAGCCCGCGCCGGATCGGCGCCGAGGCCGCCGCGCGCCTGGCCGCTCCCGCCCGCCAACGCGCCCGCATTGTGGCCCTGCTGGTGGATCCCGATGACGCCCTGGTGGCCGAGACGGTCGCGGTGCTCAAGCCCGATCTGATCCAACTGCATGGCCGCGAAACGCCCAACCGCGCCGCCGCCGTCCGCGCCGCGAGCGGCCTTCCCACCCTTAAGGCCATCGGCGTGCGCGACGCATCCGATGTTCAAGCCGCCCTGGCCTACGAGGGCGCGGCGGATCACCTGATGTTTGACGCCAAACCGCCCCTGGGCGCGGACCGTCCGGGCGGGCATGGCTCGGCCTTCGACTGGACCTTGCTGGCGGACGTGCGTCCGGCGCGCCCCTGGTTCTTGGCGGGCGGTTTGGACCCGTGGAACGTGGCCGAGGCCATCGCCGCTTCGCGCGCCCCCCTGGTCGACGTTTCCTCTGGCGTGGAACGGGGTCCTGGCCTAAAGGACCCAGGCCTCATCGCGGCCTTTCTGGACGCTGTCCGCCGCGTCTAGGCGCTAGCTGACCGAGGACCCGTGACCGCGCTTCGCCCCAACGACTATTCGGCCTTCCCCGACGCCGCCGGCCGCTTCGGCGACTACGGCGGGCGCTTTGTGGCCGAGACCCTCATGCCGCTGGTGCTGGAGCTGGAGCAGGCCTACGCCGCCGCCAGGGCCGACCCCGGCTTCCAGGCCGAGCTGAACGGCTATCTGACACACTATGTGGGTCGGCCTTCGCCGCTCTATTTCGCCGAGCGCCTGACGGAAAAGTTCGGCGGCGCCAAGATCTACTTCAAGCGCGAGGAGCTGAACCACACCGGCGCGCACAAGATCAACAATTGCATGGGCCAGATCCTGCTGGCGCGGCGCATGGGCAAGACCCGCATTATCGCCGAGACCGGCGCAGGCCAGCATGGGGTGGCTTCCGCCACGGTCTGCGCGCGCTTCGGCCTGCCGTGCATCGTTTACATGGGCGCGGTGGACGTGGAGCGGCAAAAGCCGAATGTGTTCCGCATGAACTTGCTGGGCGCCGAGGTGCGCCCGGTGACCGCGGGCCAGGCGACCCTCAAGGACGCCATGAACGAGGCTCTGCGCGACTGGGTCACCAATGTGGACGACACCTATTACATGATCGGCACGGCGGCTGGCCCGCACCCCTATCCGGCCATGGTGCGCGACTTCCAGTCGGTGATCGGCGCCGAGTCCAGGAGCCAGCTTCTGGAAATGGAAGGGCGTCTGCCGGACGCCGTGATCGCCTGCGTGGGTGGAGGCTCCAATGCCATCGGCATGTTCCATCCGTTCCTGGGCGACGAGAGCGTGCGCCTGATCGGGGTGGAGGCCGCCGGCTATGGCCTGGACAAGCTGCACGCCGCGTCCATCACCGGTGGGCGGCCGGGGGTCCTGCACGGCAACAAGACCTATCTGCTCCAAGATTCCGATGGCCAGATCCAGGACGCCCATTCCATTTCCGCCGGGCTCGATTACCCGGGCATCGGCCCCGAGCACGCTTGGCTGAACGACATCGGGCGGGCCGAATATCGCACCTGCACCGACGCGGAGGCTCTGGATGCGTTCGCGATGTGCGCGGAGCTGGAAGGCATCATCCCCGCCCTGGAATCCGCTCACGCCATCGCCAAGGTGGGGCAGCTGGCCCAGGAAGTGGGCAAGGGCGGCATCGTGGCCCTGTGCCTATCGGGCCGGGGCGACAAGGACGTGGGCACGGTGGCCGCTGCCTTGGGGAGATCGATTTGAGTCGTATCGACGCCTGTTTTAGCCGTCTGAAGGCGCAGCGCCGTTCCGCCTTCGTGGCCTATGTCATGGCCGGCGACCCTGATCCGGCCGCCTCGTTGCAAATCATCAAGGCCCTGCCGGGCGCGGGCGCCGACATCATCGAGCTGGGCTTTCCTTTCTCCGACCCCATGGCCGACGGCCCGGCCATCCAGCTGGCCGCCCAGCGCGCGCTCAAGGCCGGTATGACCCTGGTCAAGACCCTGGATCTCGCGCGGGCCTTCCGCGTGGGCGACCAGACCACGCCCATCGTGTTGATGGGCTATCTCAATCCGGTTTTCATCTACGGCTATGACCGCTTTGCCCAGGATGCGGCGCAGGCGGGGGTGGACGGGCTGATCATCGTCGATTGCCCGCCCGAGGAAGCCGATCCCTTGGCCGACGCCCTCGATGCCGCCGGCGTTTCCCTCGTCCGCCTGGCGGCGCCGACCACCGATGACAAGCGCCTGCCGGCGGTGCTGCGCCGCGCCTCGGGCTTCGTCTATTACGTTTCGGTGGCTGGTGTGACCGGCGTGAAGGAAGCCGACGCCGAGGGCGTGCGCCCGGCGGTGGAGCGGGTGCGCAAGGCCTCGGGCCTGCCGGTCGCCGTGGGCTTCGGCGTCAAGACCCCTGAGCGCGCCGCCGCCGTCGCCCGCGTGGCCGACGCGGTGGTGGTGGGCTCGGTCCTGGTGGAGGAGATCGCTGGGGCGCTGGCGTCCGGCGCTGATCCAGCCCCCCCGCTGCTAGCGGCTGCCGCAAGGTTGGCGGACGCGGTGCACGCTGCGGGCGGTTAACCGCCCGCTCGAGCTGCTCGTAAAGAAGCGCGCCGAGCTCAAAGCCTGGGCGAGCACTAAATCATAAAGTGAGAGCGGGATGACTTCGAGAGACGTCATCCGTCCCAGAGCATTTTCCGATAAGTGTGACGCGGTTATCGGATCAAAAAATACTCTGACTATATGAAGTAGAGCCATTTTTATCCGATCTGATCGAATTGATCAGATCGGAAATGGCTCTAGGGTCAATCCTTAGGTTCGGGAACAAGCCCGGCGTCCACCTTCACATCGGGGTCGCCGACCTGCTCTTCACAGTTATATTCGTGGAAGTGAGCATCGTCCGGTTGCCAACTGAAAGTCCGCACAAATGACCAGGGCTCGGCGTAGTAGACCGGGTCGATGACGGTGGTGACCATTTCCAGGTAGGGCTTCCGATTGCCGTTGTCGACCTTGCGGATGCGCTGGATGAGCTTGCCGTTGGCCGACAAAGGCGTGCCATCGACGTCCAGCCAAAGCGCCTGTTTGAAGTCGGCGCTTTCGACCACCAGCGTGTTTCCGTCCCAGCGCCCTGTCGATCGACCCATATATCGTTTTTGGGCCGGCGGCGGCGAACGGGAAGGATCAAGCAGGATCTGCCATCGGCCGTGGTATTCCTCGAACACGACTTCGATCCAGGCCTTCGACTGGAAAATCTGGAACGGGAAGTTCAGGTCGCGCTGCCATTGCGGTCCCGGCGGCCGGCATATGGCCGAGGCGTTGGTGAACGGCTTGCCGTTCTGCGCGGAGTTGACCCGCCGCGCCAGAACCTTGGCCCCCGCCATGGTGTACGGAATCGCCACGCCGTACATGTCCTTCTGGATGCGCGCCTCAAGCGGCTGATTGTGGCTCCAGGCGCCTTGCAGGTCTCGCGGATCGCGCGACGGCAACGGCCCGTCCGGCGCCAAGGGCTTCAACGGGAACAGGCCGCCTGCCTGCGGCGGCGGCAGCGCTTGGACGAGCTTTTGGGCGGGGGTGAGCACAGGCGCCATGATGAGCGCGCCCCCACCTGGCGGGGCCCCAGGCGGAGGCCCGCCGGCCGGCGGGCCGGGAGGGCCAGGTTGGGCGACGGCCCCGGTCGCAGCCGCTGCGAGCATGATGGCGCTCAACAGGGCGCACCGTATTGGGCGAGGCAGGAATTGTGTTTCAGTCGTCACGGGACGGCTCCAGTCAACGTCGATCGGATTAGGAGGATGGCAATGTCGGTTGATGGGCGTCGAGCCGGTCCAGACAAATGTCCTCGGGAAACAGCGCCGCCGGTTGCCGCTTGTAGGTGACGGTCCCGCTCCAGGGATGTGTGAAATAGGCCGGATCCTCGATGGTGATGCGATCTTCCAGCGTGTTGCGATCGACTAATCGAAGGCGCTCGGTGATCTTGGCGTCCGCGCTGTGCGGCACGAGGTCGTCGATCAAGGTGCGATCGGACATATTGGTGGTCTGGGCCACCAGCGTCTTTCCTTCCCAATGCCCGACCGAGTCGCCGGTCATCGAAGGGACGAGGCCGGATCCCAAAATATCGGGGTCACGGGGCACGCCTCCCGTGTCGATTTGGCGGAGGGCCCGGTTCCATTCGTAGTCGAAGGTCAGCACCCCCTGGCGCTGCCAGATCTTGAAGCGCCAGGGCGTCAGCATGAGACGCGGAACGCCGGGGTTGGAGCACCGCGACGTGGCGATGTCATAGTCGTCGTAGGCGCCCCGGGCCTTCAGTTGCTTGTTCTCTTCATAATGCTTGCGGCCTTCCTCGGTGAACGGCACGGGGCCGGACGTGGGCTTAAGGACGGACGTCGGTTTGGCGATCTTCCACACGCCCTCCAGGCTGACGGGGACGGTTGGTCCGGCCAGAGCGCCCTGCGCGCCAAGCGCGAGCGAAACACTCAAGGCCAGCAGCCCTGTGGAAAAGACCCATCGCCGCATTCGTCGTCTCTCCTCTAATTCGCCCGCGAGGTCCGGCGCCGCTCGATCGTCGAGCGGAACCGTCGCGGTCAAGCCCGCGCGAACCGAGCGCCAGTCCAATGAGTTGCTAGGAACCTCTCTGCCAGACCGAGAGGGGTGGAAAATAGCTGCAAGAATAAAGACGCAACGCTCGGTCCGCGAAATCGGAGCGGCCTCTGCGACGGAAGCCCCCCGATCTCCCGCACGCGGACCGGCCGCAGCGTTGCCAGGTTCGCTGCCTGACAACGCTGACCGGTCCAGGATGGAAAAGGGCTCTCAGTCTCAGTATTTGGCGCTGAGGATCACCCCGAAGGTTCGCGGATCGCTAAGGGCGGTGCCGTTGGTGGTTAAGGCTCCACTGACCTCGGTCACGGCCCAGCCGTCCGGAATGAACCGGTTGTCAGTGATATTCCTGACGTAGGCGGTGATTGAGTAGTGTTGCCCGATCAACAGGGTGGCGTTGAGGTCGCCGACGGCCTCGTCCGGGACGTGGACAAAGGGTTCGACGCCCGCCGCCTGCCAAGCTTGGCTGATGGACGCGGTGTCATGAGCCGTGAAGAAGTGAACATCCCCGTGCAGCAGCAGAGTGTTGTCGCC
>Ga0182016_10007433_pt1 | contig 11270 bp, 7 predicted proteins | sample 712S2MmetaG_FD_120491 | JGI IMG/M metagenome (GOLD analysis project Ga0182016, IMG submission 120491) | Permafrost microbial communities from Stordalen Mire, Sweden - 712S2M metaG | ecosystem: Environmental > Terrestrial > Soil > Wetlands > Permafrost | place: Sweden: Stordalen | collected...
CTGATTGTTTTTGGCTCGATCATCGGGTTCACTGCCTATGTGTGGCTGATCCATCATGAATCGCCGACGAAGGTTGGGACGTATGCTTATGTGAATCCAGTGGTGGCCGTTGTGGTGGGATATTTTCTGGGCGGAGAGAGGATCGGGCCGCGAACGATTCTCGGGACGCTGTTTGTTCTGGTCAGCGTGGTGGTGATTACTACAACGAAGGCGAAGAAGATGCCCGCAGCGGACTAATGGTCAGCCTATTCCCAGCGAAAAACCTTTGCGGAGAGAGCGGTGCATAAGAGAAACACCAGGGCCAGCGCGGCTAGATCGCCCATGTGAGCGGACCAAGGGTCGCCGATCCAGATTCCCTGGAGCAAATTTACTGCATAAGTGAGCGGCAGGGCTCTGGCCAGAGCGTGAAGGACGGGCGGCAAGATTTCGATAGGAACGAAAAGTCCTGAGAAGGCGAGCATGGGGTAAAGAACGATGGCGCCGATGGGCTGTGCAAAGCGGGCCGTGGGGACGATGCTGGCGATGACAAAACCTATGGACAGAATGCTCCAGGTGCTGATGAGCAGCGCAATGGTAAACGAGAACCACGGTACGTGTTCGCCGGGTTGGATGTAGCGCCGGCCGGCAAGGAACATCAAGATCAATGTTGCCGCGGTGAGCAGCAACTTTACGATCACATGGGCGGCAAGGATAGTTTGCGGCCGCAACGGCGTGGCGCGCAGGCGCTTGAGAATGCCACCTTCCCGGTAGATGGAGATGATGGTTACAAGCGAGAGAACGGTGCTGATTGAAATGAGAAGCGAGATGAGAACAGGAAGATGAACCGCGGAAAAGCCGCCCGCAGAAAAAGCGGGCGATGCCGGCCTGGAGGTGACAATGCGGCCAAGCACAACGTAAAGGAGGACGGGAATGCCGATGGTTCCGAAAGCGCCCAGGGGTTCGCGCATGAATACTTTGATCTCAATCCATGTCAATTTCAGGAGGCCACGCAGCATGATTGTCTTATCCTATTCGCGAATGGAGCGGCCGGTGAGTTTGAGAAAAACGTCTTCGAGGTTGGGAAGTATGGTGCGGAAATCGGTAACGCGAATGCGATTTTCCGAGAGGCAATGAATCACCTCGGTCACCAGGTATTTGCCGCGACCACGAATGGTGAACTGGTTGCCGGCACAAGTCACCGTTTCAACCCCCGGCATGTTGTCAAACGCGTTGGTGGCGTTTGGGTCATCGGTGGCGATGATGACGGTGCGCTCCGGGCAGTGGCGGGCGACAAGCTTTTCCGGCGTGTCGATGTCGATGATTCGACCGTGATCCATAATGGCGACGCGGTCGCACAAACGCTCGGCTTCTTCCATGAGATGAGTGGTCAAAAATACAGTCTTGTCTCGCTCGCGAATTCCGCGCACGAGTTCCCAGATTGCGCGGCGCGACTGGGGATCGAGTCCGGTGGTAAGTTCATCGAGAAAGACAACCTCTGGATCGTTGATTAATGCGAGGGCAATAAACAGGCGCTGCTTCTGGCCTCCGGAGAGGGTCATGAACCAGGCGTTTCGTTTCTCGGTGAGGCCGAGCTGTTCGAGCAGGCGTTCGGCGTCGATAGGTTTTTTCTTGTAGAGCGAGGCCCATAGATCGACGGCTTCCCAGACTTTGATGCGTTTCTGGAGTTGGGCTTGCTGGAGCTGAACACCGATGCGGTCCTGCAGTTTGTAGACCTGGCGAAAGGGATCGAGGCCGAGAACAGCGATTGATCCGGCGTCGGGCTTGCGGAGGCCTTCGATACACTCCATGGTCGTGGTCTTGCCGGCGCCGTTGGGACCGATGAGGCCGAATATCTCACCCTGGTTTACGGCGAAGGACGCCTCGGCAACAGCCACGATCCTGCCATAGGACTTGCGGACTCCGGAGACTTCAATGACTGGGGGCATAGTGGGGGTTCTGAGAACTGCGGAACAAGAGGACCTGATTCGGAGTGTATATTAAGGGCCTCGGTGAGGCTGATTCCGTCACAAAACTCGAAAGTTCGATACAAGTTATGCGAAGTGATGGTGCGCTCAAATCGAAAATGCACAACGGCTAAAGGATTCCTGTACGTTGTAGACCTGTTCCCTTTATAGTTCTCTTCGCACCTTTCCGGCTCACCGTCCCATTGAACTGCCATTGAAGCTGCCGAGTCGATTTCTAAAACTTCCCCCAAGGAGAATACCCATGAATCGTCTAACTTTGTTTGTGTGCGCGGCAGCATCGACCTGCGCGCTCAGCCTTTCCCCTCTCGTATCGGCCCAGAGCCATGTTGCCCTGTTGGCGCAACCGCATGTTTACACGCCACAGTCCAGTTTGCCTCAGCCTGCCAACAGCAAGGGAGAGGTAATGGCTCGCACACACTTCCGGCTCGTTGTGCCTTCGGCGAGGCAGATGCACTTTGGGTCCTCAGCAGCGCAGCCCAAGGAACTGCCCCCTTTTCCAGGCTACCTTTATGAAACGCCAGCCTCGCTGGGATGCGTTTATGGGCTAGTAGAGAACCCCGTGAAGGGTTGCAACCCGAACGTGACCACGGCCAATCCTACGGGGGGTAGCAACGCAATCGCATTGGTAGACGCGTTTGACGACCCGACGGCCGCAGTAGACCTGGCTATCTTTTCGACGCAATTCGGGCTGCCGGCGGCAAAACTGACGGTCGTTTTTGCCAACGGGACTCAGCCTGGCCTGGACCCCACGGGGAACTTCGAGATCGAGGAGTCGCTGGATATAGAGTGGGCGCATGCAATGGCTCCAGAGGCTCAGATCTATTTGGTGGAGGCTAAAGACAATAGCTTTGTTAGCCTGTTCAACGCCGCGACTGTGGCCAGCGACCTGGTTGCAGCGGCGGGTGGCGGAGAGGTTTCCATGAGCTTCGGAGCTGGGGAATTCTTTGGAGAGAACGAGTTTGACAGCACGTTTACAACACCTGGCGTGGTCTATTTCGCCTCGGCCGGAGATTCTCCAGGCGTCGAATATCCGAGCGCCTCTCCTAATGTTGTTTCTGCGGGTGGCACCAGCATTTCCCGCGATTTAAATACGGGCAACTTTATTCTGGAAAGCACGTGGCAGGATGGCGGCGGCGGTGTTAGCCAGGTCGAGGCGCGCCCTGTATTCCAAAACCCTGTTCAGAGAATTGTTGGAGATGGGCGCGGAACACCGGATTTGTCTTTTGATTCGAATCCGAATTCGGGTGTTTGGATCTATGACAGCAATCCGGTGCTTGGAGCGGGATGGTATGTGGTTGGCGGGACGAGTGTGGCGGCGCCATCGTTGGAAGGCATTGTGAATGCGGCGCACAGCTTCCGCTCGAGCAGTCAGGCGGAGAATCGGAGGCTCTATACGGGCTGGGATCGCGGCCTCCGCAACATCTTCTATGGCAACTGCGGTATCAACGTCAGTGACTTTGCGGGGCTGGGTTATAACCTGTGCTCAGGGCTGGGGACGGTGAAGGGCCTCGAAGGAAAATAGGCGCGACTACGATTGGGACGGAAGCTGCCCTGTCGGTGTTTACAGGGTGGCTTCCTGGGGATTTCCGATCAAGTCCAAGGGTCGAGGGACTCCATCTCTAGGGCTGAAGCCGTGCCCTCTCAACCCCGTTTATGAGATAGCTCTGGGCTCCGTTAAAAGCGCATCCGAACGCCGAGCTGGATTTGGCGCTCACGATAGAAGTTGGTTGCGTTCACGTTCAGCGGCTTCCCGAATTCCGTCGTGTTCGCTTTCAGGCCGGTAAGAAAATTCAGCGTGGGCAAAGTGGATGTTGTGCCTGACTCAAGGTAGTAGCCGGTGGTTTCCAATTCCGTGACGTTCTGGTGGTTGAACAGGTTGAAGCTTTCGACGAGGAGTTCCAATTGCCGCAACTGTCCGAGATCGAACTTCTTGCCTACACGCAGATCGGCCTTCCAGGTAGCGGGATAGCGATAAGTATTGCGACCGACGCCGTAGACTCGGTTGTCGCCGCCTGAGCCGTTCATGCCCGGGCCTAGGGCAACGATCGCGGTGCCAGTGGCATGGTCGAATTCCTCCGCGAGCGATCCGGAAGTTCGCATGGTATAGGGCAGGCCGCTGCTGAATTGGCCAATGCCGGAAACCACCCAGCCGTTCACGAATTGGCCGGTGGGGCCGTGCAGCTTCCACCGGGCTTCGATTACCGCCATTACCGCTGCAGAGTGGCGCATGTCCAGGTTGCTGGCGCCGTATTCCTGGCTAAAGTCGGCTGGATCGAGGACATCGCTTCCGGCTACGGTGGTGCTCTCATTTGGGTTCCAGTCCGTGGCGTGTGCATAGGTGTAGTGTGCGTGCAGGCTCAAGCCGTGGCGTCCGTATCGAACAAACTTGAGCATCGCCGCTTCGTAGGTTGAGTTGGCCCGGCTCATGATCTGAGAGATCTGCTGGTAATTCGGGTTCAATCTCCCAGCAAACCCTGTGCCTGAATGCGCGGAAGGCCAAGAGGCATAAAACGGAACCGTGATTTGTGGAGTTTTGATGGGGCCCGCGCCTGTGCCATCAATCACGGCGTAGGCGATGGTTCCAGGATTGACGGCGGGGTCGAAGTTGGTGTCGATGGAGATGGGCAAACGACGGCCCAGGCTGAGAAGAGCACTGGCGGTCACTTGCACGTGGGCTGGCAAGGACTCTTCCAAGGCTGCGACGGCCTGGTGTACTTCGGGATTGCGGAATGACCCCGCGAACTCTATGGCCCCTGGTTTCACCATGCTACTGGGTGGCCCTTCGAACACATAAGGAAACGGGGGTGCTCCCCCCGCATGGAGGTTGTCTGTGGGGCGCATGAAAAAGTTGAGGTCACCCTTGGGGCTGCCTGTCTGGGTGAGCGCGGTTTCGATGGTCGCGTTCTCTGTCCGTCCAAAGTACATGCCGTAGCCCACACGCAACACTGGCCAGTGCGTTTCCGCGCTACCGATCGCTACGCTGATGCGCGGGCCCCAGTCGTTACCCAGGCTGGGGAGCTTCTGGGTAAGCGGGAGATCCGGGTTGGCGATAGTGGAAATGGGCGGCGGGAGTTGTTCGCGCTCTATCCGCAATCCGCCACTTACCACGATCAACTTGGTTGGTTGCCACTGGACGGTCGTGAAACCAGCCCAGTCATTGGTGCTCAAGTACCAGCTTGTTGGACCCATGGTCTGCGAGTAGTAGGAATAGCATGGAAGATAGCCAAGGCCGCGTAATCCACCGGATGAGTCGTGCCATACCTTGCCGGTTTCATCGCAGTTGTGCTGGTCATCCGGGTTGAGTTCGCCGGCCAATCCATATTTTGCAAATGCGAGTGCATCGGAAGCGTAGTTCTCGGTATTTGCATATGAGTAGGTGCCGGTTTGATTGCGCAGGAGACTGGTTGCATCCCAGTTGTGGACTAGCTCAAACCCGCCCTTGACGAGCAGATTTCCGCGTACCCAGTTGATGGTTTCCTGGCCCTGGTAGACGCGCTCGTCGGGGTAGCTGCCGGAGCCGAATCGCGATGGGTTGCCGATCGTGAATCCGTAACGATTGTCGACGACGATCTGGGGTAGCTGACCCCAGAGATTTGGGGTTAGAAACGGCTGCTCATAGGCGGAAGGAGTCTCCGCGTGCGCGCTCTGGATGGTGCGGCCTATCGAACCTTGTGAAACAGCCAGCAGATTTGGGCTGAGAAAAGCCTCCCAGCGACCGAGGAGAAGCTCTTCGCTGGCTTTACTGGAGCCAAAGCTGTGGGTTCCGTAAGGCTCCGAGACGCGCGTCAGGCCGCCGCCGGGAGAGTTCCAAAGCGCGCCCGTTGCTTCAAGCGTGAACCGGTTGCGCTCCGAAGCGTCCCAATCGAAACGGCCAAAACCCACCCACTGCACCGCATTGCGCGGAGCGGGGCCTAAGAGTCCTGACAAGCTGGTCAGCAGCTGCGAGTAGGCATTCAGGCCCTCGGCAACTGGATTTGTTCCGCTGAGGCCCAGACGTGCGGACAGCACCTGCATCTGGTCGTTGGAGGGCTGGGCGAAAAACTCGTCGGGATGCTTCACGGTGGCGAGACCGGGATCGTTGCGCAGGTAGCTATCGAGCGCTGCGAACCAGAAGAGCTTATCGCGGCGGATCTGGCTGCCTATACCGACTCCCCATACCGACTCGTGGTCTGGAGGGGTGTAGGGCTCGGGCGTGAACACGGAGGAGGTGGTTAGAGTGGCCGGCGCAGTCTGCTGTACCCACTGGGTGAACGGATTGTGCGCGCCCCAAGTGTTCTGGCGGTCAGAGGCGAAGGCCTGTCCATGCAAACCGTTGACGCCGCGCGCGGTCTCAACGTTCACCCGGCCCCCGGCAGTGCGCATCCCTTCCGTCTCTGTGTTTCCTGCGGCGGTTTGCAATTCGTGAATGGCAGCCTCGGCAACTGGCAATCCATGGCCGCCGGCCCAAGCCTGGGCCATTCCATTCTCTTGGCTTCCGCCTTGGCCGTTGGAACCTGGTCCCGAGTTTTCCTGGCCGCCAAAGGCCATCCTCGTGCTTGAACCGTCGATGGTGGTCTCGGTAGGTTGCTGGGCGGCTCCGCGCAGGGATGCCGAAGAATTCCCACCTGCTGCGGTGGAAGCAGTCGGCGTGTCGAGCACGAAATCCTGCCAGCGACGGCCGGCTGCGGGCAGAGACTGGATATCTGACGCCGTCAAAGTGGTGACTACGACGGGAGTGATGGGGTCAATTTGGCCGTTGGCTACATGAATTGGAACTGGAGCAAGGTGTTCGAATCCAAGGGCTGGGCTGAGGGCAGTGGCGGCTGCCACCTCGCCGACCACTAGGGCCTCGCGAGTGGAGGGGGGGATGATCGAGAGCAATGCTCCCTGTGGCTCACTGGCTATCTCGGAAGTGAATACCGGTGAGGAAGTTGCTGGCGTCGGACTTAACTCGTGCCCGAGATCTTGGCCGCTTAGAGCTAGTTGCCGGAGTGGCCGGGTGGGCAGGGGCTCGAGGACGACCAGCGCATCCATGCTCGGATTCTCGCGCGTGAACTCTGCGGCGTTTCGAACAAATATCGCCAGTTCTCGTAGTGGATCATGGGGAGGTGGCAGCGCAAGGGTCGCTTCCTTCGCGGCCTTTGCGATATCGATGGGCTTGCGAGCAACCGCTTCGAACGCCATGGACGCCTGCACCTGCACTTCGCGGCCGGCGGAGACGACGATCCCTTTGAGGCGGCCGAGGCCCAGGCTCTCGCTCTCAGCTTCTACTGTGTATGAGCCGGACTCCAACCTCGCGAAGCGAAAGCTCCCATTCTTTTTAGTTACGCCCTGCGTTACGGTGCCGGTGCTTTCGTTGCGCAAGATCACTGTCGCGCCGTTGAGAGGCGTCGAATGCAGATCTGTCAGCTTACCTACGATTGAACCGCTTCCGTTGGGCTGGGCAGCTAGCGGTGCTTGCGGGCCAGCAGACGCGGACGCGCTCAGCAGCAGCAAAGCCAGGAGCGCCTTCTTCATCCAATTTCGTTCTGCCATTGCGGAACCAACTTGCGGCAGAACCGGTGGATGAAGGCAACAATCTCACTCGTACGGCCCGTTCTTGCGACAGGTCCGGATGGGAAAGAAGAGCAGAGCGGGAAGAGAACTTTGGTTTCGCCCGCGTCAAATTCCCAAAAGTGAAGTTGCAAACGATTGTACGGCCTGATTCGGTAAACTGAAAGGACGCTCGATGCATTTTGTGGCAGACTGCCGATTGCGGTCCAATTGAAAACTGTCAGTTGACACCTGAAGACTGGTTCCCCATGTTTATCGATGAAGCAAAAATACGGGTCAAGGCCGGAGATGGCGGCAATGGCTGCATGGCCTTCCGCCGGGAGAAATTTGTTCCTCGCGGCGGCCCCTCGGGCGGCGACGGAGGCCGTGGCGGCGACGTCCTCATGGTCTCGTCGCAGCGCCACAACACGCTGATCCATTTTCGCTATAACCCGGAACACAAGGCACAGCGGGGCGAGCACGGGTTAGGCTCCAACTGCACCGGGCTTGACGGCAGGTCGATTACGCTGCAAGTGCCTGTGGGAACAGCGCTTTACGACCAAGATACCGGCGAGCTAATCCATGACTTCGAGACCCCGGACGAGAGCGTTGTGATCGCAAAGGGCGGACGCGGCGGGCGTGGAAACCAACACTTCGCCACCCCTGTCCATCAAGCTCCGCGCGAACACGAGATGGGGCGGGCAGGGGAGGAGCGGAACTATCGGCTGGTGCTTAAACTGCTGGCCGATGTAGGACTGGTGGGATATCCGAATGCGGGGAAATCTACGCTGATCTCGAGGATTTCGGCAGCCAGGCCGAAGATTGCCGACTACCCGTTCACTACGCTTGAACCAAACCTGGGCGTGGTCACCGTGGGTGAGGAGCCGGACCAGGAATCCTATGTTGTGGCGGACATGCCGGGGCTGATTGAAGGGGCGCACCTTGGTTCGGGCCTGGGAACTCAGTTTCTGCGGCATATTGAGCGGACTCGGCTTTTGCTGCACCTCGTGGATGTAAGCGATGCAAGCGGGCGTCCAGATCCGGTCGAGGATTTCAAGGTCATCAACAAGGAACTGGCTAGCTTTTCGGTTGAAACGCCGGAGCAGCCGATGGATGACAATCCCGGGCCAACGGTCACGTATCCATTGACGAACAAGACGATGATTGTGTGCGCAACAAAGATCGATTCGGCTAACCCGGAGAAACTGAAGAAGCTGGCGACGCATATCAAGCGGAAAAAGCTTGAGTTCCATGCTATTTCGGCGGTTACTGGCGAAGGGATCGAGGAGTTGAAGTGGTCGCTGGCGCGGCATTTGCGGAGCGAGCCGGAGCGCGATATCGAACTGTAGGCGGTCGTGTAAGTCCTTTGTTTCGATGGGTCGAATTGAGTTTTTTGATCTAATCCTTTTCTTTTGCTGGGGTTGTGGCAAAAGTGGGGGAGGGGTGGGGTATTTGGCGCCGTCTGAGAGCTGTTCACCGTCTGAGGGATTTGTGGTGTTGTGGAGGCCATTGAGTTGATTATTCGCCTTTGCAGGAAATGAACTGCAAATTTCGGGGAGATATCCGGGGTTTATTTTGTAAGTGCTGGATTGGGTGTTTTACTCGTGCCATTTAAACTTCATTGCTGTTCCCAGGCGAATACTTCTGGTCTCTCCCCATGGACACGGCTGGTTGGACGCTGAGGTTTCCCGCCCTTGCGACAGGAAAAAATCGCAAGAACGGGGCACGGAGCCTTTATTGCAGATCCGGTAAACCGTTCATTGCAGATGTAACTCGTCGCGAGCGTGTGATGCTCCTAACCAAGAAGAACGGAGCGCTGTTGAGGACATGCTCATTGACTGGACTTCCTTTACTTGGCTTGAGACCGCAGAATGAGTAAAGGCTGGCCTAAAGGGGCCCGGTTCTGGGAAGCGCACGAAATTGTCGCTGACGACGCTTTGGCGAGCCCATGGGGAAGCATCGCCGGTTAACCAGGAGTAATGACGGCAACCTGCCACTAGCTGGAGCGTCGGCGAACGAGTTTGTGAGCATCGACGATGCAAGCGGCCTGCATGTGACCCGGTCGAAAAGGCTCAAGCAACCGAATCTCGAAGTCGCCGTAAACCCCAAACTCGAACATCGGGTTTGGAAGAGTCATGAAAGTATTTAGATTGCTCGGTAAATATGTGTCCTCATCCTCTTTGCACGTTCCTCCGCGTTGGCATTGCAAATCTGCCGGACCGCCGTAGATGCCAAAGAGATGGTGAGTGCCGATGTGCCACAGACGCAAATTAGGGTAGCCACCGTTGTAAACGCCAAGGCGACCGTGAACGCGCAAATACGAGGCGTCCCCGCTTCGCGCTGCGCAAGATTGATTGACTGCACCAAGGAGCATCTGAGCACCGGCAAAAAGTAGCAGGACTGGGATCGAGGCTGACTTCATGATGAAGAAATAATAGCCCGTCCAGTTCCGGCTATGTCGATCCGGTCGGTTTGTTGCCAATGGGGAAGTTTCGACAGGGCAATCGCATGAAGCCTTTGAATCGAGAGCAGAGCGGTTCACAGCGTCCCTACAGGACGCAAAGGCTCAATTGGCACGCTTATCGCGGATTTGATCCGGGGCTATTTTCATGTCTTCGCTCCGGGAAGAGGGCCAGTTCGCCTCCGTTCTCGCAACGGGCGGAGCCAAGGGCAGACAAAGGTGTTCATGCGATTGCCCTGGAAGTTTCGAGTGGCCCGGCCGCCGAGGCCAAAGCGAACCGGCATGTTGGCGCCAAACAGCCGGAGCGCTTGAGGTCTACTGAGGCGGAGGGCCGTTGCGGGGGACGGTCGTTGCGCCTTCCGGTGGCTGGCCCATCGCGTTTACCGCGGTCGCTAAAAAGCTTCCATCCTTTAGAGCGCCCTCTGCGCGGACGACGTCGCCTACCTGGATGTCGGCTAGCGTAATCGGATCGCGGCGCTTGCGGAAGGTAGTGTTTTCGTCGGCCACAAACGAATGGGCCGCGTTATCCATTGACCCCATCAGCGTGACCTTCACGCCGTCGATCGCCGTGACCTTGCCCATAATCCAGGTTTTACCGTAGTTGTCCCGCATCTCCCGCATCTGCCTGGCGCGTTCCGGGTCGATCTGCATCACCATGACCGCGCCGACGGATTTGGTCGTCGCATCCACTTCACCCATGGCAGCAATAGCATCGCCGACCTTGATATCGGTAGGCTTGATAGCCTGCGGGGGATTCCCTCCGCCCTGACCTTGCCAGCCCTGCCCACGCTCGCCACCGCCTTCGCCGCCGGGGCCGCGTTGTCCCGCCTGCTGTTTGACGATGCGCGTGTTAACGCTATAGTGAACGGTGTAAGTCTCGCCTGCTTCGGTCTTGACGGTGTAGTGATCGCCTGCCACTTCAGTAACAGTCCCAGCGAGTCCGCGCCCCATACCCATGCCGCCGCCAAAGCCCCGTCCGCCGCCGCGTTGTCCTCCGTTGCCTTGCCCTTGTCCCTGTGGCTGCCCGGCAGGCGGTGCGGTGGGTGCATCCTGTGCGGAACCGCCTATGCCAAGTGCGAGGCCAAAAACAACGGCGGAAAAGATACGGACATTCATCGAGACTCCTCGGGCGAAGCGGTCAGCCCTATAAACATAGACGATAGAAAACGGGTCGGGGACGACGTGGCGGACGGCACTGTCTGTTGCTCTCCACTAGTACTACAGTTGTATTTATTTCTGAGGGTGACAAATTGCCAAGGCCCGCGCCTAAAGGCGTACGGATTTTGCGGCATTTCAGGGCGCTAAAGCGCCCTGCTCCCTCCAGAATCTGCAAA
>Ga0182016_10007434_pt1 | contig 11266 bp, 10 predicted proteins | sample 712S2MmetaG_FD_120491 | JGI IMG/M metagenome (GOLD analysis project Ga0182016, IMG submission 120491) | Permafrost microbial communities from Stordalen Mire, Sweden - 712S2M metaG | ecosystem: Environmental > Terrestrial > Soil > Wetlands > Permafrost | place: Sweden: Stordalen | collected...
ATCGATCGTGCGCAGCGACGTCTGCGTCGTTCCGGCCGCTTCGATCGTCGGCGAAGCGATGGTGCGGCTCGCACTGACCGCACCGGTGCTCGAGAAGTTCGGCGGCGACTGCCTCGAGGAGACGCGGGACAACATGCGGCGCGCGGGCGAGGCGGCGGCCGCGTTATTTGCTACCTGACGGGGCGCCCGGCATCGAACGCAAGCACGTCGCGCTGGTCGGCATGATGGCCGCGGGCAAGTCCACCGTCGGTAAGTTGCTCGCGCGGCGGCTCCGCGTGCCGTTCGTGGACACGGACCGGCTCGTCGTCGCGGCGCAGGGCCGCTCGGTCGCGCGCATCTTCGCGGATGAAGGGGAAGCGGCGTTCCGCCTGTACGAGTGTGCCGCGGTGAGCGCGGCGCTTGCCGGCAGACCCGCGGTTCTCGCGACGGGCGGCGGCGGCTTTGCCCACCAGGCGACGCGGGCGCTGATCGCGGAGCGCAGCGTTTCGGTGTATCTCGAAGCGCCGGCCGCGCTGCTCCATTCCCGGCTGCTGCGGTCGCGCACCCGCCGCCCGTTAATGCGCGGAGCGCCGACCCTCGAACGCGTCGAGGAGCTTCTGGCCGCGCGCGACGCGCTCTACCGCCAAGCGCACCTCGTCGTTTCCTGCGCGGGCCGTACCCGCGAAGAGGTCGCGGACGAGATCGTGCGGCTGCTGGATGCGCTTGCCGACGGAAGGTCAGATGCGATACATCGATAGAGAAGAGGTTGCCCGGCGCCTGAACTACGACGTCTGTATTCCGATCGTGCGCGATGCGATGGTCGCATTCTCGACCGGCCGGACGCGCCAATTGCTGCGCTCGATCATCCCGCTGACGGACGCGCGGCTGTTCGGCGTCATGCCCGGCGCGTTGGGCGAACGAGCCGCGTTCGGTGCAAAGCTGATCAGCGTCTACCCGGAGAACTTTGCCAAGGGCATGCAGTCGCACCAGGGCCTCATCGTGCTCTTCGAGCCGGAGTCGGGCGCGCCGGTCTGCGTCGTGCATGCGGGTGAGGTGACGGCAATCCGCACGGCGGCTGCCAGCGCGGTCGCGACCGACGCTCTGGCCCGCAAGGACGCGCGGCGGCTGGCCATCCTCGGCTACGGCGAACAGGCCGCCACCCACGCGCGTGCGATCGCAAAGGTGCGCCCGGTCGAGGCGATCGCCGTGTGGGGCCGTTCGCCGGAGCGCGCCGCCGCGTTTGCGCTGCGTATGTCGGATGAGCTCGGCATTCCGGTAGAAGCCGCCGCGAGCGCGCGCGCGGCCGTGGCCGATGCGGACGTCGTATGCACCGTCACGTCGGCCTACGATCCGATCCTGCTGTCGGAGTGGGTCGCGGCGGGGACGCATGTGAACATCGTCGGCTCGGGCTTCGCCGGGCCGCGCGAAGTGGACGACGCACTGGTGGTTCGCTCGCGCTTCATCGCCGACAGCCGCGAGGGCGTGCTCGCTCAGGGCGCCGAGTTTCTGCATGCCAAGGCGGCCGGCCTCATCGGCGACGATCACATCGTCGCCGAGATCGGCGAGGTGCTCGCAGGCACGGCGCAAGGGCGGCGGTCCGCGGACGAGGTCACCGCGTACAAGTCGCTGGGGCATATCGTTCAGGATCTCGCGCCCGCCTGGGCACTCTACGACGGCATCGCATGACCACGCGGATCGAGGATCTCGGCTATCCGATCGTCGTCGCGCCGGACGGCCCCGCCGCGGCCGTCGGGTTCGCGCGCGAGCGCGGGTACCGCCGCGCCGTCGTCTTGTGCGACGAGAAGGTGGCTGTTCGCGCGGCGCGCATCGCCCGCGCGCTCGGCAAGGCGCCGCTGCTGAGTTTCGCGCTCGGCGAACGCCGCAAGACGCTGCGCACGCTCGAGGGGGTGCTCGAAGCGCTGGCGGTTGCCGGAGCGGATCGCGAGACGTTGCTCGTCGGGGTGGGCGGGGGCGTCGCGGGCGACCTGTTCGGCTTCGCCGCAGCAACGTACATGCGCGGCGTGCCGTTCGTCAACGTGGCGACGTCGCTCGTTGCGATGGTCGACGCCGCGGTGGGCGGGAAGACCGGCGTCGACCTGCGGGCGGGGAAAAACCTCGCGGGGGTTTTCCGGGATCCTGTCGCGGTCGTCTGCGATACGGGGGCGCTCGGGACGCTGCCGCAGCGCCAGCTGCGCGAAGGCCTGGCGGAGGTCGTGAAGCACGGCATCATCGAGGGCGGCGATGCCTTCGAGGCCCTCGAGACGCTCGCGCCCCATCCACTGACGAAGTGGCCCTGGCCGGCCGTGATCGCGGAGTCGGTCCGCGTGAAGGCGATGGTGGTCGGCGACGACCGGCTGGAGCGCGGCGCTCGCGAGACCCTCAACCTCGGCCACACGTTCGCGCACGCGATCGAGCGGGCGAGCGGCTTTCGGGTCGCGCACGGCGCCGCGGTGTCGGTCGGACTGCGGGCCGCGGGTCTGCTCGCGCTGCGCACCGGCCGTTTCAGCGCGCAGGAGCACCTCCGCGTGCTCTCGCTATTGACGCTGCTGCAATTGCCGATCGTGTCGCCGTCGGACGACGTCGACGCGCTTTACGCGGCGATGGCGAGCGACAAGAAGGCCCGCGCGGGCAACTTGCGGTTCGTCCTTCCGCGGGCGATCGGCGACGTCGAGTACGGCGTCGTCGTGCCCGCCCGGACCGTCCGCGCGGTTCTGCGACAGCTCGCTTCACTGCCCGACAAACGCGAGGTGTAGCCGCAGCGCGGCCTAGGGACCATGCCCTACGGCATGCCGAACCAGGCGTGCCGGCGCGACGGCTGCTCGTTGACGTCGAAGACGTTGGCCGGGCGGCCGTCGCTCTGCGCCGCCGCAAACGCAACGTGCGTGATGCCCGCCGTATCGACGGCCATTTGCAGCGTGTCGCCGGCGGGGAGGTAGAAGCCCTTGTGGGTGAAGTAGGGGTAGCCCGGCACGTACTCCGACAGGCGCGTGGCCGCGCCGAAGGTCGCGCCCCCATCGCCGCTCGCGCGATAGTAGACGTTCCAGCGGCCCGTCCGCGCGTCCATCCAGGCCACGCGCACGTCGCCGGCAGCTTGACCCGTGACGAGTGCCGCCAACGAGTGCGGTATGCCGCGCGGCGCGTCCGACAGATCCTTGGGCGCGGAAAACGTCGCGCCGTGGTCGATGGAGCGCGCGAAGGAGATGCGCTCCTTGAGGCTGCGACCGGCGGCGGCGTTCCAGAGGACGTACACGGCATCGTCGGAGCCGACCCGCAGGGCCGCCAACGGCGCGACGGCGCGGGCGCACGAGGAGCACGATCCCGCAGTCGTCGGGAGGCCGGTTTGCTTCCAGGTTGCGCCGCGGTCGGTCGAGCGCGTCACCCACACGGCGGATCGCCGGTCGCGCCCGGTGACGGCGTTCCAGGCGAAGAAGATCTGGCCGGCCGCATCGATCGCGCCGCCGGCGTCGAGCAGCCGTACCGGCGCGGCCGGCATGTCGACGGCCCGTGTCGTCCAGTGCGCGCCCGCGTCGGCGGAGACGCGCGCCGCAACCCTCCCACCGTCGCCCGCGAACGCCACGGCCATGAGCGAACCGCGCGAAACCACCACCGGCTTGGCCGGCGGTGCCGGGTTGAGAGCGATCGTACGCGGCTGCGACCAGGTCGCGCCATAGTCGTGCGACGTCGTGAGTTCCAGTGCCGGCTGCGCGCCGCTTCGGACGAACGCCAGCGACAAGGTGGTGCCGTCCTGCGAGTCCACGGCGAGCGAAGGCTCGAACCCGCCGGCGCCCCCGCTGGTGGCGACGGCGATCGGAGCGCTCCAGCTCGCGCCGTCGTCTTCGGAGCGCTGCACGAAGAGACGGTTGTTGCCCGCGTTGCCCGCATGCTCGAACGCGACGTAGAGCCGTCCGCTCGCATCGGCGATCATCGCCGGGGCGCGGTCGCTCCCCGCCTCATAGCCGATCCGCACGGGTGCGCCGAACTGCGGAGCGATCGTCGAACTGGGGGCCGTCATCCAGACGGCCAGCGCCAGCCAGAGGCCGATGAGCATGCGGACGGATGGGCCGAATACAGACAATACGACCAACTCCTACGCCCGACGTTCGGGGTGTCCTAGGGTCGGCCGTCACACTCCTGCGCTCGCGGGCCCGAGCGGTACGGGAACGTGATGCGACCCGCGGCGCCGAAGAGGTCCGGTCCATGCCGTTCTTGCGCGTCGTCGACATACTCCCGCGGCTGAAGACCGCGGCGTTCGACCGTCCGCTCACGTACATCGTGCCGCCCGGCTTGGACGTCGCTCTCGGCGACGTCGTCCGCGTGCCGCTCGGCCGGCGGGACGTCTACGGTTACGTGGTCGGCCGGCCGGCCGAACTTCCGACGGACGGCGAGCGGTTGCGCGAGATCGCGGCACGGGTCGACGGCGATCCCGCCTTTACCGCGGAGGGCTTGCATCTCGCGCGCTGGATGGCCGACCGCTATTGCTGTTCGCTCGACGAGGCGTTGGGCGCCGTTGTCTTCGCCGGCGCGATCCCGCGGGCGGTCGATTGGTTCGTTCCGCGCGCCGCCGCGCCCGCGCCGGGCCGCCTTTCTTCGGTCGAGGACCGGCTGGTCCGGCTCATCTGGGAAGACTTCCCCCGCGGCTTTGCGCTCGAGGCGCTCGTTCGCCATCCCGAGGCGCGCCGGGCGGGTGACCGCCGTAGCCTGCTCCGGCAGATCGGCGCGCTGGTGCGCGCGGGCTCGCTCGAGCGCACGCGCTCGTTCGGGGCCGCGCGCATGAAACACGCACAGGAGCGCGTGCTGGAAGCGACCGGCGCCGACGTGCGCGGGCCGCGCGTCCGGGCGCTGGCGGCGCTCGTCGCAGGGAGCGGCCAACTACGCCGCGCAGACGCGGTGCTCGCCGGGTTCTCGAACGCCGTCATCGCGCGCGCCGTCCGCGAGGGCGCGCTCGTGGAAACGCAGCGGCGCCCGGTTCCCCCGGAACGCAGGCTGGGCGGCGGCAGCGATCTCGTGCCCACGCCCGAACAGCAGGGTGCGATCGACGCCGTCGCGAGCGCGATCGACCGCAGCGCGTTCGCCGAGTTCCTGTTGCAGGGCGTGACCGGCAGCGGAAAGACGCTCGTTTACATCGAGGCGATCGTGCGCGTGCTGGCGCGGGGCGATCGCGCGATCGTGCTCGTGCCGGAGATCGCCTTGACGCCGCAAACGGCGCGCCGGTTCGAGGCGGCGTTCGGCGAACGCGTCGCCGTGCTTCACTCCGCGCTGTCGGAACGGGAGCGCTTCGACTCGTGGCACGCGGCCGCACGCGGCGAGGTCGACGTCGTCGTCGGTGCGCGCAGCGCGCTGTTCGCGCCGCTACCCGGCGTGAAGCTGGTCGTCGTGGATGAGGCGCACGAGCGCACCTATAAGCAGGACTCGACGCCGCGCTACGATGCCGTCGCCGTGGCGCGCGAGCGCATGCGCGCGGCGGCCGGCGTGCTCGTCCTCGGCAGCGCGACGCCGCCGCTCGAGGCGTACGCGGCCGCCGTCGCCGGCTCGACCCAACGGCTGGTGCTGCCGGCGCGCGCGACGGCGGCGCCGATGCCGAGCGTCTCGATCGTCGACATGGCGGTCGAGTTCGAGCGTGGGAATCGGCGGATCTTCAGCAGCGCGCTCGTCGACGCGATCGGCGTGCGGCTGGAGCGCGGCGAGAAAGTGGTGCTGTTCGTGAACCGGCGCGGGACGGCCGGCTTCATGCTCTGTCGCGCGTGCGGGTTCGTCCCGCAGTGCGAACGGTGCAGCCTCTCGCTGACCGTTCATCGGGCGGAGGAGCTGCTGCGCTGCCATCTCTGCGACGCGCAACGCGCGATTCCCGATCGCTGCCCGAACTGCGGCAAGGGCCCGATCCGCGAGTTCGGCGTCGGCACGCAGAAGGTCGCCGAGGTGGCCGAGACGCTGTTCCCGCAGGCGATCGTCGTGCGCATGGACGGCGACACCACGACGCGCATCGGCGACCACGCGCGGCTGCTCGACGCCTTCGCGGCGGACGGCGACATTCTCGTCGGCACGCAGATGGTCGCCAAGGGGCTGGATTTCCCGACCGTGACGCTCGTGGGCGTCGTCGCCGCCGACGTCGGCCTCCACATCCCCGACTTTCGAGCATCGGAGCGCATCTTCGGCCTGCTGACGCAGGTCGCCGGACGCAGCGGCAGGCGGACGCCGGGCGAGGCGATCGTGCAGACCTATTCGCCGCACCATCCCGCCGTCGTACTCGCGGCCAAACACGACTACGACGGGTTCGCCGCGCGCGAATTGGAAGAGCGCCGCGAACTGCGCTATCCGCCGTACGGGGAGTTGGTGTACCTCGGCGTGATCGGGCGCCGGGTCCGCGACGTCGTGGCCGCGGCGAACCGCTATGCCGGCATCGTGCGCGAGGCGGGAGCCGGCGAGGTGCTCGGGCCCGCGCCGTACCCGATCCCGCGGGTCAACGACGAATGGCGCTACCGCATCGCCGTCAAGACGCCCGACTCGACGCCGCTGCGAGCGCTGATCCGCGACCATCTGCAGCGCATCGCCCGGACCGACCGTACGACCCGGCTCGTCGTCAACGTCGATCCGTAGCGGTCAGAGCCTCCCTAGCCAGTTACGAGGTCAGCCGCGGCACGATCCGCTTTGCGCTGACCGAGGCCGTCCCGGTGCGGCTGATCGCCCGCATTGCCAAGCACCGGGCGCGCGACGTGACGGCCGCCGCCGGGGGCGCGGCGCCAGGTTCGCGGCCCATGCATGCAAAACGCATATAGTGATGGAGACCAAGGACAGCACCACGCCCCAGGCCGAGACGCCGGCCGCGCCCGCGCAGACTCCGAGCGACCCGCAGGCGTCGCATCGGGACGGAGCCGGAGCGGGCATCAACCCGCTCGACCCGCTCGGGATCAACGCGGCCGCCGCCGAGGTCTACAAGGCGATGCTGAGCCGCCCCGACACGCTCATCCAGGCGCAGATGGACTTCGCCAAGCAGTGGATGGACGTCACCACGGGCATGTTCGCGCCGAAGGCTGAGCGCGGCAGCGTCATCGAACCGGCCCGCAACGACGCGCGGTTCAAGCACCCGGCGTGGACCGAGAACCCGATGTTCGACGCGCTGAAGCAGGGCTATCTGCTGGCGACCAAGGCGGTTTTGGACGGCATCGACGCGGCGCCCGGCGTCGACGAGGAGTCCCGTCACCGGGTCAAGTTCTTCGCCAAGCAGTTCTGCGACGCGATGAGCCCCACCAATTTCGCGTTCCTGAACCCGGCGGTCATCGAAGAGACCGTCCGCACGGGCGGCGAGAACTTTCGCAAGGGGCTCGAGAACGTCGCCGAGGACCTGCAGAAGAACGGCGGCCGCCCGGCACTCGTCGACAAGTCGGCGTTCCACGTCGGCGAGAACGTCGCCGTCACGCCGGGCCGGGTCGTCTATCGCAACGAGCTGATCGAGCTGATTCAGTATACGCCCACGACGCCGAAGGTCTATGCCAAGCCGCTCCTGATCGTTCCGCCGTGGATCAATAAGTTCTATATCCTCGACCTGCAGCCGAAGAATAGCTTCATCAAGTATGCGGTCGACAACGGCATCACGACGTTCGTCATCTCGTGGCGCAATCCGGACGCGTCGCTCGCCGATCTCGATATGGCCGACTACATGCGGCTCGGACCGCTCACGGCGGCGCGCGTCGTCAACAAGATTACGGGCTCCGAAGACGCCAACATCATCGGCTACTGCATCGGCGGCACGCTGACGTCGATGCTGCTTGCGTATCTCGCCCGCACGGGCGAGAAGCTCGCCAACTCGATCACGTACTTCGCAGCGCTGGTCGACTTCAACGAGGCCGGCGACGTGCGGGCCTTCTTGAGCGACGAGTCGGTCGCGCACATCGAGAAGGAGATGCAGGCCAAGGGCGTCCTCCCCGGCAGCCAAATGGCGGATACGTTCAACATGCTTCGGGCCAACGACCTGATCTGGAACGTCGCCGTCAACCGCTACCTGCTCGGCAAGGACGCGCCGCAGTTCGATCTGCTGTTCTGGAACGCCGACGCGACCCGTATGCCGCGCGCGATGCACTCGTACTACCTGCGCAATATGTACCTCGAGAACAACCTCGTGAAGCCCGACGTTCTCGAAGTCGACGGCGTGCCGATCGACCTGCGGCTCATCAAGAACGACGCCTACTCGGTCGCCTCGATCGAGGACCATATCGCGCCGTGGCGCTCCGTCTACAAGATCACCCAACTGCTCGGGGGACAGACGGAGTTCCGGCTCGCGAACTCCGGCCACATCGCCGGCATCATCAACCCGCCGGGCAAGGAGAAGGGCCTCTACTGGAGCGCCCCGTCCAATCCGCCGACGGCCGATGAGTGGTTCGCGATCGCGACCCAGCACCCGGGCTCGTGGTGGCACGACTGGCTGGTGTGGATCAAAGCGCGCTCGGGCAAGAAGGTCGCCGCGCCCGAGTCGGCCGGCTCGGCCGATCATCCGCCGCAGGAGAACGCACCCGGCACGTACGTGCTCGAGACCTAACCGACCGGGGCACTGCACTGTGCAGAGCTATACTCGTACGGGGGCCGCGACGCGCATGCGGCTGGGAGGTTGTCGTGGCCGGTAAGACGCTGTTGTGCTACCAGGACTTGGCTTCGATGCCCACCGATCGCCTCCGGCGCGAACTGGTCGGTGGGGAGCTCGTCGTGAGCCCCTCGCCTGCGACGCGGCATCAGGTGGTCGTCGGTGAGCTATTCGCCGCGCTGCGCGAGTACGCGATCGCCCGCGGCGGCGTAGCGTTCGTCGCCCCGCTCGACGTCGTCCTGACGCAGCACGACGTCGTCGAGCCCGACGTGTTCTACGTCGGAGCGGAGCAGCTCGACATCGTCGGCGAGCGCGCCATCGAAGGGGCGCCGCGCTTCGTGATCGAGGTCCTTTCGCCGTCGTCCCGCGGCGTGGATGCGGAGAGGGGCGCTAAGTACCGGCTCTATGCGCGGCACGGCGTCTGCGAGTACTGGGTCGTCGATCCCGACGCGCGCACGATCGACGCCTATACCGCGCCCGACCCCGTCGCGCAAAGGTATCGCGAACGCAAGAACGCCGTCGGGCGCATGGGCGCGACGGCGTTGCCGGGGTTCGAGGCCGCGCTCTAACGAGCGGGCGCTTACTTCTTCGAGCGGGCGGGCTTCGCGGGCGCGGCGGGCGCGTTGGCGGCGGCGCGGACGGCCTTCACGAGGCGCGACTTCTTGCGGGCGGCCTTGTTCGGGTGGATGATCCCCTTCGAGGCGGCCTTGTCGAGCTGCGAGTCGGCCAGCGAGACGACCGCGGCGTCGCCGCTCGTCCGGGCCTTCTTGACGAGCGTCTTGAGGCGGGTCTTCGTGTCGAGGTTCCGCACCCGGCGCTTGGCCGACTGGCGGGTCCATTTCTCGGCGGCTTTAATGTTGGGCAAGGCTGCTCCCGGCGGTGAATGAGAAAGAAGCGCCCGTACGGGCACGCGGCGCATTGTACCACGGCGGCCAGGTGAGCGTCCACCCAAGTCCGCCAACCGGCAGTAAAAAGGGGACCAGATGGGGCATCGAGGCTTCGCGATCTTCGCCGCCGCGGCGACCCTGATCGGCTGCTGGTGCGGCCCGGCGGCCGCCCGCGAGCGAGTGCCGTACTCGTTCAGCGGCGGGACCGACGGCGGTGGACCCTCAGGCGGCTTGACCTTCGACGGTGGCGGCGACCTTTACGGAACGACCCACTTCGGCGGGATGGCCGACTGCGGCGGCGTGACCTTGGACGGCGGTGGTAACCTCTACGGCATGACGTCCGGCGGCGGAACCTCGAGCCAAGGCACCGTTTACGAGATCTCGCCATAGACGGGCGCGTCGACGACCTGCGCTACGGTCGCGTCCCGCTGCCCCAAACGGCGCCGGGCTTCGATCCCGCGCTCGACGCGGCCCAGTTGGTCGCGCCGGGCACGCCGTCGCCTGCCGCGTCGCCCGTTCCCGGCGTGCAGGTGCTCGGTGCGGATGCCGCGGGCGGGCGTTTTCTGCTACGGATCCCGCAGGCATGGAACGGCGCGCTCGTCGTGGCGGGCACGCCGGCGTTCCGCACGGAGTTCGCCTGCGATCTCGTGTGGAGCGACTACGTGCTCGCGCGCGGCTACGCGTATGCGTGCGGCAACAAACGCATTCCCTACGGCGCGGTCGTCGAGCCGGCCGCCGCAACGCCCGACGCCGGGGCCGCGTACCCCGTTCCGTTCGCGGTGCCGGGCGCGCCGCCGGACGTGCCGTTCGTGGCGCGGCTCGGCGCGCTGTTTCCGCGCCCGGTCGGGCCGGCAGAGTGGGACGACGATTTCGTCGCGCTGATCGAAACCGCCCAACGCATCCTCGCTGCCCGCGCCGGCGCGCCCGCGCGCACCTATGCGGTCGGACTCTCGAACGGCGGCGCGCAGGTCCGCCGGCTGCTGGAGCGGCGCCCCGATCTCGTAGACGGCGGCCTCGAGTGGGCTGGGGTCTATTGGTCGCCGGAGCGCAACCTGCTCGGGTATCTGCCGGCGTTCCTGAAGCACGCGCGCGCGTATGCTGCGAGCGGAGGTCGCGACGACGGAGCGCGAGCCGCGATCGAAGCAGCGGGCTTCCCGCCGGACCGCCTGCAGGAAGACGCGGCTCATCCTTCGCTGTGGCTCGATCACTACTCGAACGTGCCGCCGTACTACGCGGACGTGACGACGTACGTCTTCGCGCGTCTGCTGGACCCGCACGCGCCGGTTGCGACGCTCGCGGACCGCGAGCGCTATCGCCCGGGCGAGCCGGCGCTGGCCGCGATCGCGGCGTTCGCACACACCGGGCGCATTGGAAAACCGCTGGTCAGCATCGCCGGTGACGCCGACATGCTGGTGACGCCGGCCAACAACGCCGAGCCGTACCGCTCGGCGATTCTGCGCGCAGGCAAGGGCGCGCTGCACCGCCAGTATCTCGTCCGAGGCGGCGGTCACGTCGATGCCTTTGCCGGGTTCGGCTACGGCCTCCAGCCGATGCTCCCGTTTGCCTGGGCCGCATTCGAGCATTTGGTGGCCGTCGTCGAACGGGGAGCCGGCGCCGGCGAAGGCGGTTCGCTCCGAACGGTGAGCGAGCCGGCAGAAATCGGGCGCTAGGGAGCATCCCTAGGGAGCATCCCTAGGACTGCGCACGCGCCACGATGCCGGCGTAACTCTCGTAGCGCGAGCGAGCGATCTCGCCGTGTTCGACCGCCGCGCGAACCGCGCAGTCGGGCTCGACCCGGTGCGTGCAATCGCTGAAGCGGCAAGTTCCC
>Ga0182016_10007441_pt1 | contig 11260 bp, 11 predicted proteins | sample 712S2MmetaG_FD_120491 | JGI IMG/M metagenome (GOLD analysis project Ga0182016, IMG submission 120491) | Permafrost microbial communities from Stordalen Mire, Sweden - 712S2M metaG | ecosystem: Environmental > Terrestrial > Soil > Wetlands > Permafrost | place: Sweden: Stordalen | collected...
CTGCTGGCGCTGGCGCGACTGAGTGAGGTCGAGCCGCTACTGATCGAGCACGTGTCGGCTGAGGTCGGGCCGCTGCCAGCTATCGCCGCGCCGCTGCCGGTTGAAGCCAGGCTGCCGCCTCAGTAAGCCGGCTCACTTCGGCGCGGCAGGAGATGGCGTTGCAGACGGCGCCGGCGGCTCGGCACCGGTAATGTCGGCGTCCGGGAAATCCTGCTCGGGTGACGGCGCCTGGCCCTCGTGGATCAGGTAATCACGCCGCTGCAGGTAGGCACCACGAAGAAACGCGTACGGATCGTAGGTGCGCTCGAGGATCGGATCCTCATCGAGCAGCTGCGAGCGCCGGTTGATGGCGGCGATTGAGAACAGGGTCCATTCAACGTAGGCGTTGTTGTCGAACAGCTTGACGGTCTCGATCTCGTGCAGCAGCAGGTAGTCGGGCACGAGGCCGAACGCATCACGCACTGTCGATGGACCGAGGAACGGCAGCATCAGGTACGGGCCGGTGTGCATGCCCCATCGGCCCATCGTCAGGCCGAAGTCCTGGGTGTTCTGCTCCAGGCCCATGCCGCTGGCGGGGTCAAACAGGCCGCCAATGCCAATCGTCGAGTTGACCAGCAGGCGGGCCATCGCGGTGATGCCATCGTCGAACTTGCCCTGCAGGAAGCTGTTGACCACGGTAACCGGATAGGAGAGGTTGCTGATGACATGATTGACACCGCTGCGCACCACCTGCGGCGTGACCTTGACGTACGCCCGCGTGATCGGGCGCAAGATCGCGTGATCGAGCGCGGTGTTGAACTTGTACACCGAGCGGTTGAAGCGCTCAAAGCGATCGCTCGGATCCGGCTTGCCGCTGGGCAGCGTCGCACAGCCCGCCAGCGCGCATGTCAGCGCCAGCACCGCCAATACTGTTGCGGGGCGGTGGTGGTGTGGGCTCGGGACTGCGCGTCGTCCGGGGGCGCTGCGACGGGGCGACATGGGCTGGCAGTGTAACAGCTTGAGCGGCACGGATCGGGTGCCGCGGCAGCGGCGCGTCAGCTGCCGCGGTGGGATTGCTGCTGTTCGCGCAGCCAGCCGCGTACTTCATCCAGCCGCGCGCGGAAGCGGGCCCGCTGCACGCTGGTGAGCCCGGGGGCTGCAAGTGCCAGCTCGAGCTGCTGATTGGCGAGCGCCAGTTGCCCTCCGGCCAGGTCATATTCGGCCATGTAGGCATAGGCATCACCGGCATCGCCGGCGGCGCTGGCCGCGAGCGCGGTAAGACGGATCTGTGCCGGCGACGGATCGACGTTGTTGAACAGATCGAGCAGCAACTCGTGCGCCTGCTGGGCACGGCCATCCTGCATCAACGCTTCCGAGTAACGTAGCGTCAGCGGTACGTTGCGCGGGAACAGGTGCACCGAGCGATCAAACAGCGCCAGCGAGGCATTCATCTGGCCGGCGGCGGCGAGCGCCTGGCCGAGTGCCGCATACAGCATCGTCATCTGCGGATTGGCAGCCTGCAGCTCGCGCAGCGTCTTTACCGCAGCCGCCCCGTTGCCGTGCTGAATCTGTACCAGTGCCTCTCCGTAGCGCTCGGCCGGCGTCAGCTGTCGCCGATCCCGTATCGAGGCGTAGTACTGGTCGAGATGCACTTCAGGAGGCGTGGACAGCACGCGTACCCGCTCCTTGAAGAACTCGAAGCTGAGCGATTCCGGCAGCAGCTTGACCGGCGGAAAATTCGCCGCGCGGTTACGGGCGGCGGCGATGCGATCGCTGGTGACGGGGTGATCCACCAGCAGCGCCGGTATGCCGGCCATCGACAGGCCCTCCACGCGCGACATCGACTCAAAGAAAGCCGCCATCTCGTTCGGATCGAAACCGGCGCCCGACAGCAACTGGATGCCGACCGCATCGGCCTCGATCTCCTGGCCGCGCGTGTAGTTGATGCTCTGCTGCAGGGCCACCGCCTGGCTCATCGCGATCGCGCCTTCCATTGCCTGGCCGCCGGCACCGCTGGCAGCCCCGATCAGGATTGCAGCCAGCAGCGCTGCGGTGGAGGCCAGCGACATCTTGCTCTGTGCCAGGTAGCCGCGCGCAATGTGGCGCTGTACCACGTGGCCGGTTTCGTGCGCCACGACGGCCGCCAGCTGCGACTCGTTGTCGGTCAGCAGGATCAGACCGCTGTTGATGCAGACGAAGCCGCCGAAGGTTGCAAAGGCGTTGATGACCGGCTCGCGCAGCACGGAATATGTAAAATTCTGGCCTTCGTCATGCGCCTGGGATGCGAGCCGCATGCCCAGCTGCTGTATGTAATCAGTGGCCTCGGGGTCCTCGAGAATCATGTTCGCATCGCGCATCTCGCGCATCGCCATGCGTCCGACCTGGTACTCGTCGGCTTTGCTGATCATCGCGTTGGCCGGGCCGCCGAGGTCCGGCAGGTCGCTGCCGATCGAGGCCGTGCTGGGGACGAAGCTCGCGGTCGCCGCGGAGTCCGCCGCAGCGGCCCAGGAGGCCGTGACGATCAGCAGACAGCCAAGCAGGGCGGCGTAGGTTCGGGGCATAAGTTCCAGCGACATCAATATCTTGTAATGTATGTGACCTCGCCGGCAGTGCCAAGGTTCCCGCTGCGGCGCCCGCCTGGCTGCTACAGGGCCTCGGAGGCGAAGTCCGCCAGCCGCGAGCGCTCGCCACGAACCAGGGTGATATGCCCTGAGTACGGCCAGCCCTGGAATCGGTTGACAACGTAGGTCAGGCCGCAGGTGGTTTCGGTCAGGTAGGGCGTGTCGATCTGGGCAATGTTGCCCAGGCAAACGAGCTTGCTGCCCGGACCGGCGCGGGTCACCAGTGCCTTCATCTGTTTGGGCGTCAGATTCTGCGCCTCATCGAGGATGATGTAGCGGTTGAGGAAGGTGCGCCCGCGCATGAAATTGAGCGAGCGGATCTTGATGCGATTGCGCAGCAGATCATTGGTGGCGGCGCGCCCCCAGTTGCCGCCCTCGTCACTGCGGGTCAGCACCTCCAGGTTGTCCATCAGCGCGCCCATCCACGGCTCCATTTTCTCCTCTTCGGTGCCGGGGAGGAAACCGATGTCTTCTCCCAGCGGAACGGTCACCCGGGTCATGATGATCTCGACGAACCGGTTGCGCTCCAGGGTCTGTGTCAGGCCCGCGGCCAGCGCCAGCAGCGTCTTGCCGCTGCCTGCCGGGCCCAGCATCGTCACGAAGTCGATCTCCGGATCCATCAGCAGGTTGAGCGCGAAATTCTGCTCCCGGTTGCGCGCGGTGATGCCCCAGACGCTGTGGCGTTCGCTACGAAAATCGCGCGCCAGCTCGAGCCGCGCCGACTGACCGTCGACCGCGCGTACCATGGCTTCGATGCCCTGCGCGTTGGTCTCATAGACGAACAGGTTCGGCCGCCACGCCGCCGCCGCGGGTCCGTTCACCTGGTACCAGGTGCGATCCCCTTCCTTCCACGAGCGCATGTCGTTGCTGTGGCGCTCCCAGAAGTCTCCGGGCAGCGTCTCGACGCCGGTGTAGAGCACATCCGCATCTTCGATGGTCTTGTCGCTGTAGTAGTCCTCTGCATGCACGCCGACGATTGCCGCCTTGATGCGCAGGTTGATGTCCTTCGACACCAGCGCAACGCGTGCGCGCGGCTCCTGGCGCTGCAGCGACAGCGTCTGGCCAAGGATAAGATTGTCGACGCCGGCGCCGGGCAGGCCGTCCGGCAGTCCGCCCGAGAGTTCGCGGGTCTGGAAGAACAGCCGCCCGGCGGGCGGCTTCTTGCCGTGGTTGCCGCTGTAGGTGCCTGGTATCGTAAGCCCGGCGTCGATCTGCTCCTTGGTGACGCCGCGCATCATGTCATCGAGAAAGCGGCTCACCTGGCGCGCGTTGCGTGATGCTTCCGACAGGCCTTTTTTATTTGCATCCAGCTCTTCGAGCACCACCATCGGCAGGTAGATGTCGTGCTCCTCGAAGCGAAAGATCGCGGTCGGATCGTGCATCAATACGTTCGTGTCGAGCACGAAGAGTCGGCGCGTGGCGGCTTTCACAATGCTTGTGCCGCTTCCAGCACCGCGAGGGCGTGGCCGTCGACCTTCAGCTTGCGCCATTCATTTCTCAGGATGCCTCGGGCATCCAGCAGGAAAGTGCTGCGCTCGACTCCCATCACCTTGCGGCCATACATGTTCTTCTCGCGGATGACGTCGAACAGCTTGCACGCCAGGCTGTCGACATCCGACAGCAGCACGAACGGGAAGCGCATCTGCGCGCGGAATTTCTCGTGCGCCGCGATACTGTCGCGCGAGATGCCGGCGATGCTGGTGCCGGCGCGCTCGAAGCGCGCTGCCAGGGCCGCGAACTGCTGACCCTCGAGCGTACAGCCCGGGGTATTGTCACGCGGGTAGAAATACAGCACCAGCTTGCGTCCACGCGCGTCGCTGAGCCGCCAGCTGCCGCCGCCGGTCGCGGGCAGCGAGAAGTCGGGCACTGCATTGCCGAGCGCGATGGCCGGGCGCGCCACGGGCGGCCGCGCTGCGCTGCCGGGTGCCGCCCTGCGGACCGCCGGCATTGCCGCCACCGCGTTGCGCTGCGGCGCGGCGCGTTTGCGCTTCGCGGCGTTCATGATTTGACCGGCTCGAGTATCGCATCCAGGTTGAGCGAATCGCAGAAGTCCATAAATTCCTCGCGCAGCTGCGCGACGTGCAGTTTCCCCGGAACGTTGATGACCAGCTGCACCGCGAACATCGGTGCGCCGGTATGCGCTGCTGCATAACTGCGGGTCGATACTTCGCAGATGTCGATGCCGCGGCCGGCGAAGAACCCTGACAGGCCGGCGACGATGCCGGGCTGGTCCAGGCTCACGATATCCACCGAGTACGGCAGCATGTCGGCGCGCGCAGGCCTGGGCTCGGTGCGCTTCAAATGCACGCTCAGGGCGGCGGTTTCGGCCAGGCGCGCGAGCTCGGATTCAATGCGGGCCAGCGTGTGCCAGTTGCCGCTGACCAGCAGCAGCATCGCAAATTCGGAACCCAGTGCCGCCATCCTGCTTTCAGCGATATTACCGCCGCAGTCGCTGATGACGCGGGTCAGCTCATGGACCATGCCGGTCCGGTCGTTGCCGATGGCAGAGACGGCGAGATGCTGCTTCATTGGGTCCGAAGTCACGGTACTGGGCCGGCAGTGTACCGGGTGTCGCGCGGCTTGCGAACGTCGGCTTGCTTCTTGTCAGCCCCGGCCCGTAACATCCCCGGCCCCTTCACTATTTGAGCAGGACGATATGTTCGCCGGCAGCATGGTCGCGATTGTGACGCCAATGCATGTGGATGGCAGTATCGACTGGCTGGCCTGGGAACGACTGCTCGCGATGCATCTGGAAGCGGGCACCAGTGGCATACTGGTCGGCGGCACCACCGGCGAATCGGCCACCATTTCCGACGCGGAGCTGCTGGCATTGGTCGAGCGCGCGCGGGCGCACCTGCACGGACGCGCGGCGCTGCTGGCCGGAGTAGGCAGCAGCAGCACCGCGGTCACCGTGGAGCGGGCGCGCCGGGTGACGGCCGCGGGCGTGGACGGTCTGGTGGTCGTCACTCCGGCCTACAACAAGCCGACGCAGGAAGGCCTGTACCGGCATTTCGAAGCGGTGGCCGCCGCCGCCGGCGTCCCGGTCGTGCTGTACAACGTGCCGTCGCGCACCGCGGTCGACCTGTTACCTGAAACCGTGGCGCGCTTGTCGCAACTGTCGCGCGTGGTGGCTGTCAAAGAGGCGGTAGCTTCCATCGAGCGCGTGCGCGCACTGGTGGAAATGACCGGCCCGCGCTTCGCGGTGCTGTCGGGCGATGATGCGAGCGCCGCCCAGGCGATGCTGAACGGCGCGCGAGGAGTGATTTCAGTGACGGCGAATGTGAGCCCCAAGGCGATGGCGGAGATGTGCGCGGCAGCGCTACGCGGTGATCGTGCGGTGGCCGAGCAGCTTGATGCGCCGCTGCGCGCGCTGCACGATGCCTTGTTCCTGGAGCCCAATCCGATACCGGTGAAATGGGCTATGAGCGATCAGGGCTGGATCGAGCGCGGCATCCGGCTGCCGATGACCGAACTGTCCGAGGCGTTGCGCACGCGAGTGCGCGCGGCGGTCGATGCATCGCGCGGGCAGCTGCCCCTGGCGCGGGCGAAGTCGGCGTGACGCGAGCCGCGTCACCTGTGCGCGCCACGCTCGGCGCGCTGCTGATATGCGCGGTAACGTTGCCGCTGTTATGCGGCTGCGCGCTCTACAACCGGGTGTTTCATCGCGGCGGTAAGGATGCGGCGACTTGCCACGAGCGCCCGTTTGCCGCAAATACGGATTCGCGGCCTGCGCTCACGGTACCGGAGGGTCTGAGCGCGCCGGATACGCGCAATGCGGTCAAGATTCCGGTACTCAACGCTCCCGCGCGCCCACAGTCCAATTTCGAGCCGTGCCTGGCACTGCCGCCGAAATTCTTCGCCACGGCGCCGACGCCAGCCGCCAAGCCGGCTGCGCCGTCACAACCTGCGCCCGCACCGGGTGCGCCGGCCGCGCCGGCGCCCACCGCGCCGGCACCTGCCGTACCGCTGCCCGCTGCGCCGGACACCGCACCCTCCGGAAGTGTGGCGCCGCCGGGCTAGCGTGTGTCGCCACGGCCTTGTGCGCGGCGCGGGGCGGGCGCTTTGGCGAGGCGGTTGTTAGAATTCGGCGCAGGTCTCAAGGCTGGCCGGTTGTTGGTTTCCGTCTTGACGATCGACCTTAAGATGTACCCGTAATGTATTGAATGGAGAGGTGGCCGAGCGGTCGAAGGCGCTGGACTGGAATTCCAGTAACATCTTCACGGGTGTTCGTGGGTTCGAATCCCACCCTCTCCGCCATTGGTCTACGGTGATCCGCGCCGGTTCCTTCGCGACGACTTACCGTGAACCCCGTCAGGCCCGGAAGGGAGCAGCGGTAACGGAGCGGTCGGGTGCCGAAGTTCAAACTGGTGCGGATCACCTCCCGTTCGCCTCGATAAGCTCTGGAATTGAATGACCGCGTATACCGCACTGGCTCGCAAATGGCGGCCGCACAGCTTTGCCGAAATGACCGGCCAGGAACACGTGCTGCGCGCGCTCGCCAACGCGCTGGCAAGCGGCCGGCTGCATCACGCGTTTCTTTTCGCCGGCACTCGTGGCGTGGGCAAGACCACGGTGGCGCGTATCCTGGCGAAATGCCTCAATTGCGAAAGTGGCGTAACGGCTACGCCCTGCGATCAGTGCGCCAGCTGCCGTGAGATCGATGCTGGCCGCGGCGTCGATCTGATCGAGGTTGACGCCGCCTCGCGTACCAAGGTGGACGATACGCGCGAACTGCTCGACAACGTGCAGTACGCCCCGACCCGCAGCCGCTACAAGATCTACCTGATCGACGAAGTCCACATGCTGTCGGCGCATTCGTTCAATGCGCTGCTCAAGACCCTGGAAGAACCGCCACCGCACGTGAAATTCCTGCTTGCGACCACCGACCCGCAGAAGCTGCCGGTGACCGTGCTGTCGCGTTGCCTGCAGTTCAATCTCAAGCGCCTGTCGGTGGCGCTGATCAGCGCGCGGCTGTCGCATATCCTGCAGGCCGAAGGCATTGAGTTCGAACCGGCGGCGGTGCAGCTGCTGGCGCAGGCCGGCGATGGCAGCCTGCGCGATGCACTGTCGCTGCTCGATCAGCTGCTGGCGTTCGGCAACGGCATGGCGCTGGAAGCGGACGCACGCGCGATGCTCGGCACCGTGCACCGCGATCAGGTGCTGCGCGTGGTTGAGCTGCTGGCGGCGGGCGATGCCGCCGCGCTGCTCGAATACGCTCGCTCGCTCGATGAGCTGGCACCCGATTACGCGCAACTGCTCGATCAAGTCGCGGCGCTGCTGCAGCGGGTGGCCTTGAAACAGCTGGTACCTGGCTTTGAGGGCGATGAACTGCATGCGCCAGAACTGCTCGCCCGGCTGGCAGCGCAGATCGGCCCCGAGGACCTGCAGCTCTACTACCAGACGGCGATCTTAGGGAGGCGCGATCTGCCGCTAGCCCCTGATACCTGCACCGGTTTTCGGATGACGCTAATTCGCATGCTGGCATTCCGGCCCGCCGCCTCCCCCGGCATGGGGGCGCCCACCGCTGGCGCGGCGCCGGTACGAGGCGCCGGCGCTACTGGCGCCGTCATGGCTCCGGATGCGGCTGGCGCCGGCGATGCAGGGGCAGTGAATCTTCCCATGGCGAAGGCCGTGCCCGCACCACCGATCGCGCCTGCGGCCGCGCCCGCGGCAACGATCACGACCGCGGCGCCGGTGGCGCCTGCGGCGTCGACCGACGCGATGATGACCGACTGGCAGGCAATCATCGCGGCACTGGAGCTGCAGGGTGCGCCGCGCGAGCTGGCCAGAAATTGCGCGTTGCTGGGTCGTGAGGGTGCCATGGTGCGCCTGGCGCTCGACCCGCGCAGCGCCTCGATGCGAACCCGCGCGCTCGAGGATAAGCTTGCGCAGGCGCTGTCGCGTTATTTCGGCGAACCGGTGCGGCTGCAGTTCGAGCTGCGCGATCAGGTACGGGAAACGCCGGCGCGGGCGGCCGAGAAGCTCGAGCTGCAGCGTCGGGCGCAGGCGCAGACGGCATTCGAGGCCGATCCGCTGGTAGGAACTTTCAAGGAGCGCTTCGGCGCAAGCGTGCTGGCGGAATCGGTGCGGCCCGCTAAACCGATCGAGTGAGGTATCCGTGGCTAACATGAACCAGTTCGTCAAGCAGGCGCAGGCGCTGCAGGCCAATATGCAGAAGGCGCAGGCCGAGATTGCCAGTCTCGAGGTCACCGGCGAGTCCGGCGGTGGCATGGTAAAGGTGCAGATGACCGGCCGGCACGAGGTCAAGCGCGTGCAAATCGAACCCTCGATCATCTGCGAGGATCGCGAGATGCTCGAGGATCTGGTGGCCGCGGCGATCAATGACGCCGTGCACCGGCTGGAGGCCGCCTCGCAGGCCAAGCTGTCGGCGGCCATGGGCGGCCTGTCATTGCCCCCGGGCGTCAAGCTGCCGTTCTGAAGCAATCCGCGCCGACGATGAGGCACTCTCCCGCCCTGGCAGCGCTGATCGAGGCGCTGCGCACCCTGCCCGGGGTCGGGCCCAAGAGCGCGCAACGTATGGCCTTTCAGCTGCTGCAGTCCGGCCGGCCCGCTGCACGCGTGCTGGCCAACGCACTCAACGCGGCGCTCGATTCGGTGGTCCGCTGCGGCCGCTGCCGCATGCTGACAGAAGGGGAGCTGTGCTCGACCTGCGCCGACCCGCAGCGCGATCCGTCGCTGGTATGTGTGGTGGAATCGCCGGCCGATGTCGTGGCGATTGAGCAGTCCGGCGGCTATCGCGGTCATTATTTCGTGCTGATGGGACATCTCTCGCCGCTCGACGGCATCGGCCCGGAGGAACTCGGGGCGCGTGAGTTCGAGGCTCTGCTTGACCGCGGCGGCGTGAACGAAGTGATACTCGCGACCAATCCGACGGTCGAGGGCGAGGCTACGGCACACTTCTTCTCAGAGCTGGTGCGAGCGCGGGGTGTGGCAGCAAGCCGCATTGCACACGGGGTGCCGGTGGGTGGTGAGCTGGAGTATGTTGACGGCGGCACGCTAGCGCATGCTATGGCCGGGCGCCACGCGCTCACCTAGCGCGCCTGCCGGAGTGCCGCGCCTCAGCGCCGCCGCCGTCCACCGGCCGAGATGCGCTCGGCGCTCAGCCGTTCATACAGCCGGCGCAGCCGCCGGTAGCTCTCGTAACGCCGCTCGCTGATGCCCCCACCGACGGCGGCGCGTACCGCGCAGTCCGGCTCGCGCAGGTGACGGCAGTCGGTAAAGCGGCAATGCGGCGCCAGCGCCTCGATCTCGAGGAAACCCAGGTCGGAGTCATTCAGGCGGTCGATGGCCGGCGCGAAATCCCGCACCCCGGGGGAGTCGATGATCTCGCCGCCGCCCGGCACTTCATACAACCGCGTTGCAGTGGTGGTGTGGCGGCCTTCGTCGTCGCGAATCAGTTGCCCGATCGGCGCCTCGCTGCCGGGTACCAGCTGGCGCAGCAGCGACGATTTCCCCACGCCCGACTGGCCGACCAGCATTGCCGTCTGGCGCGGCAGCAGCGCCGAGAGCTCGGCCAGCGCCCCCGGGCGCAGCGCCGAGACCCGCAGGCAGCGATAGCCTGCGGCAGCGTAGCCGGAAAGCTCGCGCCCGATGTCGGGTCCGATTGCCAGCTCAGACTTGTTCAGTACCACTGCGGCGCTCAGCCCGGCACACTGCGCAGCGCACAGGTAACGGTCGACCACGAAGAAATCCGGCTGTGGCAGCGGCGCGACGACCACCAGCAGCAGCGAAAGATTGGCGGCCAGCAGCTCACTGCCGCCGCGGACATTGGTGCGGTACAGGGCGGTGCTGCGCGGTTCGACCGCGACCACGTTCAGCTCGTCGTGACGGGCATCGAGCTCGCAGCGCACGAAGTCGCCACAGACGATCGACAACTCGCGTCGGGCCGGGCGCGCCACGGCTTCGCGGCCGTCCTCGGTGCGCACATGCAGCAGGCGGCGATGCGTGACTGTGACTCGGGCGAGCGGCATTCCTTGCTATGATGCCCTATCTGTCGCGGATACAAGGCGAGATGGAGAATCCCCAGTATCTGATTTGGATCGACCTTGAGATGACCGGGCTGATGCCGGACACCGATCAGATCATTGAGATCGCCACCGTGCTGACCGATAACGATCTCAATGTGATCGCCGAGGGCCCGGATCTGGTGATCCAGCAGCCCGAGGAAGTGCTGGGGCTCATGGATGACTGGAATCAGCGCCAACATGGCGGTTCCGGCCTGCTGGCGCGGGTGCGCTCGAGCCGTATGACTGTCGCCGAGGCCGAGCGCCAGACGCTGCTGTTCCTGAGCACGCATATGAACCCGGGCGTGTCGCCGATGTGCGGCAACAGCATCTGCCAGGACCGGCGTTTTCTTGCACGATTGATGCCAGATCTGGAGAGGTTTTTTCACTACCGCAATCTGGACGTCAGCACGCTGAAGGAGCTGGCCCGGCGCTGGATGCCCTCGATGGCCAGCGGCCACAACAAGCAGTCGGCGCACCTTGCGCGCGCTGACATCTATGAATCGATCATTGAGCTGCGTTACTACCGCGAACGCATGTTCGTCAAGTCCTGAAGGCCCCGTGGCGCGTACCCGGCCGCCGCTGCCGGTTCGAGAACCACAGCACTAATTCATCTGAAGGCCGGGGCTTTGCGAA
>Ga0182016_10007443_pt1 | contig 11257 bp, 8 predicted proteins | sample 712S2MmetaG_FD_120491 | JGI IMG/M metagenome (GOLD analysis project Ga0182016, IMG submission 120491) | Permafrost microbial communities from Stordalen Mire, Sweden - 712S2M metaG | ecosystem: Environmental > Terrestrial > Soil > Wetlands > Permafrost | place: Sweden: Stordalen | collected...
CCTGGTTGCTGTTGCCGGAGTTGTCCTTCTTCAGGTCAGGACCAAAGCCCCAGGTCTTGCTGACCCTGAGATTCACCTGCACGTTGCTCGGCCCGTTGCCGAAGTTGATGGGGATGCGCTTGTCGGTGGCGCCCGGCGTCAGGTTGAAGCATCCGTAAGGAGTCTGCTTGTATTGCGTCGACCCCGCAGTGCACAAAGTTGCATCTGCGAACGACGGACGGTCGTTGTAGAACGAGTCGCCGTTGAGGTCTGTGCCGGTGGTGATGTTGAACGGCGCGCCGCTGTTGAGGATGACGAAGGGGCTGATGCGAATGTTGTGCGCCAGGTTCGCCGTGCCGCTGAGGAACACGCGGCTGCGGATGTCAAAGCTGGCGCGTCCCCAGTCGTCGCCCAGGTGATAGTTGTTGGCCAGCGTGGCGTTCGTCGGATTGCTGCCCAGGTTGCCCACGTTGCTGTCTGCCCAACCGAGGGCGTAAAAGCCCATCAGCGAGAACTTCTGAGAGACCCGGAACTGCACGTTCGTGATGATCTGGTTCTGGCGGTACTCGCCCTCGCTGTAATAGCGGTAGAGGTTTTCATTGCCGTAGGGACGGGTCGTCAGATCGCCCGGCGTCTCCGGCGCGTTGGCGTTGATGGTGTCGAACTGGTGCCGCCCCAGCGAGTTGAGATAGGTCACGCTGATGGTGCCGATCTTGCCCACCTGCTGCTCCACGCTGGCGGCCAGTTGCATCATGTACGGCGCATGCAGGTTGGAGCTGATCTGGTAAACGGTTGGCGTCGAGTTGGCGGCCGTCGGCAGCGTGCACTGGCCGAAGCTGTACGCCACCGGCATCCCGTTTGCGTCATAGCTGCCCGTGGGGCAGACAATCGGGCTCGCCGTGGTGCCCGTGTAGATCGTCTCCTGCTCGGTCACGCCGTTCAGGCGGTTCGCGTTCAGGATGGAGGTCGAACCCAGGCGGTCGTAGAAGATGCCGTAGCCCAGGCGCACTACCGTCTTCGGCGCGCTCTTGCTGTTGCCCAAGCCCCAGCTGAGGCCGACGCGCGGCGCCCAGTCGTTCTTGTCGTGAATGGTGGACTGCGACTCATAGCGCACGCCGTAGCTCAGCGTCAGGTTCGGACGCAGCTTCCAGTCGTCCTCGGCGTACAAGCCCACGTCGGCATAGTTCACGCTTGCCCCGGGCGAGCCGCTCACAATAGAAGCCTGCGCCGGAGTTCCCGCCAGCCACGCCTCCAGGGGATTCAGCGTGCCGGTGCCCATGTAGTTGATGCTGCCGTTGAAGTTGCCATACGACAGGTTGTTGTCCTCAGTGACACGCAGGCGCCCGCCGAACTTCACAAAGTGCTTGCCGTGGCTCCAGCTGGTGTAGTTCTGCAGCTCGTAATAGTTGCTGGTGTCGCTGTAAATTCCACCGTTGTAGCTGCCGTTGTTGAACTCGCTGGCCACGTTGATGCTGGCATAGCCCGGCGCCACAGGAAGCTGGGTGTTGATGTCGTGCATGTACTGGAAGCGCGTCTCGTTGACCAGGTGCGTGCCGAACAACTGTGTGTCGCTCACCTGAAGGGTCTGCTGATGTTCATGCAGTCCGTAGGCCCGTTGCGCCAGCGTGAAGGCACCAATGCCCTGGTTGTACTCGTTGTTGTCCATATACTGGTAACGCGCGGTCAGCGTGTTGCCGTTGCCAAGCTGCAGGTCCAACCGCGGACTGAAGTTGGTGCGATCCTCCGGCGCGAGCACGGCCGAGCTGTAGTTCAGCGTCTTGCCATCCACAGTGGTCGCGTCAATCGCGGAAAGCTCGTTGATGTCACGCCGCTCGAAGTTCAAAAAGATCGAGCTCTTCTTGGTCAGTGCGCCGCTCAGGTTTCCGCTGTAGCGCTCCGTGTGGTAGTTGGGGATGTTGGTGTCCGTGACGTAAGGGTTGCGCGTGTTGATCGCCTTGTCGCTCTCATTGAACATCAACTGGCCGTGCCAGGTATCGCTGCCCGGCTTGGTGAACACCTCCACGCGGCCAAAGCCGGGACGGTCATACTGCGCCGAAAGCGGATTCTGGTTGATGCGAACTTCGCGGATGCTGGACTTCGGCGGCAGGGTGCCGTTGCTGAAGCCATCAATGAAGATCTGTCCGCCGTTCGGTCCCGCGCTTGGGCCGGCCAGGGCGAGAAGGTCCTGCTCCAGCTCGTCCGGATCGTCGCTCAGGGCGTCCAGGTCCTTGTCCTTCAGGATGGTGGCGCTGGCATTGTTCTCCGGGTTCACGTCCACCCGGGCGCTCTCGGCCTCCACCGTCACCTGCTCGCTCTTGCCAGCCACGCTGAAGCTGATATCCAACTGCTGGCTGGCTCCCGCCGGAACAATCACATCCTGCAAGGTGTATGCCGAAAAGCCCGCGGCGGTCGCGCTTAAATTGGCGTTGCCCGAAGGCAGGCTCCTGAAGATGTAGTTGCCAGACTTGTCGCTCGTCGTCTGCTGCAGGCTGCCGTCGGCGGCCTTCACCTTAATGACCGCGCCCACCACCACTGCGCCCGAGGGGTCGGTGGCCTGCCCCTTCAACACTCCCGTCTTCAAAACCGTTCCGGGGGCTTGCGCAAACAGCGGCGACAGGGCCAAAACCAACATCATGCAAAGGATGAGACTTTTTCTATAACTCACTGATTTTTCGCTCCCTACCCTGGTTCTAATCTGCTTCATTTCCGTTATTTCTAATTACTGATCTGCACCCGGAGCGTTGCCACCTGCCAGCGACCACGGCGTGAGGAAACTCTGCGAGGCCGTGCCCGTGGGCGATGCCGTCAGAATCGGCTCCACTCCACCCAGCAGGGTGATCACAGAAGGCTTCAACGTCTCACTGCCCTGGGTACACAGAATCATCACCGCGTCGCCCTTTTGCAGCTCCGTAAGGCTGGCGGCCGGTAAACGGCCGAGCATGGCGTTCAGATCGCCATTGCCGCGCCCCTGTCCGTTCTGTGCGGCTCCGGTTGCCCCGTTGGGCCCAGCCCCGGGAGCTCCGTTGGGAGGCCCGCCAGGAGCCCCATTCGCGCCCGCGCCACCCGCCGGAGGGGTAACTCCAGCACCAAGCTTGGCGCCCGTCTGCGGGCTGCCAGAAGCGCCCTGCGCACCGCCATTTGCAGCCCCAGCGCCCGGCGCAAGCCCCTTCAAACGGGCCGCCAGACCGTAGGCCAGCGTCTGCGGTAGCTTCTTCATCTGCGAATCCGCGGTGACCGCGATGGTGACCGTCTTCTTCGTGGCCAGGTCCTGCAAGGTCAACGTGTTCTGCGCGGTGTCCACCGCGGTCAGGCGGCCGCTGAGGTTGCGGAAGGTTCCCACGACCACTTCCTCGGCCGTAAGTGCTGTGCCATCTGCGTTTTTGTCGCCCTTGGCGCGCAGCTGATCGCCCGCATGCACGTCGGCCAAGGCGCTGGGGACAACATCTTCCCAGCGTATGGAGTTCGCCGCATAGCGCTTGTAAGTCGTTTTTGGAGTGATGGTTACCGTCACCGGCTTGCCCGCCACGGTGAGCGTAATCACGCCCGTTGCGGCCTCCACCTGTTTGACCACGCCGCCGACGCCGCGCCGCTGCCAGTCCTGCAACTCCTTTTGTTTCATCAGGGCAATGTCACTGGCCTTCATCACGGTGAGGACCGTTGCTTCCAAGGTTGTGCTGTCGGCAGCCAATCTGCCGCGGGCCATCACCCGGTCTCCGGGCTGCAAGTCACTGAGCTGCAATAGAGACGCGCTCTTCAGGTCGGTCTGCCCGGGGGTGAGGCGGAGGATTTTGGCCGCGGGCTGCACGCTGACGACAACGCTTGCGCCCTGATCGGTGACCAGCGTCAACTGCGAGCCGCTGGCCTGTTTGAGAGCGCCGATCTGCTTGGCGGCCGGTGGCGCAGCCGGAGCCTGCGCCAGGGAGACCGCGCCGAAGGTCAGGAATATGGAGGCTGCAAGCAGGAAAACGGCGAGAGGCTGCCGCACAGAGTTTTTCTTCATAAAACCTCATCTAAAACGGAGGGTTGCGCCGCCGAAAAAGCGTTACCGTACCTTTGTACCGCACTGATTCGATACCAACTGTTGCGATTTGTTGCTTTGGGGTAAAGAAAATACAGGAGATATCCCCAATTGCTCCATGGCGCTGCATCGAGCATCGCCCGTGGGCGCGCGAGGTGATTCTTCCATGGCCTGAATTCCTGGAAAAGCACGGCAATCCGGCGGCCCCGCGAAGCCGCCATCACGTATGTTAACTCCGGCTGGGCTCCCGGCAGGAGGGCTGCCCCAAGTTTCCTTTATGGCGTCCATCAAAACTTTCAATCCCGATGCCGCGCTTTTGAATTGTCCCGGCTGTTGCATGGCTTTAACCTAACGGTGGAACCAATACAAATCCAGGCCTCGCCCATCCCTTTTTCGAGGAGATTCATGTCAACGGAACTGCGTAACTTTTTGAGCCTGTCTTACGATGAGCTGGAAGAACTGAACCTGAAAGCCAAGGAACAGCGCAAGCAGCGCGTCCCCTATGCGACGTTGCAGGAAGAGCGCCTGAAGTACCTGAAGGATGAGAAGCGCATCAAGGCCGTGACGGTGCTGTTCAGCGACCTGGAAGGCCGCCTGCATCTTCTGGATTACGACAAGAAGTTTCTGCTTGGCTCGCACGACAACCTGACCTTCGACGGCAGCTCGATCCGCGGCTTTACGGCGCAGAAGGAGAGCGACCTGCGTCTGCGTTTGGACTGGGCGGCCTTCTACTGGGTGCCGGCCGACGTCTTCGGCAGCGGCAAGGTGCTGGTGTTCGGCGAAGTCATCAACAAGGAAGGCAAGCCCTACGAGGGCGACCTGCGCGGCGTGCTGAAGAGCTATGCCGAGCAGAAGTACGCCAAGGAAGGCCTGACGCTGAACGCGGCCAATGAAATTGAAGGCTTCCTGTTTGCCGGCACCGACGCCGAGAAGCGGTATGCCGAGACGCTGAAGTTCGAATACGTGGATGGCGGCGGCTATTATCACTCGCTGCCCGGCGACCCGCTGCGCAGGTTCATTGATACGTCTGCCGAAGTGCAGCGCGCCATGGGCTTCCAGAACGAGAAGGACCACCCGGAAGTTGCGCCCAGCCAGTTCGAGATCAACTACGGCTACGGTGACGTGGTGGCCGCGGCCGATCAGATTCAGCTTTACAAGCTGCTGACCCGCCAGGTCGCCAACAACATGGGCTACACGGTCAGCTACCTGCCGAAGCCGGTGGTTGGCGTGAACGGCAGCGGCATGCACACCAACGTATCGGTGAGCAAGGGCGGCAAGAACCTGTTCTGGGACCCGAAGGGCCTGGAAAAGGTGAGCAAGTCTGCGTGGGAGTTCGTGGACCGCATTCTTACGGCCGGCAATGACATCTGCCTGTTGCTGAATGCCAGCGTGAACGCCTATCGCCGCCTGGATCCGCACTTTGAGGCTCCGAACCAGATCAAGGCTTCGGCCATTGACCGCGGCTCGATGATCCGCATCCCGATTGGCAACGAGCGCAGCGCGCGCGTGGAAGTCCGCTCGGTAGGTCCGGACGCGAATCCGTACGCGGTGCTGTACACGGTCTTCAAGACGGGCCTGGACGGCGACATTGCCAAGATCGAAAACCTGCGCCAGGCACAACGTTACCTGCCGGATAACATCTACTCCGCGCTGGAGCTGTACCGCGCCAGCAAGTGGACGACGAAGCTGTTTGGCGCCGATGTGAAGGAGCGCTACGCCGAGTTGAAGCAGGCTTCGGCCGACCGCTGCCCGCGCCAACTGGGCACGGTGGTCAAGGGCTGCGAGGTGCAGTTCCATCACGAGGTATACAACCAGCAGCTCTGGAACCAGTTCTAAGAGCACTGGACGGAAAACAGAGTGGCCCCGGTTTACGCCGGGGCCATTTCCATGCAGCCGTACTGGAGGCTTCGCTTCGCGTCTATCTTGCGGTGGTGGAAGGCTTCGGCTTCACCGCGGGCTGAGGGATTTCATGATCCTCAAGGCCGGATAAGTAGGCGGCCATGGCGACTCCGCAGCCTTTGTGGCAATGCAGGCACTCGCGGGCTCCGCAGGGCAGGCGATGCTGGTGGCGCAGGCGGGCGCGGATGGCCTGGGAATCCTCGGCCGGAGCGGCATTCTTCTTCGCAGATTTCTTCACTGCGGCGAGTTGGCGGGTATCCGGCGGCATGAGTTGAGAGTAAAGCCGGAGGGACACGGGCGTCCATGACAGAAGTCACAGTCTCAATCCCGGCATGAGACTCTCCTTGGCTGACAACTGCCCAAATGGGAGAAAAACGCGGCACGGGTGGGGGCTCCCGGCCGGCAAAGCAGTGGTAAACTAGTGCCATCCCAGCCGTTCGTTAAGGTGCACAGATGAAAATTGGTGTAATTCTGTTTCCAGGAAGCAACTGTGACCACGATGCCTATTGGGCGTTCAAGGAGGTCTGCGGGCAGCCGGCCACCATGCTATGGCATGACTCGCATGACTTGGAAGACTGCGACGCGATCATCGTGCCGGGTGGCTTCAGTTATGGAGACTACCTGCGGACGGGAGCCATTGCGCGCTTTTCGCCCATCATGCAATCGGTGAAGAAGTTTGCCGACGCGGGCGGGCTGGTGCTGGGCATCTGCAACGGCTTCCAGATTTTGTGCGAGGCGCACCTGCTGCCGGGAGTGCTGTTGCGCAACAAGACCTTGAAGTACATTTGCAAGCCGGTGCACCTGCGGGTGGAGAACACGGCCACGCCCTTTACTCATGGGCTGAAGCAGGGCGAGGTGCTGGAGATTCCGATTGGGCACGGCGACGGCAACTACTACTGCGACGACGAGACGCTTGCCGGGCTCAAGAAGAACGAGCAGATCATCTTCCGCTATGCGACTCCGGCGGGCGAGATCACGGAAGAGGCGAATCCGAATGGATCGCGCGAGAACATTGCCGGCATCTGCAACGAGGGACGCAACGTGCTGGGCATGATGCCGCATCCTGAGCGCGCCAGCGAAGATTTGCTGGGCATGAAAGACGGACTGAAACTGCTGCACTCGCTGGTGAGCAGCCAGGTGGTGAGGCGATAGAAATGGCAACAACCACGGTTCGGGGCGTACGAAGCAATCGGCGCGGAATGAATGAGAGCGAAATTCTGCGGCGCGACAACGAGTTGCTGCACATTGTGGACAACTGGCTGGAGAAGGCCAACCAAGCGGGCGGAGAGAACATCGCCTGCCACATGGGCTGCGCGCAATGCTGCTACGGGGCATTCGCCATCAGCCGCCTGGACGCGCAACGCCTGCAACGCGGACTGAGCCTGTTGGCCGACCACGACCTGGAACGCGCCCAGCACCTGGTACAACGCGCCGCCGACTGGCTGGAACGCAACGTGGACTTCTTCCCCGGAGACATGGAGACCGGCATTCTGCATGAGACGCCGGAGGCTGACGAGATCTTCGAGGAGTTTGCCAACGACGAGCCCTGCCCGGCGCTCGATCCCGAGACGAAGACCTGCGACCTGTATGCGCACCGTCCGATGACCTGCCGTGTTTTTGGACCGGTGGTGCGCGGCGAAGACGGGCTGGGAACCTGCGAGCTATGCTTCACGACTGCGACGCCGAAGGAGATTGCCGCCGCCGAGGTTCCGCTGGAAGGCGCGGACGAGGAAGATGCTCTGAACGCGGACATGGAGCGCGCCAGCGGCAAGGGACGGACCATCGTGGCCTTTGCCCTGCTTGGCGCATAACGCTCGGCGCATAGGTTTTTCAGGAGAGACTTGTGAGGCCGGCTGATGCCGGCCTCTTCCCTTTTGCGCGGAAGGATGGAGGCGCAGGCGATTGCCGGGGACGCCGCTGGAAGACGGCCTATTGCAGAACGCTGGTGTGGGCGGCGCGCTCGTTCATCTCCTGGAGTTCGGCCCGGATGCTGGAAAGTTCGGCGCGCTTGGCGTCAATTTGGGTGCCGAGCTGACGAATCTCCTCGTTCTTCTGCGAACGGTTGGGGTCTCCGTAGAGGTTGCCCGCGCGCAGGTCCGTGCGCTGCTTTTCCAGATCGTTGATCTCCGCCTGAAGAGTCTGCATGTTGCGGTTGAGTTCGGCGGCGTGCTTCTGACGGCTGGCACGCTCTTCGGCCGTGATGAGTCCGCCACCACCGGCAGCGGTTTGCGAGGTGCGGACGGCGGGAGTTTTGGCGGCCTGCGGATTGGGCTTAGCGGCATTGGCGCCCGTGAGTTGCGCGGCAGGCGAAGGGGATTCCTCGGGGGTAGCGGTGCCCTGCTGGAGATCGTCGTTGGTGAGGACGCGGGTGGCATGAGTGCGGGGGGCGTCACTGCGCTGTTGGCGAGCGACATCGCCAAGCGACGGATTACCCAGCGACTGAGCGCTCGACGCCTGCGCGGCCAGCGGTTGCGCCAACAGAGACGAGAGCACCACGACCAGTGCGGCCAGAACCATGCGCTTCATGCATACCTCCGCAGAAAACCTGCGAGCGAATCTTCGTGGCGGACTAAGGGCCATTGCGATGATTTTAGCCCAGATGGGTGGAGTTGTGGCCTCCGGGCAAGGGATTCTGGGAACGAGAGTAACCGGAAGTGCAGCGAAAACGGCGGAGCCGAGGCCCCGCCGTTTGATGCATGCGGACTGCTACTTTTGGAAGGCCTCGCGGTTCACCAGGTACGGCATCTTCGCGTAGTCATGGCCCTCCAGCATGTCTATGAGGCCCTGCACGCAGCGTCCCGCCATGCCGATGTTGGGATCGGGCGAGAGGCGCGTGGCGCGGCCTCCGCTGCTGAAGTGATGGTAGAGGCGGCAGCGATCCTCAATGGCAGGATCGCGCAGAGGGCTGTCGGCGGGCAGCGGTTCTTTCTCAAATACGTCGAGTGCGGCACCGGCGATCCAGCGCTCGCGCAGGGCGCGGGCGAGTGCGGCTTCGTCCACCACGGGGCCGCGCGCGGTATTGATCAGATAGGCCGACGGCTTCATCTGGCGCAGGCGCTGCTCGTTGAGCAGATGCCAGGTGGGCACCTTGGATTCGCCTTCGCGCAAAAGCGGAACGTGCAGGCTCACGTAATCGGCCTGGGCGAGGCACTCATCGAGCGAGGCGTAACGGATGTGGGCGTGGCGGTGCGAGAGTCCGAGTTGGTGGCGCAGGTCCATGGACTGCTGCATGGCGGCGACAAACTTTTCGTTCTGATATTCGGCGTCGTAGCAGAGGACGTCCATGTCAAAGCCAGAGCACTTGTTGATCATGGCCTGGCCGATGCGTCCGGTGCCGATGACGGCGATGGTTTTTCCGGTGACCTCGTCGCCGAGAAACGGCAGAGAGGGGTGCCAGTACTTCCAGCGATTTTCGCGCACCAGTCGCTCACTGGGCCAGAGCTTGCGGCTTACGGCCAGAAGGATGGAGAAGGCGAATTCGGCGGTGGCCTCGGTGAGGACCTCGGCGGTGTTGGTGAACGGGGTGTGATGGCGGTTGGCGGCCGCGCGATCAATGTTGTCATAGCCGACGGCGAACTGCGCCACAGCCTTCAGCGTGCCGTCACCGGCGGCGAAGAGTTCTTCGTCCACCTTGTCGCGCAGGCTGGTGATGAGGCCATCAATGCCACTGCCGACTTTTTCGAGCAGCAGTGCGCGCGGCGGCGCATCCTCCCCGGAGTAAACCTCAAGCTGGTAGCCGCGCTGGCGGAGGATGTCGAGCGCGGGGCCAATGTCACAGGTGGCAAAAACGCGAAATGGTTTCCCGGCGTGCGGATGTTTGGATTGCCCTTCGGTCAAAGTGCTGGCCCTTTCTAGCTGGCCGCAAACGAGAGTTTTGCGGCGGCGGCGCGGCGGAGCTGGATGGCTCCGCCGCAGCGCGGTTGCCTATCTCCGGCAGAAAGAAACTACCGGACGTTTTTCTTTGCCCACTCTTCCACGCGGTCGAGCGCCTTGGCAATGTTGTCCATCGAATTGGCGATGGAGAAGCGCAGGAAGCCCTCGCCATAGGCGCCGAACGAGGTTCCGCTGAGCACGGCCACTCCAGCGTCGTTGAGCAGAGCATCGGCCAGGGGCTTGCTCTTCCAACCCGTGCCGGTGATGTTGGGGAACATGTAGAACGCTCCCTTGGGTACCACGCAGCGGAAGCCGCGGATTTTGTTGATGCGCTCGGCAAAGTAATCGCGACGGCGGCGGAACTCGTCATTCATGGCCGTGACGGATGCCTGCGGACCGCAGAGAGCCTCCACTCCGGCCTTTTGCGTGAAGCTGGCGGTGCAGGAGTTGGAGTTGGTCATGAGGCGCGCGATATGCGCGGCCAGGTCGGCGCGCATGACGCCGTAGCCCATGCGCCAGCCGGTCATGGCGTAGGTCTTACTGAAGCCGTCGAGGAGGATGACGCGGTCGCGCAGATCGTCGTAGCTGAAGAGCGAGTGATGCTCGCCTTCAAAGATGAGGCGCGAGTAAATCTCATCGCTGAGCACCATGATGTCGCGGTCGGCGAGGATGGCGGCCAGCTCGGCCACGTCTTCCCTGGTCATCACGCCGCCGGTTGGGTTCTGCGGCGAGTTGAGGATGATGAGCTTGGTGCGTGGAGTGATGAGCGCGGCCAGCTCCTTGGTATCCAGGCGGAACTCGCGCTCCTCGCGCAGAGGAATCGGCACGGCGGTGCCGCCAAGGAACTGGATCATGGATTCGTAGATGGGGAAGCCGGGATTCGGGTAGATGACCTCGTCGCCTTCCTGCACAAGGGCGAGCATGGTGAAAAAGATGATGGGCTTGCCGCCGGGAACGACGACGACCTCATCGGGTGAGACCGTGGTGTGGCGGCTGGCGGCAACGTCGTTGGCAATGGCCTGGCGCAGCTCGGGCAGCCCGGCGCTGGGGCCGTAGTGGGTAAAGCCCTCGTGCAGGGCGTCCACGGCGGCGTCCACAATGTTGGATGGGGTGTCGAAGTCAGGCTCGCCGATTTCGAGGTGAACGATGCTTCTGCCCTGGGCCTCCAGGGCGCGCGCCTTGGCCAGAACCTCAAAGGCGGTCTCCGTACCCAGGCGCGACATGCGCTGGGCCAGACGCAGTTCAGATTGCAGTGCTTTGCTCATAAGGGACTCCGCGGGCGGCAAAAGGGCCGCACCAGCCGTTGGCAAAAGGCCTTGCTTCACCTTCGGCCAAACGGGGTATTCTATCCCGCCGGGCAGCCGCGTACCACCCCCGCAGAAAGAAAAAGCCTGCCGGAAGTGGCAGGCTGTTGTGCAAAAAGGTACGGGGCTTCGTTCGAAGACTAGCCGTGAATCTCGCTCTCCTCGCCAGTCTCGGTGCGGATGA
>Ga0182016_10007444_pt1 | contig 11256 bp, 13 predicted proteins | sample 712S2MmetaG_FD_120491 | JGI IMG/M metagenome (GOLD analysis project Ga0182016, IMG submission 120491) | Permafrost microbial communities from Stordalen Mire, Sweden - 712S2M metaG | ecosystem: Environmental > Terrestrial > Soil > Wetlands > Permafrost | place: Sweden: Stordalen | collected...
CCTTTACCAGAAGAAGGTAAAGATGTTGAGTATGATTGGACTAATCAACAAGCCACTAATACACTTCTCGGAGGTTTGGGAGGTGCGGTTATTGGTGGTGCTATTGGTGGACCTACTGGAGCATTGTTAGGAGCAGGGGCTGGAGGATTGGCTGGTTATGCTTTAACTCCACAACCTAATCGTAATTATTATGGCAATTATGGACAGCCGTATGGTAATTATGGTAATTATGGTAATTATGGACGTCCATATAATTATTACTAAATATAATTATATGGACATTCCCTTCAACACAGAGTTATGCTGTATCGGTATAATCTTGATTTCACTATAGAAAATAATAAATTATAGATAAACCATTTATAATTTATATTAAGAAAACGAGAATGTTCACGGTTCCTCCTCGTAATAACAATGAGAGTGAAAATAACACGAAATATGATAATGTCTTATTAACCAAAAACACTCTTTCTCCTGATCTCCGCAGTCTTATCAAAGAAAGATTTTCTTTCGTTAACGATCACGTGTTAGTAGAGAAAAAGAAGGCTATTGTTGATGATATGACTAAGACATATAATGATCCGAAAGATTGGATACCTGTCTTACAATAGGAACTTTATTTGGGATTACCATTCAAGGTCAAGATAAACCAAGTCCAAATGTTCCAACAATCGAATCATTGACTGAAGATAACGAAGCAAAGTATGCTGTAATTAAGAGTTTTATGGATGAATTGGCAAATAATGGATATCACCCCAAAAAGAATCTTTCTTCTTACTCGAAACAACCAGATGGTCTATATCATGGTAGCACACGCATAATTATTGCCTGTTCATTTTTAATTAAAAATGATTAATACACATTCAATATGGTGTGGTAGTGATTAGACACACTCATTAGACATAATGGAACTCTTCCCAATTCGTCCTTCCGCTTCAAACGAATCCTCTGATTTAAAGAATAAGTTTAATATAAACTTATCTTCGACTGATTCTCATCTCCTTCGTGATGTTATTCAACCAATAATGAAGGATATCCTTCAGAATGGATTTAATGAGATCAATGACGACACATTATCTAAGATTCAGAATCTCATCCTCGAAGGTAATAGAAAGAAAACGGAAAGTTATATTGCAATGATGGGAACGTACAATATACTACTTGAATGTCTTCAATCATCAGAGAACAATTTCGAAATTGCTATTGAGGGACATATTGACAATAATAATGTATGTCCATCAATAGATGGTTGGAAGCAAACTAACAGTATGAAATTTGCCATTATTGAAATCTTCGAGAATCAACTCAGAGCACAAGGACACTCATTCGTTGAATCGCTGAATCCATGGAGATATGATGAGGAGAATAAGCATTATACTGGAGGTAATATTCTGTCTCTCGCTGTTACTCTAAATTAAAAAACTATTATTACACCAGAGTAATAATAGTTTTTTTTTAATTATTAGTCCTCCCAGACAAACATACTTTTTGATACGAGGACAAATGACCGTGGTCTGATGTCTTCGTGATAAAATAGGGAAATATTAATAATTCCCTATTATTATTATAAACTTCCAAGAATATCTAAATAATAATATTTCCTTATTGGTCCTCACTCATAAACATACTTTTTGATACGAGGACGGGTGACTATAGTCTGGTGTTTTCACCTCGAAATAGGGAATTAATGTTAATTAATTTAGATAATCATACACAAAACAGTAATATTAATAAGAATGGAGATAATGTACCTTCTCATGACCAGTCGCTATTACATGAATAAAATCAGTAGTAAATATTAAAATTAACACCGATTTATCTGGTAGTGACTCTGTAAGAATATCGAACGTTCCTCCCAGTTTACATCCTGTCATTCAAAATAAGTTTAAGGAGATAAATAACATCGTCACCAAAGTAGATTCAGAAAAAAGACAATGTTGTCTCCATAATTACTGGTGTATACACCGTAACTAAATCTCAACAGAGAAAGGATAAGGAATTAAATGTCGAGATATGTTGTAACCATGCTAGTCTTTATTTTACACCATCAATGGTGTAGCTTATACTATTATAGAAACTTTTATGGAGAATCTTACCTCTCAAGGTTATTAACCCAGTATAACTCTTTCTCCTCATACTATTGATCATGATGATAGAATATATTCTGATGGCAATAGGGTGACCATCACGTGTTCATTGTTATAAATTAAATATAATACTACAGTAAAACGTAGTATTATAAATTACAATAAATGTCAATGGAGATAATAATCGACGATATCAGTCTCATGTCGAAAGTTTCTAATGATATATTACCATCAATCAAAGAGGAATTAAGTATGATTGCTAGAATAGTAGAAGAGACTAAATACAAGAAGAAAATAATCTCACAGATGATTGAGACCTATGATAAAATGTCTCAAAAGCGACAAGAAATACTATGTTGTTATTCGTAGCAAACATTCAAATAATAGAGAAATTCATGTCATCATTTAAAGAATATCCTGATGTAATTAAGGAATATGTTCATCACGATTATACCATAAGTAATAATGGATATAGCTATCAATTATCGCTTGCTTGTTCCTATCGTAAATTGATATGGATAATATTAAAAACTACGACACTCAAAAAGAGAATGTCCCTACAATGTCATCAACAGAGTGTTGATCCCATCTCAGATATTAACACGAGATTATCATCCGATGATACTCGGTTAATCGAGAGTATTGATCATATTAGATGTCATCCTCTCATTCAAGGAAGATTCGACGAATTAAATACAATTGCTGTAGATGAAATAGAGAGATTTATCTTTGAAACAAAGAAAAAGAAGGAAAATCTCGCTATCAAAGTATGTAAGATCTATAATGCCCTCAATAATGCTTTCTATTCTAGTCTTCGAAGTAGGAGGATGCTGGAAGTTAAGATTCACGGTATCTACAAACAAAAATATGAACAACCATCAGTAGAGGTGTGGATAAAAGACAATCCTGATGAATATCTCCCTGTTAAAACTTTCATTGATGAGTTGACACAAAATGGTTACTCTCCTAGAATGAAGATATCCAAATTTAATCTAATTAACGGGAAGGTGTACGTCGGTGGTGTTCATCTGATTGTTACTTGTTCTTTTGTCTGATATTAAAAACTACCATTGATATGATGGTAGTTTTTTAATATTGATTACTTATATTATTATAGTAACACATTACAGTAACACATTACAGTAACACATTACAGTAACAGTAAAATGTCTTCTCAATTAATCCAGTTTGGAATGATTCCAGTAGGTAATGGATTCTCTATGCTAACTGAATTTAAGGATAATCTCCTCGATAACATTGAAGATGAATCACTATTAACTCTAATTAAGAAACAACTTGATAGAGTTAATCGCGAGGAATCAGAAGAAATTGCAAAGATAAGAGAAAGAACAACAAATAAGAAAAAGGAGATTGTATCACGAATGAAAGAAGTTAAGTCTCTTATGATGAAAACCTTAGAAGAGGCAACAAAATCCAAGGATAAGATATTGAGATTATCTATCAAAGGTGTCTTAGGTTCTGGCTATGCTGGTACTGATAATCTTCCTTCAACCGAAGGATGGATCAGAAACAATGGCGAGATATATTCTGTAGTGGAGAAATTAATCGATGAGTTACTCAGAAAAGGATATAATCCCACAATAGAAGTTCCTTATCGTACAGTAAAAGAAAACTATCTTAAAGAATCTCTCGACTCAGAAGGAGAAGTTCCCTTTTATTGGATCAAGAGCATAGATAGTTTAGTCTCTGGTGGCCACATAATGGTAATCACTTGTGATATGAATTAATATTAAAAAAAAACAATCGATATCATTAATACATGATCAGATCATGTATTAATACTTACTAAATATTCTCAGTGACGAATACCGAATTATCGTTTTTAAAATGTTATCTATAGAACATGAATATCTAAGGTGAGAAACCATAACAAATAAGACCTCCAGCAGCGAAGAGTTCGAAAGATGCACCGAATCCTAATATAATATTACTTCCTGAGATGGTGACACCAGTGTAGAGTGGTGCATCAACAAAGAATCCGGGAAAGAATTCAAAAGTACCCGGTGATGGTACTCTATTACTTCCAGCAATTAAAGTACCATTAGTATTATAAGCATTGAGGAATCCGGCTACTGAAGTATGAAAGAAAACATCATTAGTACCATCAACAGAACCAAAAGTAAATTGTAATAGATTTGGTTCTTCTTGTAGGGACCAGATAGTACTGGCAGTTAAATTACCAGTGTTAACCAGATGTCTTACATCAATAGCAGTGAATTTAGTTGACAGAGTAAATAGACCACCGATGTCATATGATATTCTTTCCCCGTCAGTCTCATTGATCGAAGCAATAGTAGCAGTGTATAAAATGCCATCATGATACATTGGAGTACCTTGAAATCCACCAATCTGTGATGCAATATCGACAGATACATTGACATACATTACAACTTCATCGGGATGACCATGTTGAGGATTATCTCGTGGAAAGATATAATAATTACCTCGTTTATCTCCGATACCTACCATATCAGTCAACTTTGTTTCTCGTGCTCCAACAGGCTTAACATACAGACTGAAGAGATTAGCATGAGTATCAACATCCCAATCATGTCCATCAGATCCAGTGGCTCCATCTGGATATAAATATCCATAAATATCAAGAGAAGTCAATTGTTTAGACCAGACGAGAGAACCACTCAAATAATCAATAGCAAGAATAGAATCACAAAGAGGCGAATATCCATAATTGTTACTAGCATTACTATTAATACCGGGAGTATAAGCTTGTCCACTACCAAGATAGATTGTATGTCTTACTTTGTCAACGCCAGCTGTGGACCAAACAGTACAACCCGGAGCATACTGAGGAACAGCAACTCCTTGATATGAAGTAGTAAAGACCCTCCATAATTCCCTTCCTGTACTACCATCGAATCCAACAACGTTACCTCTCGCTGTCAGTTTGGTGTCATTGGGATTTAATAAATCACTGGAGACTAGCATATTCTGTAGAGAACCAACACCAATGAATACAATGTTACGAGAAGCATCACCGCTAGGATTACCAGAGTAGCTCCAATACTGTGTGGGTCTACCATCAGGACCAATCAAGCCATCGTCGTACAGAGGAACAGACCAGATAATAGATCCAGTATGAAGATCGAGACAAAAGACATTACGATACGAGAGATATACCTTGCCATTCATTATCAATGGAGTGGTATCGAATCCTTCTATCTTTCCATAATCAGTAGCACTAGTTGATAGATTTCTACTCCAAATAACATTATGATGATCGGAAACATCGATTGTATGATTTACCTTAGTTGAGAGATAAGTTATATTAAGGGCATATACTACTCCTAAGGTATCAGCAGCAATAAGATAGTCACCAAAGACAGATGGTTGTCCATCAAAACTTGATGCATGTAGTGCACCAACAGGGGTATTCGAGACAAAAGTCCACTTCAACAACATTCTCGGAACGGACTCAGCTGTGAAATAGACATTATCTTTGACATAATTGGTATTATGAACATCGAGTCCTGCGATAACCCAATCATTGTTTCCTTCATGACAGACAATATTTCCGATAAGAAGACAGAATAACCAAAGTGGTTGAAAATGATGCATTTATCTTAATTAACAAGATACTAATTTTTAAAGGATCAAAATGTCCCTTCTTCAGATTCCAATAAATCCGAAGGGCGAACTATTCCTTGACATATCAACTTTTTCTAGCGTTACTGAACTCTCATCGCGAGGTGATTATGCACTTCTCGAAAAACTACCTAATGAATTCAAAGAAATGGGAAAGAAATTATTAGGAAAAGTAAACTGCAATACTAATAAGGATATGATATGTATAATGAGGGATGGTGCGAAAAAGAAATCCAATATTATCAATGAGATATCTCTCCTGTTCAATCTGATAAAAGAGAAATTAGATAAAGCGGTGAGCTCGAATGAAGATTTATTTATTGAGATTCAAGGAGATATGACGAATTTTAATCAACCTACAATGGAGACATGGAAAGAAATTAACATAATTAAATATAATGTCATTAAATACTTCGCGGAGAGATTGATAGAACAAGGATGGATCCCTTCGGTCAAACTATCGAAATATACTATATCAGATGGTCATTATACTGGAGGTGATACTGTTATAATTACTTGTAGTTTTAACGCTAGAGAGTAGTATTAAAAATAAATATATAATCATCGATTATATATTTAAAGAGAGTCTCCTAACAATGGAAATGTCGACATTGTCACTGCTAGGAGGCTCGCTACTTCCACATCAATCGATGATTTATACAATGAAATTGTCAATAGATTAAGTGAAAGAGCTAAGAAGAGATTTAAAAGAGTTTTTATTGTTGTTGCTGTTTCTGCAAGAAGATGTCGTTACATCCATAATTTATTAGAAGGAATTGTATATGATAGTTATAATACTCGTGATTGTCTGAGAGATATCAACGGAAATAACAATGATAAATCTACATCAAATGAAGGCAATTCTTACTATTATGATCATGATATTTATTATATTGTATATAATATCGACGACACTATCATCGACAATCTCATGAATCAGTTCAAGAGAGATAATATATCAATGGAATATGATTACTTCCCAAAGAATGGTAATAAAGAAGGGTATCTTGTTAAATTTTCTCTCTAAAATTTATTATTTAAATAATAATGTATAACTATATTGGTTATACATTAAAATAATGAGAAGATTCATTGTAATGGCGATAAATCTTCTTCTTTGTCTTTATTCTGATGTTGTGTTATTTACGTTATGGATATTCAATGAGAATAATGGATATCTATACTTTTGTATATTATCCATTATTCTATCTGCCATAGTATATCGATATCTAATGCATTATTATAAGAAAGATTCTCTAAATAACAATACATATGATCACTATGTATAATATTTTTAAAATATTAATATTATATCGAGGTATAATATTATATGGTGGTATTATGGTCGAGAAGCAAAGTTAATCGCAGCCCATATAAGTATAGCAACGAAGATAACAATAACAAAGAACCAAATGTATGAGCTTGTATCACTTTGTGCTTGAGTAGATGTAACAGCAGCACATTCTGATAGTTTAAGATAATCATCGTTAGTGACGGCTGCTCTCAGATCAAATTCAATAAGATTAGGAACGATCACTATTGCATTAATTCCTCCTTCAAATATGTCCTCATTTAATTGTTTTCCTAATGAATATCCTGGTGATAGTTTGAAGAAGTTTCCATTCTTCATCGGTTTTAATCCCAAGACAGTATCTCTTCCACTAACGCTAAAGAGAATACATTGTACACCATGAGGTGATTGTGTTTTGGCGATGACAGTCGATTTATCTGGTATCTGTCTTTTATCAGTATATAACTGACATTGATCTAACCATTTGCATAGATAGCAGAGATCAAATGGAGGACCATTGAGAGAAGCTCTAACAATATTAGCAATAGTGAGAGGATCAGCATTACAAACACTCGTATCCTTAACAATGATAACAGGTTCATTGGGATACTGTTGTTTAGCATCTGCCAGACAATACATAACCTGATAGTTTTCGTAGTCGTTCTTACTCATAGGAGAAGAAGTATTAGCAGATAGTATTTCAATAGATGGTATAGTGGGAACAACTACAATGAAATAGGGATCATTGAATAACATCTTAACTAGATCAACGCGAGATGTTGTCTGAGATGATGCAGAGTTTCTGCATATAATATAGACCACCACAGATCCATTAGAAGGATTAGATGAAACGAGTATTGGTTTATCCTTTCCATTTATATTTAATTTCTCATCATTAGGTAGAATTAACGATTTATCCTGAGGAAGTGCCATTTGTAGATAGTATTTTAAATTATAATTTAATAGTAAATTATAATTTTTATTTAATGGATAGCTTCTTCTATCTCCTGTTCTTCATATTCTTTGTTCTTGCTCGTGATACTGATATTAGTATTGGAGTCAATATTATCATTGGTATTGTTAGCAGTCTGAAAGAACTTAATAATATCTCTTATCATCGTTTGTTCTTCATTAAAAGTTCTAGAGATATAATCTTTTGGATTGGAGAGATAATCTTCTACTGCTTTGATACACATTTCACTTGAAGGATATGTTATCTCCTTGGTAACAACAGAGTAACTTTCATTGTAGTGAAAATATTTGTTATACTTAATTTGGATACTGTTCGGTGGTAATGCTATCTGTACCTGAGACTGAAATATGCCCATTTAATCTATTATATTTATGGTTTTATATATTATAATGAATATATAAACTTTTTAAACTGTCTTTATTCCAATATCTTCTCCTGATTCTTGTGGAGGATATTCGAATTTAATTATATCTCTCAGTTCTGATGGTTTCTCATTCCATGTTTTAATAATGAATTTGGAAGGATTCTTGAAATATTCATCTATATCTTCTGATAATTTTTGTTTAGAAGGATAATTAATTTTCTTGACGACAGCATATGTATGACCAGTTACATCTTGTCTATTATATGTTATTCTTATCTCATTGGGCCCTAATTGTAAATTTTTTGACTCTGTTGATTGTTCAGAACCCATTTTCACTATTTACTATTGTATATTATTATTTAAGTATCATTATGAACAAGACGAATTTTAATAATATTAATTAAGACTCAATGGATTAGGATCCCATTCAAGTAGAATAGAACCCGATATGGCAGTATTACCTGGTATACAATTACCAATAGTAGTTACAACAGTAGCAGTATTTCCAAAGGTGACATCGTAATTAGGATTATTAAAAACATAATTACGACCTGTCGCTCCAATACCTTCAGATGATTCTGTAAAGAAACAGAATTGTGGATTGGTAATAACTACTGTCTGATTTGACCCTGGTGTACAAGTACTTATTTTCGGTACTCTCTTATAATACATAACATTATCATTAATAAAAAGAATATCATTAAGACTAGAACCATGAGCTAGAGCATCTCCAGGATCATTATAATAATCAGCACTAGAACAAGTTCTTTGGCCGACAGGACAATTACTGAAAATAAATGTTCTTGTGGCATACAGTATCCATACTATGATTATCATAATAATTAATCCTAATATGAATCCTATGAAGAATATAATAACCCAGTCAGAACCCATTTTAAATCAGTAATTAAATAATTTTTAATTACTATGAGTAGTTGATACTTATCATAAATGTATTGAGATGTTTCTCACTTTTCTTGATAGAAAGAGGTAATTTAAAGCTTTTCTCCATGAAGATAATTATGTTTTCCATATCGGTCTGTTTTGATATAATAAGAGTTAGTCTATCATACAAATAATTCTCTATTAATGATAATCTTGTAATAATGGAAAGGATATTATCAACATTAATCTCCTTCCACAATCTCAATACAAGATGATCTATTACGTGAGATTTATTTAATGACAGTCGAGAAAGACTATCAGAAATGTCAAGTACAGATTTTGTTAAGCGATCTTGTCGAAGTAAAATATTAAGAATGTTCAGGACATCTCTATTAAATTTTACAATAATGGATAATGTAAGAGATTCTCCAGGATATTTCGAGTTCACAACACATTTGATTGGTGAATCTTGTAAAATCCTTCTTCCTATAATGATATCCTTATCGAGTCTAATATAATTATCACCAATTATTATATTAGTGGTGCAATTATCATCATAATCTCTTGATATAAAAGACTCCTCTAAGATAAGAGGATCTGTCAACACCTTCTTTTCCTTTATCTTAGATAGTCCATTTCCCTCTGACAAGACAGGACGCTGAAAATTAAGGGACATTTTCCTCGATGTAGAAGAAAATAAAGAATGAGTTAATAATTTATTAAGTGAGGATTTAAGAAGATACAACATTTCTGTAATTTAACTCTGGAAAATACTAAACTATATTGCACTTTTTTCGATCATATAAATATTTCAAAATGGAGATTATTCGTGAAGAACTTTTCTCTTTAATTAACCTCTTCATTAATGCTGATAATAAAATTCTTCTTGAGGAAGGGGTTGATTATGATCCTGAAGCAAATTATAAATATATTGGATTAAAGTATGTCACAAATGATCCTCTTCTCAATTATTTCTTCGCTAGGATAGAGTCGAGTGAAAGTACCGTACAATGTCCTAATGTTTTTTCAGGAAAGAATACCTTTGATGAATTGGATAAGTATATCACTGATATCTCTAATATCTTAGATAATAAACTAAACAGGACTGGTATATACGATTGTGACGAAGGAATGATTATCAGTAACAATCATCTTAATAAGAAGAATGGTTTTATGAGATCTTATGTTTCAAAGGATTCTTATTGTACTAACGATAAAGAAATCTTCGAATTATTCGAGAATATCTTTACTCGAAAACCTGTAGAAGAAGATGGAATCTCTCTCCATTGTCTTCCTTCTTTTACTATAATAGCAATGTTACCTCCAGATGGGAGGGAAGATATCATGATATTCGATCTTGATAATGAATACAAAGTTAGTATAGCCACTGCTATTAAGAGGAGTTATGTTAATTTCCGATATCGATTCGTGTGTGAAGAAGAAGCTATTTATAGAATCTTTTGCGCGTTGTTTGAAGAAAAACCTTCCCTTGTTACTTACGAAGAAGATGATGATGAGTTCGATTTAGGAGACGTCATCTCAATAATACGTAAGATCATTGAATCGGGTTCATCAACAACTTTTTATGAGAAAATCCAAAATTTAAACCCAAGAGATAAAACTCACAATAAATACGAAATTAAGAAGAATTTTTTCATCAACCAATCGGGTAACACCAAAAACAGTACTTATTTAGTAGAAAATATAAGTAAGTTATTATCATTATCTGTGGGAAATATAATAGGTCTTCTTTCGAATGCATACCTAAAGAGTAATTCATTTTATAACCTTGATACTAACAAGATAATTCAACCATCAACAGCATCTCACAAGAAATTCATTAATTTCCATTTTATGTTGGTTAGTGATAACCAATCAATCTTCAATAAGGTTATTGATATTCTCTATTCTGTAGGGTGGGTATATTTTAATGAACAAGAGGATATCGAAGAAGAGAGACCAATAAAATCTATTACTAACAATAAAATCAAGCAAAATAGAAATATGGGCGGAGATATCTCAACAAATAAAG
>Ga0182016_10007452_pt1 | contig 11249 bp, 10 predicted proteins | sample 712S2MmetaG_FD_120491 | JGI IMG/M metagenome (GOLD analysis project Ga0182016, IMG submission 120491) | Permafrost microbial communities from Stordalen Mire, Sweden - 712S2M metaG | ecosystem: Environmental > Terrestrial > Soil > Wetlands > Permafrost | place: Sweden: Stordalen | collected...
GTTTTTGCGGGGCGAAGTCGACGCCGTGGATATCCTTTACACGAACTACGTGTCCACGCTCGTCCAGCAACCGAAAACCATCGCGTTTTTGCCGGTGGGGAAAATCCAGGCGGTCAAGGCGGGCATCGGCGCTCCGAATGAGGAGCTCAAAGCCGTGGACAAAACGGATCTATTTGAATTTGAGCCGGACGAAGAATCCGTGCTTGGCGCCTTGTTGCCGCACAGCCTGAACTTTCAGGTGCATCAAATCCTGCTGGAGGCGAAAGCCAGCGAACACAGCGCGCGGATGGTCGCGATGAAGAATGCGACCGACAACGCCAAGCAGCTGATCAAGGATCTGACGCTGGAATATAACAAGTTGCGGCAGTCCAATATTACTAAGGAATTGTTGGAAATCACCACCGCGCAGATGGCGGTGGGTTGAGAAATTATTGGTTGGAATTTATTACGAAAGATCGAAGGCGGAAATTAATTTTGAATCTTCGGTGATTCGGTCAGAAAAAGAAAAATATGAGCAAAGGCAAAATCGTTCAAATCATCGGCCCGGTCGTCGACGTCGAATTCGTCGGCGAGCTTCCTGCGATTTATAACGCACTGACGGTGAATTTCTCCGTGCAGGGGCAGGCGGTCAAGCTGACCCTGGAAGTGCAGCAGCATCTCGGTGACAACTGGGTCCGCGCGGTCGCGATGAGCAGCACCGAAGGTCTGAAGCGCGGTTATGAGGCGGTCGACACCGGCGCGCCGATTTCGATGCCCGTTGGCGAAGCGGTCATGGGCCGCGTGTTCAACGTCACCGGCGACCCGGTGGATGAACAGGGCCCGGTCAAGGCGGACAAGTACCTGCCGATTCACCGCGCCGCGCCGCCGCTCGTGGACCAGTCCACCAGCCCGCAGATTTTGACCACCGGCATCAAGGTCATCGATCTCATCTGTCCCTTCCTCAAGGGTGGTAAGGTCGGAGCCTTCGGTGGCGCTGGCGTCGGCAAGACGGTCGTCATCATGGAACTCATCAATAACATAGCAAAACTGCATGGCGGTATTTCGATGTTCGCGGGCGTCGGTGAACGCACGCGCGAAGGCAACGATCTCTACAACGAAATGATCGAGGCCGGCGTCATCAAGGTGCAGAAGGACGAAAAAGGTCATCCGAAAATCGGGGAAAACGGCCTGCCCATCATTGAACCCGGTTCTCGTATCGGACTGGTTTATGGCCAGATGAATGAACCCCCTGGCGCGCGTTTGCGTGTGGCGCTGTCAGCGTTGGCGGTCACGGAATATTTCCGTGACGAAAAGAACCAGGACGTGCTTTTGTTCGTCGACAACGTTTTCCGTTTCTCGCAGGCCGGTTCGGAAGTTTCCGCGCTGCTGGGGCGTACGCCCAGTGCGGTCGGTTACCAACCCACGCTCGCCGCGGAAATGGGTGACTTGCAGGAACGCATCACGTCCACCAAGAAGGGCTCGATCACCTCGTTCCAAGCCGTTTATGTGCCTGCGGACGACTTGACCGATCCGGCGCCTGCGACGACGTTCGCGCACTTGGACGCAACCATCGTGTTGGAGCGTTCGATTGCTGAATTGGGGATTTTCCCCGCCGTGGATCCGTTGTCTTCCAGTTCCCGCGCCCTGGCGCCGGAATTTGTGGGCCAGGAACATTACGATGTTGCGCGCGGCGTGCAGAAAGTGCTCCAGCGCTACAAGGATTTGCAGGACATTATTGCGATTCTCGGCATGGACGAGCTCTCGCCTGACGATAAGCTCATCGTGTTCCGGGCGCGGAAGATTCAACGTTTTCTCAGTCAGCCGTTCACGGTTGCCCAGGTGTTCACCGGACGGGAAGGCAAGCAGGTGCCGGTGGCGGAAACCGTGCGCGCGTTCAAAGAAATTCTCGAAGGCAAGCACGACGACGTGCCGGAAGGAAATTTTTACATGAAGGGCGGCATTGACGAGATCAAAGAAGCTTAACCGGTTGGGGACGGTGTGAAACCGTCCCGATACACATGGCTACCATCAAACTTGAAATTGTCACCCCGGAGGCGAAAACCTTTTCGGACGACGTCGACATGGTCACGCTTACCGGCTCGGAAGGCGAGATGGGCATCCTGCCTCAGCATATGCCGTTGATGACCCAGCTGGTGGCCGGCGAAATTGTGGCCAGGAAGGGGACCGAGAATATATTCCTGGCGGTTGGAGACGGGTTTGTGCAGGTGACGGGCGATCGCGTGGCCATCCTGACGGACATGGCGATACGTGCTGAGAATATCGACGAAGCCAAGGCTGAAGAAGCCCGGCAACGTGCCGAGGCACGCCTGGCCGAAAAGATCACCGAAGAGGATGCGGCCATGGTTAATGCCACGCTCGCGCATTCCCTCGCACAGCTCAAGGTGAAGCGCCGCACCCTCAAATAATCCGGTTCGCAAAAGCAAAACGGCGCGGAGAATTTCTCCGCGCCGTTTGTCTTTGGTGAAGAAGTTTATCCGGCGATCACGCCGATTTCCACCGGCTCGACATTCACCTGGTTTTTTTCCAGCCAACGGATGGCGGAGTCCACCTCTGCCCGGGTGCCCTGGAGTTCAAGGCAGACAATCCCAATTTCATCGGTGACGCTGGCCTGACGAATGTTGGTGATCACCTTGAATTTGTGGCCGACTTCCCAAATAAACGGCTTTTTAATGAGCTTGGGTGGATACATCAGCCACAACCGTTGCTGCACGGGCGCATCCGGCTTGCTCTTGGAAACTTTTTTCTTGGTAGCCATATAAGCGAATCCTAACCGCCGGCGATGGCGGGGATGATACTGATTTCGTCACCGTCTTTCAGCGGCGTTTCGCGATTTTTGAGAAAACGAATGTCTTCCTCATTCACGTAAACGTTGACGAAGCGGCGCACCTCGCCCTTTTCGTCCACAAGACGTTCCTGGATGCCGGGGAAGCGGTTCTGCAATTCGACAATCGCCTCGCCGACGGTGGCTGCGCCAATCTCAACCAGTTCCTCGTTGTTGGTCAGCTTGCGCAATGGAGTTGGAATCCGGACTTTTTTTGACATAATTTCAAATTCTACTTTTCAATCTATTAAATCAATCCCAAGTCGCGTCAATTTATGCCTTAACCTTTTCGTCCTTGTCCAGCAAGGCTTCAAACTCGCGCAGGCTCGGCTTGATCTCGCGCGGCTCGCCACAATAACCGTTGACGGCATCAAGCGTTTTTAATCCGTTGCCCGTGATGCAGATGACAGCGGAATCCTCGCGCGGAATCTTGCCGCGCGCAATGAGTTTCAGGGCCACGCCGACGGTGACGCCGCCGGCGGTTTCGGCAAAAATACCCTCCGTTTCGGCAAGCAATTTGATTGCGTCGCGAATTTCATCGTCCGTCACGTCTTCGGCGGCAGCATTGGTTTCGCGCATAACTTTGAGCGCGTAAAAGCCGTCCGCCGGTGTGCCGATGGCCAGGGATTTGGCAATCGTATCCGGTTTGACGGGCTTGAAGAAGTCGAGACCGGCCTTCTGCGCTGTGGAAATGGGCGAACAACCAGTGGCCTGAGCCCCATAAACCTTGGGACTGCTTTCGGCGATGAGGCCTACTTTGACGAGTTCCTGGTAGCCTTTATGAATTTTGGTCAACAGGGAACCTGACGCCATGGGAATGATGGTATGTTGAGGGGCGCGCCAGCCGAGCTGCTCGGCGATTTCATACGCCATGCTCTTGGAGCCCTCGGCATAATAAGGCCGCATATTGACGTTTACAAATGCCCAGCCGAACTTGCCGGCGATCTCGGCGCAGAGACGGTTCACCTCGTCGTAATGGCCCTTGATGGAGATGACGTTTGCCCCGTAGATGAGCGAATTCAGAATTTTTCCCTGCTCCAAATCCGACGGGATGAAGACGTAGGATTTCAAGCCGGCACTGGCGGCGTTGGCGGCAACGGAATTGGCCAGATTGCCGGTGGAGGCGCAGGCGACGGTTTCAAATCCCAGCTCTTTCGCGCGGCTCAAAGCGACACTGACGACCCGGTCTTTGAAGGAAAGGGTGGGGTAATTGACGGCGTCGTTTTTGATCCACAACTCGCGAATTCCGAGTTTCTTGGCCAAACGGTCGGCTTTGATGAGCGGGGTGAAACCAACCTGTCTGCCAACCGTGGGTTCGCCTGCAATCGGCAGCAATTCGCGGTATCGCCACATTGATTTCGGCCGCGATTCAATGGCGGCTTTGGTCAGTGTTTTTTTGATGCGGTCGTAGTCGTAGGCAACTTCCAGCGGACCGAAGTCAAATTCGCAAACGTGCGTCGCGGTCAGCGGATATTCGCGTCCGCATTCGCGACACTTAAGCGCTTTCATGAAACCGTGCTGTTCACTCATAGTTTTTCAATATTCAGCCATCCGCCGGCGTCGGGCCGGCATTCCGTTTTAGTGCGTCGGGCGGCAGGCCAGAGGCACGTTGAAGGCGGCGGGGCCAATAAAAAAGCCCCGACTCAAGACGAGAAGGGGCCACAAAACGATTGCGCAGCTTCTCATTTTCCCCAGGCTAATGATGCCCGAGCTGGAATTGGCACCTGGCATTGAAATTTAAATTCAATCGGTTGCCGTGGTGTCATCGGGCCAGTCCCTCGACCACTCGTCATGAGTCCGTCAAATCAACGGATACGGATATATTGATATTGAATTGGTAAACTGTCAAATGGATTTTTTGACGTGTCGCGGATGAAGATTTAATAATTCCTTACTGAGCGAAAACCTTTGCCGGCGTCGGCAGAGGACGGCAATACAAAGCTCCGATTGGCGCAGCGCAAAGAAGGGGCAAGATCATTCCAGGCCCCACTGCGTAAAACGCGACCACCGTTGGCTCCATAAAGATTGCTGGGGGTGCCTCGCGGATCCAACCCGCCGGCGTAAGGGCTGCCAGCGTCGCTCAAATTGGCATCATACCAATCCCAACACCACTCTTCCAAATTTCCGGCCATGTCATAGATGCCGTAGCCGTTGGCCGCAAAAGTCCCGACGGGTGTCGTAAACGGCGCAATAGTACCGTATCCGACAGGATTGTAGCCGTTGGGGCCCATGTCGTAGCTAAAAGCAACAAAATTGGTATTTACGTAGTAATCGGCCTGTTTCTGGGAAACCGTCTGGCCCCAAGGGAAGCGAAGACCTTTAAAACCCCCGCGCGCTGCCTTTTCCCACTCCGCCTCGGTCGGAAGGCGATATCCTTTGGCCTGCCAGTTGGCATAGATCGCGTCAATCTCGCCGTTGGTATAAATCTGTGTAAAACCTGGGTCGGTAAAATAAACCGGCGCCAAATTGGCTTTTTGAGAACGAGCATTACACCATTTCACGGTGTCATACCAATCCACTGTCTCGACCGGCTGGACCAGTTGATTCGTCTCCTTGGCGGAGCCCGAGTTGGTAAAAGAATAGCCATGGTTGGTGGCATAAGTATAAACCGACTGCCATTGGCCGTAATTCACCAGATTCGTGTCCACATAAAACGCCGACACATAAACATTGGTGGGCGTGGCATCGCCATTATAGTTGGTGTCGGCTACATCTCCGATCAAATAAGTCCCAGCGGGGATCAGCGCCATGCCATCGCTGGAGGGCGGTGCCAAAGACAATCGAAAAAGCCTGACCAAACTTGAATTGGAAACGGACAATGCGGTTTTGGAATTGTAATTAATTGGCACAGCATCAGTGGCATCGACCCAATTGGATGGATTCAGGCCATTTGCGCTGAGTAGAACACAATTAGTTCCACCATATACATTTGTCCAAGACAGGATTAATTGATTATTGCTCAGCTGAATTCCCAAGGCAGGTTGGGCTTGGCTGAACGGAATAACGAGCAACGCTGCAAGTAGGTTCAGCGCGATAACTACGTTGGTTTTCATAAGGGTTAGGCACGGATCAGGTTAGGTTGTGTGGTTTGGTTTGACTACTTGCCGGTCCTAGGAATCTTGGTCCAAGCCGAGGGGAACGACTTGAACCAGAGGGTTTCCTAAAAAAAACGGTCGGCCTTTGGGGAAAGGCCGACCGAAATCCGGCCGAGGTTTAAAGGATTTAGTTAAAAACTACAACGAATAAAATGACATTTCTGATTAGGAGTTATTCCATTTACGAAAGGCACATCCCAAGGCACCCAAGCCACCCAGCAAAGACATCGCGAGGGTGGAAGGCTCTGGAACCGGCGCCACGGAAATACTGCCACTGTAAGAAGTGCCGATCGCGGGCCCTGCGGAAAGTTGCTGGAGAGTCAGGCCCCCGGCAGCAAACTGGAAAGACAAATCCACCTCACCAGGTTGATTTGCAGTCAAATACTTTAAATCAGGATTGCTACCTCCATAAACGACGTCAGTCAAGTTGATCTCAACCTGGGAATTAATGAATCCACCAGCACGGCCATAAGTCGAAACATCAAAAAACTGAACCGTGCCTTGCAAGTAGCCGGTGCCGTCAGAAATATATAGAGTGCTTGTACTTAAAGGACTGACCGTGGCGTCCTGAAACAACCCATTCACGGTGATCGCTCCATAATTAAATGGTCCACCAGAAAAAGCTCCATCAAGATTCACAGCACTGCCCGTGGCAGCACTCCCGCCTTCGGATGAAATGAACCACTGATCAGCGATTGAACCACTTGGTCCGATGCCGACACTTGGAGAGGCTGGAGAAAAATTGAAACTATCTCCACTGAATACAATTTGAGAACCGGAAAGGGGTCCAAGGTTCAAAATCAATCCGGACTGAGCGAAGCTGGTGGCGGCTGATCCTGCTACGATTGTGAGCGCCAGGATACCGAGATTTGAGTTTTTCATAGTGGCTGAGTTGTGCTGATTGGCGGGGTTGTACTGATTTACAAATTAATTGTTGCGCTTGCGAAAGGCAAATCCCATTGCTCCTAAACCACCTAAAACCGACATGGCCAAGGAGGAAGGTTCCGGCACAGCAACAGTCGAGATACTACCGTTGTAAGAAGTGCCATACGTAGGCCCGGCGGACAGCTCCGACAGAGTCAAGCCCCCGGCTGCGAATTGAAAAGCCAAATCCACCACTCCCGGCTGATTCGCCGTTAAATATTGCAAGTCGGCGTTCGCCCCGGTGTAGGTGACATCCGACAAGTTAATTTGCAACGATGCATTAACGAGGCCACCGGCCGAGCCGATGGTTGTAATATCAATAAAATTGACGAGCCCCTGCAAGTACCCGGTGCCATCAGAAATAAAAAGATTGCCTGGAGTAGTAGCTGTGGCGCTCTGAATCGCACCGGAAGTGGAAATAGGACCATAATTAAACGGGCCGTTTCCGAAAGCGCCATCAAGATTCAAAGCGCTGCCCGAAGCTGCACTCCCGCTTTCAGACGTGATGTACCACTGGTCAGGAACTGAGCCGCCAGGACCGATACCAACACTCGGAGTGGCGGGAGAAAAATTAAAACTATGCCCGCTGAATACGAGTTGGGAACCGGAAAGCGGTCCGAGGTTCAAAATCAATGATTGAGCGAAACTGCTGCCAACGGATGCGCCAAGTAGTGTTAGCGCCACGATACCAAGATTTGTTTTTTTCATACTTGCTGACTAGGGTTGTTAGGTTTTTTTAATATTGAACAATCTCTGGAACAAGGGTTTAGGCGACTTTTTGTTAACAGCCACAAACTTGGGTGTACAATTATTGTTCATTAATGACCTTCATTAGGACATTAATATCCTAACTGATCCAAAAAAACTTGCAAGCACTTTTTGTGCTTAATTTGCTTACGTAAGCTATTAATATATGATGGTTTGTAAAAATATAGCCACTCTGCTATCAATTTGTCATAAGAGAGCGTTAAAGAAATCCATCAAATAGCTCCAAAGTGATCTTCGCAAGCCCCGATATTTATTCTATGGCTGCCGACGGTGCCTTGCGGATTTCTCCAACGGGTGACAGGCTGACTTTATCGGTCAGACTCCTCAAACTTCGCAGATTTAAAAAAAGGTCTGCCCTGGTAAAAAGGCCGACCCTCAACTTATTGAAAACTTCGGGGGGGTTAAATTTTCCGGCTGCGAAAAGCAAGCCCTAGCACACCCAAGCCGCCCAAGGCTGACATAACGAGTGAGGATGGTTCAGGAACGGCAGAGACAGCGATGCTGCCGCTGTAGGAAGTAATAAAGCTTTGGGAGCCGGTGGAAAGTTGTTGCAGAGTCAAACCTGGGTTGAATTGAAATGACAAGTTTACTGAACCCGGTTGATTTGCAGTCAGATATTGCAGGTCAGGATTGCTCCCTGAATAAACAACGTCAGTCAGATTGATCTGAACTTGGGCATTCAAAAATCCTCCGGCTTTGCCATAGGTTGAAACGTCAAAGAAATTCACTTGACCGGTCAGGTTTCCGCCGGTGCCATCGGCGATATACAGATTGCCGAGTGGGCCGGTTACGGTTGCGGATTGGAACAAACCGCTGGTAGTAATGTCAGTGTAGCGGAACGGTCCATTATCAATTGCTCCAAATAAGAAATCTGCAGCTGTATCGTTCGGAATACCGGATTCACTAGTAATTTGCCACTGTTCGCCCCCTGGAATGGATGGATTGGGCAAATTAAGAGGCACGCCAGTAAAATTAAACGTGTCAGCCGAACCGCCGAATACAATCGGCGAACCAACGATGCTGGAGAAATTCAAGGTCAGGCCTGATTGCGCATAACTCGTTGCTGCTGAAAATGTAATCAGAGAAATCGCCACCATGCTGAAGTTTGGGTTTTTCATACTAATTGACTGTAACTTGGGTTTTAGGTTTTTACCGGCGTTTAAAAATTCAAAAGATAAAAGATCGGGGACCAATATTCTGATCGCTTTCCGCCAAACTTGACACCTTTAGTGTCCCAGATTTATTCATCTTTGGCCTGCTTATGGACACTTAGATCATAACTTATTCGTAAGTATTTTCAAGTGTTTTGTTAACTTTTTTTCCTGGTTTAGCCATTTGCCAACACAATGCTTGCAAGGAAGCGCAGGCTTTCCTTGCAAAAATGTTAACTTGGAAGCATGAGTTTTCACCTTATTCAATGCTTCTGATCCGCAGGCGCCGTATAAATAAAACCAGTTAAATTCTTTGCCGGAAAAACGTGAATATTGATGTCAATAACCTCCCATTGACGTAATGCTTGGATCAGCGTAGAAAAGAGAGAAGAAGTTTAATGAATTCACGTTTTTGACGCAAGCCAAACCATGGTTCCTCACCAATTAGTTGCGCCACTAGCGTGGTTGTGTACAACATATTGTGGTTTTCTCTTTACAGAAAGCCTGACCTTTGATTGGATAGGGCAAACAGGATTATGTATCTAAAAAATCTTACCGTTTTTGGTTTTAAGTCTTTCGCGGATAAAACCGGGTTGAATTTTCAGCCCGGGGTCACGGCCATAGTCGGGCCGAATGGTTGCGGTAAATCCAATGTCTCAGACGCCATCCGTTGGGTGCTGGGCGAACAGTCGGCAAAAGCCTTGCGCGGCGGGGAGATGGCGGACGTAATCTTTAACGGCACAGATGGTCGCAAGCCCATGGGAATGGGCGAGGTGTCACTGACCTTGGGTGGGGTAGGCGAGGACAGTTTGCGTGCTGCGGGGGTGGAAGTGGCTTATGACGAAGTCACTCTTACTCGTCGAATTTTTCGGGATGGCGGCAGTGAATATTTTCTTAATCGCACTCCCTGCCGGCTTAAGGATATTCAGCAGTTGTTCATGGGAACCGGGGTTGGGCGTACGAGCTATAGCATTCTGGCTCAAGGGCATATTACCCAGATTCTTTCGAGCAAGCCGGAAGACCGCCGGATGATCTTTGAGGAGGCGGCGGGAATCACCAAATTCAAGTCACAAAAGAAGGAATCGCTCCGCAAGCTGGAGTACACGGATCAAAACCTTCTCCGGGTTGCCGATTTGATCAAGGAAGTCAAGCGGCAGATCGGCTCACTTCAACGCCAAGCCGGTAAAGCCAAGCGATACAAGCAAATTTCGGTGGAACTTCAACATTTGGAGACTCAGCTTGCGCGACATCAATATGACGTCCTCCAAGGCGAAATTGGCGAACGCCAAAGTGCCGTTGATGGATTGCGGAGCGAAATCGAGCAGGGTGGCAATGACGTTCTGCGCATGGACAATGAGATCGGCAAGTTGCGTGAACACCTGTCTGAGCTGGAGCACGAGGTTGCTTCGCACCAGCAGCGCGGGTTGCAATTAAAGTCCGAAATTGATCGCCATGAAAGCCGCATCCAGTTCAATGAGGAGCGGCTGCAGGAAATCGAATCGCAAAACGCCCGTGCGCTCGGTGAAATCACCCAGGCCGAAGAACGCTGCCGCAGTGCTTCCGGCGAACTGGCAGACGTTACCGAAAGACTGGCTGCCGCCGAGGCTGCGCTCGTGCAGCACAAGGAGAATTTGCAGGCCAAACAGGCCGCGTTGCAGCAGGTGGAAAACGATTTGCGTGAGCGGCAGGAGCAATTGCGACAAGCTCAGTCGGTCGCGTTTGCCGCGGCGCAGGATCTTTCGCGCGTGCGGAATGAGCTGACAGCGCTTGATTTGCAGAAGCAGAACAATATCTCCCGGCTCGAAAAACTTTCCGCGGAAAAAATCCAACTCGAGGCGGAGCGGACCGGATTGGAAGCGCGTCTGCACGAATTCACGGCCAGTGTGGAAGTGCAAAAACTCAATGTGGCTGCGACGCGGGGCTCAGTGGAGCAGCGGCAAAGTCGATTGCGTGAACTTCAAGGCGAACTGCAACAGGCTTCCATTGAACAGGACAAATACCTCCATCAGCAGTCAGAAAAGCGTTCGCGCCTGACGGTCTTGCAACAGCTGGAAGGGGCGCACGAGGGATTTGATCCAGGAGCGGTGGCGGCGTTGCGCCAGTCGCGTTCGGTCATTGGCTCGCTGGCCGATCGTATCCGCGTGCCGGATCAGTTTGTCACGGCCGTGGAAAACGCGCTGGGACATCACCTGCAGCTGATTTTGACGGAGCAGCCATCGTCGGCGCAGGAGATTCTGGCCGAGTTGACGGCCAATAAATCGGGCCGCGCCAGCATCGCCGCATTGGCCATCCAACAATACGAGGACGAGAAACAACTTTCTTTTGCGGGCGAAATGGCCCCGGGCGAAAAGAGCGAGGCGGCACAGGCAGGTCTGGCAACCGGCCAGATTGTGCATGCCATGAGCATAATCAGTGCCGAGCCTTCGGTTGAAGCTTTGCTCAAGTCATTGCTGGGTCGCACTTTCATCGCTGCCGACCTTTCGACCGCGA
>Ga0182016_10007454_pt1 | contig 11248 bp, 6 predicted proteins | sample 712S2MmetaG_FD_120491 | JGI IMG/M metagenome (GOLD analysis project Ga0182016, IMG submission 120491) | Permafrost microbial communities from Stordalen Mire, Sweden - 712S2M metaG | ecosystem: Environmental > Terrestrial > Soil > Wetlands > Permafrost | place: Sweden: Stordalen | collected...
ATGGAATTGGGATTATTTCTATGCTTTTACCCAATTACCACCTTTTTCCTTCTGGAGCCTTGGATTATTTTTTAAATGCTTCGGTGTTTCTTTAATGTCACTCTGGGCCTTTCCAGCCATCTTGTCGGCATTAACACTGCCTTTGGCTTATTGGTCCGCGAAGTCCTTTTTTTCCAAAAGCATTTCGATCGTTTTTTCATGTTTTTGGGCCTTCAGTTTCTGGCCGATTTATTTGGATCGCTTATGCGTAGGACACGGATTACTTATTCTATGGCAATTACTAACTTTTGTTATTTTAGGTCGTTTTTTAAATCGCCTAATAGTGCGTCCCTCAATAGGCCTGGCGTTGCTTTTAGGCATTTGCACCTCTATAGGATTTTACATTTTGTTCCATGCGGCCATCATGGTGGTTTACGTGATAATCATCGTTACTTACGCCATTCTTCACTGCCGTTCCTCAAACCGAAAACAGTTATACGCTTTTCTTTTTTCGTTTTTTTTAGGTTCTGCGCCTATTATCTCAGCTTGGCTGCGATTAAATCATCAAAGTGATTATCTTCATTATTTATGGGCCTTTAAAAACAATGTAAGCCCTCTTTCGCAACTCAAGGTGATATCACTGTATATTTCGGGACTTTTTTGGGGTGCAGATACATACAATTATTCTTATCGGGCTTTTGGGGGCGGTTTTTTTAATCCTTGGCTTGGTTCCTTGTTTTTAATTGGACTAATTCAATCTCTCATAAACTGGAAAAAAGAAATTAATCTTTGTCTGATCTGCGGTTTAGTGCTTTTTCTAATGCCAGCATTTCTAACTGGAGAAGTTGAAATGTTTCGCATGGTTCTCGCTCTGCCTTTCATCCTTATTTTCTGCGCCCTGGGACTTCAAAATCTTCTAGAATCGGCTTCTCCTCAAATGAGTCTGATTTCTTTTTTAATAATTTTAATCATCGTAGCATTTTCTGATTTTTATCGTCTGGAGATAACCTACCGGGATTTTTGGAAAGCTAATCCAAGCGTTTCTTTACGTTACACAAAATCTTTACAACGATGGAAAGCCTATGAAATTCTAAATCAACAAGCAAAAAAATTTGGTCCTGGCATTATTTTAACCGAATTCGACCCTACGCCTTATGATCAAACTTTGACCATCGCAACTTATCCATTCAATACGGCTCGAAATCCTCGGTTGGAATGCTCCAAATCAACATGGGCGGGAGTAATCACCAATGTTAATTACGTCCCTTATCTTTATCACCAAATACCATCGTCCCAATGGTTCCCTCTATCGATTGGACTAGATACTTCTATGGACAATTTGGTTCTGGGAATCATCCCTGTCAAATCCAGTACTTCCAAAAAAATATACAATTGGCTCCAAATGGAAAAAAATCTCTGGCCAATAACTTATGCTTTGTTTCAAATGCCCTATGGTCAATTAAACCCCAATATTTCTAAAATGTTGATTCAATGCCGATCGTCGATCAATGGCGATCCTTTTCTTGAATCTTTGCTGGATGAAAAGCTGTTTATTTACGACATGTCCAATCACGACGCATTACAGGCTTTGAAAGACATGCAACGAGCTCTAACCTTAGGTTTTCCTGCGGCTCATCTTTACAATAATCTGGGTGTGCTTTGGTTCACATTGGGCAATTACGCCAATGCACGTGAATCTTTTAAAGCCGCTCTTCATGCCCCCTTAAATCATACCCAAGCCGCTTTAAACTTAAGTCGCACACCTGCTCTTTAACACTAGGATAGTAAATGAACTCATCAGATTTTTTAAATGTCGATTTAGCCGTTCAATGCAATGATCTGGCGGGCGAGATAGTCAAAACCTATCAACATCTACCCTGGGCGATGAAAAATGAGGCAGTGTCCCGGCTCAGCCGCCAAATTCATCAGCTCGCCGAGGAAGCCAAAAAAGCGCAGGACTCTCGAAGTGTCATGACGACTCAAACCCGGATAAAAGAAGCCCTTTCCTTAATCAATGAATGCGTACCACTGCTCGATTTGTGCCTGAGAAAAGTTTTAGTCTCGCCCGAACTTCATACCCGGTGGATTAAAAAATTGAATGGTTTAGAAATAGATTTTTCAGACTGGCTGAAAGGAATTTCAGCAGGGCATTAATTGTCTTTATTTAGCTTCAGGACCATGCATTAAAACACGGGCAGGTGCCTCAATTTGAAGTGTCGCGTGCTGAATTCCGCAATCGGTTTTTAAAACACGGGTCGCCTTTTCAACAATTTGCTGGGCCTGGCTTAAAACCTGGTCATTGACCACCAAGTGGGCCGTCAGATGAACTCTCCCCGCCCCGACTTCCCATAAGTGAATGTGATGAACTTCTTGAATATCATTAATTTGATTTTTCAGGGTAGAAACGATGGTTTCGGAGGTTAATCCTTTGGGAGCCGATTCTAAAAGGATTCGCAAAGCTTTGCGGAAAAGTTTTAATGCCCCCGACGCGATAAAAAGTGCGATGGCTAAACTTAAAACCGGATCCACCCAGCTCCATCCGGTCTGTGCGATCACTACAACCCCCATTAAAACCCCAAGTGACGACCCCAAATCACCCATCACATGGATCCATGCGCCTTGAATGTTAATGTCATCCTCATGGCCGCCATGCAAAAACCAGGCGGAAAGAGCGTTCGCCAAAAAACCTATGGCCGCGATCAGACCCATGGTTTTCCAATCCGGGAGAGAGGGATGGGCAAATCGCTGGAAAGCTTCCCAGGCTACCCCCATGACCATGAGAAAAAACGTCATAGCGTTACCCAGAGCGGCCAGAACTTCCAACCTCGCGAAACCATAGGTATGGGTGGCGCTGGCCGGTTTTTCCCCCATGATCATGGCGGTTAAGGAAATGAGAAGCGCCGCCAAGTCGGTCAGCATATGGCCCGCGTCGGACAAAAGGGCCAGACTTCCGGAAACAATGCCGCCGACCGCTTCCAAAATAAGAATGAGCGCTGTAATCCCAATCGCCCAAGCCATTTTGCTTTTTCGATTCATCCCGTGAGAATGGAATAATCCGGCGCCATGATCGTGAGCGCCCCCATGTGCGTGGTTATGGGAATGATTGTGTTCGTGCGAGTGATCGTGTTCATGATGGTCTGACATGGCCTTATTGTACCTATATCACTTGATCTTTGCGCAAGAAGTAAAGTCGGGCTTCTTTTACTTTCAAACCCGTAAAAGTTTCGAGAAGTTCGCTGTAATAACCAATCTGCTTTCGATAGGATTCCAGACCCCATTGAGGATCATGGTCCGTTTTATAATCCACCACTACCCAGGCACCATCCTCCAAGAAAGCCAAATCGATCACCGCATTCAAAAAAGTACCTTCAGGGTTCTTTCCTGTCAGGGATAATTCCCTGAAAACTTGCGTCGATTTTTTTGCTCTCATCAAAAGACTACTCGCCAAAGCTTTAGCGGCTAGCTCAGCCGCTTCTAGGGTTTTACCGACTGAAAGCCCCAAACCGGGCCCCCAAAGCTTGGCCGCCTTAGCCAAAGTTTCGTTATCCCAATTCCAACCCTTTTCCAGCAATTGATGGGTCAAAACCCCTAAGGCCTTGCCTTGCTGGTCGCCCGAAGCTGGCGGGTTTTCTCCCTCCAAAAAGTACCCTTCCCGTTCAGATTTGTCGTCGTCGGTGTGGGCTAAAGAGGTCACCGATTGAAGCCGAGTTTTTCCCCTTCGTCTTTCGATCAAAGACTTTTTCATTTTTTCCAATTCTTTTAAATAAACCTTTTGGTCCTCCACAACTTGGCTGTTCCTTTCTTTTTCAACCAGGTCTACCGCCAGCGCCGAAACTGCCGAGCGGTCTTGAATGGCTGTGACGTTTTGGATTTTTAATGCCTTCAGATCAAACGATCCCGTAATAGGTTTGAGGAACCCACCACCCTTTTCTTGGGTAAAAAGTGGAATAACCAAACTTTCCTTCGCCCTGGTACATCCCACATAAAGCAGCCGAAGGATTTCAGCCTTTTCCTGCGCCTCTTCCTCTTCCTGGGCTTTCTCAAATCCCGCCGTACAAAGCTTTAGTTCCTTATCACCCGCTTTAAACTGAGCATTGCCTTGATGGCGGTTCACGATAAAGTCAGACTTTCGGGGTTTTTCAGGCGCCGCACCCGAAAGGATGACCACTGGAAATTCCAAGCCTTTCGCTTTATGCAATGTCATAAGAGTCACCTGATTGCCCGTTTCCTCCGGGCCGGGCGCTTCGCCCTCCATGGCGGCTTCTTCCCTTTGGCGGACCAGCCATTTCACAAAAGCCCGGTAGGTGAAATTTTGGGATTCCTCCAGGTCGCGGCACTGATTGACGACCTTCATCAGATTGGCCACCCGCTGTTCACCGTGCGGCTGACAGGACACTACCGCTAGCAAGTTGGTCTTTTCGTACAAATAAAGCAGGGTCTCGGCCGGACTCAGTTGACGGGTTTCCAGATACCATTGGCGTAAATAACGGAAAGCTTCGCCCATTTTCCCTTTGGCCCCACGTAAAAATTCAAAAACCCCTCCGGCTTCCCGGTAAAGAAACAGTTCCTCATCGGTAAAGCCGAACAAAGAGCTTCGTAATAAACCCGCTAGGCTTGCCTCATCAGCAGGAGATTCCAGACAGGTTAAGAGCGTTTCCAGCGCCACAATTTCGGGGCGGTTGTAGAACTTCTTTCCTCCTACGATCTGAAACTGGATATGGCGGCGTCTTAAAGCGCTCTCATAAACGGATTCGGTGTTTGATAGTTCGCGGAACAGGATGGCGATATCTCCCGCCTGCAGGGGCCGTAGAATTGGTCTGTCCTTGGGAGACTTGGGATCAGTGATCAGCGGTTTTTCACGCAGAAGTTGCTCGATAAAATCGCCCACCGTTTCGGCTTCCAACTCGCGAAAAGCCGCGGTGCTTTGGTCTTCTTCGGGTATCTCGGGCATTTCTAGACCGATGAGCGGGGATAACCGCCCCTGTTGCATATCTAACAGGCGATGAGCGCTTTGGGGATTATAAGGAAAAGGTCCGTCTTGGAATAGTTGATCGAATCCCCGGTTAACCCAATCCACAATGGGCGACAAAGTGCGGAAGTTTTCAGTAAGTTTTTCCACTTGGCCCCCGCAGGCCGCCAGACGGACCTTGGCTTCGCCATAAATTTCAACGTCAGCCCGGCGAAAACGGTAAATGCTTTGCTGGGGATCGCCCACTAAAAATAACTTCCCGGGTTCCAGTTCAACCTTTTGCCATGACTTGGCTGGCTCACCTGCCGCGAGCCCACCAGGCGAGCGGCGAGCTTTGGTTGTGCCAAGGGCTTTACCAACCCTTGGCATACTTTTTTCAGATAAAAAGAAAACTATTTCTACCTGCAAAGGATCGGTATCCTGGAATTCATCGACAAACAAATGATCGTAGCGTTTTTTGAGTTCTTCCCGTACTTCCAGCCGGTCTTTCACCAGGTCCCGGGTCTTGGACAAGAGGTCGTCGAAATCGAGAAAGCCCTGTCGGGTCTTCATTTGGGCGTATTCGGCCAAGTAATCCCAAAGCCATAAAGCCGCTTTTTGAACCGCCGCATCTTTTGCTTGGGCCCCAAAAGTTTCCTGAGTTTCCCGCAAGGTTTCGATATGGGCTTTCACGTCTGCTAGGGCTTCTTTGCCCCAGTTGCCCTGACTGCCCACATTGCCGACTTTGGGCACATTGAGCCCTGCCAGTACGTAGAGAAGATTATCACCCGCAAGAACCTCAACTTCCCGCCAAATTGGGCCAAATTTCCCCAGTTTTTTCACCAGGCTGTCGTCAGGCGCGACGACTTTGGCTTTTTCTTGAATGAAAGCCCATGTCCGTTTCAAATCCAACAAAGTACTTTCGGGGTCGGGTAAATCAGATACCACCGGAGGCTCAAGAACAGACCGATTGCTCAAGAGATGGTTTTTCAGTTTTTCCAGATGCTCAAAGGTGCCGCCCAGACGGAAGAATGGCATGAGGCTTTCCACCGGGCGGGCCAGTGATTTTTTCAACCAGTTTTCCCAAGCTTCAGCTTCCAGGGCGTCGCTTTGTACCTGGTCGAGCACCGCAAATTGGGGATCAACCCCTACTTCCACCGGGTATTCCCGTAAAAGTGACGAGCAAAAAGAATGGATGGTCGAAACCGAGGCCTGTTCCAAATCTTTGAGCGCCCGGCGAAGTCGTTTTTCCCGTTCCTTTTGCGCTGCAGGTGAAAGTTTCAGCAAACTTTCAGAATCAAATTCTTTTTCCAGCCGAAGCCTTAGCCGTTCCACTAATTCCCCGGCGGCCTTATCTGTAAAGGTAATGGCGGCGATACGGGCAAGCGATACTCCTTTTTCCAAAAGGAGTGCCACTAGACGGTCGATCAGCAAGGTGGTCTTACCCGTGCCGGCCCCAGCGTCTACCGCGAAGGAAATGTCGAGATCGGAAATAATCTTTTGACGGGCTGATTGGTCGGAGATCATGGCAGGTCCTCCAACTGGTAATAGTTTTTTACTTTTTGATCTTCTTTTTTTCGTTTACCCCGGTCTTCCATGCCGGTGCCGCAAAGTTTGCGGTAATCGCAATGGTCGCAGGCGGTGCCCACCGAAGGAAAATGCCCCTGGACTACACCCTCCGCCACCGTTGTGAGCACTTGATCCAGAATGGGTTTCACTTCACCGGCGTCAGACGGATCAAAAGCCACTTTTTTATAGTCGCCCCGGCGGGTCATAAAATCGTACAAGGCCTGCTTGGAGATTTTTTCGGGATAAAGGTGGCGCAAAGCCCAAAGGTAAAAGGGCAATTGCAGTTTGGTACCGCTCTTCACGCTGTTCTTCTTGGTCCCAGCATCACTGCCGGTCTTATAGTCCACCACCCGAAGGGCTTGTCCATCGAGGGAAAGGTCTACCCGGTCCATGCGGCCTTGGAGCTTTAATTTTTGGCCATCCGCCAGTTCAAAAACGACTTCCTTTCCCTTTTCACCGAAAGCCACTTCGAAAGCAAAGGGGGTCCAATCCGGATCGGCCAGCACATCTTTCAGCACTGCCTGCAGATCTGAATCCATTTGTTCTTTTTCCCAATGCCATAACCCCGGCGCGCCGGGTATACCGGTCTTTTCGAACTGGCGGAAAGCTTTTTGAGTTTCTTCTTCCAGTACTTGAAGGCCTTGGGCAACATCCCGCTCAGCCACCCATTGCTCCTCCACTCCCCGGCGGAGGGTTTTCTCCAAAATATCGTGTATCAAGTTTCCCCGGTCAGAAGCTTGAATCTGGAGGATTTTCTCGGGATCGGGATAGACCATCAGGTGCAGAACGTAGCGGTAAAAATACCGAAGGGGGCAGGCCGCAAAAGTTTCCAACCGGGAGGCCGAAATAGAACTACCGGTCAATTCATGGTGCTGGGTCAAGGCTCTCAGAGCCGAAGCCCCGGTCAGAATGCCGTCATAAGCGGTAAAAAAGGGGCTGGCCTGTCGGTTCTTCAAAAGCTCTTTGCCTTCGAAATAGAAAGGCATATCCCGGGTAACTGCGAGGGCGGGCACTGGATTGCCCTGGCGGGCCAAGTTGACGGAGGTGAGCAGGGTTTCCACCGGATTGCCGCAAGAGGCCATGTCGGGTTTAACCCAGTCGTTAACCGTTACGACCTGCACTAGGTTAACCGCGTCACCCAAACGGCTGACCCGGCGGCCCAAAATGGCTTCAGCGGATTCAAACAGATAGATAGACGGTGTGCGAGGTGACCCCGTGGAAGGATTCAGGTGCGGCGCGGTCAGAATGAGAGACTTTTGAGCGCCCCGGACAGCCAGAAGAAACAACAACCGCTCCTCCAAAGCACCCGCTTGTTTGGGGGCGATCTCTTCATCACCACGGCCCGTAATCAAGAGGCGTTCTTCGTCGAGTAGAAGCGGGTCTTGGCGCACCAGGCGCGGCACGAACTTTTCGACCAGGCCCGGCAATACAGCTACCTCGAAAGACACTCCCCGGGCCTGCATCAAATCAACCACCTGCGCCCCGCCCTTTTCCAGTTGTCGAGAGGGGCTTTGCTTTTGTTCGAGCATTGCCGCTAATAATTCTTTGAGGTCTTCCGAGGCAAGGGTCAACTTAAAGGAAGCGCTCAAAAGTGACAGCGATTCGAGCACCGCGGTTGTTTCCCGCCGGGTATCAGAAATATTAAGAAATTTTTCAAGAAACCCTTTGAGTAAAACCAGCTGTCCGCCCCAGCTTTTTTCTTTTTGAAACCGGGCCCGGGCATTAAAAAGGGCGCCCAAAGCTTTTTCGAAAAAACGAGAGGCCTGCAGAATCTCTCCCGCGGGAGAATTTTCATCCTCTTCGGCGTTTTGCCTTTGTTTTTGCTCACGCCAGGCCAAAAGCCTGGAAATCCACTCTTTCTCTCCCTCCACAACCCGGGCTTCGCGGCTGATCACATCCCAAGACGAGGGATTCCAATTTTCGGGTTGAAGGTCAAACCCTTCTGGATTGAGGCAGGGACAGGAAAGCAGATTGATGGTGGTATCCCGGGAAAAATCGCCGGTGAATCCATCGAGTAGTAATAGCAGGGTTTTGGCTTCGGTTGATTCGATCAAAGGAGCCGGCAGCGTCTTGGAAAGAGGAACACCCTGGGACCCGAAAGCGTGAGGCATCAGTTTGCGGTAAGAAGCGGTCTCCCGCAGAACCACCGCGCAGTCCGAAAGAAAAACATCTTTTTGGTTTGCCTCTTGGAGCAGTACCCGGGCAATCTCCTGGGCTTCCCGGGGCTCGCCGGGACAAAGAATGATTTGGCAGTCTGAAGAGACGTCTGCCGGAGGCGAAACCAAGGGAGCTGCCTCATCTTGAAAAAGACGATCCTGCAGCCTCTCCCGAGGACTTTCACCCCGCGCTTTCCAACGGTCTTGCTTTTTCACTTGCCCGAAACTTTTTGCCCAATCCACAAAAGGTTTCGCGTATTCAAAAGCCGGACTGTCCTCATAAGGGATAAACCACCCGCTCTCACCCGCGGCGCTCAAGTGGCGCAGGACTTTCTTCTGCACGGCCGAGGCATCATAGAATCCATAGACCCAGACGACCCCCTCGCTTCGCGGAGGTTTCGCAAGCACTTTAAAATAGGTATCCTCCCGGTCCAGCCAGCGGCCTTTCTTTTTCCAGTCTTCATAGGCCTTAAAAAGCCCAGCAAATTCCTTGAGCTTGAGCGCCAACCGCGTTTCTTTTGCTTTCTCCAGACGGGCAGCGTGGCCGGCCAGACTCTCCGGCGTATAGAGTCCTTCTTTTAATTCGCTCAGCGTAGCCCTGAGAGCGTGATAAAACCCAGGCGTCTGGCTGACCGGACCAAAGGAACGGCTTTTAGAAAGTAATGATTTAGTCGCTTCTTTAAGTACCAGAGGCACCAGTACATCGGGCAGGTTTTGAAAATCTTCCACGATGAATGTTTCTTCTGCCACGGCTTCCATGTAATGACGAAGTGTGTGAATTTCCAGGTTAAAAAGATTCTGACCCTTTTCGGTTAAAGTTTTTCGCAAATGACCGACTAATAGAAAGTTGGGAACGAGAACGGTGACCTTCTCAAAGGGATTTTTCTTACGATAAGCCTGGAAGGCTTTAAGTAGTTCTTCTTCTAAAAAAGGCTGATAGGGACCCAAATAAAGGGAAATACTCACAAATTATTCCTTTTGGAAGAACGGGGGTTTCATTCAGGATTGGCCGTTATTATAATCAGTTTCCCTGGCGAAAGGTTTTTCGCCCATGATGAAAAGGATTAGAAATGCCCCGTGAAATTCAAATCGCCAATGCCGCCGGTTTTTGCTTCGGCGTGAAAAAAGCCATTCAAAAAGCCGAAACCATGGAAAAAGCTTTCATCTTCGGCTCCCTGATCCATAACCCCCAGGAAGTGGCTCGGCTTGCCTCTCTCAACAAAAAAATTGTCCACAAACTGGAAGACGTCGAAGACAACCGGGTTGTCATTACAGCCCACGGATTGGACATCAATGTTATTGGCCAAATGAAACAAAAGGGTTTGGAGATAGTCGATACGACCTGCCCTCTGGTTACCAAAATTTATAACGAGGGCCTCAAATTGGAAGCTCAGGGATTACAAATCGTGATTGTCGGCGATCCCAAACACGTCGAAGTGAAAGGGATTGCCAGCCGTATGAAAAATCCCATTATTATTTACCATGAGGAAGACATCGTTAATGTTCCCGAAGGCGCCAAAATTGGCGTGGTTTGCCAAAGCACCCTTTTAATGGAAAAATTTGACCACTTCGTCTGCCTGCTCAAAACCCGCTGTTCGGAAGTAATCCCCATCAATACCATCTGCAAACCTACTAAAGACCGTCAAACTTCCGCCGCCGCCCTCTCAAAACAAATGGAAATCATGATTGTCATTGGTGGTCGTAATTCCAGCAATACCCACAAATTGGCCGACACCTGTAAAATGAACCTGCCGAACGATACTTATCACATTGAAACCGCTCAGGAAATGGAACCCCAGTGGTTCGAGGGCAAAAACAAAGTGGGCATTACGGCCGGGGCCTCGACTCCCGACTACCTGATTGAGGAAGTCATCGCCAAAATCCGGACTTATGATTCGCTGATTCCCGTTTAATTCCCTAATTTTCCCCAAAATAAAAAAAGCCCGCATCCCTCACGGGAGCGGGCTTTTAAACAACTTTCAATCAAAAATAATCCAGCGGCAGTTTTTTAAGAGGCTTTTTATGCTCTTTATACTTGCCGGTCTGACTGGCAAGTTTTTTAGCGTTTTCCACTTCATCTGTCGGAACAGTCTTATTGACTTCAAAATCCTGCTGAGGATAAATCAAATCTGGATCCTGAATTTTGTCGCGGTTCGTCTTAAAAATGAGAGGCCATTGGAAAGAATCCCCGTAAATACTGGATTTTCCAGCGATATCCCAAAGTGTATCCTTCGGTTTTACGGTGTAATGCATCATCGTATCCTGCGTTGGTTGTTCGGTCGGCGCGGCTTGCGGAACATCGGTTTCAACGTGCTTGGCTCCACAACTTACCAACAAAGCTGAACCTAAAAATAAAGTAAAAATGAACAAAAATGCCTTTTTCATGAATGGCTCCTTAAAAGATACCTTTAGTTTTATCTCGATTGCGCCTAAAACACAATGGCCTCATAAGCCTTATCTAAATAATAGTACTTTTTGCCAGCGGTTTAAAAGCCCCTAAAACAAGCTTTTTTTGAACCTATTTGAAAAAGAGCATAATTTCTCTTTTTCAATAAAATTAACTTTGGGAGCAAATCCCACAGTGCTAATCTAGAGA
>Ga0182016_10007456_pt1 | contig 11246 bp, 10 predicted proteins | sample 712S2MmetaG_FD_120491 | JGI IMG/M metagenome (GOLD analysis project Ga0182016, IMG submission 120491) | Permafrost microbial communities from Stordalen Mire, Sweden - 712S2M metaG | ecosystem: Environmental > Terrestrial > Soil > Wetlands > Permafrost | place: Sweden: Stordalen | collected...
ACCGGCAAATAATTACGCCGGTTGGACTTAAGCTGGGTGAATCCGAAAACCCTGGGTGCCCATCCTCTGTGCGTTCTTTGCACAAAGGGTGGGTGCCTTGGAATGTCAGATCGCTTTGAAATGGCGTGACTTCAGTCGTGCCGCAAACGGCTGAAAGGATTCCAGGCTTCAGCCCCCAGGGAACTTTGCTCTATGCCAGCCCCTTTGCGTTCCCCTACTCTGCCCTCAGTAAGCTAGCGAATATTAAAGCTGTAAACCACGCTGTAAGAGAAAACCGGGTAAAGTTTCACCTTATCGAAATCAGCTCTCCATTTATTCAACTGCGCCTGCAGATTGGTGTTGAACGCCTGGCCCACGGGACTCGACGTGTCGCTGATGCTGGAGCACATGGTTTGCGCCTTGTCTGAGCAGACACTTCCCGCCGTATTCACCGTCAATGTCGGTGAACCTTCGTAGATCACCCCAAATTCCGTCGGGAATGACCAATGGCGGTTCGAGCGGGGAATAAACCTGCCAAATCCGAAGGAGCCCACCGGAGCCGGTTTGAAGCTGGCGAATTGAAGATCGCCGCTTGCCGTCATGGGATCGGAATTGGAGGAATAGTAAGTAGCATTGTTCAGCGTGAAGCTGGTCCCGCCAACCACTTTAAGCGCGGCCGTGGCGCGGTTGCCGTTATACATCATCAGGCCGGCGCTTACACGCCAAATGCTGTTCTTGGGGTACAAGTCGACCTTTGCCGCGCCCGAGCCCATGTGCAGGTTTCCATTGACCCTGACCCCGTCAATCTCAATCGGGCTGCTGGTATAGCTGAAGAAATTCAAATCGACGCGCGCATCGAAATACTCGTCAAGCAACACCGCGCTCTTGATCCCGATTCCAAGCAGCGAGACATCCGCGCCGATCGCGATCCGTGAAAACGGCACCGCGTGCCACTCGGCCGCCCACGGAACACCCTCGCGCTGTGGAGTCCCGTTGGAAGGGGCGGGTTCCGGTGCAGCCGGAAGCGCCCCGTCGGAATCTGCGCCACCATCAAGGCTGCCTGCATTTGAAGATGAAAAAGCTGTTACAAAAGGAGGTGAGTTCTCCGCCGCAGCATCGGGAATGGACAAGCTCCCGTCTTGACCCAGCGTGGAAGTAGCTGAAACATTGGGCTTCAGAGATTGCGCCCCCGCCGGCAGATTACATGCGGGAACAGCAAGCGACGCTGTGAAACCGGCGAGGATGGCGAAAAAAGACAAGTTCTTCAGGGGGACCTCCAGAACGTTGTCAGACATATCGGCATTTTCGCCGAAATGTTGTGGCACCCGTGTGGGCGTACATGCGCTGCCGGGTTCGACAGCGCCCCAATTGGACTCCCGATTTCCTGTTCAGAGAGCGACTGCACTAACATTACCATTGAGTCGCAGCGCGTCGCTAGAGATTATCGGTCTACACCGCCCGCTACTTTAATCCAGGGTCCAATCCAGTTTCGCGATGCCAAAAGCCCCCAAAAAGCTCCGTCGCCCCACCAGCGAAAACACCCCCACAAAAGGGCAGAGTGCCAATTCTCCTTCCCTCAATTTGTCTCGCATCGACAGAACTCCCTCAGCCTCTGTAAGCGATTTGCCGACTCTGCGCTCCAACCTGCTCTCCTGGTATCGCGAGAACCGCCGCGACCTTCCTTGGCGCCGCAGCACAGATCCCTACTCCATTTGGGTTTCTGAAATCATGTTGCAGCAGACACGCGTTGCCGCTGTCATCGTTCGCTACCAGATCTTCATGGCGCGGTTTCCAACGCTCCTTTCGCTCGCGAAAGCCTCCGAGGATGAAGTACTGTCCCTCTGGAGCGGGCTCGGCTACTATCGCCGCGCCCGCATGCTCCGCAAAGCAGCGCAGTTTGTTGTCGATCAATGCAACGGCGCACTCCCCGCAACTTCGGCGGAGTTGCGAACACTGCCCGGAATCGGAGCCTACACCGCAGCGGCAATCGCCAGCATCGCTCACGGAGAAGCCGTTGCCGTAGTTGACGGCAACGTTGAACGCGTCCTATGCAGATTGGAAGGCTGGGAATTTGCAGATCGCAACACGGAAGCCGCATTGAAGCGCAAAATTGAAGACCTCGCGGCGCAATTGGTAGACCCGTCCCACCCCGGCGACTTCAACCAGGCGCTCATGGAACTGGGAGCCACCGTCTGCCTGCCGCGCAATCCGCAATGTCTCGCATGCCCGCTGCTCGCAACCTGCAAGACCAAAGGCGAGCACAAAACCGCCGCCCGACCACAAATGCTGAGCCGCGAAGTTGCCCACGCACTCTCCGTCCGCACCGGCCTCCATGCCGGTCAGGGCAGCCGTGAAGTTCTTCTCGAATTGAGACCCCCCTCTCAAACCGTAATGCCCGGCATGTGGGAGCTGCCTGCCTTGAAAGAGACAAATGTACCCGACGAGGAACTGCGCATGACCGTACGCCACGCCATCATGCAAGTGAATTACTACGTCCGCGTCCGCACTGTCTTTGAAGACGACGTCGAATCGATAACCTTGCTCGGCGGTACTCGCCGTTGGGTGCCGCTGCACGAAGCCGGGAGCATGGCTCTCACCGGCCTCGCTCGCAAGGTTCTCACTCGCGCCCATCTGCTCGCCGCCCCACCCCGCGACGCCATTACGCCTCCCACCCGCAAGGACGTATTCTGACAGGTCGCCTGAAGGCTGAGTGCTAAACGGCCTGCGGAGAAACTCAACTCTCCCGTTATTTTCGATGGCTTTATGAAAATGCACGACTTCAAGCCGCTGCAAACCCAAGACCGCCAAATACCTTCAAATGCGTTCAGTCGTGTTGCAACTGAGGGAATCCTCCCCCGAAAGCAGATACTTGTTGAGATGTTCCCTATAAAATCGCATTCAAGTCGGGAGTTCGAATGAACATGAAGCACGCCTTGCCCATTCTCACCGCCGCCCTTTTCCTCGCACCCTGCGCACACACCCAGGAAGCCACCAGCGAACCCGTTCCCGAGATAAAGGGCCTGCCGCCGGCCGCCCGCGCCGCCGCTGCCTCAATCGACCCGGAGAACATCCGCGCCCATGTTCGCTTTCTCTCCTTGGATCTCTTGGAAGGCCGCGGCCCCGGCAAGCGCGGCGCAGAGCTTGCCGCCGAGTACATTGCCACCCAGTTCGCCTTGGCCGGGCTTGAGCCCGCAGGCGAAAAAGGCACGTTTTTCCAGAAAGTTCCCCTCTTCGCCGTCCACACCATTGAAGACAAGACGAAGTTCTCGCTCGTGCCAAAGACCGGCCAGCCTATCAACCTCGCCTACAGCACTGAAATCGTCTCCAAAGACCAAACCGGCCACGACACCGCCGACATCGACGCCCCCATAGTCTTCGTCGGTTACGGCATCCACGCCCCCGAATACAACTGGGACGACTACGCGGGTGTAGACGTCAAGGGCAAGATCGCCCTCGTCATCGTCAACGAACCCCCTTCCGACGACGAGAAATTCTTCAAAGGCAAAGCCCTCACCTACTACGGCCGCTGGACCTACAAGTACGAAGAGGCCGCCCGCCGCGGAGCCATTGGAGTCCTGATCATTCACCGCACTGACCTGGCCAGCTACGGCTGGGAAGTCGTGCGCAACTCCCAGGCCGTCGAGAAGAGCTACCTGCAAGGCGACCCCAACGCCACTCTCCAAGCCGCCGCCTGGATTCAGCACGACGTAGCCCAGCATCTTTTCACCCTCGCCGGCCTCGGTGACCTCGATCTGGCCATCGCAAATGCAGGCAAACCCGGCACTTTCCATGCCGTCGAACTCCCCGTCCGTCTCCATGGACACATCGAGAGCCGCGTCCGCCGCTACATCAGCTCTAACGTCGTGGGCCGTGTCCCCGGTGCCAGCGCCGCTAATCAGGCCGTCCTTTACACCGCCCACTACGACCATCTCGGAATCGACCCCGACGCCAAGGGCGACAACATCTACAACGGAGCGGCCGACAACGGTACCGGCTGCGGCATCCTCATCGAAATGGCCCGCGCCTTTGCCCAGTCGCAGGTCCGTCCGCCCCACTCCATCTACTTCTCCGCCGTCACCGCAGAGGAGCAGGGTCTCCTTGGCTCGCAGTATCTCGGCATGCATCCCCCCGTGCCCGCAGGAAACATCACCCTCGACCTCAACTACGACATGCTCCTGCCCATCGGAGTAAACCGCTCCGTCAGCCTCGGAGGGGCCGAGCGCATCGACTTCTGGCCCACGGTGCAGTCGGTCGCCAAAGCCTTCGATCTCGCTCTCCTGCCCGACCCCACCCCCGGCGCAGGGCACTACTATCGCTCCGACCATTTCTCCCTCGCCCGCGCCGGCATTCCCGCCTTCTCCGTCGACCCCGGCGAGCTCTTTGAAGGTCATGACGAAGCCTGGGGACGCGCCCAGGCCGAGGACTACGTTGCAAATCACTATCACCAGCCCTCCGACGAGTACCGCCCCGAGTGGGACTTCCGCGGCAACGCCAAGTTGGCCAGGTTCGGATTTGTTCTAGGCTGGCTAGCCAGCGAGCAGCCCAAAAACATCGAATGGCTCCCAGGCGACGAATTCGAAGCCGCCCGCAAAGCCAGCCAAACCGAGGCACCCCAGTAACGACCTGAAGGGATCGAAATCCTGGCTCCAAAGCTTCCGCGTCATGATGGGCATCATGACGCGCGATGCGAGTTACATCTGCAATGAACGGTTTACCGGATCTGCCCAAAAAAGCTCCGTGGCCCGTCTGGGTACCCTCTGGGTCGGATTTTGTTCGATCGCAAGGGCAGGAACCCTAGACCCGTAACCAGCCTTTGTTTTCAGGGAGCGCAACCAAGCCGAATCGAAAAATCTGCGTTTTCATGCCAACTATACCGCCCTTTTGTAGGCCCCTGGATCCCCGGCGCCCCAGTCGCTCTGCCCAATCCTGAGCCGGTTTGTTACTGTTGAGCCATGGCTGAACTCGCTGCTGCTCTCGATCAAACCACCCTCGACCTTGAATCTCTCACTGCGGACGTCGTTGCTCTCGCGATGAAGGCTGGAGCTTCCGACGCCGAAGCAGTGGTGCGCGAAGGAGACGAGTTCAGCGTCAATGTCCGCATGGGCGAGGTGGAAACGCTCAAGGAGTCCGGATCGCGAGGCCTCGGCCTGCGCGTTTTTCTCGGCACGCAATCCGCTTCCGCTTCAACTTCCGATCTGACGCCCGACGGGATCCGACAACTCGTCGAAGGCGCCATGGCGCTCGCCAAAGTAACAGAGGCCGATCCTTTCACAGGCCTGCCGGAAACGACTGAATTCGGCTCGCTGACGAACGATTTGCATCTCTACTACGACGACGTGTATTCCCTCGCAGGCCCAGAGCGGATCGAGTGGGCGCGTCGGTGCGAAGCTGCCGCGCTCGCCGCCGATCCACGCATTACCAACTCCGATGGCGGCAGTTTTGATGCGGCCACAGGACGCAAGGTAATGGCCAACTCCCGTGGCTTTGTCGGCGGATACAGAACCAGCTACGCCGGGGTTTCAGCCGCGCCGCTGGCCATGGACGCCAATGGCCAGATGCAGCGCGATGGCTGGTGGAGCGGCGCTCGCCGCCTGGTCGATCTGGAGTCGCCCGAAGCCATCGGGAAAGAAGCCGCGCGACGCACGCTCCGCCGTCTGGGTGCGCGCAAGGTGCCCACGCAGCGCGTTCCCATCGTCTTTGCGCCAGAAGTTTCGCGGTCCCTTGTCGGCTCTGTGTTTGAGGCTGCGTCAGGCGACTCAATCTGGCGTCATGCTTCGTTTCTCGCCGGCAGGATGGGAGCGCAAATCGCCGCATCGAGCCTTACAATTGTCGACGATAACGCGATGATGCTCCCCAACGGAACAGGCGGCTTTGGCAGCTCGCCATTCGACGGCGAAGGCTTGCCCTCTCTTCGCACGATCGTCGTTCAGGACGGCATTTTGCAAACCTATTTGCTCAACACGTACGCAGCTCGCAAGCTTGGCATGAAGTCAACACACAATGCTTCGCGAGGGTTGGCGGGAACCCCTGGAATTGGCTGCGGGAACCTGTATCTTGAAGCGGGAAAGCTTACGCCCGAAGAGATTATTGCCGAGACGCAAACCGGCCTTTACGTCACCAGCCTGATGGGCTTCGGCACCAACATTGTGACCGGCGACTACTCCCGCGGCGCGACTGGTCTATGGATCGAAAACGGCCAACTCACGCACGCAGTGGAAGAAGTCACGATCGCCGGCAACCTCGGCGAGATGCTGATGAATGTCACCGCCATTGGCAACGACCTCGTCTTCCGCGGCTCGGTAGCTGCGCCCACGCTGCGCATTGACGGCATGACTATCGCTGGAGCCTGAGAGACTGCCTTCATGATGGAAACTCGTGTGGACGTACGAAGAGGTGTTCCGGCAATTAGTCAATTGACGTGGGTTTGGGCGTTGGTCTTCACATGTTTTACAAGTGGATTGTTCGCCCTCGGAATGGCCCTTCATATCGCCTGGTGGGTTAGAAATCGACGCAAATCGGGATTCGCGTTCTATGGATATCTGATCCTTTCGCTATTACTTGTTGCTGACTTTTTACCCGCAAGTCTGTTATCGAACTCCGTGCCATGGGAAGCGATCTCAACTGCCGCCGCCTTTCTCTGGCTCGCCAATGCATTTGTTCTCCGTCGCGAGTTGATGATCTATTACGCTTCACCAGAGGGCGGCGTATTGGAAATGAGCCCATGGTTGACAGGCCTTTTTAACGTCTACTATCTGAACTATTGCCTTTGGGTAGTGCGCGACTCAGCGTAGGAGTGGTTGGCGTTGCCGATTGACCTTCAATCCATTCCATTCGACGCAGCCAACGCAAAGGCCGCACTGGCAGAGTTGCCGCATGCTGCCGCGGTGTTCGCGCTCCATGGTGCGGACGCCCACGCTGAGCCCTACATCGGCCGCACGCCAAACCTGCGAAGCCGCCTTGAACGCCTGCTGCAGCCCTCCGCAAAGCATCCGCGCCGCCTGCAACTGGCAGGGCGCGTGCGGCGAATCGCGTGGCGTCTGACCGGCTCGGATTTCGAGTCCCTCCTACTTCAATTCGAACTGCTCGAAGAAATCTATGGCGCCAAGTCGTTGGACCGGATGCACCTGGGCGCGCCGACATTCATTCGCTTTCTGGGCTCGAACGCTTACCCGCGCATCACTGTTACAAATCGCCTCAGCCAGCGCGAGGCGGACTGGGCTTACGGGCCGTTTCAGTCGCGGGCTGCGGCAGAGCGGTTTGCAGATGAGGCGCTGAAGCTGTTTCTGCTGCGGCGTTGCACGGACGATCTTGATCCCAATCCGAGCCATCCCGGATGCGTCTATTCCGAGATGAAGATGTGCCTTGCGCCCTGTTACAAAGGCTGCACCGACGAGCGTTATAGCGAGGAATCGTCCGCTGTAGAGGCCTTCCTGGCCAGTCGTGGAGAGAGCCGGCTTGTCACTCTGAAAACGCAGCGCGACCAGGCATCGGCGCAACTTGAGTTTGAAGCCGCAGCCGCTCTCCATGCGCAGGTCCAGCGTGTGGAAGCCGTGCGCGCCCTTGCTCCCGAGTTGGTTCGTCCCATGAGCCAATTGCGGGCGGCTATTCTGCAAGCCTCGGCGCATCCGGATGAAGTCGCGGTTTTTCTCTATGAGAATGGCCGCCTGCAAGGGCCCGCTGCGTTTTCCACGCTGGGAATGAGAATACAGAACGAGCAGTCGGGATCGAGTTCGCTCTTCGCGCAGCCGATGGCCATCGAGGCTATCCCCGAAGAAACTGGGAACCGGGGTCAGGGTTCAGGGATCAGCCCGAACCTTGCGGAAGAGTCCGAACCTACTGCGGAAAGGGTCTCAGAAGTCGGGATCGCAACTCCGTCTAAGCTCCCGCGAGGTCTCCTGGAGTCGCGTTTGGAAGAGGCCTTCGCCGCCCTGACTAACGATGAACATGCGCCGTCAGCGACTATCCGGCAAGGACACCTTGCTCTGCTAAAGCGCTGGTATTACCGCCCCGAAGTTCGGCGCACAGGCGAGATTTTCTTCCCGGAGGCGGCAGGACAGTGGCCGGTGAAAGCAATTCTGCGCGGAGTGGGACGCGTCGCCGCCAAATCGCTGACGACTGTTGCGCATTCCTGAGGACAGCTCAATGCCCAATGCTCGAACGCTGCGATCTCAACTCGCCGAGGGCCGGAACCCGTTGGCGCTCGGGCATGTATGCGCACTCACGGAGCGTTTCCTCGCCGAGCCACGACAGGCCCGCCGCCTAATTCAGTATTTGTGGGATGACGATGAGGGCGTGGCAAGTCGAGCCGCGGACATACTTGAGCGCGTAACCCGAGTCTGTTCCCAACCCGGCAATCGCATTTTTGCTGAATCGAAAGAAGCCTTGCTGGGATTGCTACCGGAGGCCGTCCCGAAAAAACTGCGCTGGAATCTGGCACTCATGGTCGGACGCTTTCCCCTCACGCCGGTGGAAGCTCGCAGAGCTGCCAACGTGCTCGAGTCCTGGCTCAACGACGCATCTTCCATAGTGAAGACCGCAGCCCTGCAAGGCCTCGCCGACCTGACTCGCCTCGATCCCACATTGCTGTCCGCCATCCTCGACCTGCTGCGCATTCGAGGACGCAGCGGCACGCCAGCCATGCGCGCCCGAAGCCGCATCCTGCTCAAGCAACTCGAATCCAGCGCCAATCCATCTCCATATGGAGGCAAAAACCGACGGACTCACTCATCCGGCTGATAGACTTGCTAGACAGGGTGTCACCCCTGAAAACTCCATGGTTGAACTCCTTCCTTCCATCCTGTCGGCTGACTTCGCCCACCTCGCGGACCAGGTGGCAGCGGCTGAACGCGGCGGCGGCACCACCATTCACGTGGACATCATGGACGGCCATTTCGTCCCCAACATCACCATCGGCCCACCGGTGGTAAAGAGCCTGCGCAAGGCTACCAGCCTGCCTCTCGATTGCCACCTGATGATCGAGAATCCAAACGAGTTCATTCCGGACTTTGCCGATGCCGGTGCGAACTGGGTCAGCGTTCACTACGAGGCCTGCCCCCATCTGCACCGGACGCTCCAGCTTATTTCCCACCACGGCATGAAGCCCGGAGTGGTCCTGAACCCAGCGACCCGCGTCGATCTGATCGTCGATATTCTGCCCATGGTTCACCATGTCCTGATCATGAGCGTGAATCCCGGGTTCGGGGGCCAGGAATTTATTCCTTTTTCGCTCAGAAAGATTCGCCAACTGGCTGAGTTGCGCCGCGAACTGGGCCTGGCGTTTAAAATCGAAGTTGACGGCGGTGTGGCTCACGATACCGTCGCCCAGGTCGTCCAAGCAGGGGCGGAGCTTTTAGTGGCTGGGAACGCGGTATTCGGCGCAGGCCACCCAGAGCAGGATGCCCGAGCCCTGCTGGCTGCCGCCCGCCAGGCAGCCGGCGAATGACCCAAAAGTTGTAGAAGCAAGGTAAGATTCTAGAGTATTCGGAAAATGGCGCCGAGCCCCTCTCCATGCCGGCGCAGCAATGAGGTGGTATGAATCGGTTGTCCAACAAGATTGCCGCGGCTTCTCTTGCGTTTCTACTTCTGGGCACAGTTGCGGCCCATGCCGACAAGAAACCCAAGAAAAAGAAGAACGTTGACCTGAGCGCCAACCCGCTGGCGGATGTCAACTCCAAGCAGCCCGACAAGGAGCTCTTCGACAAGGCGATGCTGGCCATGAAGAAAGGCCGCTTCGACGTCTCCCGGCTCGATTTGCAGACCATGCTCAACACCTATCCCGAGTCCGAGTACCGCATGCGTGCCAAGCTGGCCGTAGGCGACAGTTGGTTCAAGGAAGGCGGCACGGCTGCCCTGGCCCAGGCCGAAGCCGAATACAAGGACTTCATCACCTTCTTCCCCAACGCTCCGGAAGCCGCCGAAGCGCAGATGAAGGTGGCCGACATCTACTACCAGCAGATGGAGAAACCGGACCGCGACCCCATCAACGCTACGCGCGCCGAAATGGAATACCGCAACATGATCAACATGTTCCCGGACTCCACCCTGGTGCCGCGCGCCAAGCAAAAGCTGCGCGATGTTCAGGAAGTGCTGGCCGAGCGCGAAACCGAAATCGGCCTTTACTACTCCAGCCGCGAGAACTTTAACGCCGCCATCGCCCGCTTGGAGACCGTTACCGACACCTACCCGCTCTTTTCCAGGAGCGACCAGGCTCTGCTCGGCATCGGCGATGCTTATGCCGGGGAAGCCCATAATGTTCAGATCACGGCCAAGCTTCCCGGCGCAGTCAAAGAGCGGCTGGCTGCTGTTTACCTTGACCGGGCTGCCCAGGCTTATGCCAAAGTCATCACCCGCTATCCCATGGCGCCTCATGTAGAAGATGCGCGTGACCGCCTGGTGGCGATGAACCGCCCCATTCCCGAGCCAACTCAGGAAGCGGTTGCCGAGAACGACGCCGAGGTGCGCAGCCAGCAGCCGATTCGCTTTACCGACAAGACGCTGGACATCATCAAGCATGGCCCCATGGTGGTTTCAGCCGTCCACGTAGGCGAACCGTCGCTTGAGGACCCCAAACGCACTCTAGCGCCGGATATTACCAAGCAGAACGTTGCCATGTTCACGGATGCCGTGAATGCCGGCAGGCCTCCTGCGGCAAGTGGCGCGGCAACCCCGACAGGAGCCGGTGAGCCACCCCGCAGCGATGCGCCGTCTACCGTGCCCTTGCAACTTGCGCCGCCCTCCGGTGGCACCGGCGTCAGTGCTGAGATTGTCTCCGCTCCCCCAGCCCCGGCTGGCACAGATGCTGGCGCCGGGCTCAAAGCTGTTGGACCGGCGAACACCACCATGCCGGCTCCGGAGCAGCCGGCCAAAGCGCCTGACCAGGTGAACGAAGTAAAGTCGACCGGCGCCACGGTGACCGACCCCAACGCCAAGAACAAGAAGCCCAAAGTCGATTCCAAGGAAGAATCGGACAGCAAGAAGAAAAAGAAGAAGGGCCTGTCGAAGCTCAACCCGTTCTAGGGTGACTTTTCAGGCGAGTTGGAAGGGTCGCTCCCGGTTGGGTGCGGCCTTTTCCCGTTGAGCCGCAGTTCCCTGATTTCAAGCCGCGACGGCCGAAATTGCGATTGAAGAATCCCCTGGAAAACTGCTACGATTGCCACGTATGATCGCTAGGAGACCCAGATGCGGAGAAACACTTCCTTTCTTCTGGTTGGATTGGCCTTGTTTGCCGGTGGTTTGCGGGCTCAGGCACCATCGCGAGCGCCCGACGG
>Ga0182016_10007464_pt1 | contig 11236 bp, 10 predicted proteins | sample 712S2MmetaG_FD_120491 | JGI IMG/M metagenome (GOLD analysis project Ga0182016, IMG submission 120491) | Permafrost microbial communities from Stordalen Mire, Sweden - 712S2M metaG | ecosystem: Environmental > Terrestrial > Soil > Wetlands > Permafrost | place: Sweden: Stordalen | collected...
CGACGCCCGGAAAGGCTCCGCAGGTGGTCCCCAACTGAGGAAATCGGGTGGTCCCGAACTCAGGAAATCAGGTGGTACCCAATCGAGGAAATCGGGTGGGTCCGATCAGAGGAAATTCTGCAATCCAGCGGTGCGCGATAACTTGCGACAGACAATTACTCTAGGTGTGCAGGCTCCGCAGGTTGCGGCAGCCGTTAAGGTCTATGACAAGGTGATTGGACAGATCGGTCGCCAGCTTGACCAGACGCCCTGGCTCGCTGGCGATGAATACAGCTTGGCCGATGTGGCGATGCTGCCTTACGTGTGCCGCCTGGAGGATTTGGGGATGTCATGGTTGTGGGAAGGTGGGCGCGCATCGATCGGACCTTGGTTGGAACGTTGTAAAGCGCGACCCAATTACAGCGGCATCGCTGACTACCTGGATGCGAAGTACCTCACACTCATGAGCGAAAGCGGACGTGATTTGCGTCAGAAGATTCACTCGATCTTGAATTCGTAACGGCCGCCTGTTAGAGCAGCGACCATCAGCATGGAGCTGCCGGACGGTGGCTTTAACAAAAGGGAATTAGCATTGAACTGGCGAGGACGGGATCGAGTACTAGCGGCGGTCCTGTTGCTGGCACTGGCAAGCATGGCGGTCGCACAATCGGTGCAGGCGCCAGCATTGCTGGACTTAAAGGGCCACCCGACCAGTCTCGCGGTTTACAAGGGCCGGATTGTTCTCGTCAATTTCTGGGCCACCTGGTGCGCGCCGTGCCGTGAGGAGATGCCGGAGCTGAATCGGCTGTTTGGACACATCGACAAACGGCAAGTCGCAGTCGTCGGCATCGCCGCGGACGAACCTGCCGCCGTTCACGCGTTCGTCACGAAGCTGGGCATCCAGTATCCGATTGCCATCGGCGACGCTGATCAAGTGTTTGCCTGGAGCACAAGCCTGGGCAACACCACCGAAGGCCTGCCGTTTAGCATACTGCTTGACGGCACCGGTAAAGTGCGTTGGATCAAATCGGGTGGACGATTGACGGCCCCTGAAGTAACCAGGGCGATCGATAAGCTGCTGGCCGCCAGCGGCAAGCCTTAGGACAGCAACTCAATCACGGAGGGGACCATGTGTAGGACAAGTGTTTCGCTGGTGGCACTGATGATCATCGTTACGGGCTCCACCGCACTCTTTGCGCAGTCCGCGTCGCCACCGACCGGTGGCGCCTCGCAGCTACCGCTAGGAGTTGCCGCGGGCACGCTCGCGCCGGATGGTATCGGCGTTACCGTGGGCCAGTCAGCGGGTGCCGGGAAGATGGCGAACGGGCCGTGGGTGGACGAGTCAGTAATTCAACCCTTACAAGTAGGCGCAACAATGCCTGCGAACAGTGTGGTGCTGACCGTCGCGGGCAAACCCTTTGATCTCAACGCTGCAGTGGCGACCAAACCCACGGTGCTGATCTTTTACCGGGGCGGCTGGTGCCCGTACTGCAATGCGCATCTGCGTCAACTACAGGGCAGCATGCCGGCGCTGCAGGCCATGGGATACCAGGTGCTTGCGATCAGCAGTGATACGCCGAAGGAGCTGCGAGATACTTTGACCGAGAACAAGCTGAGCTATCAGCTGCTGTCGGACAGCAAGATCGAAGTGGCTGCGAAGTTCGGTCTACGGTACAAGGCCACCGATGACTTCCTTAACAGCTTGAAGAACGGTCACGGCACCGATTTGATGGCGCAGAATGGCGGTTATTTGCTCACCCCTGGTGCCTTTATCCTTGATCGGGCCGGTGTCATCCGCTTCGTTTACGCAAATAACAATTTTACGGTTCGGGTCAGTCAGGAAGCCTTGCTGAAAGCTGCGCGTGACGCACTCGACGCAAGACGGTCATAGCAGGGTCGTGCGAGGGCCATTCTGGGCGCCCGCTTCGACCAACTGGACGCCCATCTTTCAGGGCGTTCCTGGTTGGTCGGGGGCGATCTGAGCATCGCTGACCGCGCGCTGGCGACGCGCGTTCATGTTCTCGACGGTCTAGGAGCCTTGATTGGACCTGATCGTCGACATCTGCGTGATTAGGTCGAGCGGACCCGCTCCGCGCTCTGCTGACGCATGGAGGGTGCGCATCGAGCCGATTTGACGACGCAGATGTGAACGATCCCTCTGCCCTTGGTTAGCTCTTGACCGTCGAGCAGGTGTCAATTCGCCCGAGATGCGGTCGAAGGTAGTATCAACCAGCTTGGTGGCGCGCTACGCCATTTAAACATGCAGCAGACTAAGTGTTCACGGACGTCCGGGCGCGAGATCCCCTCCCCTTCCCATTGGCTCCCATCAGCGGGCGCCGATACCACCCGGCCGTCGCCAAAGGACGAAGACCATGGTGATCATGATGTCGTCTGGACGGACGGCCAGCTTGGTTTCCAGTTCGTCGGCGATGAACCGGTTGTGTTAAGGGTTGCCCGATGTCTGCCCGTCGGCGCTGAGCATGCCATACCAAGTGAGGTATGAGGGCAGACGTCGGGCAACCTTTAACATGAGCGGGCATTCGGCGGTCGACATTGTCTGCCACAAAGCCGCCAGTCGGGTGTTACGATTGCCGCGTCCCGATCACTCTAGGTGGCCTGACAGCCGGGCCAGGTCTCGAATGAAGATCAACTCATGCTTGGTTCGGGCTGCAATCACGCTGATCATTGCGTCCGGCTGGGTGTATGCAGCATCGACTCAAATCGGCATCTCCACGAGGGCGGTGGCTTCGAGTTCGCAATCGGTGAGATACGCACCGACGATGCGCGACGGCCAGGGGTGGCGCAGCTCACGCGTTTGAGCTTTGCCGACGCGCACTGGAGATCTTGGTAGCCGTGATAGGGATTCCATACCTTTGGCGCACCGTGAACCTTGCGGTATTCGGGAAGCGGCAGTTGGCCGTCCTGATAACCCTCCAGCTCGCTACCAGCCCATAACTCAAAGTCGGATACGCTGAGTTTTGTTGCCACGACTAGCGCTTTTCTCAGCAGGAAGCTGACCGACGACTTCTCCTCGAGCGCTGCTTGCTGGAGTTCGTGGACTAGGCTTGGCATAGCGGGGCCGCCCGTATCACAGGAAAGTCGGGACGCAAGTGGCCACGCACAGTCCCCTCCTTCGCCGCCCGGCGTTTGCCTTACTCGAATGATCAGCCTCACTTCTTCGCATCTGTGCTGACGGGTGGGATCGGTCCTAATCCGACCACGCGCGACAGAACTTCCTGCGCCACCCGAATCAAAGCGTCCACCAACGATTGATCCACATCCAAGTGGCCCTCGTACTCGGCAAGATTGCGCTTCCGATGCGCTTGATCCAGTACCCGCCACTGCTCAGGCGGAAGGTTTATCGTATGTTCGAGGGTCTGAAAAGCCAGATATCGATTCTCGGATCGATAGCCGTGCCATCTGAGCGCGGCAACTGAAAACGCGTGCGCGGCGTTGTAGGCCAAATCAAAACGGCTATCGAGGCTCAGGTTCTTTAGCTGTGCATCCTTGAGCCGAGCATTTCCCGAACGCAGCAGGCCGTCTATTTCTGGCTGTGCCCCAGCTTCTGCCTTCAGTTGCCGGATCCGAACGAGCCTATCCAGTGGGGGCAAGCTCACGCGTACTCCCGATCAGCACCATATGTTCGCCCGAGAGCACCTTCGTCAGGAACGGCTGTTTTGACTCGAGCCGGCTCTGGAATTCATTGACGCTGTATAGCGTCACACTCACTTTCCTGGAAAGCCGGCGTTCCGCAGAAGCAAGGGCCGCATACAGCTGCTCGAGCGTGAGGGCATCAGACACGATCAGCAAATCCAAATCGCTGGACGCCCTTTCCTGCCGCTTCGCCACAGATCCATAAATGACGGCTAGGTGGATGCGCGAGGCCAGCGGCGCTAGCGCGGCCTTGACTGGCTCCGCGGCCCCGGTGGTCTTGAGCACAATACTGTGCAGCTCGTCGAATAGGGGCGTCGTGGGATTGGCCTGAAAGTACTTCCTACCGTCTACTTTCGTGGCAATAACGAGACCGCTGTCGGTGAGGCGCTGGAGTTCCCTCTGAACTGCGCCAGAGCCTGAGCCGGTAAGCCCAATCAGTTCGTTTGCAAAGAAACGCCGCTCAGGCTGACCAAACAGCAATCCAAGCGTTCGTCGCTGGGTCGACGAGAACAGCGCGCCTGCCAGACCTGCCGGAGTTTCAGATGTCTTTTCGGCCGCCACGCGAGTGCGGCGACGAGGCGTCACTTTTGACGGCTTTTTAGGCATGCCCATATTGGGCATTCTAATGCCCATATTGGGCATTTTCAATGAGCCACTGGACCCGACGTGTGCCCCCCATTATCGCCAAGAGATAAGCCGACGTCCGCGGTAAATCCTAGTGCCCGCCGCGCGCCCCTCTCGTTCATCTTTCGCACTTCCCCAGGAATCCTCTCTGCTGCGGTAATGACAGTACCCTCTTGGCCAATAGACCCCGAACAATGCGGTTCGCCCCAGATTCGCGAACGTGGCGCTTCACAGCGACCAGCAGTGTGCACCCATGCAGCTGAAGCTTGTTATGTCCCTCGACTATGCTGATTCGTTTATGGCCGGATATGCGGAGCACGTGTGCGAAGAAGGAGACTGAATGCTGGTGGGGTCACGGCGAAGGGTTACGAAAGGATTCAATTCGATTTCGTCTTGGACGGCATTCGGTATCGGCCCTCGATAAAAAGGCGGCCCACGGACGCCAATCTGCAACGGGCACGTGAGCAGCTCGAAGAACTTCGAGAGCGCATCCGTGCTGGCACGTTTTGTTTCGAGAATGAATTTCCAAGCTTTCGCTATCTAGAGAAGGTCGCCGATCCATCGCAGACCAGAACGTGCAATCAAGTCTTCGACCAGTTCATCAAACACTGCGAGGCGCGACTGCACAGACACGATATTGCGCCCGTGACGCTCTCTGAGTATCGACGAATACTGGATACGGCCTGGCGTTCGAAGATTGGAGGAAAGCTGTTCTTGAAATTGGACTATGTGATGCTCGCCCGGATCGCAGATGACAACCAGTGGAGGAAGAAAAGATACAACAATGCGATCAGCGTGCTGCGCCGCGCGTTTGCATTTGGGTATCGAAATCATCCACAGCAACTAAATCCGGCACTGGGTCTCAAGTGCGCTCGGATGGCTCGCAAGGATCGTGTGCGGCCCGACCCATTCCGGATCCAGGATGCCGAGGCGTTGATCGCGCAGATTCATGCGGATTGGGGCGAGGCTCAGGGGAACTATGATGAGTTTCGCTTCTTCACCGGTCTTCGGCCATCCGAGCAGATCGCACTTACCGTGTCCGATCTCCACGCCAGTCGCGGCACACTCAGCGTTACCAAGGCGCGTGTAGACGGAATCGACAAAAACACGACCAAGACCGGTGAGGATCGACTGTTTGAGCTCTGTCCGCGGGCTCTCCTCGTTGTGCAGCGACAGCTGAGCTTGCGCGAGAAGCTGCAGCGTGCCGGAATGATCGGCCACGATCAGTTGTTCTTCATGCAGCAGGGCGAGCCGATCCGAGACATCGAGGAGCCCGGCCGCCGATGGCGCGAGACGCTTGCTAGGCTAGCGCTCCGCCACCGAAGACCCTATTGCGCTCGCCATAGCTCGGTGAGCTGGAACCTCATGATCGGCAAGAACCCTCTTTGGGTCGCAAGGCAGCACGGCCACAGTGTGCGAACCATGCTCGAGATCTACGCGGCGTGGGCAGACGGGGCAGTCGAATCGGACATCGAGACGATCAGGGGCGCGATGGGCTTCAGCGATGCACCGGTGCGCCACGCTGTGAAGAGCGTGGCGGACAAGCACGGCACGCTTACACGACCACTTTTCAGCATCTGAACCGGATTCAGGCTGCTTGTCAGATCAGCAAGTTACGGATTCAGAAAACAATTCGGCCCCCGGGGATCCCCTCAAAACCCCATAGCTGTCACTGGAGCTGTCACTGGAAATCCCTCTCTCGGACCGGTTCCGGTCTAAAGCCGGCTCTGCACAGCGGACACCGTTCAGGGCAGCAGCACGATCTTGCCGCGGATATGTCCCTGCTCGAGCAGCGAGAAGGCCGCTCGAACCTGATCTATAGGGAATGTCGCTGCGATCGGCACTTCCAGATCGCCTGAGCCGATCAGCGCAGCCAATTCCGCGACCACCGAAGCGTTTCTCGCCGCGTTGCTGCCCTCGGCCTTCACTCCGTACTCGCGCACCGCGGCAAAGTCGATGATCGTCTGGATCCGGTCCCGTGGGACGCCGAGCTCGACCGCTAGCTTCACGTAGCCTCCCCCGTGCGTATCGATGAACGCATCGATCCGCGTCTTGCGCAGCCTGTCGGCGAGGTCCGCGCCGTAGGACTCTGACTTGACCCCGTGCGCGGCGAGCCACGGGTGGTTGGCCGGGCTGGCGATGCCAATCACTTGCGCGCCCGCGCGCGCGGCGAGCTGCGCGGTGATCGACCCCACCCCGCCCGCGGCGCCGGACACCGCTACCGTGTCACCTTTCTTCAGCGACACTGCACGCACTGACGCATAAGCCGTGCTACCGGCAACTGCCAACGATCCGGCGACCTCCCAGGACACCTTCGCTGGCTTGATAGTCAAATTCTGCGCCTCCGCGAGCGCGTATTCGGCGTGGCTGGCGCGTCGATCAGTGAAGCCGATCACTTCGTCGCCGAGCTTGAAGCCGTCGACCCCGGGGCCGACCTTGGTCACGATGCCGGCCAAGTCGCTGCCCTCGCCTGAAGGAAATGTCGCCGGCCACATGGCGTGCATCAGCCCCTCGCGGATCTTCGCCTCGCCGGGGTTGATCGACGCGGCCTTGACCTTCACCAGCGCTTCGCCGCGAGACGGTTCAGGCATCGGCACATCTGCGACCTGCAGAACCTCGATTCCGCCGTAGCTGTCGAATCGCACTGCTTTCATGACCTGCCTCCTGGGCCCGAATCCGGGTCAACCCACGCTGTCGGATATAGCTCAGCATACTGCACATCATGTGGCGTGGGCCCCTCGCCAACCCGCCAACCGACAATGAAACGGCGCAGGTCATCACTGGAGGCACGTAGCGACACACTGTCAGCGACCGATCGAACATGCCGGCGTCCGGCGCTTCGTACTCACATGCCGAGATCCGAGCGTCGTAGATGACGATTCGGCGTGAGGGCTTCGGAATTAGCCGCCACACAGGTTGAGAAACTGCGGCGGGATGAACAAAGCCCTCACACGGAAGGCGTAGCCGTTCGCTGGGCTCAGGGGAGCACCTATTGCGATCAGTTCCAACTTCGACAGAGATCCAAATACACCATAATTTATTGGCGAAACCGGTTCGCGGCGTCAGTGCGGTGTTAAATCGCCGCCCGTACTCCTCCTGCTGCGATGTCTGGCAGATCAGCGCCGTTCGCGGCCATTTATGGGACCACGCTACGCGCGTATGTAAGCGCTGCCGCGCAGGACCAGAGCGATGCGATGTTGTCGCGACCTCTTAACCGCTTCGGCCGCGCCGTCGAGTCGGTCGATTGGAACGCCAAGATGCTCACTGCGATGCTGGCGTATCACATTGAGTTGGATGTGCGTTTTCTCCCCGAACCGACCACGGCGGATGAACGCGAAACGGTCTCAGAAAAAGGTGCGCGGCGGTTTGATCGGTTCGAGCAATGGCTGGTGCGTCATCTGGTAGACCCTGACAACCTGTACAGCCGATTGCAGCGCTCAGCTGTGCCCGCTGCTGGAGACTTTTCAAGAGAACCGTAATAAATCGACAGAAGAGAACAATTGACCCCGCGGTGCGGGTCGTGAGGGACGCGTTATCATAAGCGCGCGTTCCATGTGCGTAACACACATAAAACGCGCTACCACAACACAAAAAAACTGTACAGCGGGCTAGGGAGTTGTCGGCGATTGGCCATTGTGTTTACCATATTTGTGCTCTGCCCTTAAGCCTTACATAAAGCTAACGCGCCATTGGGTCGCGACGATGCAAGACGACGCAGGAGCGATGCCTGTAACCACGGGAATTGGATCCGCGGCCGCCAAGGCTAGAGCGCCCCGTTGGTCATGGCGGCTGAGTTCCTTTGTAGCCCTCTCGAGTGTGCTTCTCCTGGTAATGAGCGCGCTCGCCACCTGGACCCTGCGTACCGATGCGTTAAATGTCGGGTGGATGATGCATACCGAACAGGTACGCTACCAGCTATCGCAGATCGCACGGCTGCTCGTGGATGCGCATACCGGCGCCAGGGGCTACGCGCTGACTCGTAAGCCCAGCATTTTGAATTCGTACCAGGAGGCGACCGGATCATTGGGGCTCGCTTTAGTGCGTCTGCAGCAGCTGGTTTCCGACAATCCCAAACAGCGTTCTCTGGCGGCGCAGCTTGCGGGTATGGTTCGGGAGGTAGCGACATCCAATAAGGCGCTCGTGCAGAAGGCCTCGGACAGCGACAGCACTCGAGTTGGCACGTTGAGCGCGGATGATCAGGTGCAACAACTTACGGCCGATGCCCTCTCCGCCGTTTCCGAAATGCAATCGGAAGAGGATCGACTGCTACAACTGCGGCAACGATCCGAAGATCACTCGCGCCTTGGCGTCAAAGTTGCGGTTTGGGCCACGGGCGGCCTCGGGGTGCTTCTGATTGTCCTAGTCTTCTACTTCACCCGGCGCGATGAGGCAATTCTGCGGCGGACCGAACGAGAACTCGCAACGACGCTTCATAGTATCGGCGATGCGGTGATCTCAACCGACACTGAGGGCTCGATTCGATTCATGAACCCAGAGGCCGAACGGCTCACGGGCTGGCAGCAGGCGAGCGGTCGAGGTAAGCCGCTGGCCGAAGTATTTCGGATCATCGGGGAGCACACGCGAGCCCCGGTCGATAGCCCCGCAATCCAAGTACTGCAGAAATGCAGCAAGGTTCAACTCGCAAACCATAAGATTCTCGTCGCTCGCGGTGGTACTGAACGAGCGATTGCGGACTCCGGTGCTCCCATCCTGGACGACGCGGGGCGAGTACTGGGAATGGTGCTGGTGTTTCGCGATGCGTCGGCGGAGCGAGCTGCGGAGCGTAATCTGCAACTGCGGGATGCGGAACTGCAGATCATAAACGACCATGCGCGCTTTCCGATCGTGCATCTGGATCGACGGCATCATTATATTTTCGTCAATCGGGCTTACGCCGAGCGTTTCGGCCTCACCCCGGAACAATGCGCGGGTAAACACATTCGGGAAGTAGCGGGCGAGTTGGCCTATCGGAGCGTCCGCCCGCATATCGAAGCAGTGCTGGCCGGGCAGACAGTGGAATTTGAGAGCGAAATACCGTATCAGGCCCCGCTTGGAACTCGCTGGATGCGCTGCATCTACGCACCGGTCCACCGAAGTGAGGACGAGGAAGCTCGCTCCCTCGTCGCCACAGTGACAGACATCACTGATCGCAAGGAAGCCGAAGAGATGCTTCGCCGCAGTCAAGCGGCGCTTGAGGAAGCCGATCGTCGCAAAGACGAGTTCCTTGCCACCTTGTCACATGAGCTGCGCAATCCTCTGGCGCCTATTCGAATGGCTGCGCGGATTATTGCATTACCTGAAATTACCTCTCAGCAGCTCCAGTGGGCTCAGAATGTGCTCCAACGGCAGGTTGGGCACATGGCCTTGCTACTCGATGACCTCCTCGACATCGCAAGGATTACGCAAGGCAAACTCGACATTCGGATGGAGCGGGTTACCATCAATGGCATCGTCGATTCTGCCGTCGAAGGCGCGCGGCCGCTCATCGATGGCAAGAATCATCACCTGACGGTAACGCTGCCACCGGAGGCGCTCACAATTAAAGGGGACCCGCTGCGCTTATCGCAGGTGATTTCAAACCTGCTGACGAACGCCGCGAAGTATACGGACCCCGGTGGTCACATTGACCTGCGCGTAGTCAGTCAAGACGGCGCTCTAAGCCTGTCGGTCAAGGATGACGGGATCGGAATCGCTCCGGGGTCGATAGACCGAATTTTCGAGATGTTTTCTCAAATTGAAGTTATTTCGGGCCGCTCCGAGGGTGGCCTCGGGATCGGTCTGGCGCTTGTGAAGGGGCTTACAGAGTTGCACGGTGGCACGGTAGAGGTCAGAAGCGACGGCTTAGGGCACGGCAGCGAATTCATATTGCACCTCCCCGTAGCCGTCACCGACTCAGCCTCGCGGCCCGTCGGGAGCAGTGTAGATCCACCCGCCATAACAGAAACGCGGCGAGTGCTCATCGCCGACGACAACAGAGATGCCGCTGACAGCTTGGGAATGTTACTAGGGTTAGCAGGGCACGAGGTGCGCATCGCTCATTCAGGACAAACTGCGCTCTCGTTGGCACAAGTATTTCGGCCAGATACGGCCCTTCTAGACATCGGCATGCCGGATTTGAGCGGATATGAAGTCGCTCGGCAGCTACGTCGCGAGCCGTGGGGAGCAGGCATCCGTTTGATTGCTCTAACGGGCTGGGGGCAAACCGATGACCGGCGACGGGCCCACGAGGCGGGGTTCGACCATCATCTGACGAAGCCGATCGATCCGGATGCACTGGCTGCATTGATAACAAATGACGATCTCACGGTTGTGAAGGCGCGCCAATGATCCGGTCACGCTGCCGATCAGTGCTGATACGGTGCGCAGAGATCCTGTCGAGCATTTCCTTCCGTTCCCAGTCATTCTCGTGGAGGGCGACGCCGAGCGCTTTCTGGTGCCGGTGGCCGCTGGAACTCTCAAAACGCCCCTCGACCACCTGGGGATAACGGTTTGCTCCGTCGCCGGAACCAACTTCACGCCGTATGGAAAGCCGCTGAGAGGCCTCGGCATTCCGTTTGCTGTCGTTACTGATTGGGACCCGCGAGGCGACAATACGCCCCTCGGCTTCAATCGCTCCCTCGGTATCGTGTCGACGATCGAAGAGATCAGAACCGGCAAAGTGCCAAAGAAATTGATTGCCGAGCTGGGCGCGATGGAAGACGGAGGCGAATTTGCAAAACGCCGTGAGGACTTCGGCGTATTCAGTAACTTCGATACGCTCGAAGTGGACCTTTTCAACTCAAGTAGCGAGGACTCGATTAGAGCCTGTGGATCACCCACGGAATACGGGGACAGACAAAGCGGGGGCGCACACCAAGTTCAGAACGGCGGTCTGCGCTCGGCCTGTAGATTTTAGGTGGTGCGTGCCACCACTTATAATTACCGTGGCGGCTGGGTAACCGAGGCGGGGGGCGGACCTGTGTTCGCAGTGGGCACAGCG
>Ga0182016_10007469_pt1 | contig 11234 bp, 5 predicted proteins | sample 712S2MmetaG_FD_120491 | JGI IMG/M metagenome (GOLD analysis project Ga0182016, IMG submission 120491) | Permafrost microbial communities from Stordalen Mire, Sweden - 712S2M metaG | ecosystem: Environmental > Terrestrial > Soil > Wetlands > Permafrost | place: Sweden: Stordalen | collected...
CCGGGATCGCGCCGCGCGCGCACGACGATGCGGAGATTCGAGACCGCTTGGTCTTCGCGCTGATCAATCGTGGAGCGCACCTGCTCGAAGAGGGCGTCGCGCTTCGTCCCGGAGACATCGACATCGTCTACGTCTACGGCTACGGCTTTCCGCCGCACCGCGGCGGCCCGATGTGGTACGCCGACGAGGTCGGCGTCAAGCACGTGCGCGACCGCATCGTCGAGTTCGGCTGGACGCCCGCTCCGCTGCTCGAGAAGATCGCCGCCGAAGGCGGCACGTTCGCGGCGCATTCCGGCGCCAAGGGCGCCCCGCAAGGAGAACTGGTCAATGCGTGAAGCCGTCATCGTCTCGGCGGCTCGTACGCCGATCGGCCGTGCGTTTCGCGGCGCTTTCAACCAGACGCCGGGCGCCACGCTGGCGGGGCACGTCGTCAAAGAAGCGATCGAGCGCGCCAAACTCGATCCCTCCGAGATCGAAGACGTCGTCATCGGCTCGGGCTTGCCCGAAGGCGCGACCGGGAACAACATCGGGAGAACCGCCGCGCTGCGCGCGGGCTGTCCGGTGAGCGTTCCGGGTGCGACCATCAGCCGGTACTGCGCGTCGGGACTCGACGCGATCGCGCACGGCGCCAAGCGCGTCATCGCCGACGGCGCGAACGCGGTGATCGCGGGCGGCGTTGAGTCCATTAGCCTGGTTCAGAACGTGCTCGACATGGATCACTACACCGAGGAGTGGCTGCTGCGTCACACGCCCGACGTCTACATGCCGATGCTGTACACGGCCGACAACGTCGCCAAGAAGTACAAAGTCTCGCGCGAGAGCCAAGACGAGTACTCGTTCCAAAGCCAACAGCGCACGGCCGCCGCGCAGGCGGCGGGACGCTTCGACGCCGAGATCGTCAAGCTGCCGTCGTGGAAGTACAATCAGGACAAAGAGACGGGCAACGTTAGCGAGCAGCACGTCGTGCTCGAAAAAGACGAAGGCAATCGTCCCGACACAACGCTCGAAGGCTTGTCGCAGCTCAAGGGCGCGGTTCCCGGCATCAAAGACACGTCGATCACCGCCGGCAACAGCTCGCAGCTCTCCGACGGAGCGGCGGCCGTTGCCATCGTGGACTCCAAGCTTGCCGAGCAGCGGAATCTGAAACCGCTCGGAATCTATCGCGGCTTCGTGGTCGCCGGATGCGAGCCCGGCGAGATGGGCCTGGGGCCGATCTATGCCGTGCCGCAGCTGCTGCAACGCCACAATCTGAAGATCGACGACATCGGCTTGTGGGAACTGAACGAAGCCTTCGCCGTGCAGGCGCTCTACTGCCGCGACCAGCTCGGCATTCCCGCCGACCGATTCAACGTGGACGGCGGCGCGATCTCGATCGGCCACCCGTACGGCATGAGCGGCGCGCGCATGACCATGCACGCCCTCATCGAAGGCAAGCGCCGCGGCGTCAAATACGTCGTCGTCACGATGTGCATCGGCGGCGGCATGGGCGCGGCCGGCCTCTTCGAGGTCGCCTAGCCCAGGGCGATCGCCGTTAGCGCGGGCGGTCGAGTTCGCGGCGCAGACGCGATGTGATTTCCGGCCATTCGGCCGCCGTGATGCTGTAGACGTACGTGTCGCGCAGCGATCCGTCTTGGTGGAAGGAGTGGTTGCGCAGAACGCCGTCCAGCTTGGCGCCCAGACGCTCGATGGCCCGCCGGCTCGGAAGGTTGAAGCTCGACGTTCGGAATTCGACCGCGATGCAATCAAGACGTTCGAAGGCGTGTTCGAGCAGCAGCAATTTCGCCTCGGTGTTGAGCGCAGTACGCCGCACGCCCGCGCGATACCAGGTCGATCCGATCTCGACGCGACGGTTGCCCGTATCGACGTTCATGTACGTCGTCATGCCGGCGACGCGTCCGGCGCCGTCGAAGACGGTAAACGGCAGCATCGAACCTGCGCGCTGGAGCGCGAGGCGTCGCTCGATCTCGGCCGCCATCGCGTCCGGTTTCGGAACGGTCGTATACCAGAGTTTCCAGACTTCACCGTCTTCGACGGCTTCGACGAGCCCGTTCAGGTGTGTCGCGTCCAGTGGTTCGAGCCGGACGTAGGTTCCCGAGAGCGTGACCGGTGCGAGCCATGCGGGCTCCTGGGAACTCGGCATCGCCGCTACGGCGTCAGATAGAGGCGCATGCTCGTGAAATCGTACGTGAGCGTGCCCGGTTCGAAGAACTGATGCGACACGACGCCGCCGACCGTAAACGGAAAGTGGGCGAGCGCCGAGCCCTGCGCGTCCACGAAGCCGGCGACGTTTTGGCGCTGGAACGCGCCCAGCGAGACGAGCGGCACGACGAGCGGAATCACCTGGACGGCTCCGCCGCCGCCTAGTCCGGTCGTCGCTTTGTTCGTCTGCAGTTGTAGCTGCGCCGCGTCCACGGTCGCCTGCGTGGGCATGACGCCCCCGCCCGCCAGGCCCGTGTCCACCAGCAGGAGCGACTCCGGCGCGTCACCGATGTGTCCGCGCGCGAAGACGAAATGGTCGCCGACGAGCCAGAACGGCACGGCGACCGCGCCGGACGCCGCCGCCTGCGATTCAAGCGATGCAGAGACCTCCGGCGATCGCGCGCGTAGCATCAGCGCCTTGCCCCCGTAGTCGATGGTCGCCGTGTAGTGCATCAGGAAGCCCATGCCCACGATGCCGTCCACGCGCTTGCCGAATCCGGGGAATTTGCGCGTCGGGAGAATCGTGACGGGGACGTTCATGGCCGAGACCGCGCCGATGTCGAAGTACTGAACCGTTCCGGTGCCGACCGTGGCCGTTTTTCCGCCGGCAAACGTGCCGGTACCCGACGGCGTCGATTTCACGTGGAGCAGGCGCGCGAAACCGGGATCGAGCACGACGTTGGGCGCGCCGGTGTCGACGATGAAGAACGCCTTGACGCCGTTGACGTGGACCAGGACCAGCGGAAGCGGGTCGAGCTGGATGAACGGAATCGTCACCTGATCCACGCCCGGCGGCAAGCCGGCGGGTACCGACGCTTCGCGGCGTTGCGCGATTTGCGTCTGCAAGCGCGCGGCCGCGTCGTTGGACGGATCGAGTTGCAGCGCACGTGCCGCTTCGCGCTCGGCCGTGTCGAGATCGTTGCCATAGAGGGCCAGCCGCGCGCGTCCGACGTGCGCGGCCGGATCGTTCGGCGAACGCCGGACGGCGTCTTGATAGCCCGAGAGCGCCGTCGCGAAATCGCCTGCGGCGTACGCCGCGTCGGCCGAAGCGACCGGCGACGCGGCGGGAGTGGCGATGGGGAGCGCGGCGCAGAGGATGGCCGCGAGCGCCGCGCGTTTCACGGCCGCTAACGCCCCCCCAGCATGACGCGCGCCGCGTTCCAGCCCGCCGCTCCCATTACGCCGCCGCCCGGATGTGCCGCCGCGCCGCAGAGGAACAGGTTCTTGACCGGCGTGTCGTAGCCGGCATATCCGGGAACCGGACGGAACATGAAGAGCTCGTGCACGGGCATCGTCCCTTGGAAGATGTTCCCGCCGGTGAGTCCGAAGGTCGTCTCGATATCAACGGGGCTGAGGATTTGGCGGTCGATCACGGACGCGGTGAATCCCGGCGCGTACTGCTCGACGATGCCGAAGCACCGGTCCGCGAAGTCGTTCTTGACGGCGTCGGTCCACGGACCGTCCTTGAGCGTGTACGGAGCGTACTGCACGAACATGGACATCAAGTGTTTACCCTCGGGGGCGACGGTCGAATCGAGCGACGACGGCATGGTGCACTCCACGACCGGGGCCTTCGACGGATAGCCGTACTTGGCATCGTCGTAGGCGCGCTCGATGAAGTCCTGGTCGGGGCACAAGTGCACGGTCCCGCGGTGCTGCGGTCCGGGCTCGGTTCCCGGACAGGACGTGAAGTTCGGCAGATGTTCGAGCGCGACGTTGATCTTCACCGACGCGCTGTCGTAGGCGATGCGGCCGATGGCTGCGGCGAAGTCCGGTGGCAGCGTCGCGGGATCCATGAACTTCTCGAACGTGAGGTGGCAGTCCACGCCGCTGACGACCTTCGAGGCGCGGAATTCGTCGCCGTTGGTCAGCGCGACTCCGGTGGCGGATCCGTCTTTGACGAGGATCTTCGCGACTTCGCTGTCGGTGCGGATTTCGACGCCGAGATCCTTCGCGGCCGTTGCCAACGCTTGAGTTAAGCCGCCCATGCCGCCGCGCACGTAGCTCCACACGCCGCGTTTGCCGTTCGTCTCGCCCATGACGTGATGGAACAACACGTACGCCGTTCCGGGCATGGACGGCGCCATGAACGCGCCGATGATCGCGTCGGTCGCGATCGTTCCCTTGAGCTCCTCGGATTCGAACCAGCGGTCCAGGATGGGACGCGCCGCGCCGGTCAGCACTTCGATCGCTTCGCCCATCGCAGGACCGAGTTTTTGCATCTTCCGGCCCATCTTGGCCATGTCGATCAGTTCGGCGAGTTTGGGCTTGACCAGATTCGGCGGAACTTGGATCAGCGTCGGCTCCACGACCGAGGCGACGCGCTCGAGCATCGCTTCGTAGTGCGGATAGTTCTCGGCGTCTTTCTTGCTGAACTTGCCGATCTCGCGCACGTCGCTGGCCTTGTCGGCGCCCAGCATCAGATACCGTCCGTCCAGGAACGGCGAGAACGACGCCGGATTGCGTTCGATCGCTTCGAAGCCGTAGTCTTTTAAATGCAGATCGCGGATAATCTCCGGGCGGAAGAGGCTGTTGACGTAGGCCGCGGTCGAGACCTTGTAACCGGGAAAGGCTTCCTCGGTAACGCAGGCGCCGCCGACGACGTACCGGCGCTCCAGAACGAGCACCTTCCACTTTGCTTTCGCGAGGTAGCAGGCCGTTACGAGCCCGTTGTGGCCGCCGCCGATGACGATCGCGTCGTACTTGCTTGACATGGTATTAGATCTTCACTTTCATGCTGATGTAGGCGTTAAACGGCTGGTTGAGCGAACCGGCCAGGTCGTTGTAGGTTCCGAAGTTGGGCTCGTAGGGATAACGCAGGTAGGTCTGTACGTTGTCGTGCGGATTGTAGACGTTGCCGACGGGAGAGGTAAGGCCGTTGCCGACGCTGGAGTAGCTGCAGATTTGCGATCCCAACATATACGTGAACGGCGTCTGCTGGGCGCCGAAACAGGTTTGGATCAGGTTCGCTAGCGTGAGATCTACGGTCAGCTTGTTGGACACCTGATATTCGATGCGTAGATGTCCCAGAAACTGGGCCGGCTGCCGGAAGGCTCCGATGCCGTCGAACTGGCCCGTGTACGAGTTGGGGATCGCATTGAGTTGTCCCGCGCACGTCGTCGCGTCGTACGGGGAGCCGCCAGCAGCGCCGTAGCGGTAGCGCGGGTCGCCGGCTACCGAGCCGCCGAGCGCGCTGCAGCCGGCGAGCGGATCCACGCCCGGCATCGTTTCCGGCGCCCCGTAGCGGTTGCCGGCTTGGAACTGGAACGACGGCGTGACCGCCCACTTGTCGTGCTTGTAGTTCAGGATGAGCGTGGCGACGTAAGGATAGTTGAAGCCGTTCACGCCGGTGCCGATGCCTCCGGGAAACGTCGAGTACGGGATATAGTTCGCGGCCGGATTGAGCAGTGGCTGAACCGGCGCGTTCCAATACGGGTTGGCGACCGCGCCCGACGCCGTGCAACTTACCGGGGCGCCTGCGGCGGAGTAGCACGGTGCGGCGACGATTGCCGCGTTCGTATTGGGATCCACCGGCGCGACGCCGCCGCCGCAGCGGGCGTCTTTGGCGTGCGTAGCGCAGAACGAGGTGAAGGCGTTGTAGGTTTGGATGTCGCCGTTGATCGGGGAGAGGATCGTCGTGCCGTTGGGCAAGACGGCGTAGTTGACGTAGCTGTTGGTGTAGGCGAACGAGAGCTGGCCGGCGATGCCGTTACGCGCGAAGTCGCCCTTTTGAAGCGCGAACTCGAAGCCCTCGGACGTCTGTTTCCCGGCGTTGAGGCCGGAGATGAACCCCTCCTTGATGTTGGTGTAGAAGTTCTCGACTTGGTCTTGCGTCTGACGATAGAACGGCGTCAGCTTGTACGACCAGTTCGTGCCCTTGAGCCGCTGCTCGATCGAGAAGTCGTAGTTGTTCGATATGGACGGAGCGACGCCGTGGCCGGGCGTGGTGAAGCCGAGCGAATAGAACTGCGCGAGATCGGCGGGAAGGTTCTGTTGCAGCGAGTTGTACTGCTCGTACGCGGCCGAGGGCTGTTCGTTGTAGCGCCCGTAACTGGCTCGCAGGACGGTTTCCGGGTTGAGAACGTACGTCGCTCCGACGCGCGGCTGAAGCACGTTATAGGTGTACTGCTGGCCCGAGACGTTTTGCATGTTGGTGGCCACCCACGGACCGCCCGCGCTGGAGCACGGCTGGTTTCCGGCCGGCCCGATGAGGCCGAGTTGCGTCTTGTCTTGGAGTTGTTGCGTCTGGGTGTTGAAGCACGTGCCGCCGTTGAAAGCCGCGAACCAGAAGTTTCGAGCGGCTCCGTAGTTGGTGTTGGCTCCCGTAAACTGGTAACTGTCGAGCCGCAGGCCGACGTCCACGTTCAGCTTGTCGTTCGGCTTGAATTGGTCGGTGATCGAGTAGCCGGTGAAGACCGGCTTCACGGCGTTGTATTCGGCCCATGCGCCGTTTTCGACGGTGTAGAACGCGCACGTCACGCCTCCGCAGGTATAACTCGCGGCGTTCGGATTCACGGTAGCCGGGTTGCAGCCGGGCGTCGTGTTGCACGTATAGTTGGCCGCCAGCGAGAGGAACGTTGCCGAGGTTGCGGGCGAGGTGCCCCAGTTTCCGGGATTGCACGAGGTCGGGGCGGCGGCGCCCGTCGCGGTCGTGGGCGCGGTATAGCACGTGCCGCTGGTGAGATCGTGCGGATTGACCAAAACCGCGAAGCTGTCCGCATTGTTGAACATCTGCGTGTTGTTCATGCGCAGCGACGTGGCCGTGACGTACGAAGCCTGTAATTCCAGTAAGTTCTGCGCGTTGATTTGGTCGTTGAAGCTCGCGCTGATGCCGCGCGTATGGGAGCTCAGCTCGTAGTCGCCGGAATCGTATCCCGTGATGGGCTGCCACGACGAAATCGGGCCCGTGCCGATGTAGTTCGAATAGTAGGTGTAGCCGTAGACGCGGAAATAGGCTTGCGATCCGAAGTTCTTCTGATATTGCACTTTGACGATCGCCTGCCCGTTATAGCCGGTGTCGCGCTGCGTTATGGGAATGGTCGCATTGAACACCCGCTGCGTCGGCGACGAAGGGAAGAAATAGGCGCCGACTTGCGAGCCGTCGCCGGGCGCGAAGAACTGGCCGACGGGTCCGTGGTACTGATAACTGTCGGTATAGTAGGGCAACACGCCGGGGCCGTAGGTTTGACCTTGGAAGTTGTTGAGCCCCTCGTCCTGCGCGGAGCTGTAGTACGACGTGAAGATTTCATCGTTATCGTAGAGCAATTGCACGTCGTCGCGTCCGCCGTCGTGCTTATGCGGAATGCCGATATGAAAATTGAGGACCGTCGTGCGGGTCGCGATGCCGGCCGGATTGACCGACGCGAATTGGAGCGGCCCGAGGATGTATCCCGGCGCGCCGGCTTGTCCGACGTTGGCCTGGCCGTTGGTAAAGCAGGAAGGAGGCGCGCTCGCAGCCAGGGGCGGCGCTGGGCAGACGTCGAGCGGCGCGCCGAGTTCGTTTTGAACCGAGGCGCCGTTGTCCTGAGCGACGTAGCGATGGTCTTGATTGAATCCGCCGATGCCGACGTAGTAAGAAAACAACCGGTCGGGCGTCGCGCCGCCCGTTTCGACGTCGAAGCTGTGGTAGAAGGTCGGCGTTCCGAGCGCGAGGTCGCCGACCCCGTAGCCCGGGCGCGTTCCCGTCTTGATGACTTGATTGATGAAGCCGGCGAGACCCTGCGCTTCGGCGTTGGACGGCGTTGCGCCGGTGTACACTTGCAGCTCGAGCTGGCCGAGCGACGACAGCGATCCCGACGCGTAGTTGTCGAAGCTTCGGTTCACCGGAACGCCGTCGAACTCAAAGCCGACCTGGTCCGAATCGCCGCCGCGGACGTGGATCGCCTGTCCGTACCCGGACTGGTTCGCCGGAACGTACGCCCCGGGGACGCTGGCCACGGCGGAGTATGCGCTGTTCAGGTTGCCGCCGCCGCCCAGGACGCTGGTTCGCGCCTGTTGTGCCGCGTTGATCGAATACAGATCCGAGGTCGTCCCCGGCCGCACGAGGTCGCCGGACGCGCGCGACGTGACGTTTGCGATCGTCTTGAGCGCCGGGCGCAATTGCAGCGACAGCGACTGCGGCGTGTCGGCAAAGACCGCGACGCCAGGCTGTGCGAGCGACTCGTACCCCGTCTTCTCGACGGACACGGTGTATTCGTCGGGGGCGAGCGAGACGAAGCCGAAACGGCCTGCGGCGTCGGTTTGCGTAGTTTCGATCTGCGACGGACTGGTCACCGTGACTTTCGCGCCGGCGACCGGCGTCGACGTTCCGGCCTGCGTGACGACGCCGGTGATGCTGCCGGTAGTGCCGGCTTGCGCCGGAATCTGAAGGCCGGCGAAGGCGAGCGTGACGAGCGCGCACGTCGCGCGGCGGATCCATACGTTCACGGGGTATCCTCCTGGAGCCGGTTGGCGGTTAAGAACGAGCGATAGGCGGTCATGGCGCGGTCGAAGTCGTCGCGGATGGCGGCCGCCTCGCGCTCGTGGGGAGGCAGCGGGGGCCCTTGCGAGAGGGCGACGTCGCCGAGCAGGATGGTGATGCGTTCGCGCACGCGATCGGGCGCGTACATGTCGTCTTCTGAGTTGACGGGGTTGGAGGTGAACTGCGCATAGACGGCATCGAGGCCGGGCAGCTTCGACGTTGCGGCGTTCGCGCGCAGTCCGTCGAGGCGATTGAGAGCGACGTCGATCTGAGAGAGCTCGTCGTCGAGGGCGCGGACGAAATCGCGGCGCGCGACGTATTGCGCCTGCGTCCATTGCGCGCGCGGGTCGGGCCGCAGTTCGAGCGGCTGCTCGACCGCGTCGCCGTCTGCGTGCAGCCGGACGACGTACGAGCCGGGGACGGCGGGCGGCGGCGCGGCCGAGCGATTCCAGGCACGCGCTTTCTCCCACGGTACGGGTCCGCGTTCCGAGAGATCCCACGCCACGCGGTTGATGCCCGGCGCGTTCGTGCCGTCGAAACGGTTCACCTGACGGCCGTTCGCATCGAGAATCTCAACGTACGGCGGCGCGTTCGACGAGCGCGGCAGGTAGTACGATATCGGCGCGCCGGCGATGGGATCCGCGCCGGCGAACGCCCCTGCCGGCGCGCAGCACTCGGTGTCGCCCATCCCGTATTGGTCCGCCCACCACAGATACCACGCTCTTGCCGGAGGCGGCGGGAAGAGCGCCGCGGCGCCGCCTGCAACGGCCTTCGAGAGCTGCTGAACGGGCGTCAAGTCGTCGAGGATCCAGATGCCGCGGCCGTGCGTTCCCGCGATGAGGTCGTTGGCGCGAGGCTGCACGCGCAGATCGTGGATCGAGACCGACGGCATACCGAGGCGGAAACTCTGCCAGTGCGCGCCGCGATCGAAGCTGATCCACGCCCCTTGTTCGAGGCCCGCGTACAGGACGTCGGGATTGCGCGGGTCTTCCCTGACGACGTGCGCCGGCTGGTCCGCCGGGAGGCCCGCCGTGACGAGCGTCCAGCTCGCGCCGCCGTCGCTGGTCGCGAAGATGTACGGCGCACGATCGCCGGACGCGTGGCGGTTCACGACGGCATAGGCGCGATCGGCGCTCGTGCGCGAAGGCTCGACGCACTCCACGCGTCCCCATTGCGCGACGCCGGCCGGCGTCACGTTCTGCCAGTGCGCGCCGCCGTCCACCGTGCGCTGTACGAGTCCGTCGTCGGTTCCGGCCCAGATCGTCTTTGGATCGATCGGCGAGGGCGCGATGTCCAGGAGCGTGTCGTAGAATTCCGCGCCCGAAACGTCGGTGTTGATCGGACCGCCGGCGACCTGCTGCTTGGTGGGATCGTTGCGCGTGAGATCGGGACTGATGACCGTCCACGTACGGCCCCGGTCGTTCGTGCGGAAGACGACGTTGGCGCCGAAATACGCGACGCCCGGATCCAGCGCCGAGAACGCGATCGGCGCCTCCCAGTTGAAGCGGTAGGCTCTTCCCGCCAGCGGCGCGCCGTTGGTATCGGTGACGTCGGGCGTGACGTCGTAGTTCTGGCGCGACTGCAGATCGAAGATGCCGAGCTGTCCGGTCAGTTCGTTGATGCCCACGTTCCAGACCGAATCCGGGTTGCCGGGCTCGGGCCAAACCCAGACGCCGTCGGCGTCGTTGGCGACGTCGCGCCAGTCGCGTTGCGTGATCCCCAGCGGACTGAGGGAACGCGACGGCCCGCAATACGAGTCGTCGTCTTGCATCGCCGCGCAGACGTCGTACGGATCGCGATCGTCGTAGCCTACGTGATAGATTTGCGCGAGATCGACGTTAAAGCGCCAGTCCCACGTCTTGCCGCCGTCGATCGAAATCGGCGCTCCGCCGTCGTTGGCTTCGATGATGCGCCGTCCGTCCCGCGAAATCCAGAAACCGTGATGGTCCTGATGCACCGCATCGGCGACGTCCTCGAAGGTCGCCCCGCCGTCGCGCGTCTCGAGCAGATTCTCGGACGCGAAGAAAACGCGATCGGCGTTGGACGGGTCGACGGCAAGGCGGCTCATGTAGAACGGACGCTGATCGATCAGCGTGTCTTTCGAGAGCAGCTTCCAGGAGTTGCCCCCGTCGTCGCTGCGCCAAATGAATCCCGCGCGCGACTGGATGTCGGCGTAAACGCGCTGCGGCCGGCTGGGTGCGACCGCGATGCCGATGCGCCCGAGCGGTCCCGGCGGCAAGCCGCGTCCCGCGAGCCGGCGCCACGTGCGCCCGCCGTCGGTGGATTTATAGATGCCGTCGGCCGCGCCGCCGCTGGCAAAACTCCAGGGCTCGCGGCGAAATTGCCACACGCCCGCATACACCACGTTCGGGTGCGCGGGGTCGTAGTCCATGTCGGAGATGCCGCTCGCGGGACCCGCATAGAGCGTCTTGGTCCAAGTCCGGCCGCCGTCCGTCGTCCGGTACACGCCGCGCGCCGCTGTGTCGACGAACGGATTTCCGAGCGCGCCGGCCAGCGCAACGTTCGGATCGCGCGGATCCACCACTATCTTGGAAATCGCGTACGTGTCGCTAAG
>Ga0182016_10007470_pt1 | contig 11232 bp, 10 predicted proteins | sample 712S2MmetaG_FD_120491 | JGI IMG/M metagenome (GOLD analysis project Ga0182016, IMG submission 120491) | Permafrost microbial communities from Stordalen Mire, Sweden - 712S2M metaG | ecosystem: Environmental > Terrestrial > Soil > Wetlands > Permafrost | place: Sweden: Stordalen | collected...
ATGGATTATCACGATTTGCACGCAACCTTGCTCCACATCTTCGGCCTCGACCACGAAAAATTGACCTATCGTTATGGCGGCCGCGATTACCGCTTGACGGATGTCTACGGCGAAGTCCACAAGGACATTCTGGCCTGATTTAAACTCCCAATAAAAAGCCAACAAAAACTGGAAGCACTGAAAACCACTCCTGTTCAAGAAAAACCATGAAAAAGACCACAGTATTAAACTCCTTGGCGGCCGCCCTCCTGCTCATCGGCAGCGCTGCCCAGGCGGCGGATGCGGATGGCAACTGGATTTGGTCCACCCCCGGCCGCAATGGCGGCGCGCCACGCGAGTCCGTGTTGTCGCTGAAAACGGATGGCTCCTCGCTGACCGGGAAAATCTCCTCGCCGGGGCGCGATGGCAAGCCGGCGGATACGCAGATCGCCGATGGCAAAGTGGACGGCAACAACATTTCCTTTGACGTGATCCGGATTTACAATGGTAATACCAACAAGACGGCTTATTCCGGCACGGTCGCCAATGGTGAGATCACCGGGACCATTCAAACCGTGCGCAACGGCGAAGCGCAAACGCGCGACTGGACGGCCAAGAACGCGGGGGATCAGTCGGAGGCAACGGCCGTCACGGTGATTCCCCCGAAGCCCGGTTACGATGAAAACGGGCACAAGATTGTCAACGAGACGCATTACAAGGAAATTTCCGTGGCCGAAGCGGTGCAGTTCATCGCGGATCATCCAGACGCCATCATCATCGACGCCCGCTCGCCGGGCGAATACGCCGCCGGGCACCTCGCGAACGCCAAAAACTACAACTTGACGGATGACGACAAGTACAAGGAAGTGCTCGCGACGATTACGGACAAGACCAAATGGTATATCGTCCACAGCGCAGTCGGCCACTACCGCACGGTTCGCGCGCTCGAATACTTCGAGGCGAACGGTTTTGAACATGCCGTGGCCATTGACGGTGGTTATGCGGCCTGGGTCAAGGCCGGTCAGCCGACGGTGAGGTAACCCGAAAAAAATAATAACAATTTTTTAAGTAAGAAACTCGAAAAAACAGACACAAAACCAAATGAAAATTAAACCTCAACTGCAAGCCATGATTTCTGGCTGCGCCGCAGCCATTCTCCTGCTGACGGCATCGGCCCAGGCGGCTGACCCCACGGGAACATGGACTTGGAGCACGCCCGGCCGCAATGGCGGTCCGGACCGCGTGAGTACGCTGACCTTAAAAGCCGATGCCGCCGCCCTCACGGGCAAAATCTCGGTGCCGGGACGCGACGGCTCGCCAGTCGAAACTCCCATTACTGACGGCAAAGTCGATGGCGACAATGTCTCCTTCACCCTCATTCGTTCTTACAACGGCAATTCGAATACCAACCGATACTCCGGCGTGGTCACGACCGACAAGATTACCGGCAAAGTGGATTCGGTGAGCCGTGACGGCACGCCGCAATCACGCAATTGGGAGGCCAAACGGGCGACGCAATAATCCGACCAAGGAACGGGAGGAAAGCTTGCCAATTTCTGGTATCATCCGCGGTGAGGTTGCGGCCGCGAGTGAACGAGAAGGAGGCTGGCGGGGGCAATCATCGAGCCGCCCGCCAGCCTCATTGCGCACCCAGCGCAGGTTAATCCGGATATGAAATCTTTGTCTTTACTCACAAATTTTATTGAAAACGTAACAGCTGTAACATCAAAAAAAACAAACGTAGCACTAAACCTATTGAAATGAACCCTGTAAATTTTGCCCTGAATAGTTTCCGAAACCAAGCTGCCGCCTGCCTGCTGGCCATCACTTTTACCGCGAACGCCCAACAAGGCCGCCAAGACTTCTCCAAAGTGGAAATCAAAGACACGGCCGTCGCCGGCAATGTTCATTTGCTCGAAGGGGCCGGCGGTAACATCGGAGCGTCGGCCGGGCCGGACGGAATTTTGATCGTGGACGATGAGTTTCTGCCGCTGGCGGAAAAAATTGATGCGGAATTGGGCAAATTGAGCGACAAGCCGCTGGTATATGTCATTAACACACACATTCATGGCGATCACACCGGCGGCAACCCTTACTTCGGGAAGAAGGCGAAAATTATTGCCTCCGCGAATCTGCGCGCCCGCCTTGCCGCCCAGACGAATGCAGTGCCATCGGCTTTGCCGGTCATCACCTTCTCGCATGACACTTCGCTGTACTTCAACGGCGAGGAAATCAAAATCATCGCCTTCGGCCCCGGACACACCGACGGAGATGCGGCAGTTTATTTCACCGGATCAAAAGTGCTGCATCTAGGCGACCAGTTTGTTAATGGAAGGTTTCCGTATGTGGACGTGACCAACGGTGGCGATATCAAAGGCTATCTGAACAACATTGATTCGATACTCGCCTGGGTGCCGGCCGACACGAAAATTATTCCCGGCCACGGCGTGGTCAGCTCGGTGGAGGATTTAAAAAAATTCCGCGACTTTGTGGCTGAAAGCATTGCCGTGGTGCAAAAGGACATCGCGGCCGGCCAGACCCTGGACCAGATCAAAGCCGATCCTGATTACCTGGAAAAATACAAGCAATGGCGCAACGGCGGCCGCTGGTTGGAAGCGGTGTACAAAAGCCTCAACGCAAAGTGACCCCTTACATTTTCCCTGCCAAAGGAAAGCTGAAGAAACTGACGATCTTAAAATGAAGACAAACTCTGTTATTGCCAGTCTGGGCATTGTCATACTGTGCTCAACCTGCGCTGCAATATTGCGCGCCGCGGACCAACCGCCGAAATATACGGTGGAAGAAATCATGAAGGCGGTGTTTAAAGGGGACGATTCCATCGCTAAAAAAGTAGCCCAGGGAAAGGGCACGAAGGAGGATCTTGCCAAACTGGCGGAGTATGTTGAGTCGCTACCGGCCAATGACGCGCCGCAAGGTGATCCCGCCGGCTGGATAAAGAAAACAACAGCGGTGCTCGACGCCGTAACAGCGCTCAAAGAGGAGAAACCCGACGCCCTCGCTCAATTCAAACTGGCTACGGATTGCAAATCCTGCCACAGCATCTACCGGCCCACGGATTAGGGACAAGAATCAACTGCAAAACAAACCCCGGATCCAACCGGGGCTTGTTGTTAAAGTCCCTCAGAGATTTGGGGGCCGATATTCCTGGCCAATTATACCGGCTGACTATGTTGACACCAGCAGGCTGCTGATGTCATCCGACTCGGTGTTGATGTCGGTGAACAGCCAGGTGGAAAGATAGCGTTCGCTGGACGAAGGCACGATGGCCACAATGGTTTTGCCGGCGTTTTCGGGACGCTTGGCAATTTGCAGCGCGGCCCACACGGCGGCGCCGCTGGAGACGCCAATGGGAATGCCGTCCAACTGGTTGACCTCCTTGGAAACGGGGCCGGAATCCTCCTCCTGTACTTTGATCACCTCGTCCACGATTTTCGTGTTGAGGTTGACCGGGATGAAGCCGGCGCCGATGCCCTGCAATTTATGCGGCCCGGGGGCGCCGCCCGAAATGACCGGGGATTTGGCCGGTTCGACGGCGATGGCCTTGAATTCCGGTTTCAGTTTCTTGATGACTTCCGCGACTCCGGTGATGGTGCCGCCAGTGCCGACCCCGGCCACGACAAAGTCCACCTTGCCATCCGTGTCGCGCCAGATTTCCTGCGCGGTGGTCTGGCGGTGAATTTCGGGGTTCGAGGGGTTGGCAAACTGCTGGAGGACGACGCTGTTCGGAATCTGCTGGTGCAATTCCTCGGCTTTGGCAATGGCGCCCTTCATGCCCTTGGCCCCTTCGGTCAGGACCAGCTTGGCCCCGAGAATCTTGAGCAACTTCCGGCGTTCGGTGCTCATCGTTTCGGGCATGGTTAAAATGAGTTTCAAGCCTTTGGCGGCGGCGACGAAGGCGAGGGCAATGCCGGTGTTACCGCTGGTCGGTTCGATCAGGACGGTGTCCTGGCTGATCGCGCCGGATTTCAGGGCGTCGGCGATCATGGCCACGCCGATCCGGTCCTTGACGCTGGACAGCGGGTTGAAAAATTCCAGTTTGAGTAATACATCGGCGAGCGCGCCGTGTTTTTTAGCGGTGCGATTCAGCCGCACGAGCGGAGTGTTGCCGATGGTTTCGGTGATGTCATTGTGGATGTGTGCCATAACTTTATTTAGGGTTAGAATTGTTAAATTTCGTCGAAAATGCCGCGGTCACCGGACCCGTGCCTCCCCCCTGCCCGCACTCGCGAGTTTTCCGACCGTTAATAGATCCAAGATTTTTAATCGGCTGCTGGTTAAACGCGGACAACTTTGAAGATCCAGTTCCATAGAGATAATTTTGATTTCTCGTTTCATGGGGACATCCAGTAGAGCGGTCAAATGCCCGTATATTTATCAGGTAGTCGGTGTCAGGTGGGATCGGGGCGACTTTCCGTCCTATCCAAGCGTACCCGTTCGGTTTTTTCGATCTGAATTACGCGGGAATCATGCACTACGATCTCTACGACCCCGTAGCGCAATGACTTGACATGCTGGACGACCAGATCCAGCCATTTGGCGTCGCCGCCAACCACCGGCGCTTTTTGTTGAATTTGGCTCATGGTAAATATACGATTTGTTTTGTCGTTTTTAGGGGCAAATGAATTTCGGCTCGGTTAAAATTAGGGCTAAACATTAAATATTCGGACAATTCGATTTCAGATTCACCGTTATACGACAACAATAGTCGTATATTACTATCCCGCGTATTTTTGTCAACAGCTTTTGCAAATAAATTCTAGCTTTTTTGAACCGCACCTTTTCCCCCGATTCCCGCACCCTCTAGTGTAGTGTCTCACAAACGACTGGAGTTATTATCGCGGTAAAATGGCCACTTGCCTGCACAATCGTGATGAAAAATAACACCAGTCAATTAGGAGACACTACACTAGCCAACCCGCTTCATCTCAGGCCGACCCCCCTACCCCAGGCCATGATTTGCCAAGCCGAGCTTTCGCTTCATTAGCCACGGTCACTGGTTTGGCGGCTAGAACCAAACTTCGACAGCCGCCACGTCGCCAACTGTAATAGCGATGCGCAAGGCTGGGCATTGCGGCAGCGGGCACGGACCGCCATTGTTGAGACTGATTCAAGCTGAGCGCCTTTGTTCAAATTGGCCAAAATGAACCAAGTTGTCACCGGATTCGAAGCTTCGCCATTTACCTCCGCCTATTCCATTATCCCAAGAAAAGCCTTTGCATGAAATCGTTCGCAGCGTGATTTACAGCAGCTGGCCACCGCGCAGCCGGGTTCGGCAGACAAATTGCTTCTACCAATTGTTTGGCTTCCGCACTTTCAGCATTGCGAACACGGCTGCCTCCAGCTTGGATAAGCTTCGTGCTGGGGGGCGGCATTATTTTATCGGTTTGGTTGTGCGCTGTCACACGCGGCTGGGAATACCGTGAGTCCGAAAAATATTGCGCGGATCTCGCCCGCGAACAAACCGAACAATTGCGTATTTCCATTCTGCGCTCGATGGAGGTCCTGTATTCCACAGCCTCCCTTTACGCGGCTCAGGACGGCATTACCCGCCAGCAATTTCATGCCTTCGTTCAGCAAACCCTCGCGCGACAGCCGGAACTGCTGGCGCTTTCCTGGAATCCGGTGGTAGCCGCGCCACGTCGTCAGGATTATGAATCCCGTGCCGTGGCTGACGGATTGGCGGGTTTTCAATTCCGCGAAAAGGATTCGGCCGGGCACTTTCGACCCGCCAGCCGGCGGGCGGAGTATGTGCCGGTCTATTATATCGAGCCCATGGAACAAAATCTCGCCGCCTTGGGGTTCGACCTCAATTCTGATTCCGAACGGTCCTTGTCGCTCCATCGTGCCGCTGATCTGGCTCAACCTGTGGCCACCGCCCCCGTCCATTTGGCACAGGGTCCGGACAACCAGACGGGTCTTCTAGTGCTACTCCCGGTTTATTCCAGTGGCTCGGCGGCCGATGTTTCGTTGCGCCGCGATCGGTTGGTGGGATTTGCCGTGGCGGTTTTCCGGATCAATGAATTGGTGCGGACAGAGTTTGATGCGCTGCAAGCCAAGGGCGTCGCGGCCTGCCTTTGGGATGATTCCGCGGGCGGCGAACTCATTTATGGCAAACGGTTGTCGGTTCCAGGCCAAAGAGTCGGGCTTGAAATAGGCAGCCGCCGCTACGGTATGGAATTTGCCCCGACTCCGCAATTTATTGCCGCCCAATCCCATTCGCGATCCTGGCTAATACTCGCCGCCGGTCTCGGGTTCACCTTATTGTTGGCCGCCCATTTGTTCGGTGTCCTTCGCAGAACCATCATCGTCACGGCGGCCAACCAGGCAAAGTCCGATTTTCTAGCCAGCATGAGTCACGAGATTCGCACTCCGCTCAATGCCATCCTCGGATACGCCCAACTGCTGCATCGCGACCCCGGTCTCCTGCCGGAGCAGCGGGATTGCATCTCCGGTATAAGCGCCAGCGGACGCCATCTGCTGGGGCTCATAAATGAAATTCTCGACCTCTCTAAAATCGAGGCGGGGCGGATGGAATTGCATCCCATTGACTTCGATCTTGGCATGCTGGCCAATGGCCTCGTCGCCACGTTCCGTCCGCTGTGTGCGCAGAAGAAAATCGGTTTCCACCTTGAAATCAATAGCGATGCGCGCCATCGCCTGCGCGGCGATGAAGGCAAATTGCGCCAGGTGCTCATCAATCTGGTAGGCAACGCGGTCAAATTCACCAATGCCGGGCAGGTCACGTTGCGAATTGATCGGCAATTCGGCGGACTTTGGCGATTTGAAGTGTTGGACACCGGCTTGGGAATCCTGCCGGAAGAACAATCCGAAGTGTTCCAGCCGTTCCATCAAGGCAGCAGCGCCCGACACCAGGGCGGCACCGGGCTGGGGCTGGCCATCGCCCAACGCCAGGTGGAGCTCCTCGGCGGAACCCTGCAATTATTCTCGGAGCGCGGCCTTGGCACGCGTTTCTTCTTCACCATACCTTTGGCGGAAACGCTCGCCCCCGCGGAAAAACCGCCGGCCCGCGTGGTGCGTCTCGCCCAAGCCCGCGCAGTGCGCGCCCTGGTGGTGGACGATAACCGCGAGAACCGGGAAGTATTGGGTGGTCTGTTGGCGGCGGTGGATTGCGAGGTTTTTTATGCGGTCGACGGTCCGGATGCGCTGGCGCAAGCGAAAGCACTGCGGCCGCAGATTGTGTTTATCGATTTGCTGTTGCCCGGTTGGAGCGGGGCCGAAACCGCGCAACGGATCCGGCACGACCTCGGCGTGGAGTCGCCGCCGTTGGTCGGGCACACCGCTTCCGTGATAACACTCCACATTGAAGAGGCACGCGCGGCCGGCTGCGCCGACTTCATCAGCAAGCCGTTTGAGGAAGACCAGATTTTCCAATGCCTGGAACGATTACTGGGGGTCAGCTTCGAACGCGCGGAGGCCGATTTGGAAGCAGCCCGGCTTGACCCACCACTCACCTGGGTGTCGGTACCCGAAGACCTGTGCGCCAGGTTAATGGTGGCCGCAGAGTTGCACAGCACCACTGCGCTCAAGGGTTGTTTGCAAGAACTCCGCCAACTGGGACCGGAGCCGGAGCGACTGGCCGGACAAATCCGTGAACTCATGCGCAGCTATGACATGGACGGCATCCAACGCCTGCTAACCAGCGTCACCTCCGCACCTACGACTGAAACTGGGCGGCTCCCGGCCAACTCGGCTTGAGAAGCGATGCCGGCGAAAAGTTATCGCGAGAAGATTCTGTTGGTGGATGATGTCCCCGCCAATCTGGCGGTGCTGACATCGGCCTTGGAACCCCTCGGCTATGACATTTATGCCGTGCCCAATGGCACGATCGCCATGCAGGTTGCCGCCCGGGTCAAACCAGACCTGATCCTGCTCGATGTCATGATGCCGGGCGTGGACGGTCTGGAAACCTGCCGCCGACTCAAACAGTCCGACGCCACGCGCGAGCCTCCGGTGATCTTCATCACGGCTCGCGGCGAACTGGAAAACGTGGTGGAGGGCTTTCGCTCCGGCGGTGTGGATTATGTCGTCAAGCCGTTTCAGATCGAGGAAGTCCTCAACCGCGTCGCCACCCACCTGCGCATTAGCCGGCTCACCCGCGAGCTGCGCGAAAAGAATCATGCGCTGGAAGCGCGCACGCTGGAGTTGACGGCCGAGATCGAGCGGCGCCGGGAGGCGGAAACGGCGCTGCAAATTGCGGACAATAAACTGTCGGCATTTTCCGATGTTGAAGCCGCGCGCGGCAGCCTCGCCGGCCTCGTCGGCAGTAGCGGTCAGTTAAAGCGGATCACTGGCGAAATCCGCCGGTTACTGCAATTCCCCAACACCAGCGTCTTGATCACCGGTGAAAGCGGCACGGGCAAGGAACTGGTGGCCCGGGCCATCCATTTTGGGAGCGCCCGGGCGCGAGCGCCGTTTGTACCAGTGAACTGCGTCGCCATTCCTGCGGAACTGGCGGAGTCAATATTGTTCGGCCATGTCAAAGGGTCTTTTACGGGCGCCCTGGCCGACCGTAAAGGTTGTTTCGAACTGGCGGACGGCGGCACGATGTTCCTGGATGAAGTTGGCGACATGCCGCCAGGCTTGCAGGCGAAATTGTTGCGTGTATTGGAAGACGGATGGGTGACTCCCGTGGGTGCCACGGAACCGCGCAAGGTGGACGTGCGGGTGATCGCCGCGACCAACGCGGACCTTGCCGCGCGAATCGCGGCTGGCTCCTTTCGGGAAGACTTGTACTTTCGGCTCGCGCGTTATCCTATCGGCACCCCCCCTTTACGTGAACGCCTCGAAGACGTGCCGTTGCTGGCGGAGCATTTCCTGGGTGTTTTCTCCGCCGAAATGGGCCGTCCTTCGCCGGGTTTGTCGCCGACCGCCAACGCCGCCCTGCAGGCTTACTCTTTTCCTGGCAATATCCGCGAGTTGAAGAACATCATCGAGCGTGCATTGATAGCCAGTGGTGGGGAAATCATTTTGCCGGAACATCTGAATCTGGTTCGCGGTTGTTCCCACACAGCCCCACCCGCGGCGGCTTCGGCAGGAAAAGCACTGGCGGCAACGCTCCCGTTGAATTTGGCGGCGGCGGAAGACGCCTTGATCCAGCGGGCACTGAACGAATGCGACGGCAACATCGCCGAGGCAGCCCGGTTGTTGGGCGTCCATCGAACGCGAATTTATCGCAAGCTAGCTCAGGAGGAATCGGCGGGCAAGTGAAAGTGTTCCCATTGTTCCACCGGCGACACCCGCAACAGTTTTGACGATTGGCGACAACTAACCCGGCGCCAAAATCCCCGTAAACATTGGGAAATTCGCGGCGCCTTCCGGTTGGCACGCTGCTGGCTAAGGCTGGTGGTGTCAGGAACCAAACCTGAAGCAAACACGGAGCGAATTCATGAAGACACAAAAACTGCATAGCATTACATACCGCCCTGCCCTTTCCAAACCCACCCACTATCTGCTCGGCGCACTGGCCGCCGCCCCGTTGGTCACCACCACGGTTTGGGCCGACGACGCACCGCCGCCATCCAAGGTCCACGCGCTCGTCGACTTTCAATTTGCCAACGAGTATGTCACCCCGCGCGGCATGCTGGTCCGGGATCAAGGCCTGACCGTGCAACCGTTGTTTCTGGGCTTCGTCAGCCTCTATCAAGGCGATTCATTCATCAACAGCTTGACGTTCATTCCCGGCATTTGGAACGATTTGGGCACCCACTCCATTGCGGTTAACGCGCCTTACAACAGCAAACCGACCACACCATGGACCGAGGTTGACCCCATCGCCGGGATCGAAATTGGTTTCGCCAAACATCTCACGCTGGACGCGACGTACACGGCTTTCGTGGAACAAATCCTGGACATCGGCACGTCGCAACACTTCGACACTAAATTGAGTTTTGACGACAGCTCGTATTTCAAAGGCTTTGGTTTCCACCCTTATCTCGAATACTGGCAGGAACTCTCCGGGAAGGCGACCGATGCGGACGTGCCGTTTGAGGTATTTCACAACAAGGGGCCGGGCCCCGGGTCGAGCTATTATTTCCAAGTGGGTATTGATCCGACCTATACGTTTACCAAATTGGGCAGCTTGAAATTGGAGGTTCCCGTGGATGTGTTGTTGCCCAATAGCGATTTCTACGGGCAATACTACGCCTCTGCTTCGACGGTCGGTCTGGTGGCGGCCGGTTTGAAGGGCACCGTGCCGCTCGACTTCATGCCCCAGGGCTATGGCCACTGGAGCTTCTACGCCGGCTTCAAATACATGAATTTCGTGGACGACAACCTGTACAATTTGAATACGTTTAACGCTCCCGGCAAACCCACTCGTGATACGTGGCGCGTGTACGCCGGCGTGAGCATCTTCTTCTAACCCGTCATGCCCGCGCGCGCACCCAAACCCAAATTTGTCACGGCCGATCCGTATCCCTGGCCTTACAACGGCGATTTGCGCCCGCAAAACACCGCCTTTCTCATCATTGACATGCAAACGGATTTTTGTGGGCCTGGCGGTTATGTGGACAAAATGGGATACGACCTCTCGCTTACGCGCGCACCCATCGGCCCCATTCAAAATGTCCTGGCCGCCGCCCGGCCCAAGGGCTTCCACATCATGCACACGCGGGAAGGTCACCGGCCGGATCTTGCCGACCTGCCGAAAAACAAGCAGTGGCGCAGCCAGCGCATTGGCGCCGGGATCGGTGATGCCGGCCCGTGCGGGCGAATTTTGGTTCGCGGTGAGGAAGGTTGGGATTTGATTGCCGAGTTGCAACCTTTGCCCGGTGAAACCGTCATCGACAAGCCGGGCAAGGGCTCATTTTACGCCACGGATCTGGACCTCATCCTCCGGAGAAACGGCATTGAAAACCTGGTGCTCGCGGGTATCACCACGGACGTTTGCGTCCACACCACCATGCGCGAGGCGAATGATCGCGGCTACGAATGCCTCTTGCTCGCTGATTGCACCGGCGCCACGGACCATGGTAATTATCTCGCCGCCCTGAAAATGATCAAGATGCAGGGCGGCGTGTTTGGCGCGGTCGCCGATTCCACAGCGTTCATCCAGGCCATCTCATGAGAACGCTTCAACGTCATGGGCGCGCTGGTTTCACGTCGGTCTTGGTGGCAATGGCCCGGCATGTGTGCGCGCCTCCACCACGTACCCGCGCTTCATGGCGGTCCAGGCTCCGGCCCCGCCAGCCGTGAAACTGACCGACGCCATTG
>Ga0182016_10007472_pt1 | contig 11229 bp, 9 predicted proteins | sample 712S2MmetaG_FD_120491 | JGI IMG/M metagenome (GOLD analysis project Ga0182016, IMG submission 120491) | Permafrost microbial communities from Stordalen Mire, Sweden - 712S2M metaG | ecosystem: Environmental > Terrestrial > Soil > Wetlands > Permafrost | place: Sweden: Stordalen | collected...
AGTCGGTCTGGCTCGCCGACTATTTCCCGTCGAGCGCCGCATGGGTCAAGACGAGCCACATGCCGCGCTCGGCCCTCGTCGCGCTGTTGCCCGGCTGTGAGCAGCAGATCGTCACGTTCTCCGGCGAGGACATGAACCTCGCCAGCCTCGCGGGCCGCCCGGAGCTCGTACTCGACGCCGGCTACCGGGCTCAGACGAGCTACTTCGAGCGGCTCGCGCGCGACGATCCGCGAGGACTGGACGAGGGCCTGGCCCGGCTCGCGCACGACCTTGCCGCGGGACGCGCACCGCGACGGCCGGGCACGGCGACGCTGCTGAGCTGGACCCGCCCCTAGGGACCTACCAGTCGCCGAGCTCGAACTGCTGGCGCTCCACGCCGTCGGGCAGGCGCGCTTCGCCGTCGAGCTTCTCGAGATGGGCCGCGAGCGTGACCGCCGCCGCGGGCCGCAACACCGCCGGCGCGTCCGACCAGGCGCTGTCGAGCAGGTCGTCGGTCGTGCGCAGCCCGGCGTCGAGCGCCGCCACCAGGCGCCGCTCGCGCGCGAGGCGGTGATCGATGTACTCGAGCAGCTTCGCGCGCGGCTCGAAGACGGCCGGGCCGTGGCCGGGGCAGATCACCGCGAGCTCGGGGATCTCCGCGATCCGCGCCAACGCCGCGAGGTAACGCGCAAGCGAGTTCTCGCCGGGGGCCACGAAGACGCTGCCTTCGCCTAGCACCGCGTCGCCCGTGAAGCAGACCCCGGCGCCGACGAACGCGAAGTGGTCGGCGCTGTGGCCGGCGGTCGCCACGGCGCGCAGCGGTCCGATTCGCTCCTCGTCCGCCAAGGGGCGGGCGCCGAGCCGCGTCGCCGCCGCGTAGACCGGGGCCGCCGGGTAGCGCGCGCGCAGCTCGTCGAGCGCGCCGGCATGGTCTGCGTGAGCGTGGGTGAGCACGATCGCGCTCGGGCCGCCTCGCTGGTCGAGCGCCAACGCCACGGCGGCGGCGTGCTCGGGCAGGTCGGGGCCCGGATCGACGAGGACCGGCTGATCGTCGCCGAGCAGCCAGCTGTTTGATCCCGTGAGCGTCATCGGCCCGGGGTTGTGCGCCGTCACGCGCACGACGCCGAGGCCGGCGAGCCGGTCCGTTTCGGCCCGGCGCTCCATCGCCTACGTCAGGCTGGCCATCACGTGCTTGACGACCGTGTAGTCCTCGAGCGAGTACATCGAGAGGTCCTTGCCGTAACCGGACTCCTTGAAGCCGCCGTGCGGCATCTCGGAGACGAACGGGATGTGATCGTTGATCCACACGCAGCCGAAGCGAAGCGCCTTCGAGACGCGCAGCGCGCGCCCGACGTCCCGCGTCCAGACCGACGCCGCGAGACCGTACTTCGTCGCGTTCGCCCACTCGATCGCCTGCTCCTCGTCGCTGAACTGCTGGACCGTGATCACCGGTCCGAAGATCTCGCGCTGGATCATCTCGTCGTCCTGCTCGAGCCCGGCGATCACCGTCGGCTCGACGAAGAACCCCGGACGGTCGGCCTGGTCCCCGCCGGTCACGACCTCCGCCCGGTCAGGGCGGCGTTCGATGAAGCCCGTCACGCGCTCGAGCTGTCTGGCCGAGTTGACCGGCCCGAGCGTCGTGTCCGGCGAGAGGGTGTCGCCGATCACAAAGCCCTTGGCCTGGTCGGCCAGACCCGCGACGACGTCGTCGTAGACGCCCTTGGCGGCGAGCACGCGCGTCGCGGCCGTGCAGTCCTGCCCCGCGTTGTACAGGCCCGTGGCGGCGATCGTTTCCATCGCGGCCTGCATCGACACGTCGTCGAAGATCACGACCGGCGCCTTCCCGCCGAGCTCGAGATGCACGCGCTTGAGCGTGTCGGCTGCGACACGCGCGATGTGCTTGCCGGTCTCGACAGAGCCGGTCAGGCCGACGATGTCGACGCCCGGGTGCGAGATCAGCGCCTCGCCGGTCGGGTTGCCGGGCCCCATCACGATGTTGAGCACGCCACTGGGGATGATGTCGGCGGCCAGTTCGGCGAAGCGCACAGTCGAGACGGGCGTCGTCTCGGCCGGTTTGAGCACGACGGTGTTGCCGGCCGCGATCGCCGGCGCGATTTTCCAGACGGCCATCATCAGCGGGTAGTTCCAAGGCGTGACCTGGCCCGCGACGCCGATCGGTTCGCGCCGGATCATCGAGGTGTAGCCCTCCATGTACTCGCCGGCGGCCTTGCCCTCCAGGCAACGCGCTGCGCCCGCAAAGAAACGGAAGTTGTCCACGATCACCGGGATTTCGTCGTTGGTCGCGGCTTCGATCGGCTTGCCGGCGTTGAGCGCCTCGAGCCTGGCGAGCTCGGCGCCGTGCTCCTCGACGAGATCGGCGATCGCGAGCAGCATCTCCGAACGCTCGCGCGGGGTCGTCTGCGACCAGGTCTTGAAGGCGCGTCGGGCGGCGTGCACCGCGGCGTCGACTTCCTCGGCGCTGGCGCGCGGCGCGGCGGCCATCTGCTCGCCGGTGGCGGGGTTCAGGACGGGGTCCGTCTCGCCCGAGCCGGGGACGCTCTCGCCGTCAATGAAGTTGCTGAGGACCGCTGTCGTACCGGCCACTTCGGCGCCTCCCGTTCTGGCCTTCAGGAAGTCCCGGCCGACGAGACCGCATTCATTCCGAACGCCTCGGCGACCGCCTCGTAGGCGATCTCGCCACGATCGACGTTGAGGCCGCGGCGCAGGCCCGGGTTCGCGGCGAGCGCCGCGTCGACGCCGCCCGCGAGCTCGATCACGTACGGGATCGTCGCGTTCGTCAGTGCGTAGGTCGAGGTGATCGGCACCGCACCGGGCATGTTCGCGACGCAGTAGTGCGTGACGCCGTCGACCTCGAACGTCGGGTCGGTGTGCGTCGTCGGATGCGATGTCTCAAAGCAGCCGCCCTGGTCGATCGAAACGTCGACGAGCACGGCGTTGCGCTTCATCAGTTTCAGCTGCTCGCGTTTGATCACCTGGGGCGCGCGTCCGCCCGCGACCAGCACCGCGCCGATCACGAGGTCGGCGTGGGGCAGCATCTGCTCGACGGCGAGCGTCGAGGAGTAGACCGTCGAGGCCCGCGCGTCGAACGCGACTTCGAGTTCGCGCAGGCGGTCAATCGAGCGGTCGAAGACGAACACGTCGGCCTGCATGCCGATCGCGATCTGCGCGGCGTTGAAGCCGACGACGCCGCCGCCGATGACGAGCACCGTGGCCGCGGCGACGCCGGGCACGCCACCGATCAGGATCCCGCGTCCGCCGAGCGGGCGCTCGAGCATGAACGCCCCGGCCTGGGTGGCGATCTTGCCGGCGACCTCGCTCATCGGCGCGAGCAGCGGCAGCCTGCCGCGGTCATCCTCGACAGTCTCGTAGGCGATGCAGCGCGCGCCGCTGGCCATCAGGCCGCGCGTGAGGGTTTCGTCGGCCGCGAGGTGCAGGTAGGTGAAGAGCGTCTGCCCCTCGCGCAGCATGTCGACCTCGTCGGGCTGGGGCTCCTTGACCTTCAGGATCATCTCGGCCTGCTCGAAGACGGCCGGCGCGTCGGCGACGATCCCGGCGCCCTGCGCAGTGAAGTCCTCGTCGCTGATCGCGCTGCCGAGTCCTGCGCCGCGCTGGACGATCACCTCGTGGCCGCGTCCGGTCAGCTCGCGCACTCCGGCCGGCGTGATTGCAACCCGGTACTCGTCGGTCTTGATCTCGCTCGGCACCCCGATCTTCATCTCTCGGTATCTCCTTGAAGTTCGTGTTTCCGCCGCGGCGCGCTGAGCATATTGCTGCCCGGCGCGCGGCGCGGCGACTTACGCAGCTGCTGTCAGGCTCGCCAGATCACCGATCCGGTCCGACGCCCCGGTGAGCACCGGGCGCAGGATCGACTCGATTTCGTCGAACTGCTCGCGGCCGACGATCAACGGCGGCGCGAGCTGAATCACCGGGTCACCCCGGTCATCGGCGCGGCAGATCAGCCCGCGGCTGAACAATTCATTGGACAGGTAGCGGCGCAGCAGCCACTCGGCCTCGGGCGCCGTGAACGTTTCCTTGGTCTCCTTGTCCTTCACGAGCTCGATCGCCTGGAAGTAGCCGGCGCCGCGCACGTCACCGACGATCGGCAGGTCGCGCAGGCCCTCGAGCATGTCGCGGAATGCCGCTTCGTTGGTGCGCACGTGGGAGCAGAGGTCCTCGTGCTCGAGGATGTCGATGTTCGCCATCGCGACGGCCGCCGCGACGGGGTGACCGCCGAAGGTGATGCCGTGGGCGAACGTGTTGACGCCGTGCTGGAAGGGCTCGGCGATGTGGTCGCCGGCGATCAGCGCACCCATCGGCACGTAGGCCGAGGTGATTCCCTTCGCCGTCGTGATCATGTCCGGCACGTAGCCGAAGTGCTGGCAGCCGAACATCTCGCCGAGACGGCCCCACGAGCAGATCACCTCGTCACTGACGAGCAGCACGCCGTGGCGGTCGCAGATCTCGCGCACGCGCTGGAAATAGCCGTCGGGAGGCACGAAGCAGCCGCCGCTGTTCTGGACCGGCTCGAGGAACACCGCGGCGACCGTCTCGGGGCCGGCGAATTCGATCGCCTCCTCGATCGCATCGGCCGCCCAGAGCGGATCGATGTCGTCGGGCTGGCGGTAGGCGTTGGTGTTCGGAACGTGGATCGCGCCGGGGGTCAGTGGCTCGAACGTTTCGCGCAGGGCGGGCACGCCGGTGATCGACAGGGCGCCCATCGTGGTGCCGTGATAGGCGAGCTTGCGCGAGATCACCTTCGTGCGCTGGCCTTCGCCGCGCATCTTGAAGTAGGACTTCGCGAGCTTCCAGGCCGCCTCGACGGCTTCAGCGCCGCCGGAGGTGAAGAACACGCGATTCAGGTTGCCGGGCGTCAGCTCGGCGATCCGCGTCGCGAGTTCGATTGCGCGCGGATGCGCGTAACTCCAGTTGGTGTAGAAGGCGAGCTCCTCGATCTGCTTCGCGGCGGCTTCGCCGAGCTCGGTGCGTCCGTAGCCGATGTTCACGCAGAACAGCGACGAGAGAGCGTCCAGGTAGCGCTTGCCGTTGGTGTCCCAGACATAGGCGCCGTCGCCGCGCGCGATGATCGGAATTTCGGCGTGCTCATAGGAGCCCATCCGCGTGAAGTGCATCCAAAGGTGCCGCTTCGCCTGCTCTTGTAGATCTTCGGGTGAAAGCATTCTCAGTTCCGCCGTTCCTCTCCTCAACCCAGTGAGCCCCGTCGCCGGGCGGCGAGCGGGGCCTTGTACTGAGTCTACATCGGCAGTGGCGGTGCGGGCGCAAGATAAATGGCGGCGCGAAGCCGACCGATTGCGTAGATTTGGCGCGTCCCGGGGGGCGGTGGCATAGGTTGCCGGCCAGGGGGAAGTAAAGGACCAGGACAAGGCGAGGGGAGCAAGGCACAGATGAGCACGCAAGCGCAGGCACCGGCCGTCCGTAACGTCATGGACAAGGGCTTGAAGAAAAACGCGATCGGCTTCGTGTCGAACATCGTGATCGGCGTGGCCTCGACCGCGCCCGCGTACTCGGTCGCCGCGACGCTCGGGTTCATCATCGCCGACCCCGGCATCCGGACCCACGGGCCGGCCGTGATGCTCGCGGCCTTCATCCCGATGTTGCTGATCTCGCTGGCGTACCGCTATCTGAACAAGGCCGACCCGGACGCCGGCACGAGCTTCGCCTGGTCAACGCGCGCCTTCGGGCCCACGGTCGGCTGGCTCAACGGTTGGGCGATCTTCCTCGCCGATCTGCTGGTGATGGCCTCGCTCGGCCTGATCGCGGCGCTCTACACGTACCAGCTGTTCGGCTGGACCTACGGCGAAACGCACAAATGGGTCGGGCTCCTCGGATGCGTCGTGTGGATCCTGATCATGACCTGGATCTGCCACCGCGGGATCGAGCTCTCGGCGCGGATCCAGCAGATCCTGCTCTCGTTCGAGTTCGTGGTTCTCGTTGTCTTCTCGGTGGTGGCGATCGTCGACGTTTACACGGGTAACGGCGGTTCGGGCGCACTCCATCCCCAAGCGTCGTGGTTCAACCCGTTCGATCTGAGGTTCCACGATCTCTTGGTGGCGCTGCTGCTCGGGGTGTTCCTTTACTGGGGCTGGGACTCGGGTGTCTCGGTCAACTAGGAGTCGGAGGACTCGGCCGAGGGGCCGGGGCGGGCGGCCGTCATCTCGACGCTGCTGCTCGTCGCGATCTACCTGCTCGTCTCGACCGGCGCCACGGCCTACCACGGGTTCAACTTCTTCGTCGGCGAAGGTGAAGCCGCGGAATCCCACCGCGAAGACATCCTGCACGCGCTGGGGCAGGGTGTGCTCGGCTCGGTGGGAGTGAAGTTCCTGATCGTCGCGGTGCTGACCTCCGCGGCCGCTTCGACGCAGACGACGATCCTGCCGACGGCCCGCACGACGCTGTCGATGGCTCACTGGGACGCGATCCCGCGAGTCTTCGCCAAGGTCCACCCGCGCTATCTGACGCCGACGGCCTCGACCTGGGGGTTCGGCCTCGTCTCGATTGCGGTCGCGGTGCCGCTGATCCTGATCTCCACCGAAGTGCTCGAACTCGCGGTCGTCGCGCTCGGGATCCCTGTGTGCTTCTACTACGGCATGACCGGTTTCGCGTCGGCGATGTACTACCGCAAGGAACTCACGCAGAGCGCCCGCAAGTTCATCCTGGCCGGCCTGCTGCCAGTGCTCGGTGGCTTGATGATGTTCGGGATCGGCGGCTACGCGATCTACTACTACGGCAAAGCCGAAAACGCCGAAGGCAAAATCTACCTGGGCCTGACGCTGCCGATCTGGCTCGGCGTGGTCGGCATGCTGATCGGGCTGGTGATCGCCGTCGGCCTGCGCTTCAGGTACCGGGAGTTCTTCTCGCGCAAGCTCGAAACGGCACCGCCCGGCACACTCGATGCGGTGGTCGAGCATGCACCGATGCACCTGATGGGCTCGGAAGCCGTGACGACCGCGGAGCATCCGTTCAGGCCCGAGAGCGGTGGCGACGGCGGCGCCGCGCCGCCCCCGAAGGACGACTAGGCTCGCGCTCAGGGCGCGCCGCCCCGCGGCGCCGGCCGTCGGGCCCGCCAGCCGGGCCCGACGGTGAGGACGGTCCGGGTCGCAAGGTCACCGCAGCCGCTTGACCGATCCCATACGGTTTCCAGTCGCAGCGTCTGGGGAGACGCAACGGGCCACCCGAAGGGGGATGGGGAGAATGAGCGAACAGCAACCGCCGACAGTCGCCTACGAGACGATTGACAAGGGTCTGAAGCCGAACGCGATCGGCTACATGTCGAACGTCGTGATCGGCGTCGCGTCGACGGCACCGGCGTATTCGATGGCCACGACGCTCGGCTTCGTCGTCGCCGTGCTCTACGCAGCGGGCGTCGGCGTTCACGCGCCGGCGATCATCCTCGTCGCCTTCATCCCGATGCTGTTCGTCGCGAGCGCGTACAAATTCTTCAACCGCGCCGACCCTGACGCGGGCACCACCTTCGCCTGGGTGACGCGCGCCTTCGGCCCGATGACCGGCTGGATGAACGGCTGGGCAATCTTCCTCGCCGACGTGCTCGTGATGGCCTCACTCTCGGACATCGCGGCGATCTACACGTTCAAGCTGTTCGGCTTCAGCGAACTGAGCGAATCCAAATGGGCGATCATCGTCGCCGCTGTCCTGTGGATCGTGCTGATGACGTGGATCTGCTACCGCGGCATCGAGCTCTCGGCGCGGATCCAGGCCGCGCTGCTGACGACCGAGGTCGTGATTCTCGGCGTCTTCGCAGTCGTCGCGCTCGTGAAGGTCTATGGATCGCACCCGCCGTCGGGCTCTGTCCACCCGTCGCTGTCGTGGCTGAACCCCTTCGACATCCCGTTCAGCACGTTCACGGCGGCCATCCTGCTCGCCTTCTTCATCTATTGGGGCTGGGATTCCGGCGTCGCGGTGAACGAGGAGTCGGAGAACCCGGCCGAGGGCCCGGGGAAGGCGGCCGTCGTGTCGACGCTGCTGCTTCTGCTGATCTACCTCGTCGTGACGTATGCCGCCGTCGCATTCCACGGTCCGGGCTTTGTTTCGAGCCCCGAAAATGCCGCCGACGTGCTCAACGCGCTCGGCAAGGGCGTGCTGGGCGAACCGCTGAACAAGCTGCTGATCATCACGGTGCTGACCTCGGCTTCGGCTTCGACCCAGACCACGATCTTGCCGACGGCGCGTACGACGCTGTCGATGGCGCACTGGAAAGCCGTCAGCGCGGCGCTCCAGCGGATCCACAAGAAGTACCTGACGCCGACGGTGTCAACGATCGGCTTCGGCGTCCTGTCGATCGCGGTCACCGTGCCGCTGCTGCTGGTCTCGGAAAGCGTGCTCGAAGACTCGATCTCGGCGACGGGCTTCCCGATCGTCTTCTACTACGGCTTCACGGGCATCGCCTGCGCCTGGTTCTTCCGCCGGGAGCTGAAAACGTCCTTCAGGCATTTCATGCTGCTCGGCCTGGTGCCGGTGGTCGGTGGCCTCTCGATGTGGGCCGTCGGCGTGAAGGCGGCGATCTACTACGGCCATTCCGCCAACACCTCAAGCAAACCGATTCTCGGCATCACGCTCCCCCTTTGGGGTGGAATCGGCGGCATGATCCTCGGCTTCATCATCATGATGATCAGCAGGCCGTACTTCAAAGAGTATTTCTCGCGCAAGCAGGAAATCGGCACCGCCGGCATGATCGAACCGGTACCGACGGCCGCCCCGGCCCCAATCGACGGCTAGCGCGGAACCGGCCGAGGGGCGGCGCGGCGGGTCGGCCTCAGGCCCGCCTGCGTCGGCGCAGCCGTCTAGGGCTCGAGCTCGAGCTGGCCGGTGGGCGCGCCCATCTCGGCCAGCAGGTCAATGAAGGGCTTCGGCGTGAAGGCCTCGGGTCCGAGTACGCCGGTGCCCTTCCAGATGCCCTTGTCGAGCAGCTCGAGGGCCACGACCGGGTTGATCGCGGTCTGCCAGACGACGGCCTGGCTGCCGTACTCGCGCATCGTCATCTCGTTGTCGGCCACGTGGTAGAGGTACGTCGAACGGGGCTTGCCGTCCTTGCCCAGTCCCGTGACCCAGGTCCCGGCGCAGGTCTTGCCGGACATCCTGTCCCCGAGCGTCGCGGGGTTCGGCAGCGTTGCGGCGACGACGTCGCGCGGGCTGACCTCGTTGCCGCGCACGTTGACCGGCTCGGTACGGTCCAGGCCAAGTTTGTGGAGCGTCTCGAGGACCGCGATGAACTCGCTGCCCAGGCCGTACTTGAAGGTCACGCGCTGGCACTCGACCCAGCGCGGGATCAAGACGACCTCCTCGTGCTCGACGTTGACGCATTCGACCTCGCCGATGCCCTCGGGGAAGGTGAAGAACTCGGGCTCGGAGAACGGCGCGGTGGTGTAGAAGCCGCGCTCCTTCTCCCAGATCAGCGGCGGGTTCAGGCACTCCTCGATCGTTGTCCAGATCGAGAACGTCGGGGCGAAGTCGTAGCCCTCGATCGTCAGGTTCGCGCCGTCGCGCACACCGACTTCGTGCAGCTCGGAGAACAGCTCGTCCTGGGCGTAGCGCGCGAAGACGTCCGAGAGTCCGGGCTCGATGCCGACGCCGGCGAGCGCCAGGAGTCCGGCCTTCTCCCAGTCCTCGGCGACCGCGAACTGCTTGTCGCCGAGCATCTCGCCGGGCAGCTCGTAGGGCCGCTCGGGGTGCGGATGCGAAAGCGTCATCGCCATGTCGAGGTAGTCGACGCGCGCGTCGTAACAGGCACCGAAGATCGGCTCGTTCAGGCGCGGATCGCAAGCGTTGAGCACCGCGTCAGGCGAGGTCTGCCTGATCAGCTCGACGATCTCGGCGCGGTTGGAAGCGTCCACGCGGGCCGCCGAGAAGCGGTCCGGCTCGCCGAGGCGCTCGACGGCGGCGCTCGCAGCCTCTAGCGAGACGTCCGCGAGCACGATGTGCTCGAACGTCGGCCGACGCTGTGCGATTGCCGCGAAAGCGGCGCCGACGCCGCCCGCTCCGATGACAAGAACCTTCATCGCCCGGAATCCTATCCGGGCGATGGGCGGGCGGCGCAAATAGACTCTGCGCCCCGTGAGGGCGCCCTGCCGCCAGAGTCCCGAATTCCTGGGGCACGACTGATGTCGAGCGCCATCTACGGCCTGCTGTTCGTCGCCGGGACGAGCGTCAGTCTGCTCGCGGGCTGGCAGCTCGTCGCCGCGCTCGAGCGGGTCGGCGGTCGCGTCGGGCTCTCCGAGGGAGCGCTGGGGATGCTCGCGGCGCTCGCCGCCGACGCGCCGGAGATCACGGCCGCCGTCAGCGCGCTCGCGGCCGGCAACCATCACGTCGGCGCGGGCGTGGTGATCGGCTCGAACCTCTTCAACCTCGCTTCGCTGATCGGCGTCGCGGGAATCGTGGGCGGCTTCATCGCCCTCGACCGGCGTGTCGTGCGCTTCGCGGGCGTGATCGCCGCCTGGGTCGCGCTGATGGCGCTCGCGGCGGCGACCGGCGCGCTCTCCCCCGCCCTGACGCTGGCGCTGTCGCTGATCGTCTTCGTGCCGTACATCGCGGTGCTCACGCTGAGCCCGGAGCGCCTTGACCGGCTCGCGCGCCACGACCGCGTGCGCGGCGCGCTGGCCGGCGCGGTGATCGCCGAGGAGACCGAGATGCAGCTCGGCAACGAGTCGCGCCGTGGCCGCGCGACACACTTCGACGCGCTGCTCGCGCTGGGACTGACGCTCCTCGTCGTGCTCGCGAGCGTCGTCATGGAGCGTTCCGCGACGACGCTCGGAACACGCGCACAGGTGCCCGCGATCGTCGTCGGCGCGCTGGCACTGGCCGCCGTGACGAGCCTGCCCAACGCCGTCGCCGGCGTGTATCTCGCGCGCCGCGGCCGCGGCGCAGCGGTCCTCTCGACGTCGTTGAACTCCAATTCGATCAACGTGATCGCTGGGCTGCTGATCCCCACGACGATCCTCGGGATCGGGCCCGCAAGCAGCGCGACGACCTACGTCGCCGCGGCGGCGCTGCTGATGACGCTCTTCACGCTCGCCGTCTGCCACGTGCGCGGCGGGATCACGCGCGCCGGGGGCTGGCTCGTCGTCGGCTTCTACGCGGCCTTCGTGGCGGTGCTGCTGACGGCCTCCTGAGCGGCGCAGGGCACGGGACGAACGGGGCCCTCGGCCCCGTTCGCTTGCGCCCCGCGCCTTGTCGCGTGCCCTGGCATCCGGGGGACGG
>Ga0182016_10007476_pt1 | contig 11228 bp, 10 predicted proteins | sample 712S2MmetaG_FD_120491 | JGI IMG/M metagenome (GOLD analysis project Ga0182016, IMG submission 120491) | Permafrost microbial communities from Stordalen Mire, Sweden - 712S2M metaG | ecosystem: Environmental > Terrestrial > Soil > Wetlands > Permafrost | place: Sweden: Stordalen | collected...
CAGTTCGCATGGGGCCCGGCCGCGGCCGAGGGCGGAGAGGAGCTGGCCTTCTCGACTGTTCCCCTGCCCTCGTACCCCCCGCCTTCGTACACGTCCTCCGGCATCTATCTGGCGACCGCGTCGTCCCCCGCCCGTAGGTTCGCCACCTACTCGAGCTTGATCGACTTCAGCTGGGCCCCTTCGGGGACTGCCCTGGCCGTCAGCTACCGGACGGCTACCGAGCCCAACCAGCCCCAGGCCGAGAAAGGCTTCATCAAGATTTCGCCTGTCGACGGCCAGGCCGGGCGCACCGTGTACACGCTGGCGGACTACGGCTACGCCGTGCTGGCCGGATGGTGGCCCGACGGCAAAGGCCTATTGTTTTGGAACGACCCCGCGGGTTCGGCCAGCATCGCCGCTGACGGCCTGGCCCTCGACAGTCTCGAGCTTTCCGACATGAAGCTCCGCTCACTGGCGACCACCCTTGTCTACCAGGACTGGGTGGCATGGTCGCCTGACGGCAGGACCGTGGCCGTGGTGGCGGGCGGCGACCGCGAGATCTGGTACTCGGCCAAGCACGTCGAGCTGTGCGCCATGCCCGCCGCCACCTGCCACGCTGTCGCTCTCCCCTCCGACCCTCTCCCCTCCGACGACATCATGAGCCTCGACCCGGCTTGGTCCGCCACGGGGTCGTTCCTGTACGTCCTGGCGCCAGCGGTCGGCCCCGGCCCGGCCTCAGGACCGACGACGAAGGGAGGTGGTTGGGACCCCTCCGGCCCGTGGACCAGCCAAAACGTGGCCGCGTGGTATGGCGCCCAGCGCTTGTTCAGCACCGGGCCGACCGGCGCCGGCGCCCAGGTCCTGGCCGGAGCGGGCGTCGGCGCTCACAACCCTGCCCCCACCTCCCATGGCCTGCTGTACGTACAGGACGGCAACCTGCGCTACCTCCCCGCCGGCGCCCGCCCCGTGACCGTCGCCTCCGGTCTGAGCAGCCCGGGGGCCTATGCCAACAACTACTACGGGTACATCGCCTGGTCCGAGGACTTCGCCTGGGACGGGCGCAGCACCACTGTCGGCTCGACCCGCACCTCGGTGCGCAGCGAATTGGCTATGTAGCACTCGCGGTGCGCCACTTTCACGAGGTGCCTCACCCGCTCTTCGCTCGTCCCCACAGCCACGTGGATGGTCGGGCGCAACACGATCGAGGTCAACCGGGTAGGGGCGTCGTCTTCGGCCATGATGCCCTCGCCTTCGTCCTCGTAGCTCAGGACCTCGACCCGGGCGCGGGCGACGACGGCGAGGAATGACAGGAGCTGGCACGAGCTTGCCGCCAGCACCACCAGCTGCTCGGGGTTCAGCCGGGCGGCGTCGCCCCGGAACGCCGGGTCGGCGGAGAGGGCGACAGCGACCTCAGCCGGTGGCGCCCATCCTTCGTGGGCCCGGTCATAATGCTCATAGCCGGCTCCCGTCGACCCTGTCCAGCGGCATCGCACCGAGTAGCGATGAACAGCACCGTGCTCCACCTGTCCGGGAGCCACATTTCCCCTGTCCGTGCCCATGCGACATCGTACGCCGAGGTCCCCGGCCGCCGCCCCCGCTGCCGCCGGGCAACCGGTCCGGTCGCTCTTGTAGGTTGTTGACGTGAAAGCACGGATCTTCGTCGAGCCGCAAGAAGGTGCCACCTACGACCAGCTCCTGGAAGTGGCCCGGGTAGTCGAAGCGACCGGCTTCGACGCCTTGTTCCGCTCCGACCACTTACTGACCATGAGAGGTAGCGGCCTGCCCGGGCCGACGGACACCTGGGCATCTCTGGCCGCCCTGGCCCGAGAGACGAGCCGTATCCGCCTGGGCTCGATGCTCACGTCGGCCACCTTCCGCTTGCCCGGCCCCCTGGCCGTGACTGTGGCCCAGGTGGACAATATGAGCGGGGGCCGGGTGGAGCTCGGGCTGGGAGCCGGTTGGTACGAAGAGGAGCACCTGGCCTATGGCATCCCCTTCCCGCCGGTGGCCGAGCGTTTCGAACGCTTGGAGGAGCAGTTGGCCATCGTGACCGGTTTGTGGGAGACCCCGGTGGGCGGCAGCTTCTCGTTCAAAGGAAAGCACTACCAGTTGACCGGCAGCCCCGCGCTGCCCAAACCGCTGCAACAGCCCCGCCCCCCGCTCATCGTCGGCGGCTCTGGCACCAAACGCACACCGCGGCTGGCGGCCACATTTGCCGACGAGTACAACTTGCCCTTCCACGGCCTGGCCGATGCCGGGCCACAGTTCTCCCGGGTGCGAGCCGCCTGCGAGAAACTGGGCCGCGACCCCGCCGGCCTCAGGTTGTCAGTGGCACAGGTCATCTGTTGCGGGGCCGATGAGGCCGAGGTCCGCCGGCGGGCCCAGGCGATCGGCCGGGAAGCGGCCGACTTGCGGGCCAACCAGGTCGCGGGGACACCTGACGAGGTCGTGGAGCGGCTGCTGGAATACCAGGCTGCCGGCACCGGCACCGTCTACCTCCAGGTCCTCGACCTCGACGACCTTGACCACATACGCCTGCTCAGCGAAAGCGTGCTGCCCCATCTCACCTAAACGGGGGCTGTGAGAGAGGCGCCGCGGGTGCTCGGGTACGGTAGGCCCATGCGATGGACGGTGCACGGCGAGCGGAGCATTTACGAAAGCGAGTGGGTCCGGCTGTGCCTGGCGGACGTCGAGGTGCCGGGCATGGCGCGCTTCGAGCACCACGTCGTCCGTGTGCCCTGTGAGGCGGCCGGCACCGTCGTCCACGACGCCGCCCGCGGCCTTTTGCTCCTGTGGCGCCATCGGTTCATAACCGACACCTGGGGATGGGAAATCCCCGCCGGTCGGGTCGACCCGGGCGAGAGCCCCGAGCAGGCGGCGCGCCGTGAGACGCTGGAGGAGACAGGGTGGCTCCCGGACCGGTTGTCCCCCCTGCTCACCTACCAGCCGACCAACGGGCTGTCGGACCAGAGGTTCAATCTCTTCCTGGCGGACGGCGCCGTCCACGTGGGCGAGCCGTCCGACCCGGGCGAGTCAGAGCGCATCGAGTGGGTGAGCATCGACGAGGTGGCGGGCATCGCCCAACGCGGCGAGATGATCGACGGCCTGTCGCTCACCGCCGTCCTGTACGCCTTCGCTTTCGCCGGTTTGCGCTAGCCGTCGACAGCTAGCGACGTGCCTTAACGCCCCGGGCCGGCCGCTCTCACCTACTCTTCAGCAATTGGGCGCGTACTTTCAGCAAAGGGCCAGGTTGCGACCACTAAGATCCGTATGGGTGAGGGTGTTTGTGCGGACGTCGACGGTCCTGGGCGCAGGTCGCGTCAGGGTGGCTTGAGCAGCCGCCGGACGATAGATGGTCCCGGCTTGAGGCGCAGGCTCGTCTTAGGAGCCGGCCTGGCATGTCTTTTGCCCGCCCTCGGCGCGGTAACCGCCCTGTCGACCTCGGGGCCCACGCGGGCCCGGGTCATAGCCGCGGCCGCCTCTCCTTCAGAACTAGGCCGCTGGGGCGGCAAGGTGAAAATCACGGGCAAGGTCCAGGACGCCACGACCTGCCAGCTGAAACTGCTGTCCACGCAACCTCTTCCGGTCGTGTACAGCGGGGGAAGCAGACCGTGCTCCTCGGCCTTCACCGCCAACGTGGTCATCGGGCCCAATCCTTCGAGCCTGCGCCGCACTATCGCGTTCGCCCTGGTGGCGCGCAATTCGACGTCGACGTTTACCAAGCACTTCTTAGTGGCCCTGGCGGGACCGTCCACGACGACCACGACCACGCCGAGCGCGGCCACCACCGTCCCGGAGTTGAGCGAGACCCCGGCTTCGCAATGGACGACGAGCCTCTTCGACAGCAATGTCCAGACATGGCCCGTCGATGCCAGTTCCGCGCAGTACGTCAGTGATTTCGTCACCGACTACCAGACCGACTATGGCTCTGTGGGGGTCGACACTCTGCCGGTCTACACCGTGCCGCCGGGCGAGCCGAGGGTGACCGTCTCGGTTGCGGCCGGGTGCAACAACTTCATCCCCGATACCGGCAGCACGATCCCCATACCTGCGTATGCCGACTTGAACGGTTCGTCGGACAACCCGCTGGTCATCTGGCAACCCTCGACCCACACGGGCTGGGAACTGTGGAAGACTGCCCGCCAGTCCGCCACCAGCTATTCAGCATGCTGGGGGGGCAAGCTCGACACCGCGACTTCGGACGGCGTGTTCCAATACCCCTACGGCCTGTCCGCCACCGGCATCAGTTATCTCGCCACTGCTATCACCGAGGCAGACGTGGCTTCGGGCTCGATCGACCATGCCATCGCCATCACCCTGCCCCGGTGCGATTCCTCTGTCTACCCCGCCGACCGCACCGACTGTGGGGACGATGTGGGCCAGCCCGGCGAGGGCCAATGGTTCCGTTTTGCTGCGGGGACGCAGATGCCCTCGGGGCTCACGCCCTTCGCCCAGATGGTCTTCCGGGCCATCGAGACCTATGGGGCTGTCGTCACTGACCAGGCCTGGGGCGTCTTCCTCGAAGCCGAGCAAACCAGCGACTGGGCGGCCGAGGGCCGCACTGGCATCGACCCCATAACCGCCAGCTGGGACGGCCTCGAGGCGTACCAGGTAGTGGCATCCCTGCCGTGGTCGGACCTGCAGGTCGTCGACCCTCCGTCCAGCTAGGCGAGCCGGGCGCGCCCAGCGCGATCAAGAGCCTTTTTTTCGACTGCCAAGGCGCTAGGGTTGGGTCGTGGCCGCCTTCGGAGCGGACCAGAGAGTGCCGCGACCAGCCCCGTCCTGGTGGACGAACGCGCCGTACCGGTGGAAGCTGGTAGCGCTCTGCACCGCCCTCAATCTGGTCGAGACAGGCGTAGTCATGGGCCTGGGCCCGGGTTCCCGCCCCGACCTGGCCCCTCAAGCCAGTGCCATCGCCCCGTTCGGGGTCTTCTCCGACCTGCGCTGGGTCAGCGTCTACAACAACTCATGGGTGGCCCTGGCGGGCGAGCTCGCCGGCGTGCTGGTCATCCGGGGCGCCGTGACAGCCCTTTCCATCGCTTTGGCCTGGCCGGCCAACCTACGACGCCCAAGTGTGGGCAAGCTCATGCGCCGCAGCCTTTTCGCCACGGCCATGGCCGCCGTCCTGCTCTCGCCCAGTGTCACTCTGCTTTTCGGCCTGGCCGCCCTACCCGTGTCCTGGTTGTTCCTGGCGGCGGTGCCCGCCGCCCTTTTTGTCGCCTTCATAATCCACCCGGCGGCCGTCAGCGGGGATTGGTGGCAAAGACTGGTGGCTCCGCGCGCCGTGGGGTGTGTGGCTTTGTCGTTCCTGGTCCTCAGCCTGGAGGGCGCGGCGATAGACGCGGCGCCCTCCGCACTGTGGCCCGTGGTGGTCGCTCTCGGAGGTCTGTTCAATGCCTGGTCCTGGGTAACCCTGGTTCGTTCCGTAGCCGACCGCCGCCCTGTCCGGCACGCCGTCCCTGTAGCCGCCATCGCCGCATTGGCCCTGGTAAGCACGGTCGTCGCCGGGACCGTGATCGGCTTCGGCCAAGCTCGCAAAGCCGAAGCGCGCGCCCTGCAGGCCCGGACCACTGGTCCGGCCGAGCCGGCCTACGGTCTGTCGGTCCTGGTCGTTTCCGGGTACGGGTCGACCTGGTCGGGGGCACAGGCGCACCCGGTGCCGGGGAGCTATGCGGAGGAGCGGTTCTCGTACCGGGGCCTCGACTCCCAGGGCATGCCGCGCCCTTATGACAGTTCGGACACAGCCAAGCCGCTGGCGGAGCTGGACCGCATGCTGGTGGAGCAGGTGACCGCCCTCGCGGCCAGGACGGGCGGCCCCGTTGACGTGGTGGCGGAAAGCGAGGGGGCGTTGGTGGCCAAGACGGCGTTGCTAGCCGACCCGGTCACGGCGGTACAGACCCTCGTACTGGCGAGCCCCCTCCAGGACCCGGGCCGCGTCTGGTACCCGACCATCGGCGACCAGGACTGGGGCGTGGGCACCAACGAGGCCATGCGCCTGATCAGCGACGTGCTGGACGGCGTGTCCCCGATAAACCTGTCACCTGACAACCCGTTGTTCGCATCGATCGATGACCAGGCACCGGACCTGGAAAACGCCATGGCCTGCCCCATAACCGGCATCCGGCAGTTCGCCCTGCTCCCGCTGGCCGACGCCACGGTGAGCCCGGCGGACGAACCGCTTCCCTTCCCCTCCGTGGTCCTAGCGGCGTTCCACGGGGGCCTCATCGAGAGCCCTTCCGGCGCCAGGATAATCTCCCGCGTCTTGGCCAACCGTCCTGTGGGTGACAACCGGCTCCTGGTGCTCGCCGACGAGGCCATCAGCTACGCCGCTAGTGCATGGCAGGTGCCGGCGCTCGAGCCCCTGGACTTCCCCAGGGCCTCCCGCGGGGGCGGCTACGGAGACTGCAGCCAACTAGCCGCCGAACTCCGCTCGGCCATGTTCCCGCACCTGTCGACTACGGGAGTGCGCTGAAGCCTCGTCGGTCGTCAGATTTCGACAACAAGTTCCCTGATCTGGGAGCTGCGTTCAGTGGCCCCCGTTGCCCCAGCCCCAGCTGCCCCAGCCCCAGCTGCCTTGGCCGCCGTTGCCTTGGCCGCCGTTGCCTTGGCCGCCGTTGCCTTGGCCGCCGTTGCCCCAGTTGCCTTGGCCGCCGTTGCCTTGGCCGTCACCGTGGTGATGGCCGTGGCCCCACCCCTGCCACGACGGCGGGTCGGTGGTGGGCGGGTCGGTGGTCGGAGGGTCGGTGGTGGTGGGAGTTGTGGTGGTAGCAATCTGGGTGCACAGCCCCGCACCCCCAGCAAACTGGCCGGCGTTGGTAAGGAGGTACACCGCAGGCACCCAGTCGTTGTTTATGGTCACCCCGGCGGGGGGGCCGCCGGCGACATACGCAGCCAGCGCCGCCTGCGCCGCCCCTAACACGTCGCCCATCGAAAGACAGCTCCCATCCAGGACGATCTGGTCGGCGGGAAGGGTGCCAGCCTGCGCCACGGGGGCCACGGTGGGCACGGCCAGGGCAATAATGGCAATGCTGGCACCGCTTAAGAGAGATTTCCTTACGGTTAGGAAGCGGTTCATGTTTGTCCCCTTTCCTGGGGTCGGCTGTCGCCGTTCTTGATGAGTTCTTCGCGGCCTACACGGCCCGAGATCCCAACAGTGGCCCAGCACTCGAGCCATTCCCAGGGCAATAACCGCTTTTCTGGTAGTAAGACCGGGCCGAACGCCGATCGCGACCATCGACGCGCCCCCTGTAGCTTTCAGCGACGCGAATTACCGCAGGCGGCTGACCTGGCCCAGCGCCCGAAGAAAGCATCGAGCAGGCGCGGCTCGAACTGTCCCCTCCGGCGGCGGACGGCGCATTTATCCAGGCGGCGGCGCTTGACGGCGTGGGAGAGGGTGAAGGATCTCGTTGTCAGTAAAGGGCTTTACTTGGCGACTGCAGAGAGCAGTGCCGCCGTTCCGGCACCGTTTTCACTGCTTGGTGCCCTCCGCCAAGCGGCGGCGCAGAACACCGGGCAAGACCTCGAGGACGAGCACAGAGAGGACGACGGTGGCAATCCCGGCGACTACGTCCAAAACGTAGTGGTTGCCCGTACCGAGGACGACCAGAACCGTAAGCAACGGGTAGCCGATGCCGAAGACAAGGGCCACCCGCTTGGACGAGCGGTGCCGGGCCACGCGCCAAGCCGCCAAGGAGCACCACACCGCATAGCCGAGGTGCATCGAGGGCATCGCCGCGAACTGGTCGGCGTGCCTGATGAGGGTGTCGTGCCAGGCCCCCAGGCCCCCAGCCTTCACCACCACGTCGATGAAGCCGGGGAGCATGCGCGGCGGTGCGACTGGGTACGCCCAGAACACGGCAAAGCCGATGAGGTTGGCCAGCACCAGGTCGTTGCGCAAGGGCCGGTAAAGGTCCGGCCGGCACCACCAGAGATAGGCCGCGAATACGAAGGTGACCGCAAAAATGGCGTTGGAATAGAAGTTCGAGGCCAGGAAGGCCAGCACCTGCTCGTGGGCGAGCCAGTGGTCGAGCGTCCGCTCGACATCTATCCCGTACCGGGCCTCGAAGGCGAGCACGCTGCGGGCGTGGTCGAAAGCCTGCGTCTTGCGCAGAGGGGCGAGGTCCTGCAGCCAGTCATAGATCCATACGAGAAAGACGAGCCAGACCAGCTCGAGAAGGATCGGGCTGCGCGCCACGGCGGCCGTAGCCGCAGGGGCGGCGGCCTCTCGGGGGCTCGGACCTTGGTCCGGGCCAGCTCTCACGGCAGTGCCGATTCGCTCTTCTCCCATGTCTCGGCCGAGGACGGACATCCCAGGAGTGTAGGGGAGCCGCTGGCGATGTTCGCCGCGGCAACTCCCCGGGCCGGGCCCTCCGGCAACCATCATGGCCTCCGGGCCCCCAGCCTCGCCATTTCCGTGCAGACCTACGCCTCTCTGGCGTTGACGTCGCCGGCAACCACCGCATCGACGTCATCCAGCTCGGACAGAGAGACGGCGAGGTCGTTGACCGAGCCGGGCGCGGGACTATTGGCTGCGCCCGGGAGCGAGGATCAGTCCAGGGGGACCTCGCGGAGCTTGCCTGTCTCCACTTCGTAGACGAAGCCGCGGATGTTCTTGTGGACCACGAACGGGTTGGCCTTGATGCGGGCGGCGGTCTGTTTCACGTCGGCCACGGCGTCAGGGAACGCCTCGAGGGCGAAACTCGGACGTAGGCCTGTCTCGGCCAGGATCTTGTCCTTTACCTGGTCGTCGTGGAAAGTCTCCATCCCGCAATCGGTGTGGTGCACCAGGACTATCTCCTCGGTGCCGAGCAGCCGCTGGGAAATGATGATGCTGCGTAGCGCGTCGTCGGAGGCCACTCCCCCGGCGTTGCGGATGACGTGGGCATCGCCCTCTTGTAGGCCTAGGGCTTTGGCCGGGTCGAGGCGGGCGTCCATGCAGGCCAGGACGGCCATCTTCTTGGCCGGGGGCAGAGGCAAGCTGCCCTTGGAAAAAGTTGCAACGTAACCGGCGTTATTGGCTATCAGGTCCTCGGTCGCGCTCAACTGGGCCTCCCTTTCGTGTTTACCTAAGTGTTCCCATCATATTAGTTGGGCCCAACCGGGTAGCGTTCGCCGGATCACCGGCCGCCTGCTACAGCCCTCCCGGGCCCGGCGGCGTCAGGTGGTGTGGACTACGAGGAGGTGGCAGGGGCAGTGGTGCGCCACCCGGTTGGGCACCGAACCCGTGATGAACCGGCGGGCGCCCATCATGCCCCGGTTGCCGACCACGATGAGATCGGCGTTCTCGTGCTCGGCGATCTTGACCAAGGCGTCTGCGGGGTCGCCTTCAGCGATGTGGGTAACGGCGTCGAGCCCGGCGGCCCGCGCCGCCTCGGCCGCCTCGTCACAGACCCGGCGAGCGTCGTCTTCCAGGACACCTCGGTCCGGGGCGGAGAAGTCCGGGCCGATTGCCGCCATCGTCGTCATCGCCTTATAGGCGTTGACGATATGGACCGTGGCGCCTGTCACTTTGGCCAGGCCGATGGCGTGGTCCAGCGCCACACCCGCGGTGGGCGAGCCGTCCGTCCCAACCACAATTTTCTTGTACACCAGTTCGCCCTCCACGCTCTCACCCAGGGGCGGGACGCCCTCCGATGCCGGGCGATTGTACAGCGCGCGCCCCATTTGACCCCGGCCCGGGACGAACGAGGGCCTGCGCCTCGGGTCGGCCCGGGGCCGGGTGGCTTTGCGGCCACGGTGGCGGCCAGCTCCATGGCCAGCTTCGACGGCTCGGCGCGGAGTTAGGAAGTGGTCGTCGTGGTACTGATGGGCACCGACGTGGGGGGCGCCACGGGGTTGGTGCAGCCGGGGGCCCCGACGATGTAGTTGCCCGAAGCAGCGCCGGCCAGGTAGGCCGCCGGTACCCAGTTGCCATTGACGTAGACGCCGGCCGGCGGGCCGAAGGGCACGTAAAGGGCCATGGCGTCCTGAGCTTCGGGGACGATCGTGGTGTCGGGGATGCATGTCCCGGTGAGGACCAGCTGGTCGGGCGCAAGATTGGTGGGGACGGCGGGCGTGGTGGTGCTGGTCGTCGGAGTTGTGGTGGAGGTGGTGGTCGTCGTCGTCTGAGCGGAGGCGGAGACCCCGGTAGCGGCCAGAGCGATGGTTAGAGCTGCTCCTGCGGCGAGGTACTTGGGGATCTTCATTGTTCCTTCTTTCTTAGGGGGGTCGTCTCGTTCACGTGTCCATCACAAGGCCGGCGAACAAGTGGGTCGGTGCGTGGCATACCCACCCTGGGGCAGGCCCAAACAATGGCACGTCCTTCGGCGAGCGCCAATGTACGAACACTTGTTCGATTACACTCTTACCTTATGGGCCCCCCAAGAGCGGCCACCGTCCTCCACGCCGACCTAGACGCGTTTTACGCCTCGGCCGAGCAACTGCTCGATCCCTCGCTCTCCCGGCGGCCGATAGCCGTGGGCACCGGGGTCGTGCTGGCGGCGTCCTACGAGGCCAGGGCGTTCGGCGTCTCGGCCGGGATGCCGGCATGGCGGGCGCGCCAGCTGTGCCCGGACCTGGCCTTCGTTCCCGGGCATTTCCGGGAGTACCAGCGCCTCGGCAACGAAGTCATGGACGTCCTGGCCGCCTTCACGCCGGTGGTCGAACGAGTCTCCATCGACGAGGCGTTCCTCGAGGTGGCCGGTGCCCGACGCCTCTTCGGGCCGCCGATCGCCATCGCCACCGCCATCCGCCGGCGCGTCCGGGAAGAGGTCGGGCTGCCTCTGTCGGTCGGCGTGGCCCGCACCAAACACCTGGCCAAAGTGGCTTCCCAGGTGGCCAAGCCCGATGGCCTGGTCGTGGTGGAACCCGACGACGAGGCGGGGTTCCTGGCCCGCCTGCCTGTGGGGCTGATATGGGGGGTAGGGCCGGCGACCAGGGCCCAACTGGCCACCGCCGGCATCCGCACCATCGGCGAGCTGGCGGCGGCCCCGGGGGCGCTCCTCGACCATCTTCTCGGGCGGACGATCGGCGAAAAATTGACCGCACTGGCCACCAACGTCGACCCCCGCCGCATCGGCCCGGCGCGGCCGGCATCGTCCATGGGGGCCCAGGCAGCGCTGGGCCGGCGCAGAGCCACTCCCGAACTGCTCCGCTCCACGCTCGGCTACCTGGCCGACCGGGTGGCGAGCCGACTACGGCACGCAGGCCGGGCGGCGCGCACCGTCACCGTGCGGGTGCGCTTCCCCGGGCTGCGCTCGGTGACCCGGTCG
>Ga0182016_10007477_pt1 | contig 11225 bp, 9 predicted proteins | sample 712S2MmetaG_FD_120491 | JGI IMG/M metagenome (GOLD analysis project Ga0182016, IMG submission 120491) | Permafrost microbial communities from Stordalen Mire, Sweden - 712S2M metaG | ecosystem: Environmental > Terrestrial > Soil > Wetlands > Permafrost | place: Sweden: Stordalen | collected...
CTGAAACCCCCGGCGAAACCCGCTCGGACTCCCATGCCTGGAGCGCCCACCCCATCTACGACCTGCTCAGCATCGTCGCCGGAATCGAACCAGCCAGCCCCGGCTTTGCCACCGTCCGCATCGCGCCCCACCTCGGCGATCTGCCCTCGCTTACCGCCCAGTTCCCCCACCCACAAGGCCTCATCGATGTTGACTACCATCGCAGCGGCTCAGCCATCGATGCCTCCATTACCCTCCCTGGCACCTTGACCGGAACCTTCTTCGTCAATGGCCGCATTTTCCCGCTCCACCCAGGCCTCAACAAAGTCCACGCGCCCTGAGTCAAATCCCATCGCAACTCAACCTGATGGAGATTTCAGCGGCCTCTTTTCAACCACTCCCGTTTCATGGGAACGTAGGACAAAATCGATTCATTTGCCGCTTTTTGGTGTCCCCACTCGAAACAAACGTGTTACAACTCCAACATGGCTAAGGGCAAGACTTCAACGCCACCAGGGCACGTAAACCTCCGCATGCTCGCGGAACATCTGGAGCTCTCTCAGACCACCGTCTCCCTGGTCCTGAACAACTCTCCCTCCGCAAAATCCATCCCCCAGGAAACCCGCGACCGCGTAGTCGCCGCTGCCAAGCAGCTCAACTATCGCCCCAACTACTTTGCCCGCTCCCTGCGCCAAAGTAAGTCCATGTCCGTCGGCGTGCTGGCTCCCGACCTATCCGAGGGCTACTTCACCCGCGTGATGAGCGGTGTCGTTCAGGAGCTATCTGCCGCCCATTACTTCTATTTCACCGCCTGCCATGACTGGAACGACGAGTTACTTGTCAAGTATCCCGCCATGCTTGTCGAGCGCGCTATCGACGGATTCCTGCTGCTCAACACGCCGTCCGACCATATCGACGTTCCCCTGCCTGTGGTGGCCATCTCATCCCACAGCGCCGTCAAAAATGTCACCAATGTCGTTCTCGATCACCATCTCGCCGTCGAGCTGGCGCTGCTCCACCTCTACCAGCTCGGGCATCGCCGCATCGCCATCATGCGCGGCCCTCAAGCCATCCCCGACTCAGAATTCCGCTGGCAGTCCATCCAGACCGTCGCCAAAGAGATTGGCCTCAAGCTCGACCCATCCCTCGTCATCCGCATCGATGCGGCCGGTTGGTCCATGAAGGATGGCTATCACCCCATGGCGCCCGAAATCGGCTACAAGCCCATGCAGGCCCTGCTCGAGAAGACCCGCGACTTCACCGCCATCTTCTGCTTCAACGACATTGCCGCCATCGGCGCGGTCCGCGCGCTCAAAGACGCCGGCCTTTCCGTGCCGCAGGATGTCTCCGTCGTCGGCTTCGACGACATTCAATCCGCCGCCTACGCCACACCCTCCCTCACCACCGTGCGCCAGCCACTGGCCGAGATGGGCAAGCGCGCCGCGCAGATCCTGCTCGAGCGCATTGCCAATCGCGAGGTGGATTACCCCTCCGAAGTCGTCATGGCCCCGGAACTGGTCGTCCGCGAGTCCACCGGGCCTGCGCCGGTCTCCGCCTGATCCTGCGGCAGCCACATTGGAGCCCTGCCAAACCGCTTAGCTGCACAACGCCTCAAGCCACCTGCTGATATACACCTGCGCGTGCGCCTCGCCGCAATAGTGCCGCGCCCCATGCGCATCCGCAGCCTCTTTCGTCCACTTGAACACCGTCAGTTGGGCGCTGTTGCACTGAATCACAATCCACTTCTGCGGATTCTGGCTCTCTTCCCCGCAAATCTCACACCGATAAATCGTATCGATCATTCCTGGCTCCCTGCGTCTACATCTTTGCCCAAAACTCAGGACGAAACACATTGATGTTGCGCACAATGCACCAATCTCACCCGACCTGCCACTGAAAGCAAATCCCAAACCCGTCCGGGTCTCCGAGATACATCTGCTTCATCCCGTAGTGGGCAACCTTCGGCTCCTTCACGTCCACACCTTTGGCGCGCAGTTCTTGATATGCCCCGTCAACATCGGGACAGCCAAAGTACATGCACATGTCGCGATCCCCGCGCGCCCGCTGATGTTCCTCGCGCGACGGCCGCTCGTCGTCGAACTCACACGCGGTGTTGAGCATGATCTCAGCATTGCCCAGCCGCAGCAGGCACCAGTGGAAACGATCTTCACCACCCAGTGGCGGCGAGGTGCTCACCACTTCGAAACCCAGCTTGTCACGGTAGAACCGCACCGACGTCGGCATGTCATAAACGCCCAGCAGCGGACAAACTCCACGCACTTCAATCGCCATCTCTCACCTCGGTGTGCGAACAAGGGAACCTCTCCAAGATGACCCAGCTTTCACCGTTTCACTAATTCACTTTTATTACTATTCCACTTCTTCACTGCTTTTCTGATCTCTGATCTCTGATCTCTGATCTCTGATTTCTGTCCACTGTCCACTGCTACTCCAGCATCTGCAAGTCCAGCGGCTCGCCAATAATGTAATCCCGCTTCTTGATCCCCTCGAGCGCCCGCTTCAACGCCGAACTCTTGCATGGTTCCACCGTCACCACAAACGGCAACGCCGCGGCAGGATATCCCGGCTTCTGCACAATCGCACGTATGTTGATCTTCTCGTGCGCCAGGGCTCCCGTTATTTCCGCCACAATTCCCGGCCTGTCCGCAACTGTGAAGCGAATATAATGCGGGACTTCAAACTCTGCGCTCAGCACTGCCGGAGCCGATGGAATCTCAACCCGCCGCGAACCATGCGCCAGCGCCAGCAGGTCGCTCACCACCGCCACCGCCGTCGGATGCCCGCCCGCCCCATGTCCAGAGAAAACCACGTCCCCACCATAGTGTCCGTTGAGGATCACCATGTTTTCTGTCCCGCGCGACCAAGCCATTGGCGAATGCACATCCACCAGCATCGGCCCCACTGTCGCGGCCACTTCGCCGTTGGTCTTCTCCGCGCGCGCCACCTGCCGAATCGTACATCCCAGATCGCGTGCATAGCTGAAGTCCACTGCCGTAACCGGCGTGATCGGCCTGGGCACAATCTCCTCCGGATTCACCGCAACCCGCATCGCGAGCCGCATCAGAATCGCCAGCTTAGCCCGAGCATCAAACCCGCCCACATCCTCCGTCGGGTCCGCCTCCGCATAGCCCTTGGCCTGCGCCTCAGCCAGCACCGTCGCGTACTCCGCCCCACCATCCATCTTGCTCAGGATGAAGTTGCACGTCCCGTTCAAAATCCCTTCAATCCGCTCAATGCGATCTCCAGCCAGCCCCTGCTCCAGCCCCGGAATCACCGGCACTCCGCCGGCAACAGCAGCCCCATACTTCAAGTGTCCGCCCTTCACCGCGGCAATCTGCTCCAACTCGATTCCGTGAAACGCAATCAGCTTCTTGTTCGCGGTGACCACGCTCTTGCCCGCCTCGAGCGCCTTGCGCACCCAGCCGCCCGCCGGGTCCAGCCCACCTGCTAACTCCACAATCACGTCCGCATCTGAATTGAGAACGGCTTCCGCATCCTCGCTCCAGGTCACGCTCGCCGGAACCCAATCCGCCTTCTTCCGCGCCACTCCGCGATTGAAGATGTGCGCCAGCTCCAGTCCCTGCGGCTTCGACTCCACCAGGATCCGCGCCACCGAACTGCCCACCGTTCCGAATCCGAAAATCGCAATGCGCAGCGGCTGGCGCACGCGTCCCTCCTCCCCGTTCCCTGCCTGCACCGTCGCCGATACCTTTCCGTCAGTCAATGCAACTCCCCTTCACTCGCGGCGCAAAGCACCCAATGCCGCGCTTCATCCTGCAATTCCACTGCATTTCTTGCAATAGCTCGATCATAACTGAATACCTACTACGCATCCCCCCACCCGCACCATCCCACAAACCGCTCATGTACACTAATTCCCATATGCGGCGCAGCGTCTCATTTTTGCTCATGCTCGTCTTCCTCCTCGGCCCCTTGGCCGCTGCGCTGGGAGATGATGACGCGAGCTTGCCCGCCTGCTGCCGCCGCAATGGCGCGCACCACTGCTCCATGGCAAGCCTCCGTGCGGCGATCATCGCCTCTGGAAAGCCGATCGTTACCGCACCCTCCACCTGCCCCAACTATCCCGGCGACAACGCGCTGACAGCCTCGCCAATTCACGGCCTCGCGCCTTTGCTCGTTACCCCATTCTCCCTCCCCGCCGTACTCCACTCCCCAGCAGCCGCCCACGCTGCCGCCCGCGCCTCCGCCGAACGCACCCGCTCCAGCCGAGCCCCTCCCGCCCTCGCCTAAGCCAAACATCTCAGCAACTCCGCACAAGTGCCAGCCGCACTGCCGTCAGTCTTCGGGTGCCCCATGTCTCGCTTCTGAGACACGGGTTTAGACGGACTCAGCTCAGCTTGTCCCCTGCCCTCTTCGCCGCCGATTCATCGGTTGCTGCAGGCACACTGCTCCCCTTCGGGCAAATCACCCGAAGCTACACGAAAGGCGCTTCTCATGAATCTGACTCGTCTGCGCAAACATCCTCCCATTCGCATTCCTATTCGCCTTCTTCCTCTGCTCGCTGTCCTTCTCGCCCTCGCCACCCACCCCGCCCACGCCACCGTCTTTGCCACTCTCCACGGCGTCGTCCACGATCCCCAGCACCGGCCCGTTGCCGACGCCGCCGTCACTCTCCAGGCCAGCGACTCCACATTTGCACTCAAATCCACAACCGACGCTCAAGGCGAATTCACCCTCCCCCAGGTTCCTCTCGGCGTCTACACGCTCCATGTCTGGGCCAAAGGCTTCGCCGCAGCCTCAGAGCCCCTCACCGTAGCCTCCGGCACCAACCCCGGCGTCCATGTGCAGCTCGCCGTCGCCGCTGCCACTGAAACGGTTCACGTCAACGATGTCCTCTCCACCGATTCCGTCACGCCCACCACGCTCGTCACCCGCGCCGACATCGACCTCACCCCCGGGGCAGACCGCACCATCGGCACGGAGTTGATTACCGACTACGTCCCCGGCGCTTACATGACTCACGACATGCTCCACATGCGCGGCGGCCATCAGACCAGTTGGCTCATCGATGGCGTCGCCATCCCCAATACCAAAATCGCCTCCAACGTCGGTCCGCAGATTGACCCCAAAGACATCGATGCGCTCGAGACCCAGCGCGGCAGCTACTCCTCCGATATCGGCGACCGCACCTACGGCGTATTCAACGTCCTGCCCCGCAATGGCTTCGAGCGAAGCCGCGACGCCGACCTACTCCTGTCTTTCGGCAACTTCTACACCGGCGAAGCGCAACTCTCCGCAGGCGACCACTCCGACAAATCCGCCTGGTACGCCAGCGTCACCGGCGGTCGCTCAAACTACGGCCTTGCCACGCCTGTTGCTCAGGTCCTGCACGATGCCACCAACTCCCAGAGCGGCTTCGTCTCCCTCCTTCGCAACCAGACCCCAAAAGACCAGCTCCGCCTCAACGCCCAATTCCGCTCTGACTACTTTCAGGTCCCCTTCGACCCCAACCCCGATGACTGGGAGCAGGCTAGCCAGTACTACGAGTCTTATGGGCTTCGCGATGGCCAAACCGAGCGCGACTCCTTCGTCATCGCCAACTGGGTTCACACCTTCTCGCCAAAGGCCCTCGTCTCCGTCGCGCCCTTCTATCACTACAATCAGGCCAACTACGACTCTCTCCCCACCGACCAGCCCGCCGCCACCACCTGGCATCAGGGGTCCAACTACGCAGGCGGCCAGGCCGATGGCCATCTCGACGCCGGCCCAAACAGCTTTTCTGCCGGCGCGTACTCTTTCTACCAGAACGAGTCCGACCTCTTTGGCGTTCAGGTCAACGACGGCTCCGCGGCTTCACAGCCCAACAGTCCCGCCAAAGCCGGCGCAACGCTGGTCGAGTTCTACTTATCCGACCATCTGCGCCTCGGGCGCTACATCACCCTGCTCGGTGGCGAGCGCTTCTCCGTCTACAAAGGCGGCTACCAGGGTGCCACCAGCGAATCCGCCATCTATCCCCGCATCGGCGCAACCCTCGAGATTCCCCGCCTCCACTGGGTGCTGCGCGGCTTCTATGGACACTTCTTCCAGCCCGCCCCGCTGCTCACCGTCTCCAGTTCAGTGCTCAACTACGCCGCCAGCCTCGGGAGCGGCGAAAACACCTTCACACCCATCCCCTCCGAATGCGACGAGGAGCACCAGTTCGGCATCGCCATTCCATATAAGGGCTGGAACCTCGACATAGACACCGTCAAAAACCGCGTCAACAACTTCCTCGACCACTCCAACCTCGGCGAATCCAACATGTACTTCCCCATCGCCGTCAACGGAGCGCTCGTCCGCGCCTGGGAGATGACCCTCCGCTCCCCGCGCCTCGCACACCTCGGACAGTTCCATCTGACCTACTCCAACCAAATCGCCCAGCAACGCGGCGCAATCATCGGCGGATTCACCTGCACCAACCCTCAGGACCCCGCCTGCGACCTTGGCCCACAGTACATTTCGCTCGATCATGACCAGCGCAACACCCTCAACACCGGCTTCTCAGCTTCACTGCCGCTTCACACATCGTTCTCCACCAACGTCTACTACGGTTCCGGCTTTTCTAACGGCCTCGCTGGCGCAAACCAGGGTCCCTTTAATGGACCTTATCTCCCCGTTCACACCACCTTCGATGTCTCCGCCGGCCAGTCCCTCGGCGAACGCTGGCGCATCTCCGCCACCGTCGTCAACGTAACCAACCACCGCGTTCTGCTCGACAACTCCATCACGATTGGTGGATTCCACTTCAACGATCCCCGCCTCGTCAGCGGCGAGCTGCGCTATCGCTTCAAGTTCTAGTTACAGCTCCCACCCATTCACCAATGCGGACCGGGTGAAACTCATTTTTTCTTTCTCCTTCCGTGACCTGACGGGCAATGAACCCAACCGTTACTCGAAGTTGCGCCGCCCCAAAGCCTATGTTTCGCATGGATTCTGGCAGGAAAACCGTTGCGAATGCATTCAGCGGGATGGTAGAGTGACCGAACTGCGCTGAAGCGCGCCCACGTTGCAGTCTGCTGCTACCTCAGAGCGACCCGGCAAACCTCCCGTGGGAGCCTTCCTTCCCGTCAGAAATGCGCAGGCAATCGAATTCCGCATCGGCGCTCTGCCATGAGCACTGCGCTGGGGATTGGCATTACGGGGATTGGTCTTCAACCGATTTTTCGGACAACTTGACCTGTTTCGCGCCCCGCCAGATAACGGCATGCCATCCCCTCAGGGAGGCCAAACGATGTCCAGAAAGATCATTACCGCCAGTGCGTGTTTCGCAGCGCTCCTTTTTTGTACGACCGCAGCCCACACAGTCGCACAGCAATACCACCCTGCGCCGCTTGGGGTCCACGCCCACCTCAATATCGATGTCGCGATCAAGGAGTACAAAGAGTACCGCAAATCTACAGAGAATCCAGAAGACGAGCGCACCTGGCTCCGCGGTCTCTACCAGGGAATGTTCGAAAATAATCCCGGACTGTCGGGTATTACATTCGGGATCTACTGGGACCGAATCCAGAAAAACGACCCGGATTGCGCCCTTTCTCACGATTGCTTGCCAGGCACTGACGCAAACGGAAACGATTGGAGCTATCTTGACGACGTGTTCACGGAAGCCAAGGCGCAGAACAAGACTGTCATTTTGCTCATCACACCAGGCTTCAATTCTCCTCAATGGATCTTTGACCGGCTTAGCCCGAGCTGCGACCCGCTTTTCGGGCCCGTGCTCATCCGCCGTGTACCCAACTGCGGCAAAGTGACTTTTGCGAAGTTCCCTGAAAAATCCCACGCCGACGGCGACGTGTTGCCGCTGCCCTGGAACGCGACCTATCAATTCTGGTGGCAGCAGTTCCTGTCCGAATTGAACGACCGGTACTCAAATCACAAGGAGTTCGCAGCCATTGCAATTGCCGGACCCAACGGCGCTTCAAGCGAAATGATCCTGCCTACCACTGCCGATGGTTCGACTCAAAGCCCGGGCGAGCCTGCAGATAAAGCCTGGAGCAGATTGATTGGAAACTCCTTTCCGCTCGCGCCCGATGGCTACGAGACCTCAGACCAGGTGTTTGTTGAGGCGTGGGAGTCAGCCATTATGGCGTACGAGGGCATTTTCACAAATGTCACTTTGTTCCTTACGCCGGACAACGGCGATGCAATGCCGGAATTCGGCGACACCCTGGTGGAAGGGGATCCGGGCCCGCTGTTTCTCGAAGACTGCTCGACCGCGACTCAGTATCCGCTGTCCTGCCAGGCAAAAACGGATATTCTCTCGTACTTCCTGGCCACACAAGATGGTCTCCAACTGGGCACGACCGTGGGCGGAATGACCGCCGTAAGCCCGGTGACTCCACAGGCTGGAGACCGAGGCATCGGCCTTGGCGGTGTGAAGATTCTCACCTCGCTGCCCTGGCCGTCACCGCCAATTCTCGGCGGATCGGAGTTCGATTGGTCTGTCACCGAAGATGCCGAGATCCGACGGCACGAGGGATGCACTAAGTCCGAGAAAGGCACGCCGCAGTGCAAGAACATCAGCGTGGAAGAAGCTGCGTATAACGTCCTCGGAGTCTATTTCTATGGCACTGAATTCGCCACGGAATACGGCGCAACAGCGGACGGCTCCGCACCCATCCAATGGCTCGACATCGACTACAGAGACATCGTGTGGGCACAAACAAATGGTGCGACTCCGAACAACGGAACCCCATGCAACCAGTCTCTGCAGGACCTGATCAACGGGGCTAGCTGGTACCTTTTCACCATCGACGGCAAGACGCCGCCTGTAGCTCCGCCCTCCTGCATGTGAGGGTGCGAACGCTGGCGCATCTCCGCCACCGTCGTCAACGTAACCAACCACCGCGTCCTGCTCGGCAACTCCATCACGATTGGTGGATTCCACTTCAACGATCCCCGCCTCGTCAGCGGCGAGCTGCGCTATCGCTTCAAGTTCTAACTTCCGACTTTCGACATTCCGCTCCGCCCCACAATTACAATTGAGAGGAAAGTTCAAAGAGAGAACATGACTGATTCCCATCGCGTTCCCTTCGAAGTCGTCGAGAAAACTCTCACCGCATCTCTCCTCCGCCTGGGCTTATCGCCCGAACGCGCTGCCCGCTGCGCGTTCCTCTTCGCCGACACCACGGCCGACGGCGTCTACACCCACGGCGCAGCCCGCTTCCCGCGCCTCGTCAAGATGATTCAGAACGGCGAAGTCCGCCCTCAGGCCGAACCCAAAGTCGTCGCCAGCTTCAACGCAATCGAGCGTTGGGACGGCCAGCGCGGCCTCGGCAACCTGGCCGCATGGGCCGCCATGGACCGCGCAATTGCCCTCAGCACCCAGTTCGGCATCGGCTTCGTCGCCCTCGGAAACACCAACCACTGGATGCGCGCCGGCACCTATGGCCGCCAGGCCGCCGAGGCAGGCCGCATCGGCATCTGCTGGTCAAACACGCTGCCCAACATGCCCTTCTGGGGAGGCTCCGATCCGGTCATCGGCAACAACCCACTCGTAATCGCCGTTCCGCGTGCCGCCGGTCCTGTCGTCCTCGACATGGCCATGTCGCAGTTTTCCTACGGCACCATTGAGGCCTACAAACTCCGCGGCGAACAGTTGCCTGTCGATGGCGGCTTCGACACCGAAGGCAATCTCACCCGCGATCCCGCCGCCATTGAAGCATCGCTGCGCCCGCTCTCCATCGGCTATTGGAAAGGCTCCGGTCTCGCCATGCTCATGGACATGGTAGCCAGCATGACCTCGCTCGGCCTCGCCACTCACCAGCTCTCCACTGACTTCCTCCACGAGAGCGGCATCTCCCAGGTCTTCTTCGCCATTCATCCGCAGGCCTTCGGCCCCGATCCGCGCGTCGACAAAATCGCCGACGACATTGTCGCTTCCATTCACTCGACCAAACCCATCAAGCCAGGCACGAAGATGCGTTACCCCGGCGAGAAAACGATCGCCATCCGCGCAGAAAACATGCGCCTCGGCATCCCCATCGACAAGGGCCTTTGGGACGAAATCCTCGCACTCTAGAACCAGCCTCACGGAGGTTCAACATGTCCGACACCATGCAAGCAGCCGTACTCCACGGAGCGCGCGATCTGCGCATCGAAGATTTTGCTCTGCCCACCCTCGCGCCCGGCATGGTCCTCGTCCGCAGCCGCAAAGTCGGCATCTGCGGCTCCGACCTCCACTACTTCCACGACGGTTATTGCGCCGCCTTTGTACCCGATCGACCCTTCATCCTCGGCCATGAAGTCGCAGGCGAAATCTACGCAGTCGCTCCCGATGTCGTCTCCGTCAAGCCCGGCCAGCGCGTCGCCATCAACCCTGCCCGCGCCTGCGGCATCTGCGCCTACTGCAAAGCCGGCCGCATCAACCTTTGCCGAAAGACCATCTTCCTCGGCAGCGCCAGCACCACACCACCCACCAACGGCGGACTCGCCGGCCTCGTCTCCGTTCGCGCCGATCAGTGCCACCCACTCCCCAACGATATGGACGACGCACTCGGCGCAATGATCGAGCCTCTCGCCGTCGCGCTTCACGCCGTCAAGCGCGCCAGTCCCACCGACGGCAAGCGCGTCCTCATCACAGGCGCTGGAACAATCGGCCTCCTCGTCGGCCTCACCGCCCGCGCGTTTGGAGCACTCCCCGTCACCGTCAGCGACCTCGTCGCGGAGCGCCGCAGCAAGGCCCTCGAGCTCGGCCTCGACGCCGCACTCGATCCCGCCGCACCCAACTTCGCATCAGCCGCGGCCGAACTCGCTCCTGAAGGCTTCGACATTGTCTTCGAAGCCAGCGGTGCACCACGCGCCTTGCGCAGCGCATTCGACCTTGCCCGCCCAGGCGGGACTATTGTTCAGATTGGAACCCTCGGCACCGCGGACATCCCGCTCCCAGCCAACCTCGTCATGAACCGCGAGATCAACTTCATCGGTTCAATGCGCTACGGCGACGTATTCGACGAATGCATCCGCCTCGTAGCCGCCGGCCGCATCCCCCTCCGCCCGCTGCTCAGCGAAGTCTTTCCCCTCAGCCAAGCCGTCCGCGCCTTCGACTTGGCCTCCAGCCCCAGCCAGGCCTTCAAAGTCCAAATCGCGATCTAGACTTCCAGCTCTCAGATTCAGAACAATCGCGAGTGCCGTATCTGGGCACCCTCTGGGCACGACATCGTTGTCTCATGTCGCAGGGGGTGGGATCAAAAATCTATCTCCGCCTTTTGCGTATCATTTCCGCC
>Ga0182016_10007483_pt1 | contig 11219 bp, 9 predicted proteins | sample 712S2MmetaG_FD_120491 | JGI IMG/M metagenome (GOLD analysis project Ga0182016, IMG submission 120491) | Permafrost microbial communities from Stordalen Mire, Sweden - 712S2M metaG | ecosystem: Environmental > Terrestrial > Soil > Wetlands > Permafrost | place: Sweden: Stordalen | collected...
ATGGAGCATCGGGCCGGAGGACAGCTTTCCGGCGCAATTTTCGTTGCTGACTCGCGCCCAATTCAAGGCGGCAGCCGGCATCCCCCGCTCCATCGCTGACAGTAAGAAATGGTTGGAACTGCATCTGGCCGCATACCGGCAACAAACCGCCGCGCTCACCAAGGATTTCGCGGGCATGGTTGACATCAAGCATGGCGAATTGAAAGCCATCGTTCTCCAGCACGCGGAAACCGTGAAACGCGATGCGTTGTTCGTCAGCAACCGGCTGGTTGACGCGAATGACGTTGCCAAAAGCATTCAGGACAATCTGCAATGTGCCGTTGCCGAATGGAACAAATCCCAAGACGCTTTGGAACGCGAACGGCTGCGATTTGAAAGAATTTGCCGAAAATTGGACGATACCATCAATCTTCGCGGCGTTCACTGGTATATTATTGGCACGTTGTCGGCTTGTGTCGTCACCCTGCTGATCGGCCACTATGTTTGGCATCCTTGAAATCTGCCATTAAATGTGAGGAATCCATCATGCGCGCGCGAATCCAGATTTCATGGTATGTCGTCGGTCGTCGCGTCAAGGTCGTTCCTCGGTATGCCCTCGGCTTCCACCTTGACGCACCGCCCGGCTCCGGGCTTTTGCGTTTAGGATTTCGCGCGGGGAGAGTTGCTTCTGACAAGAACAAGCCAGCGCACCGGATGTCTTAAAAGCCATGTGTGTGAAAAACTTTTCAACGCCGGCAAAATTCGGCATCATGCCCGGCGTTTCCAAAATCGATTGAGGATCGTTGTGGGCAGAACGGCGGGCAAACATATTGTATGACGAGGCGAAAAATAACAGCCGCAGAGTTGGCAAAAACCAGCGGACAGCTGGAGTGCGGCGAGACGATGGAGCCCGCTATCAACCCCGTCTCCAGGATCTGCGGCACACCTTTGCAGTCCATCGCCTTAGCCCGCACACGATCCGGCATACCACCGCTACGCATCTGCTGCGGGCAGGAGTGGACATCAACACCATCCGCGCCTGGTTGGGTCATGTGTCCCTCAACACCACCAACATCTACGCCGAAGTGGATTTGGAAATGAAAGCCAAGGCGTTGGCGCGTTGCGAAGTCAGCCGTACCACGTCCCGGTTGAAATGGCGCGACGATAAAGACTTGATGGAGTTTCTTCGTAACCTGTAGTCTCTTCTTATGTGGCGTCGCCAAACCATTGTTACACCGAAATCACGAGAATTCCTCTTGCAAGGCCACATAATGGAATCGGCCACAGAAGATTTGAAAATGAAAGCCTTCGAGCCGGAATTCGCGGGCAAGATGAATTTTTACCTGTCAGCGGTGGATGACCAGTTGCGCCATGCCGATGACAGGCCGTCCATCGGCCTGCTGCTGTGCAAGGAACGTGACCATCTGACTGTTGAATATGCGTTGCGCGATTTGAAAAAGCCAATCGGCGTGGCCCAATGGCAGACCAAACTGGTCGAATCCCTGCCCAAAAAATTGAAAGGCAGCCTGCCGACTGTGGCGGAAATCGAAGCTGAACTTGATAATGCACGCCCCAAATAAGACAGCGAATTGATCGTCAGCTTAAAAACGGTTCCTCGACGTTTGGTAGGTGGGAGTTATTCACACCGCTTCCTTCAAGGTGATGTCGTTATTACAGTGCGGGCATTGGATTTTTTGCCCAATGGCATGTGGGGGAAACTCGATGTGTTCCTGGCAGAAGAAGCAGGACATTTTGAGAAGATCTGGTTTGCGCAAGGTGACAGTCTTCTGGCAATGCGGACAGGAAACTATTTGCCCAAGGTTTTGGGCGGCAAACCGGATATGTCCGCCGCAGGCAGGACATGAAATTTTCAAATTGGAAGCCATATTGCCCGGAAACGCGCTGGATTTTTTCTTTGCCCAAGACAATAGAAGTGAGAGAAAACTGCCAAACAGAAGATAGAGAACCAGAGTTTTCAGCAGCACATCAACAGCGCCGGCGGAAATGCCAAAAGCAGCGGATACGTTCCCCAAATAAGCGGATACTTTCTCCCCGGTGAAACCTGTGCCGGCGCCAAAGGTGGTAACTCATTTCCCTCCCCGCCGCGTTTTTGCCCGTCCCGCTCAAAGGAGTGACCATTTTTGCAGATTTGAAATTGTCTTTCAAGCCAGCCGCCAGACAGTGTGCCGCCTTGGCATTGATGTTGTATTGCCAGATGCCCGGCGGTGTGTTCGGCGGATTTCCCGTGAAATACAAACATTCGCCGGCAAGTTTGTAGTATTCAACCATGCCGTCCCAGATGAAATGGGCCGGCTTGGAATCCGTGCCGGTCTTTATGGTAAAAGAATATCGGCCATGATACATGCGCAAGTCTGCGTATCTCGTTCGAGTGTCGTTGCGCGTCACGTCCAGTACCCTGTTATCAAATTGTCAGGGGGTCTGTCATCAAAATGTCAGGGGCATTTCTCAAAAGCGGATAACGCTAAATAATCCAATGTTTACCGGGAATTATGAAAAACCTGTTATCAAACGGTCATCGGTTGGATGTATATGAATCTTGGAAAAAGATTGCTATCCAAGCGCATTACCGAATTATATTTTTTTCAGTGATCCAAAAAACCGCCAAATTATTTTGACCGGCTCCAAGTCACAGTCAGCCGGCACTGACTTCCCATAAGCGGAATGGCTGTAGAGAAATGAAAACTGGTTTAAATCAGAGATAATCTCCGGAAACCGGCTGCCAAGCTCTCCACAGAACTCCCGAGCGGTTTGTTCTGGCCGGGGCTTGATCCCTTGTTCTTCCGCCCAAGCCCGGAACGCCTCATAGCTGTATAAAACCAATTGCTCCTTGGTCCACGAAGAATAGCTGCCTAAAAGAAATGGATTTTGGTAAGAGGCAAACAGCCGGAGGTCTTTCTGCGCCTTTTTCTCGGTCGTTGCTGTTTTTTTAGCCGACGAGCCGAATCGGAACAGGTCTCTAAAAAATTGCGTTATTGCGGCCACCATTGACTGCGTGATCTGGAAAATCAAATAACGCTGCCGAAAGAGCCACCAACCCGTCAGTATCGCCAGAGCCAGCAGGAACAAGACTTTAAACCAGTGGTAAAACGGGCCGGCTCCTTCCGCGAGCGGTTGACGCGGTTGGGCATCTGGATTTTCGCTTTGCCCTGGACTTGGTGCCTGTCCTGAACCTGGTTGTGGTTGGGAATCAGCGGTTGGATTCTTTGACGGCTCGGATTTCTGAGTTTCATTCCCCGGATGTCCTTGGCCCTTTCCGTGCGGACTCAATCGCAATGCATAATTACTGGCCTGCCGCAATTGATAATCAATATGGTAACGCAACGCATGCCATGCTTCATTTGCGCCCGGACGTGGCAATAACAATGCGCCGGCCAATACAAGGGCCGCGACGCTGGCACCGAACCGGATCCAGCCAAAAGCAATCAGGGCGGGCATTTCCAGATAGCGTTGCCGCAAATAGCGGCGCAAACCCAGAAAACTGGTCGTGAGGAGCAATCCCACTGCGGCCGTCACATAAACAAAGAGATATGAAAACCCCTTGTGCCGTGCCGCAATGTCCTCACTTGGCAACAGCATCTGGCCAATGCCAAACAGCGGCAAGGCCGCGAGTGAAAAATAGACCACCCAGAGACCCGGCGAATGAGGCGTTGCGGGTTTTTGTTTGCGCTCGGTTTTGTCACTGTGAATTTTCGCCATCGTTTTGTTAAGCGGCATGAAGTCTTTTCGGTCGCCAATGTTCTGGAGCAAGCCACCGCCGGAAGCGTCTTCATCCTCGTCAATCAGGGTGCAATCCCACGTCAACTTGTGGGCGCACCACCAGACGACACCAAGCAGGATCATCCCCAGAAGATATGCCGGATGGATTCTAACCAGGTAAAACCAGGTCGCCATTGCCAGAGCCAGCCCATAACCTGCCGCTTGCCCGGTGCCTTGTTCGATCCCGATCCTAGATACGAGGACCACGGCCAGGACAAACCAGAACATCACCCAGCGGACGCTGTCGACGGCCTCGCCCCGGAAAAAGACTTCGATCAGGAAAAAGCACAGGCTCCCCACCAGTAGCATGATCAGCACCGGGCTGATTCCGACCACCATGTAGTCAGCTAGAGTTTTGGATGGTTTAACCGGTCGCATCAATCACCTCACAATGGCTTCCGCGCAAAGATTCATCACTGATTCTTCGGTATTGACCAGACGGAAATCGATGCCCTGCGCAAGCAGCAGTCCAGCCCATTCCGGTGGTTGCGCCCAATCGGGAATTGCTTCCTTTTCAAAAGCAACCACCACTGCCGTCACGAGAAAACCACGGCGAACCAGTCCACCTAGCGCTATGGCAATCGCGGGGGTGACCTGCCGCAACACCGGCACGACTGTGGCGTCACGCGGAATCTGGGAAACCGCTGCCGTCAACATTTCTGAAAATTCAAATCCATCCGTGTGCTCCAGGCGAGCGAGTGTTTCGAGTATTTCACCAAGCTTCTCATTGCCTTTGCGCGTCTCAACCCGGAGTGGCCGCAGTCGGTCGTTGGCCAGCGGATCGGTCGCACGCCGGTGGGCAGCGTCGCGTGTATTAAATTCAGCCCGCCACCCTGCTTCACGAATCCGATCAGCCGCGTCTCGTCCGTTGCTGATCAAACCGATTTGCTGGCCCATGAGGAAAACGGCGTTGGCGAGCGAGGCAACGGTGACAATCGCCAGTTCAGCCGAGGTAGTGCCGCCGGTGCCCTGATAACTCTGGGTGTGGAAATCCAGCAGGAACGTCGCGCCCGCAACGCGGGAGGTTTCATAGATGCGGCTGTGAATTTGTCCGGTGTGCGCCGTGGCCCGCCAGTGAATGCGGTTCAACGGGTCGCCTTGCTGATAGGGACGAACACCCGCCAGACGTGTCGGATCTTCAAACAGCCGATGCACAACGCGGATCTCGCCCAGCGGCCGGCGTGACGCCAGATTGTAGCCTTGAAGCGGCAGCACTTTGGGCAACACCAGGGCAAAGTGCGGTTCGCTCGTAACGCGAAAACGTCGGTGCAAGCCGAATACGTCTCCGGTTTCCAACAGCAGCGGCCCCAATTGGTAATAACCACGCAGGAGGAAGGTGACGGTGTAGTTTAAACTCTCTGCTTCGCCGGGTGCCAAATGAGTGAGCATCAATCTTCCGCCATCCACCTTGATCCGATGAGGCATTTGCACCAAGGCTTCGTGCGGCAGCGAGTCTTCGATGATCAGCCACGGGATTGAAAGCGGGCCTTTGTTCTCAATATCTACGGTGACTTGAACGTGTTCACCAATTTCAAAAATATCCCCGGTGCAATGGCGGCTTGCGACAATCTTCTCCGTCCACGTTCGCGTAAAGAAACGGCTCAATAATAAAATCCCCAGCAGCACATACATTGCGTAAACCAGCAGGCCAAGCTTTAGCACCAGCCCAATGACCAGCAATGCGAGTGTGCCCAGAATCCATTTCATTTGGCGAAGCCGGCAACCGGCATTTGCGGCACCGGCACGGTGTTCAGAATTTCCTCCAAAACTCCGCGAACAGTTTTTTTCCGTAGACGGCTTTCCGGGCGGAGAATCAATCGATGCCCCAGCACAAAAGCGGCGATGTGCTTCACATCGTCCGGCACAACAAAATCAAAGCCTTGAATGGCTGCAAACGACTGGGCGCAATGCACCAGGGCCATGGACGCGCGGGGACTGCCGCCTAATATAATATCGTAATGTTCTCGCGTGGCTTGAATGAGCTGCACAATGTAGCGAATGATCTTTTCGTCCACAAAAATCTGACGAACGGCTTCCTGACAAGTCAGTATCTCTTCGGCAGTCGCCACTATTTCCAAGGTGTCAATCGGATGCTGCGACTTGAGCCGCTGCAACATCGAAACTTCGGTTTCAAACTGCGGGTAGCCCAAGCTCAACCGCACAAGAAACCGGTCCAGTTGCGCTTCGGGCAACGGGAATGTCCCTTCATGGTCAATCGGATTTTGGGTTGCGATGAGCAGGAACGGCGGCGTCAATTCATAGTTGTTGCCATCAGCGGTCACTTTTCGTTCCGCCATGGCTTCCAGCAGCGCGGCTTGTGCGCGAGGTGTGGCCCGGTTGATTTCGTCGGCAAGCACGATCTGGGCAAACAATGGGCCGGGACGAAATTCAAACTCAGTGGTCTTTGGATTGAAAATGGAGCTGCCCGTGATGTCGTTGGGCAATAAATCCGGCGTGCATTGGATGCGTTTGAAGTCGCACCCGATGCTGCGCGAAAGGGAACGTGCCAGCATGGTCTTGGCTACGCCGGGCACATCTTCCAACAGCACATGACCCTCGGCGAAATAAGCCATTACCGTCAGCATGATTTCGTTACGTTTACCGACGATCACTTTTTCAATGTTGTCAATGAGGCGATTCGCGATGGCAGCCACTGGCGAATCACCCGGCTCCCGCTGCGTCTGACTGTTTAATTTTGGAATTTGAACCATAGGCGCTTCCGGTTGGTTCACTGTATTTTTTGTTCCGCATTTGGGACAGGTAATCTCGGTTCCCACAATTGCGTTTGAAGGGATGAACGGTTGAGCACAGAAGACACAGATGTGTTTTGCCATGGGAGTGTATTTTGTTGACGTTGACTTTCAATTTCCATAGTCACGCTTCTCAAGTGAAAGCGCAAGAATTGAACAAATAAATCCCAACGTTTACAGGGAAAATAAACGAACCAACACCCACCGCGTAACATCTGCGTTAGAACCTTCGCACCCGAAGCGCATGGTTGAATGAAAGAAAAACAAAAATCACGATGAACTTGAGGGCGACAAATTGATTTCCGCCACTTCGCGCTTCGACGGCAACTGCTCTGTTTCAAAAACACCCCCTTTTGCAGACATCTCTGAAAGTGTTTGAGACAAAATATGTTGGGTGATTAGCAAAAAACGGTTGGCATTCTTTTGGATAAAATCCTTTTATAAAATCATAGCCACCCAATAGGGAACCAACATTTAGCACATGAAAATATCGCATTTGTTAGCATTTTTCATTGGGCAGTTGCAGCGAAGACCAAAAGAACCATAATTTTTTGATTCTGATTTTTCATCGTACTCATAATCCACAATTTGTTGTGGGACGACTATTAATAAATACTTTATGACAACTCATTTTAGTCGGCGGTTTACTTTCTGTGGGAGAGAAGCACACAAACCGTTGACCAAGTATCTAAAACATACCTTTGGTTTTACCCTCGTCGAACTTTTGGTGGTGATCGCGATAATCGGGATTTTGGCGGCATTATTATTAACGGCATTGAGCGCTGCGAAGAACAAGGCCGAAAGTGCGGTGGATGTCAATAATCTCAAGCAAATAACCCTTGCTCTCCACATGTATTGCGAAGACAACCATGATCAATTGCCGTGGCCAAATTGGGTCGACAGCAGTGGTCGAACTGGCTGGCTTTTTTCTTATGGTGGTCTCGGCGGGAACCCACTCCAAGAGGGTGGTCTGCTCTGGCCTGCCATTCATGATCCACGAGTTTATATGTGTCCCATGGATAAATTGGACACGAACCGTTATGTGAAGTTCTCAAGTTACATGATGAATGCGGCGGTTTCTGGCAATGATCGGGCGATTTTCCCCTGCGTGCCATTGTCGCGCATGCCTCCCGATGGGGTTGTTTTTTGGGAGCCGGACGAAAAGCAGCTTGCTTTTTTTAATGATGGCGCCTGTGAACCAGTCGATGTAATAACCAAACGCCATAATGGGGGAGGAATAGCGGCCTCATTTGACGGTTCAGCGGAGTATTGGAAATTTGACACCTGGAATGAATTGTCGGATCAAGGAGATGATACTAACTCCTGGCAAAAAAATCGTCTATGGTGTTATCCGGACAGTCCTAATGGACATTGACAGATTCCATATTTCACGACTGTTCAGCATTAGACATGGAATTCCAATTCTGGCGTTGATGGGGTTCTTTGCGGCCCTGATTTGGGCCAAAAATGACGACCCGTTTGAACGCGTCGAATTCTCGTTGCAAACGGCCAACAGTGGAAAAGTCAAGGGGATGGCCGTCCTGCCCAAACCCGTGGTCAAACATCCCGTCGTTATTTACATCCATGGAGACGGGGAAAGTTTGCTGACCATCGGAACGGCATTACGGCAGATTGCCGAACTGGGCATGGCTGCCGTTGGCTTCGAATACAATCAAACGAACCAAGCCGCGTTTGATGAACAATTTCTGGCTCTGCACAATTTTATTCAGCAGCAACCCTGGGCGGAAAGCAACGCGACTGCGTGGGTCGGTTCCAGTTTGGGCGCGCAACGAACATTGAGCTTCATGTTGAACCATCCGGAAATCCAACCGCAACTCTTGGTGCGTCTGTCTGGTGGCTGGGTGCCGGGACTGGATCCATTCACCAACCGTCGCAGCGGACTCCCAATCCATTGTCCGGTTCTATTGGTTCACGGTGAAAACGATGAGATTATTCCAGTCAAAGATGCGACACGGCTGGCGAGTTTTCTTCAGGCGGCGGGAACTCCCGTCAGTCTTCACGTTCTGCCTGGCCTTGGTCATGACTTTGGGGATGATCTAGGTGTGGTGATCCGCGTCATGTCGGAGTATTGCCGGGCACATCTGCCATTCACTGATTATACGGCAGCGCTGACCGGGTGCCGGTTGAATGCAGATGAATGTCAGCGGTTCAATGTGGCCATGCAACGCGCGGGTCAGCATCGGCGGGAATTATGGCAAGCGGTCACTTCCACCCGCGAACCCGAGCGGCGAACGGTGATGATGGTGATTGGCGGATTGGAGGATTATGATTTGGCGCACATGACGGCGGCACATTTGAAGGAAGTGATCCACATTGCGTGGCAGGCGAGGAGGAACTACCCGTGGTGCCGGGACACCCCGCTGGACATCTTTGAAAAATTCACCGCCAATCCCCGGTTTTATGAGGAGCCGATTGAGAATTTCCAGTCCTATTTTAGCGAACGCCTGCGTCGCGAAGTGAAATATTGCCGGACCACCCAGGAAGCCAGCGATGCGGTTTGGAAATGGATGCATCAGTTGATGATTTGGAGTGAAGACGGAATATCAGATGCCGGGAAAACTCCCGGGGAGATTCTGGATGCGGGTGTTGGTAATTGCGAGGGTTTGGCCGTCCTCTACACGGCTTTGTGCCGGTCGGTTGGGTTGCCGGAGAGACCCACGATGTTGATCTGGCAAAACTATCTGGGCACTCATTACTGCACGGAGGTATGGAGCGTGCAAGAAAAGCGATGGCGCGAGCTGGACTGCACCGCCGAGACGCGCGCTTACGGTGCCAATTGGACTTTGCGGGTTCCCAAAGCCATGATCCTGACGCCTAACGGTGAACGCGGCGGCTGGAATGCCACGGCGGAAAACCGTCTGGACGCCCTCATAAACACGATTGATCTGGTTTATCCCAGCGGAAAGATTTTGGTCAAGGTGTTTGATCGCGGGACTCCCGCAGCCCATCAATCAGTGGAAATTGAACTGCCTTCAGTGAATGGTCTTGTTTCAATTGCAAAGTCACGCACTGACGCAAAGGGGGAGATAAATCTTGTGCTGGGCGAGAGCGCCAAATATCCGTATCGCTTCTTTATTGATAAGCCGAATGAAACCGACTGGCAATGGCTGGAGGTGCATTCCAACCAGACATACAATGTTGTGTTGAACATGGAAAACAAGCGCCCCTTTGATGCCTCAATGCCACCACCACTGGTTTATACAAACTCGCCGACCCAATGAATAGATTGCGAGAGTGGATTCATTTCAAGCAGGCGGCACGACCGAACGAGCCGGAGCAACCCCCGCCTCGATTGACCAGGGGCTTTTTGGCATTGGCGGTTCTGCTCATGATGATCCATTACACCTTCGGCGAATGGGTTTTCCATCCCGGGCTTAAGCTCTGGAAGCTGTGGGCGTTTTGGCCGGATTTGCTCCGGTATGCCGCTTTGCCGGTGATACTATGGATGGGTTGGAAAATCGTCTCGCTTGGAAAGCTGAAAGTCTCCCGGATTTTGTTCGTAACCACCCTTCTGGTCTGCGTCGGCGACGCATTTTTTTATATGATCCCCAGTATTTTGGGATCTCTCCAAAGATTGCACCCCCATGAATTCAAAACTCCCGTGGAAAAATGGGCCTGGGCATCCTATTGGTATGTGTGGACGGTTTGGCTGCCAACTGTTCTGATCAGCGGAAATTTGGTGTTCCTGAAACGTTGGTGGGGTCTGTTTGGTTCGACACTTATCCTTTGGAAATCCAATTCAACAAAAAAGAAGCCAACTTGGAGCGTCCTGATTTTGGAAAGCTTGGCGGTGGTGACCGCGTCCGCAGCCATTGGCTTGACCGCAATCCATCTTGGGCTGCCGCAAATGCCGATTAACGAGACCACCGTTTCTCTGGCGGAAACTGTTCTGGTGCCATCCCGGCTTGAAGGTGATTTTGAATACCTGATTTCCAATCCCGCCCAGCATGGCAGGCAACTGGGGGCGATATTAACCCATGTGGAACTCGCGGATCTGCAACGGAAACAATTTTATCCCGACTTGGATGAGCCAACTTATCGTCAATATGTTTTGTCTCCCAATGTGGATGACTTGCCGCTGAATGAAATAGATTGGCGAAGGATATTATGGGAAAACTTTTATCCGCGGATACGGCATGAAAGCGATCCGATTGCCGCCGCACAAATCGTCGTCCGGTTCCTGCGCGAGCGGGTGGGAATAGACTCGAGCTACCAGTATCGCGTGGGCGTAGAAACAATCTGGCGCCAACAGATGACGGATGAAGCCGGCTTCCAAAGGATTTATGTGGCAGCCTTGCGCTCCGTTGGAATAGCCGCCCGGCTCAACGGACAAAAACAGGCTGAATTGTGGACGGGAAAGGAATGGCAGACCGCTCCCAAGCCGTTGATTTTAGACTTTAATCCCACCGGCTAGTTTTGCACTTATGACTGCAAAAACAGGGAGAGTCAAAGCAACAAGGGTGGAATGGCTGTCCTTGCTTTTAAGGAGCTATATCTACCTTACGGCAGCGTTGCTTGTTGCCATTGGGGCAACGCTGTTTTTCGTTACCTGGACTTGCAAGGTCCGTATCATTCAATCGTTTTTGAACGCACCAGCCCCTTTTTGGGGATTTTCCAATCGGGCGATTCTTTTGTTGGCGGGGCCTTTGCAACTACTGTTTGCCGGCTGCCTGTTTGTAACGCGAAACTTGA
>Ga0182016_10007486_pt1 | contig 11217 bp, 11 predicted proteins | sample 712S2MmetaG_FD_120491 | JGI IMG/M metagenome (GOLD analysis project Ga0182016, IMG submission 120491) | Permafrost microbial communities from Stordalen Mire, Sweden - 712S2M metaG | ecosystem: Environmental > Terrestrial > Soil > Wetlands > Permafrost | place: Sweden: Stordalen | collected...
CTTGCTGGCCTGGGCTGCTGTTCTGCTAGCGGTATTGATCGAGATCATGTTCACTGCCTATCGCGACGGCGTGCGCGACCTGACGCTGCTCAGCAAGGGCTACGACGTGTGGGACCGCGCGGTCGTGACCAACTGGAGCGTCGTGGGACTCTTTCTGGTTCTGTTTGTCGCTGGGCTGGGTGTGATTGGATGGCTCGTGTCCGTGGTGGCGCGCGCACAGAAAACGATGGAGGGTGCGGCATAACTTCCGCGCAGAGATTTTTATGAGCGAAGAGACGATCGTCCCCAACCAAATCCTGGAACCGGAAACTCCCGGCGAGCAAGCCACGCGCCGGACCTTTCTGGCCGCCGCAGGTGCTGCCGGCCTCTGTTACGCCGCCGCACTGGCCTATCCCATTTACCGCTATCTGGCCTCGCCGGAAGAGATGGCGCTCAGTGCCACGGCCGTCACCGAGGTCACGCTCAAGGACGCGCAAAAGCTGCCGCTGGGTTCGGTGCTCATGTTCAAGTTCGGTACGGCTCCGGCCATGCTGATTCATCATGAAGACGGCCGCTGGATTGCCTTGACCGCCGTCTGCACGCATCTCGTCTGCACGGTGCAATACGAGCCGCAGACCGACCGCATTCACTGCGCTTGCCACGGCGGCGTTTACAACCCCTACACCGGCGCCAATGTCAGCGGGCCGCCGCCCAAGCCGCTCAAGCTTTTCAAGGTAACACCGGGTGATGCCGGCGTGGAAGTTTCGCGGAGTTAGCTAATTCACAACACGGAACGCTTTATTGCGTTCAAAAGGAGCAAGTTCATGGGAATTCTCGATCTCTTCAGCCTCAAGGGCAAGAACGCTTTGGTGACCGGTTCGGGCCAGGGTCTCGGCGCCGGCATGGCCATCGCCTTTGCCCAGGCTGGCGCCAATGTCACTCTGCACAACTACGACAAGGTGCTGGACTCGACCATCGAGGAGGTCGAGAAGACGGGCGTGAAGTACATCTGCCGGTCGGGCGATGTCTGCGACAAGGCGATCGGACGCATGTTGGTGGACGATACGGTCTCGACCTTCGGATCGATCGACATTTTGGTCAACAACGCCGGCACCATCCGCCGCGCCCCCGCCGCCGAGCACTCCGAGGAATTCTGGAACACGGTTATCAACACCAACCTCAATTCCGTATGGTTCCTCAGCCAGTATGCTGGCAGGCTCATGCTGGCGCAAGGCCACGGCAAGATCATCAACACCGCCTCGCTGCTCGCCTTCCAGGGCGGCATTCTTGTCCCCGGTTATGCCGCGGCCAAGGGCGCTGTGGCGCAACTGACCAAAGCTCTTGCCAATGAATGGGCCTCCAAAGGCATCAACGTCAACGCCATCGCTCCTGGCTATATGGCCACCGACAATACCACGGCACTGCGAGCCGACCCCGAGCGCTCTGCCGCCATTCTCGCCCGGATTCCCGCCGGAAGATGGGGCTTGCCTTCAGATCTCGCGGGCGCGGCGGTGCTTCTCGCCTCCGAGGCGGGCAGCTATCTGCATGGCCACATTCTGGTTGTGGATGGCGGATGGCTTTGCCGGTAGCAAAGAGTGTGGGACATGGGTGCCCCATCCTTGCGACGTTCTTGTTCTTGTCGCAAGGGTGGGATAGCACGAGGCAAAGACGAAGGATAGCAATATGACTGCAAAGAACATTACGAGCAGCGTTTACGACTGGGTGGATGAGCGGCTGGGCCTTAGCGAACTGGCCGCCTTCGCGCGCCACAAGACCGTCCCTGTCCACTCTCAGTCTTTCTGGTATTACTGGGGCGGCATCTCGCTCTTCCTCTTCCTGGTCCAGTGCTTTACAGGCGTGCTTTTGCTGGTCTATTACCGGCCTGGGGCGGAAGCCTACGAGTCGGTCCGGCAGATCACATTCGTCATGCACTTCGGCTGGCTGATCCGCTCGGCGCACGCCTGGTCGGCCAACCTGATGATCTTCTCCATCCTCGTCCACATGTTCTCGGTCTACTTCATGAAGGCCTATCGCAAGCCGCGCGAGTTTGGATGGCTCAGCGGCATGGCGCTGCTGGGCATTGCTTCGGTCTTCGGATTCTCCGGCTACCTGCTGCCCATGGACGAGCTCAGCTACTTTGCCACCAAGGTCGGCCTAGAGATTCCCGCGGCCATTCCGTGGATCGGTCCGCTTGTCGCCAACATGCTGCGCGGTGGCCCGGAGGTGGGCGAATTTACGGTGCAACGCTTCTTTGCTCTTCATGTGGTCGTGCTGCCGGCCCTGTTCCTGCCGCTGCTCGCCTTTCACCTCTGGCTGGTGCAGCGTCATGGCAACGCCGCGCCGCCCAGCATTGAAGCCCTGCCCGCCAGTGAGCGCAAGAGCATGCCCTTCATGCCCAACTTCCTGCGCAAGGATCTGGCCATGTGGCTCATCTCGCTCAACATTCTTGCGCTGCTGGCCTCGGTCTTTCCCTGGTCGCTGGGCAAGCAATTCGACTCGCTGGCGCCCGCGCCCATCGGCATTCATCCCGAGTGGTATTTCATGAGCCCCTTCGAAATGCTCAAGCTGCTGGGGATGATCAAGTTTCTGCAAGGCGAACCGGGCGAGATCGCTGGAATTCTTCTGTTTACGCTCGGCATCGGGCTGTGGGTTCTGATTCCCTTCTACGACATCAAGAAGGAATCCGGTCAGCGCGCCCGCGCCGCGCACTATTTCGGCCTGATGGCGGTGTTTGCGCTGCTGGCCACCACGGTGATTGGGTACTGGACGATTCGGTGAAGCAGCTTTTAGCTGTTAGCTTTTAGCTTTCAGCTTGTCTGCTAAACAGATCGTGCAGCCCTCAGCGGAATTGAGTTGGAAACAAGAGCTAATAGCTAAAAGCTAAGAGCTAGGAGCTAGAAATGAACTATCCATTCTGGGACATTCCCTATCTCGGCTCGGGCTGGGTGATCGGCATGATCGCCATCTTCCACGTCATGATCTCGCAGTTTGCCGTCGGCGGCGGACTCTATCTGCCTCTGGCCGAGCGCAAGGCCCAGCGCATGACCGACCCCGCCATGCGTTCGGCGTGGCTGGCGCAGCTTGTTAGCTACTCGAAGTTCTTTCTCATTCTCACCGGCGTCTTCGGCACCGTCTCAGGCGTGGGCATCTGGTTTGCCATCGGCCTTACTCATCCCGAAGCCACCAGCACGCTGATTCACAACTTCGTCTTTGGCTGGGCCATCGAGTGGGTCTTCTTCCTCGTCGAACTGGCTACCGCCGCGGTCTACTACTACACATGGAACCGCATTGACGAGAAGCTGCACCTCACCGTGGGCTGGGTCTATGCCGGCGCATCGGTCTGCACACTCATCATCATCAACGGCATTCTCTCCTTCATGCTCACGCCCGGCGATACATGGCTCGCCGTCGCCGGAACCGGTCACGAAGCCAGCAAATTCTGGAATGCCTTTTTCAACCCAACCTACTGGCCCAGCCTCTTTCTTCGCTGCTGCGTCTGCGCCTCGCTGGCCGGCGTCTGGGCGCTCATCAGCGCCAGCCGCATCGACGGCGACAAGCAGCCTGCCCTCAAATCCAGCCTGGTCAAGTGGAGCGTCAAGTGGCTGGTGCCTGCCTTTGTGGCCATGCCGTTCCTCATGATCTGGTATTACATGATGGTTCCCGCGTCGCAGCAGGCTTTGCTGACCCTGGGCATCGACACCATCAATGCCGGCACCTTCTCCGCTGTCACCCGCATGGCGCTGGTCATCATTGTCACCTCGGCCACCATCGTTGGCGTCGCCTACTATTTGGCCTACCGCAACCCTGTCGAGTTCAATCTCTCCCACGCCGCCGCCGTGCTGCTGCTGGCCCTGATGGCTACCGGCGCGGGCGAGTACTCCCGCGAGATGCTGCGCAAGCCCTACGTCATTGGCCGCTGGATGTACTCGAACGGCGTGCGCGTTCCCTATGTCGACAACATCAATGCGGAAGGCTATCTGGCTCACTCCAACTGGGTCTGGAACGGCTCCGCTTCCAGCTATTCCCGCGGCGAAGCCATCTTCCGCGGCGAGTGCGGCTCCTGCCACACGCTTTCTGGCTATCGCCCGCTCAAGGACTTGCTGGCAGGCCGCGACCGCGCCAACATCGGCAACTTCATCACCATGCTCCATGAGTACAAGCCCGACTCGCCCTACCGCCGCTTCATGCCGCCCATGGTCGGCATTAAGCAAGACGTGGACGACCTGACCGGCTACCTCAACGCGCAGGTCAACCCGCCGGTACCGGGCGCTCAGAAGCCCGTGCAGACAGCGCAAAAATAGCCGATCGGGAAGCTGTGCGGAATGCGCCAGGTCCCTCTGAAAGCGAGGCCGAGGGGCAATGGCTTTGCGGCGAGGGCAGGCGTAGTGAATCCCCCGAGGGCGGAAAGCTAGGTGGAACCCGGCGCAACCCTGTTACGTAATAGTCCTGGAACGGCTTCTACCAGGAGGCAACCATGTATTGCAGCGGATGCGGTCAACCTTTAGCTCAGGGGCAGGGATTTTGTCCACAATGCGGCCGGCCGGTCGCGCCGCCGGTTCCGCCCGTGCCCGGTTTCCAAATCCAAATGGAAAGCTACGCTGGCAAAGTCAAAGCTCTGGCCATTGTCTGGTTCATTTATGCGGGCTTCTCTTTCTTCACCGGAATCGCCGCCCTGACTTTTGCACAGACATTTTTCCATCGCTTCGGCAACTGGAACAATGGCCCCTGGCTGGGCGCTCCCGGCTACGAGTGGTTCGGCTGGTCGTTCATGCGCTCGTTCCTGCCTCTTGCCTGGGCTGTGCTCGTCGTCCGGACCTGCCTGGCTGTGATGGCCGGATGGGGCTTGTTCGAGCGTGCGCAGTGGGGCCGGGTAGTAGCCATCGTCGCCGCCGTCTTCATCTTGTTGAAGTTCCCCGTGGGAACCGTGCTCGGCGTGTGGACCCTCGTGGTGCTGCTCGGTTACCGCAACACCACGCTCTACAACCAGTTGTGAAACGGCTATCCGCGGATTGTCAAGCGGTACAATCGGAACCATGAGTTTCCCTGAAACGCGGATGCGCCGGCTGCGGCGCAGCGAATCTCTCCGAGCCTTGGTGCGCGAAACCGCAATCGAGCCTGGAGACCTGATCTATCCTCTGTTTCTCTGTCCCGGCGAGGGCGTGCGCCGCGAAGTCAGCTCCATGCCCGGCGTCTTCAATCTCTCCGTCGACGAAGCGGTTCGCGAAGCTGAAGAAGCCGCTCGCCTCGGCCTGGGCGGCCTGCTCCTCTTCGGCCTGCCCGAAGCCAAGGACGAGCAAGGGTCCGGCGCTTGGGACGACAACGGCATCGTGCAACGGGGCCTGCGCGCGCTCAAGGAATCCGAAGCCGCCAATAAGCTGGTTCTAATCGCCGATGTCTGCCTCTGCGAGTACACCAGCCACGGCCATTGCGGCGTGGTCGTCGAAATCGGCGAGGGCTTCGAGGTCGAGAACGACTCCTCGCTCGATCTGCTGGCGCGTGCAGCCATCAGCCTGGCCCACGCCGGAGCCGACGTTGTGGCCCCCAGCGACATGATGGACGGCCGCGTCGGGGCCATCCGCCGCGCTCTCGATGAAGAAGGCGGTGAAGAGACCCCCATCCTCAGCTACGCCTCCAAATTCGCCTCGGCCTTCTACGGACCCTTCCGCGAGGCTGCCGACTCGGCCCCCCAGTTCGGCGACCGCAAAACTTACCAGATGGACGGCGCAAACCTCCGCGAAGCCCTGCGCGAGATCGATCTCGACCTGGAAGAAGGCGCCGACATGATCCTGATGAAGCCCGCCATGCCCTACCTCGACGTCATCCGCGCCGCCCGTGAACGCACCGGCGTCCCCATCGGCGCTTACCAGGTCTCCGGCGAGTACTCCATGCTTCAAGCCGCCTTTGCCAAAGGCTGGCTTGACCGCGATCGCGCCATCCTGGAATCTCTGCTAGGCATCCGCCGCGCCGGGGCGGACTTTATCGTCACCTACTTCGCCAAAGAGGCGGCCAAGCTGCTTGGTTGAGCGCAATTCCACCAAAAACGAAACAGAATCAATCAGTTAGGCAGAGGATGCTCGAATTGCCCATTGTGCCACAGTGCTTCTATAAACTTTATCTACTTATACTGAATATTCATTATATCTAGTTAAATACCCCAAAAACTCTCACAACAGCTAGCCTGTACAGGCATCGCCGAGACTGCCTTTACCGTGCCCCTCTTCGACGAGTTCATGTGCCGTGTCATGCCGGCGGCGCCATAACTCCAGCGCGAACCGATATGCACACCCAACTCGATGTACCCTTCTAAAAGCACCCGCCTATGCTCAAGCGTTTTGAAGCCTACTTTGAATTCGCCCGCCTCGGCACCAACTGGCGCACCGAGATTCTGGCCGGCGTCACCACCTTCCTGACCATGGCCTACATCGTCCTGGTCAATCCGGCCATCCTGTCGGCTTCCGGCATGAACCTCGCAGCGGTTACGGCGGCAACCTGCCTCTCCGCGGCCTTCGGCTCCATTTTGATGGGCGTCGTCGCGCGCTATCCCATCGCCCTTGCTCCCGGCATGGGCCTCAATGCCTACTTCACTTACACAGTCTGCCTCAAGATGCACATTCCCTGGCAGACGGCCCTGGGCGCGGTCTTCCTCTCCGGCATCCTCTTCCTCGCGCTCACCGCCTCCGGCCTCCGCCAGATGATCCTCCACGCCATCCCCCACGAGCTTTACGCCGCCGTGGCCAGCGGCATCGGCCTCTTCATTGCCTTCATCGGCTTCCGCAACGCCGGCCTCATCGTCGGAGACCCCGAAACCCTCATCACCCTCGGCAACATCCGCAACCCCACCACGGCCCTGGCGCTCGTCGGCCTTCTTCTCATGGCCGCTCTGGAAGTCAAGAAGGTTCGCGGCGCAATCCTCATCGGCGTGCTCGCCACCACCGCTCTGGCCTGGGCATTCGGCCAGGTCCACTGGACGCCCACCCCCGGCGGTTTTCACGCCCTCGCCGATACCGCCTTCAAGCTCGACATCCGCGGCGCGCTCAACAAAGGCCTGCTTGAAATCGTCTTCGTATTCTTCTTCGTGGACCTATTCGACAACCTCGGCACCCTGGTCGCCGTCACCAAGCGCGCCGTGCTCATCGCCCCCGGCCACACCATTCCCCGCCTCAACCGCATCCTCTTCGCAGACGCCACAGCCACCGTCTTCGGCTCGCTCACCGGAACCTCAACCGTCACCAGCTACGTGGAATCCACGGCAGGCGTGGCCGCGGGAGGCCGCTCGGGCGTCACCGCCATCGTCACAGGACTGCTCTTTCTGGCCGCCATCGGCGCAGCGCCATTCGTCGGCATCGTTCCGCCGGCCGCCACCGCGCCCGCGCTTATTCTGGTGGGCTCCCTTATGCTCTCCACCATCCATGAGATTCGCTGGCGCGATCCGCTCATCGCCGTTCCCTCGTTCCTCACCCTGGTGCTCATCCCGCTTACGTATTCCATCGCCAACGGCATCGGCTTCGGCATTATCGCCTGGGCCGTCCTCCACCTGGCCACCGGCAAATTCCGCCGCCAGGACTGGCTCCTTTACATCCTCGCCGCCCTCTTTCTCGTCCGCTTTGTCTACCTGGGAGCTGGCTGAGCCCGTGCATTCCCAGGTCACCAAGGCGAGGCCTGGGCCATCCGGATCTATGGACGGGCGCCTGTGACACCCGCCCAGTCACTTGAGTCGAAACGGCATGTGGAACCCTCCGGGATTTTGCTCAAGTCAATTTTGTTCTTTCTATTCTTTGGACACATGGGCAGCCTGCTCGTCCGGCCCTCATTCCCCTCATTAGGTTGATCAACAACATAGAACAGCGCAACGACGCGCCCATCTTGTACATAACATTCATGTCCCATACACGATGCGAGTGCGAGTACTTCAGTTATGCCCTTAATGACGACAATGTTGTCATTAGGGTAGGGCCGAGAATTGCCTTTTACCACTGCCAGCTTTTTCCCTTTCCTGTCTCTCACTATGAATTTCACATCCTGGCCTCGTAGCGTCACGTACGTGTTCATGTCGACTGAAACGTCTTTTCGCGTAAGTCCCGGCGGGAGTTCTATGCCCTTTGGCAATCTCGACTCATTCGCCAAAGTCCAGTTTGCCTCCACGCATCCGTTTATCGCGCACAAAGAAAGACATATCGCAACGATGAGCAGGTACCTTTTTGTGCGTAGAAAGCATCTCGACATTGTCGTTCCCTCCACTTTATTGAGCACCGCACAAGGAACGTCCACATAGACGCGCCGGAGGCGCAGATTTGGTTAGCCCCGCGCTTCAGCGTGGGGAAAAGGGATTCCACAAGTTCATTACGGAGTCCCGTACAAGGGACGGCGCAAGGACATTATTTATGCGAGAACCAATAGCTGACAACGCTTGCCGGCCACGGACTTTCATGCCATTGATTGTGGCGCTTGCCTGCCGGGCGAGGTGCCTAGATTGTGACACTTTCGAATGTGTCACAACCTTCCCCATTGCGCCTCTTCTCGCCATGATTCGGGCCAGTTGTAGACGCAAATTCGGGTTGCGGACGATATCGTCGCCTACCCGTAAACTGGACCCCCACCGCAGCCTGTTACCATTCGCCTTGGCAGACGGAAGGGAGCCACCATGCACTGGTACCACTATCTCGCGTATTTCTTTGGCGGTGCGTTCCTCGCCAACACCGTGCCGCATCTCACCAATGGAATCTCGGGCCGGCCTTTTCAAAGCCCCTTCGCCAAGCCGCCGGGGCAAGGCCTTTCCTCCTCCACGGTCAATGTCCTCTGGGGCCTTTTCAACCTCGTCGTAGCCTACGTGCTCATCTGCCGGGTCGGCAGCTTCAGCCTGCTCGACACCGGGCAGGTGCTCGCGCTCGGCGCAGGTTTTACGTTCATAGCGCTCATGTCGGCCCGCGGCTTCGGGCGGTTCCACGGGGGCCTGTAAGGCCGTCGGATTCCGGTCTTCGATGGGTGCCCCACCCTCGCCGCGTCTCTGTTTTTGCGGCTAGGGTGGGATTCTCTAATCCATTCCATGAGTTTGGATCAAACTGCCCGTTCCCATCTGCCACTCTAGTAGCGAATCGAGGCCACTGCCCGCAACAATCCAGTCTTCCCTACGCTTGTCATAGCTCCCCAATCGCTCGCGCGCGTATACTTTCCCGCAAGACAAGCCATGGACCCAACCACCATCCTGTTCCCGAATTCCCTGCAAAACGCGGCCGTCCTCACCGTCGTGCTGGCGTTTCTCGGCTATTTTGCCACCTTCCTCAGCGCCCGCATGCTGGCCCGCCGCAAAGACAAGCTCGAGCTGGTCAACCGCCGCCTCAACGAGTTCTACGGCCCACTCTATGTCGCCTCCCAGGCCGGCAACATCGCCTACCGCTCGCTGCTCAAAAAGCAGGGCAAGTCACAGAGCTTTCCCATTCTCGACAGCGAGATGAAGGAGTGGGTGCTGTGGATGACCACCATCTTCATGCCCCTCAACGACGTGCGCGAAAAGATCATCATTGAGAAGGCCTACCTCATCGTCGAGGAGCAGATGCCCCATTGCCTGCTCGACTTTGTCACCCACGTGGTGGGTTACAAGGCGGTGCTTGCCAAGTGGGCAGACGGCGACTACTCCGAGCGCCGCTCCACCATCGGCTGGCCGCCCGAGTTCGACATCTATGTCGAGCGCTCCTACGCCGCGCTAAAAGCCCAGCAGACTTATCTGCTCCACAGCGCCCCATGGCGCCTCTGGCACCGAATCGCGAATCGTAAGAAGCGATAGTTCACATGGGCGTCGGCATATCAGGTCTGAAAATTCAGATCTGGGGGCGGGTGGCGCACCCTAAGCTTTTCGGAATCTTGACCTTCCCTCAAAAGTGGGTGCCCCATCCTTCGTTTTTTTCTAACGAAGGGTGGGTTCACGCGGCGGGTGGCGCAGGTCCCATAAGTGACAAATGAGGGTGCCCCAGGTCCGGATTTTCGGACCTGCGATAACTCGAACCTCAACGATCCGGGCGTCGGGGAGCTATTCTCCAGAGCGGTGTGCGGATACCCCAGATCCCGTCCGCCGCGGCGGAGGATCTGGGAAACCTCAATTCTTTCCCAGCCCTTTGCACATAATTACGCCCCGCCGGCGCACAATGAGGACAGTGAAACCCATGAAAGAAGTCGCCGCGTTCCCCCGATCGATCTCTCGGAAACCCGCCAGATTCGCATCTTCTTCTAGTAACGATTTAATTAATACCCAATTTTTATTTATTTTAAAAACCTTGCAGATAATTTTCCAGTTAACACCGGCCGGGTTCCAGATCCCGCCTTCAAGACCTGGGAATCCATCAAGCCTGACCCTACTCCAGCTTCATCCCCGGCGACGCATCCGGCGGAACGGTATAACTCCAGGCGCCCATTGTCGAGTTGCGATCCCAGTGCGCGGTCACCATATTCAGTTGGCCGATTGCGCCCGAAGCCAGCAACTCCTTTGCCTTGGCGCAAATCACCGAACTAACGCGCTGGCTGCCCACTTGCAGGATGCGCCCTGTAGCCCGCGCCGTCTCAATCATCTCCGGCCCGTCCGCATACAAATGGATCATCGGCTTCTCGCAATAAGCAATCTGATCGCGCTCCCGCTGCAAAAGTCCCCGTGCGCAGACGGGAATGGCGTCTTTTGAGAGACTTCGTCGCGGAGTGCGGCCGGATTATTGTCGATGAATAGCATCTCTATCTGCATTTACCTTCGAACAGGTAATGAAACATGGAAAGGCCAAGTATATCCTCGGCCTTACGGCAACTCCTGAACGCCGCGGTGGTCATTTGACCCCGATGTGGGCTGTTGATAAAATGTAAATGCGGGGTGGAGCAGCCCGGTAGCTCGTTGGGCTCATAACCCAAAGGTCGCTGGTTCAAATCCAGCCCCCGCAACCAATCAAATCAATAACTTACAGAAATTGGTCGCTTTCGGAAAGTCCCCGTTATCCCCCATTAGGAACAACTGCCATTTATTGGACGGTCGCAACACCCGTGTTTTCAGGCGAATGCTGCGAGTTTGGGCCGAACACCAGTCCCACAACCTGACTGTTTGCACGGCGTTTGGTTTCCGTCATGGCCCGCCCATAGACGTTCATCGTCGTCTGGATCGAAGCGTGACGCATCAGTTCCTGTTGCACCTTCATCGGAGCACCCGTTTCGTCGAGCCAGGAGCGATAGGTATGGCGGAATGTGTGCCACCCAATGTCCTCTCCC
>Ga0182016_10007487_pt1 | contig 11217 bp, 9 predicted proteins | sample 712S2MmetaG_FD_120491 | JGI IMG/M metagenome (GOLD analysis project Ga0182016, IMG submission 120491) | Permafrost microbial communities from Stordalen Mire, Sweden - 712S2M metaG | ecosystem: Environmental > Terrestrial > Soil > Wetlands > Permafrost | place: Sweden: Stordalen | collected...
ACGGTAGTTGCGGTTGGCAGCGTGGCGGAGCCGCGGGTGGCGGCGAGTCGATAACGGCTGGTGAAGATCAAGGTGGGGCCGGGATCGGAGGCGGGCGTCGAGATGGGGCCGTTGATTACGCGCGAGCATCGGGATCGGGTCGCGAGACATCTGGATACTGCTGTTGGTGAGGGAGCCACGCTGGCGGTGGATGGGCGCAGCGATCCGGCGACAGGAGCGAGCGGGTTTTTCCTGGGGCCATCGCTGATCGATCATGTGCGGCCCGGAATGCAGTGCTACGACAAGGAGATTTTCGGGCCGGTGTTGAGCGTGGTGCGCGTGGGCACTTATGCCGAGGGATTGCGCATGATTAACGAGAATCCCTACGGAAATGGGACAGCGATTTTTACGCAAAATGGCGGGGCCGCGCGGCAGTTTCAATTCGATGTGGAAGTGGGGATGGTGGGCGTGAACGTGCCGATTCCGGTGCCTGTTTCCTACTACAGCTTTGGGGGATGGAAGTCTTCGCTGTTTGGCGACCTGCACATGTATGGACCGGAGGGCGTGCAGTTTTACACGCGAGCGAAGGTGGTGACGAGCCGGTGGCCGGATCCGGGTTCGAGCAAGGTGGACCTGGGGTTTCCGCAGGCGCGGTAGAGCAAACTACGGCGCAAGGGATGTCGGCATTGTGGTATCCCAGCCTAGCCGCAGAAACAGAGACGCGGCCAGGATGGGGCACCCGGCCGATGTGTGGCACCGGTGCAAATACGGGCCTGCAATCGCGATGATAGGATTTGAACATTCTTTTGAGGAGAGCTGCGCCATGAGCGAGACCGTTGAGACAACCATTTCAGAGCAAAGCGAGATGACGCCGGAAGAGATTTCCGCAACAACGCGGGCGCATAACTACGGCACGTGGCGGTTCCAGAAGAGCTGGAAGCCGATGTACATTGCCGATGCTGAGGGATGCTACTTTATTGACGGCGCGGGCAAGCGCTATCTGGATTTGAGCGCGCAACTGATGTGCGTGAACCTGGGGCACAAGAATCCCAAGGTGGTGGAGTCGATTGCCGAGCAGGCGCGGGAGCTTACGTATGTTGCGCCGGGTTATGCGACGCGGGCGCGGGCGCGGCTGAGCGAAAAGCTGCTGGAAGTGCTGCCTGAGGGGCTGACGAAGTTCTTTTTTGCGACGAGCGGGACGGAAGCAAATGAGGCGGCGTTCAAGATTGCGCGCATGTACACGGGCAAGACGAAGATCATCTCGCGCTATCGCTCATATCACGGCTCGACGATGGCTTCGATTGCGGCGACGGGCGATCCGCGGCGCTGGGCGATGGAGCCGGGCGGCAAGGGCGCGGGGTTCATCTTTGCTCCGGAGACTAATTGTTACGATTGCCCGATCAAGCATACCTATCCGAGCTGCAATATTGCGTGCGCAGACTATATCGAGCACATGATCGAGAACGAGAGCGATGTGGCGGCAGTGATTATGGAGCCGGTGGTGGGGACGAACGGCGTGTTGGTGCCGCCGCCGGAGTACTTCCCGCGCATCCGCGAGATCTGCGACCGGCACGGCGTGTTGCTGATTGCCGATGAGGTGATGGCTGGATGGGGCCGCACGGGCAAATGGTTCGCAATGGATCACTGGGGCGTGAAGCCGGATATTCTGGTTACGGCCAAGGGCATCACTTCGGCATACGTTCCACTCGGGCTTTGCGCGACAACGGCGAAGATTGCAGACTACTTTGAAGACCACTACTTCGCGCATGGGCACACGTATGAGGCGCATCCGATGACGCTGGGGCCGGCTGTGGCCACAATTGAAGAGATGCAGCGGCTGAAGCTGGTGGAGCGGGCGGCGGAGCTTGAGCCGTATGTGCGCGAGAAGCTGGAAGCGTTGAAGGCGAAGCATCCATCGGTGGGCGATGTGCGGGGATTGGGTCTGTTCTTTGCGGTGGAGATTGTGAAGAACCGGGAGACGAAGAAGCTCTTCAATACGAATAGCGACAAGGTGGAAGGCAAGCCGTTGGTGGTGGATCAGATCGCGGCGAAGATGCTGGCGCAGGGGGTTTCGATCCAGGCGTGGGTGAGCCACTTTGTGATTGCGCCGCCGCTGATCGTGACCAAGGAAGAGCTTGACCTGGGGATTGCGGCGCTGGATGAGCATCTGGCGATTGCGGATGCGCTGGTGGAGTAGATACAGTCCTCAGTCCTCAGTTGTCAGTTGTCAGCTCCGGGTTGGCGGTCGAGGGCATGAAGTCCCCGGTCTTGGAGGCGAGACCCTTTGACGGGCTCAAGGCAGGTTCTGGGGCACCCGGCATCTGGGCGACGAAGGGCCCGAAGAGCACCTTGCCGGGTTAGCGGCTGAATGACAGTACTCCCGCGGGGAGATTGACGGAGAGTTGCAAGATGCCGAGGGCTGAGGGGCTCATCAGGCCGTCAGAGTTGATTTGAGAAGGCTTGGGATTGCGGGCCATCGTGGCCGATTCCCGGTGGAATTCTGCCGGGCCGACTCTAAGGGCGCCCACCTGCACCTGACTTCTTTCGAATCCTCCGGAACTGAGTGTTGTGCGACGGTCGGTGTAGGTTGCTCCCGAATCTGTCTCCGTATCCGTCTTAAATAGAACGACGGATGAAGCTCCGGTGTCGAGGAGGAGTTGCACAGGCCTGTGGTCTATCTCGGCGTCAAAGACGGCCAAGCCCTGGTCGAGCCGTAATGGGAGGGAGTTGGGGAGGAATGGGGACGCCCCAAAGCGGATCAGGCGGGCGGAGTAATCAATGACGAAAGGCGTCATCCCGAGCACATCCAGGCCGATAATTGCATCGATGCGAACGGTCAAGACTCTCTGGAAGGGGCTGAGGTCGGCGGTGAAGATGTGAAGGTTGGAGAGGCGCACTGGACCGAGTTCGAGCGAGGGCAGGGTTGCACTATCAGCCTGCACCCGGCCGCCCAAGGTTGCAAGACCGGCGGGAGCCTGGTCACGAAGATTGAGCTTGCCTGCAATGCGCGAATCGAATGTTGAATGGATGGTGCCGGTATCGAGGAAAAGGTTCAGGTCGCGTAGAGTGCCGGCCGATCCATGGACGACGATACCGTAACCTTTGAGCAGTTCGAATGGAACGTATGATGCTGCGTCGTGAATCGCCGGAACAACATCTGGCCTGGCGGCTGCACTCGCGGGGGAAGGGCCCGTTGCGATCAGGCTAGCAAGCAAGCTCATCAGAAAGAGAGTACGACTGATCATTGACCGCCTCCTCAGGTTGCGAAGCGATCATGCGGGAGGTCACCAAGTACCTCAATTCACTGGGCCTAGACTGAAGATCGATTAGAGATTCTGGCGCAGGAGAGAAGCTGGAGATGTGCAGTTGAGGCATGTAGTCTGGAAAATAGTTGAAGAAGTCGCCGGAACATGGCATCAAGAGAGAGATGGAAACAAGGATGCAGGAACTTCCTCAGAACGGACATTCACCGTCGCCTAACGGGCTGCATAAGGTTCGCTTTGGAGAGTTCGAGGCCGACCTTCGTTTGGGCGAGGTTCGCAGGGGGGGAAGCCGCGTGAAACTTCAGGACCAGCCATTCAAGATTCTGCAGATTCTGCTTGAGAATCCCGGTGACGTGGTGTCGCGCGAAGAATTGCAATCGCGCATCTGGCCTGACGACAGTTATGGCGATTTCGACCATGCGGTGAATGTTGCGGTTGGCAAGCTGCGGACTGCTCTGGGCGATTCAGCCGAGAATCCTTTGTATATCGAGACGATGCCGCGCCGCGGCTATCGGTTTGTTGGAGCCGTGGAAGGGCCGCCTGTGAAGGCCGTGGAAGCCACACAGCAGAATGGAGCAGGTTGGATCGAACCGCCAGAACCCAAATACAGGTTCACAGCGAAGGGCCTGCTGTTCGGATGCGCGGCCTTGATTGCGTGTGCAGGTTTGCTGGTAGCGGGAGTGTGGCTTGGGCGACGGAGCGCGAAGCCGCATCCGCTGGAGATTCAGCGGCTGACGGTAATGAGCGGAACAGTTTATGCGGCCCGATTTGCGCCTGCCGGCCGAAACGTGATCTATGCAGCATCGTGGGAGGGCGGCCCGATTGAGATGTTTTCGACTGACCTCAAGTTTCATGGCTCGCAGTCCATGGGCTTGCAGGGCGCCGATCTGCTTTCTGTCTCGTCTTCAGGAGAGATAGCAGTGCTGCAGGGGGCGAAACCGGACTTCATGACTGGAATGACGGGCACGCTTGGCCAGGTACCACTCACCGGCGGATCGCCACGGCAGATTGCCGAAAAGGTGGAATGGGCAGACTGGTCGCCTGACGGTAAATCGCTGGCGATTGTTCGCGATGCGGCGGGCAAAAAACGACTGGAGTTCCCTCTCGGCCACGTTCTCTATGAAACGAACGGCTGGATTAGCCATCTGCGGGTTTCACCGAACGGCCGGGAGATCGCATTTCTAGATCATCCGATCCGAAGCGATGACGGAGGCGAGGTTTCCATTGTCGATCTGGACGGGCGAAGAACCGTTCTCTCCCCGGGATGGGAAGGCGAGGCGGGGTTGGCATGGTCGCCCGACGGAAAAGAGGTCTTGTTTTCTGCCGCCCTTTCCGGAGTGCAGTTCCATATTTACGCCGTCGATTTGTTGGGGCATCTTCGCCTGGCTTACCGCACGATAGGCGGGGTGAGGCTGCAGGATATAGCGCCGGACGGCAGAGTGCTGATGACGCTGGATGACCGTCGCGCCGGCATCATGGGTGAGGGGCGCGGGGCCACGAAAGAGAAGGACCTTTCGTGGAAAGACTGGACGCTGCCTGTGGACATCTCGCGCGACGGCAAGACGCTGCTCTTCGATGAACAAGGAGAACAGGCCGGAGCGAACTATGTGGTTGCAACGCGGGATATGGCAGGCTCGTCGCCGGTGGCGCTGGGCGAGGGAATGGCCGGCGATTTTTCTCCCGATGGCAAATGGGTTACGGCGACCGTCTCGTATCGGCAGCTGATGCTTCTGCCAACAGGAGCAGGCACGGCGAGGCGGGTTGAACGGGGCGACATTGAACAGTATGGGCACTCGATTCACTGGCTGCCCGACGGCAAGCAGCTCCTTTTCTCTGGAAGCCTGGCTGGACGTGCGGCACAGTGTTTTGTTCAGAACCTGGATGGTGGAAAGCCGCGTGCTATCACGCCGGAGGGAATCAGCCACTGCCAGGCTTCCGCGGACGGAAAGCTGATCACGGCAACGGATTTGAAGACGGGCGAACCGCAACTCTACTCGATCGATGGCGGAACACCGCGGGCGATCCCGGGATTGCTGGCTGGAGAGTCCGTCGAATGGACTTCTGACCCCAACTACCTTTTCGTCTTTCAACGTGCAGCAATGTCGATCAAGGTTTTCCGGCTAAACGCCCTTACCGGGCAAAGGAAGTTCTTCAAAGAAATCTGGGTGCCGAATGGGCCCGGCATCTGCGATATGAATCATGTGATCTTCAATGCCGACGGAAGTGCATACGTCTATGGGTATATCCGGCTGCTTTCGGATTTGTATGTTGTTTCGGGATTGAGCTAGTTTGCGTCGATTTGGCCGTCGAGTGCCGGCCTTGCGGTAGATTCACCGCGCTCTCTGAAGGAACTGCGGGCGGCGCGATGCTCATTACAGCGTTTTCGATCCAAGTGCTTACAGAAACCACGCATCAAAGGGGCATTTTCCTCAAGAAAATGCCGCCTTCGACGAACTCGTAACGTCAACATGTGGATCGAAAACGCTCTAGCGCCCTTTACACAATCACTGCGCTGAAGAAGCCGACGAACCAGTCGTAGTCATAGAGGAAGTGCAGCGCTGGCCCGATATGGGCGGTGGCCAGGACGGGGGCAGATGCGATGAAGCAGCAGCCTACTATGTGCGAAGAATTTTGGGAATATCGCGCTTTCCATGCAGCACGCGAACAACACGTATCGTGCCGGATTGAATGCGATAAAAGATCAGATAGTTGCCAGATGGATGGCTGCGCATCCCGGCGCTGAGATCCTCGTCTCTCTTCCGGCCTATATAGGGAGAGCGCCTGATCAGGTTGCACGTTTTCTGGATCGAATCGAGGATCCTGTCTGCGGAGTCGGTGCTCCTGCTCTCCTTGGCGACGTAGATCCAGATTTGCTCCAGATCGATTCGCGCCCGGCGGGAGTATGCAGTACGCATCAAAGAGCGGCGAGGTTTGCTCGACCTCTCTGTTTTATGTCATCAAAGAACGCGGCAATGGCTTCGTCCGAATCTAGAATAGGATCGTCTTCGTCAAAAGAGCCTTCTCCGGCCTCAAGCTCGGCGAGGAGCTCAATTTGAGCCCTTTCCCGCTCCTCCCAGAGTGCCATCGCGTCCCTTACGGCATCCTCGCGGCGCCGAAAGCGACCCTGCTCAATCCCAAGGCTAACAAGCGAATCTTGCTCGGGGGTCAGTTCGATCTCCATGAATCCAGCTTAGGACTGGGAAGAATGCCTGTCAATCAAGCCGAGATTCCTGCAGGTATGAAGCCGTGGATCACGAAATCTCTTCCGCAGCCTGCGAAGCAGTCTTGGACGCGGTTAGGCGCATCGTCAGGACATAACTAATCCCAGCCGTGAAGAAGCCGACGAACCAGGCGTAGTCGTAGAGGAAGTGAAGCGACTGGACGAAGAGGCCGATGAGGGCTATGCCGACTCCTGCGACGAGGGCGATAATGGCGCGCGGATTGAAGCCTTTGGTGTAGTGATAGACGCCCTCGCGATGATAGAGCGAGTTGATGTCGAGCTCGGTTTTGCGGATGAGGAAGTAGTCGGCGATCATGATGCCGGCGACGGGGCCCATGAGGCCGGAATAGCCAATCAACCATCCGAAGATGAAGGAGTCGGGCGTGGCAAGGAGCTTCCACGGGCACATGGCCAGGCCGAGCAGGCCGGTGATCATGCCGCCGGTGCGGAAGCTGATGAGCCGCGGATAGAGGTTGGAGAAGTCGTTGGAGGGCGAGACAACATTCGCGCCGAGGTTCACGTTGAGCGTGGAGATGAGGATGCCGATGAGGGCAATGAAGGCGACAAAGGGCTGATGAAATGCGCCGATGAGGATGATGGGATTCCAGATGGGATGGCCGAAGAGCACAGCGGACGCAGAGGTGACGGCGATGCCGACGAAGGTGTAGAGGACCATGGCGAGCGGAAGGCCGAGAGCTTGTCCCCAGGCCTGGTCGCTTTGCGATTTGGAGTAGCGGGTAAAGTCGGGGATGTTGAGCGCGAGCGTGGCCCAGTAACCGACCATGGCGGTGAGCGAGGGAAAGAAGACGGCGAGAAATGAGCCGGTGGAGTGGAACTGGCTGGGCGTGGAGAGCATTGCGCCCCAACTGCCCGCCTTGGCGTGGACCCAGAAGAGCAGCAAGCCGGCCATGACGAACATGAGCGGCGCGCCGATGGCCTGGAGATGGCGGATGGATTCAACGCCGCGCCAGACGACGGCCATGTTGAGAAGCCAGAAGCCGATGAAGCTGGCCCACAGGACGGCGGGCTGAGTGGCGACGGATGGCCAAATAACCTCAAGCATGGCGTAGATGGCGGAGCCGCCGATCCAGGACTGAATGCCGAACCAGCCGCAGGCGACGATGGCGCGAAGGATGGCTGGAATGTTTGCGCCGCGAACGCCGAATGGCGCGCGGATGAAAACCGGAAACGGAATGCCGTACTTTGCGCCGGCGTGGGCGTTGAGCAGCATGGGGACGAGCACGATGAGGTTGCCGAGGAGGACCGTGCCGACCGCCTGCTTCCAGTCCATGCCTTTGGCGATGAGGCCGGAGGCGAGCTGGTAGGTGGTGATCTCCATGCACATGGAGAACCAGAGGGCGGTGTAGTTATAGAGGCCCCATGTGCGCTGCGCAGGAGTTGTTGGGGCGAGGTCACGGTTGGATAGCGATGGGTCGATGGAACTCAAGCATCCTCCCTTGTGAGCGACGATTGAAGCGGGTGGGCATTGGCTGAGGGGCTGTGATGAACCTGACTGCGCTCGCCATTTGAGCTGCGATATTCAATGAAAATACAGGAACGGGCATGAAAAAGCTGCATGAGAAATGAAGATCTGGCGGATGGTGCAGCAGAAGGTGGTGGGGCGGCGGAAAACTGGGATCACGTTGGGCGAGGACCGATATGCGGCGGGGCGAATCAGTCGCCGATGCCGGCTTCGATCTGAGGTTCGAACTCCTCGAAACGCTGGACCTTGTAGATTGCGATGGAGACAATCCAACTGAGCGCGAAGAGCGCGATGATGCAGTAGCCGAGCAGGCCGAAGTTTTGATTGAGGCTGCCGACGGCGCTCCAGAACCGGCCTTGCAGATGAAGCTGCGAACCGAGGAGGCCGAGGGCCTCAATTCCCCCCACTACCAGCGCTACCAGCACAGAGACGGAAGTAATGGTGATGTTGTAGTAGAGTTTGCGGATCGGTTTGACGTAGGCCCAACCGTAGGCGCCGAGCATGAGGATGTTGTCTGTGGTGTCGATGAGCGACATGCCCGCCGCAAAGAGTACCGGGAAAACGAGAATGGATGCGATGGGCAGGCCGCGCGAAGCCTCCGCAGCCGAGATACCGAGCAGGCCTATTTCGGTTGCGGTATCGAAACCGAGGCCGAAGAGCAGGCCGAGCGGATACATATGCCAACCGCGAGTGATGACGGCGAAGAGCGGCCTGAAGATTCTGGCAAGGAATCCACGATTGGAGAGCAGAAGGTCTAGATCTTCGTCTACGTAAGGCTCGCCACGGCGCACATTCTGAAATGTCTGGAAGACTGAGCGCAGGATCACCAGATTTGCAAGTCCGATGGCGAGCAGGAAGAACGTGGAGACCAGCGTTCCAACGATGCCACCGATGTTGCGGAACTGATCGACATGCTGCTGGAGCTTGAGCGCGGTAAATGCGATGGCCAGCGAGCCGAGCACCACAATGGTGGAGTGGCCGAAAGAGAACATCAGCCCCACTGAAACCGGGCGTTTGCCCTCCTGCATCAGCTTGCGCGTGACATTATCGATGGCCGCGATGTGGTCTGCATCCACTGCGTGCCGCAAGCCGAAGCTATATGCCAGGAAGGCAGTGCCCAGGAGCAAGGGATAGTGGCGAAATGCGGCAATTGCCCAAATCCACGCGAAGAGATTGAAGAGCGCAAGGAAGCCGTAGATACCGTAAACCTTTGCCCGAGTGTTGCAGGCCTGATCATCGAGCAAATTCAGCAAGGCAAACGGCATAGGATCCCTTCGTTGGCGCGCCGCAATATGGCAAAGAGGAGGCGGGTAGCACGAATTTGATTATTGTACTACCAGCGGAGACTGGCACAGTGAGCGCGAACACATGACCGTATTCAGGGGTTTGCTTCCGATGGCGCGGGGCTTGCTCATGTGCGGTTGTCGCAAGCGACGCTGGCCGGGGGGCGCGGGTTATCCTACAGTCGCCCGTACGCATCCCGGCAGGCGTTCTGGTTCGCGCCAGTTGCGGGAAGCACCCCCTGGAGCATCCGATGACGCGAGCTGTTGGAATGTTGGTTGAAAAGGCCGTGTGTGTCTGCCTTTTTTTAACTCTTTTGCCTGGAATGACGGCTCAGTCACAGGTTGCGCAGCCGGATACAGCACGACCGCATACGGTTTTTGCGTTGATGTTGAGCGACATTCACTTCGAGCCATTTTGGGATCCGGCGAAGGCGGCGCAACTGGAGTCAGCGCCTGTTCGCGCCTGGGATGCGATTCTCGCCGCGCCGCCTTCGGCTGATCGGCAGCAACGATTCGATGCGCTCCAGGACAAATGCCAAGCGCGCGGCGTGGATACGCCGTATGCGTTGTTCAAGTCCAGCCTCACCGCAATTCATGCGAAGGCGGGGGAGGCCGGGTTTGCCGTCGTCAGCGGCGATCTGGTGGCGCATGCGTTTTCATGCAAGTACAGCACGCTGTTTCCGCAGTCGTCTCCAAAGACATACAGCGCATTCGTCGTGAAGACTCTCGACTATGTGCTACACGAATTGCACAACGCGCTGCCGGGCGTGCCTGTTTACGCGGCGCTGGGAAACAATGATTCGGGCTGCGGAGACTATCAGCTGGATGGTAACAGCGAGTTTCTGCGCGCGGCCGGAGCCATTTTCACGGAGGGGTTTCCGGAGGCGGTACGGGAAGATGGCGAGCGAACGTTTGCGGCCGGCGGCTATTACAGCATTGCCCTGCCTGCGCCGATCGAGCACACGCGGCTGCTGGTTCTTGACGACCTATTCATGTCGCGCAAGTACTCGACCTGCAACGGCACGCCAGATGCCACGGCTGGAGTCGCGCAGATTGCGTGGCTCCACGCTGAGTTGGAACGCGCGCGCGAGCATAAGGAGACGGTTTGGGTGATGGGGCACATTCCGCCGGGGATCGATCCTTTCTCAACGATCCTGAAGATGAGGAACGTGTGCGGGGGTAAGTCGCCGGACGTCTTTTTGGCATCGGATGATCTTGGCAAGACGGTAGGCGATTTTGCCGACGTGGTGAAGCTCGCAGTTTTTGCCCATACACACATGGATGAGTTGCGGCTGCTGAAACCATCGGGAGGAGAGATTCCGCGGGGCGCGCAAGCCGGCGTTGCGGTCAAGCTGGTCTCGTCAATTTCGCCGATCAACGGGAACAGCCCGTCTTTTACCCTGGCACAGATTGACCCGGCAACGGCGATGATGGTGGACTACAAGGTTTTTGAAGCTTCGAACACGACTGGAGTGGACACCCATTGGACGCGCGAGTACGACTTTGCGGAGGCTTTCCACGAGCCGGATTTTTCCGCGGCTTCGCTGGAGAACCTGATTGCAAAGTTTGCTGCCGATCCCGAGGCGCAGACGGCAGCGAGCCAGAGCTACATTCGCAACTACTATGTGCGCGACGTTTCGGCGGAGATCAAGGCGTTCTGGCCGCAGTATTCATGTGCGCTCTCGAATCTGACGGCTGAGTCGTATCGAGCGTGCGTCTGCGCGCCTGCGCACTGAGGCATTTTGGGAGAATCTGAAGACAGGAATACCACTGTGCCCCACCAGTTCCGAAGAAGAACAGCGGAACGGATGGGGCACAGTGTTCTAGAGCAAATCCGAGAAGGGTCTGAGTAGCCTTATTGGCCGCTACCGACGAGGGTCGTAGTCTGGGGCGAGCCGGTAGCGCTGTCAGCTACTGAGAGGGCGGCGGAGAAGCCGCTTACTCCTGTTGGGGTGAAGGTGATGTAGTAGTTGCAGCTTGCGCCGGCGG
>Ga0182016_10007492_pt1 | contig 11215 bp, 5 predicted proteins | sample 712S2MmetaG_FD_120491 | JGI IMG/M metagenome (GOLD analysis project Ga0182016, IMG submission 120491) | Permafrost microbial communities from Stordalen Mire, Sweden - 712S2M metaG | ecosystem: Environmental > Terrestrial > Soil > Wetlands > Permafrost | place: Sweden: Stordalen | collected...
GACGATCGTCCGCACTACCGCCTAAGAGGTTTCAAATCGCGATTTGCATTTAAATAATAAAGAAAACAGAAATAAAAAGATTCTCAATAGTGATACTATTGAAATTTGTCACGAAATTCTGGGAGAGACTTTAAGATTCCCAAAAATTATTAAAAGACCTTCTACTATAAAAATTATTCCCGGTGGAACTCTTCTTTTTCGGGAATTTAAAGGCTTTGAATAAAATTCCGGGAGAAGGGTTTAGATTCCCAAAATTATGGAAAGATCTTTCCTTCTGTTGAGATTCCCATAAAATCCTGGAGGAGACCTTTAGATTCCCAAAAATATAAAAAGATTTTCTTTAATGACGAAATTGATAACGGTTCTTTGACTTTTCGGGAATCTTAAGGCTTCGACCGGAATTTTCTACACGGTTCTATTCTACCCAAACGCTCAATCACTCTTTTGGGAATCTTAAGGCTTCGACCGGAATTTTAGGAATCTTCAGAATTTTAAGTCTATCCAAACCATTTTCTTTTTAGTTTAGGATTATCAACAGTAGCAGATTTATTTTAAGAATGGTGAGGAATCCACATGGTCTCTCCCAAGTTTTGGTCATGGAAAATTTCCCAGCTTCGAAAAAAAATTTCTTAAGTCTTTCGCCAGAACGAGGACCTAATTCTACTAACAATTCTCTAAAACTAACTTTTTAGGAATCTAGAGCCTATTAAGCCGTTAAATCTTTCGTCAGAACAGCCTTTTCCAACTAGTACAATATTTCCTAAATTACTCATTTTAGGAATCTTAATCTTATTTCTGGTTTCAATCTAATTAAAGTTTCAAAAATAAAAAACAAAATCAGAAATAAAATAAAGGATTAAAAAGAAAATGAACAAAGCACCCGTTGAAAATGTCGAGCTAGAAAAATTTGAGACTAAGGATGCTAAAATTGGAGGGAAAACTTTTGATCGTTGGACTTTGAGGAAGGACGTGATATTGTATGGCTCATCAATAGAAGGAGATGACTATATTTGTGCTCCGTTGTTTTTCAATTCAGGTGATGCTATTTTACATAGCCTTAATCCAATGTTTATCAAAGATAGTGTCGGCTACGCTACTCCTCAAGCTCCAGCTAATACCAAGTACAGTAAAACCCTTAGATTCAATTCTGGTCTCAGAATTAGAGTTTATATTGTTGATACTGAGGCTGTTTATTATGATGCTAGAGGAAAAATTAGACTAGACTGTAACCAGCTAACATCGGCTAATTTTAAAATAAACTATCTCTTAAGATTACCTACTATTAAAGATCCAAACGGACTGGCCGATGATCAGATTTTAAAGACCATTGTTACTAACAATGTTACAAATCCAAATGATACGTCGACTAGACAACTTATTAAGGTAGAAGCTTTACATTTCTGCAGTCCGGGAAAGTATCTTAAAATTCAAAAGAGTTTCAGAATTGATATGGCTAAGCTATGGACTTTCTATGCTAACCTTTTAGGGAAAGGTTATGATCCTAACGCTATTAGAAATGCTGCTTTTTTAGGAGATGAACAATCTAAAGCTACAATCAGTGCCTTATTAACCGATATGCAAATTCCTAGTGCTATTGGAGGAATTCCTAAAGCTATTTCATCTGGCATTGCCGCAGGAGAAACTTTAGATCAGCTTTTAACCAGGTGTTCTGCCTCGACTATTAGTCAAAACGTCTGTGTATCTGGGCCGTTTTTCAAATTACTCTGGAATCGAGATGTACAATCAGTCAACGATTATTTCACTTTCAACCAAGGAGATGACCTTAAATTTATTCCTCTTAAAGTTAAGACTCCTATGATTAAAGGATGGATGTTCAAAGAAGATTTTAACCCTAACATTGGCTATTTAGATATTGCTTATAACATCAACTACAACCGATTTCTCGACATTAACACCGTAATTGTCTGGATGATCAGAAAAATGAAAGCTCTCTATCCACTCGGTGAGCAAAACCAACAATTAACCCTTCATCGTTTTTCTAATCAGGATTTGGACAGTTTCGTTTCCATTGCGATTCATGATGGAGATGACGATATCAAGATTGAACTTTCTTTTAGGTTTGACATCAATTCCTTCAGTATTATGATTAGAAACATCACAGGTTCGGAAAGATCAAAACAACAGTTAGGAGTCCTTCAACAATTACTTGAAACCCTCATCCCTTCCGTAATTAGTAAAAATCTAAAAGTGAATCGGTTTGAACATAAAATGGAGAACCTTATAGCCTTTTTTCCTGCTACTCAAAACACTAAGGATGGAATCCCTTCCAATTGGTTTTTTCTTCAACTCCTATCATCGTTCCTCAGGGCACTGGTTTCTCAACAGGACTTCAATTTTTTCAGCTTTCTCTAACAATCCAGCCAAAAAAGAAATTAAAAACATTTTAAATGTTTTTAATAAAAGTCAAGTGTTATTCATTCTTTTATTTTACAATGGAACCAGAAGAAGAAATCGATTTAAGACTTGATAAGTCGAATCCTGGAGTTTTATTGAGTGCCGGTCAACCGATTTATACCGTAGTAGATGCATTGACCCTTGGCACGTCATCCCCTTTTTATTTAGACCCAGGACGAGCTATCTTATGGGCATTATTTTTAGGTAATGCCGACAAGAGTCTTATCCCAATTAGAGAAATAGTTAAACCTAAAACTGCTTCAACTGTTAATAACATGTTTTCGATGTTTGCCCAAACTTCTAAACCTAAACAAGTTTCGATTCTTCAACAGCCAACTGCCCAGCCTTTAGCTGAACCTCAACCTTCTGAAAAGACCGATTACGACAGCTACAATTTAAGGAAAGGAACAGTTGCTATCAACTTCATGTTTCCAGGTAAAAATAAAGTTCTCCTAGAATTGAAAGGTTCTAAACCAGTTAGGTTTGACCAAATGATCAACGGTGATGATCCAATAGAACTTAATGTTAGATTTTGTCCTGATAGTCGCTATGGTGCCAAACTAGAGAACAAAGTTGCAATTTATCAACCAGCAGTGACAACGGTCGATTTGATATCAGCTAAAGATTGGATTGATGTTAGACCTAATGGAACGATTAATACTAATATTTCTTTTGATTTAATGTTAAAGAGAAGAGAAAGGATTGATAGAGATCCTCAACAAGCAACTAATACTTTTGAACAGATTAGAACTAACGCTATTATCATCTGTCGTCCTGAACAACTCTTTCAGAAGAGAACTATCTACTATCTCGATTGGGAAAAGATTTGGGAACTATATCTCATTAGCAAAGTCAATAATTTAACGATGGACGATACTAAGAATCTTTTTAATTCTGCTCTTCCAACTTTATTGATTGGGGGAAAAGAAGGAAAAATACCGGACGGTATTGATGCTAGCCTTGGGGCATTTCCTGGAACTTTTATTTTAAATCTGTTGGCTCAAGTTGATGAAACTAAAGATGTTATTGCTCTCTGTTCTGTCAATCGAAGTTTTAGAAAGATCTGTCTCAGTTCGATTGGTCAAAGGCTTCTAAGAGAAAAATTCCAGCCGTGGCTTGATACTTTTATGACCAGGGTAGTAATGAAACCGGGAGAGTATATAGCTTTTCCTGGAGTCCCCAAACCATTTACGAGAAAAAATCATGGACTATGGCCGGCCGGTTTCGTCTTTTTCCAGAATGACTTCATTGGAGGTAACGATGAAGTTGATATGAAAGCCTTAGTAGGAAGAGTAGAGGAAGTTGAACTAGAAAATCTCTACGATCGAGAATTAAGCAAACTCAAACCAGAAGCCTATTCAGCAGAACTGAGAAGACAAAAGTTAGTCAATGATAGGATTCAAGCAATTATGGCTGCTAGAGGAATTGCCATGGCACCTTTTGGTGGACCAGTAGCACCACCAGTAGTTCTTGATGAGGAACGACAACAAATCCTAAAATCGGTAAATGACCAAATCAAACCACAAAAGCTTAATGACGAAGTCCTTAATAATATAATTAGAAATAGTTGTTCATTTATTTCTCTTTTTTGTATGGTGAAGAGTATGGAGACCAGAGTTGCAGGAATTATCGGAGTTAACTTGCATTTTAATTACACTTATCGTCCAAAAGAAGGACCAGATGAGAGATTTATTCACGAAGAAGAAACCAAGACTGAAAGAAGTGTTCCTAGTTCTAGTATTTTCAACCAGGGAAGAGTTTTAAGTAGTATTAATGATATTAGCCTCTATAATATCGACATTATAGGTATTACTGGATCATGGTTGCATGAAACACCAGTTCTACCTTTCTTTCAAAATCCCGATTATGTCAATATTTTAGAAAGAGTTAAAACCCTCGAGAAGGAAAGAACCGAAGCGAGACTAGAATTTCAGAGACAACTTACCATTCCCTATAATAGGAGAAATAATAATTTAGCTGAGATTTTATCAAAACCCCTCATCAACCGTTTAACAATCCTACAAAATGGAGAGATTTTAGCCTTGATTGAAGTAACGACTTTTGGTGGACCACTGGATGAAGAACGACTAGAAGAAAATATCAGTATTATGTTTAGAAAAGATATTAATCCCAAAACACTAAAAAGGTTAAGAACGGGTCTAATTTATAGTGTCTATTCTCTAGTAGGTACTAGAGATTATGAATACTTCTCTGATGATGATTATGCCCAAACTTTCTTATCGGAACCCTCAGATCGGATTTCAATGAGAATCGTCCCGTTCTACATCACCCATCAAGTAAATGGAGGTAATACTTACTACAGTCAATACATGTTCCTAATAAGTTTTATCAGAATGATGGTCTTACAAGAAGGAGGAGACGCCTTGATCTGGAGCGTCAACATCTAGGTTTCTTTTTCCTTTTCGCTTTATGAGTTATATTATAACTCATAATATTATTTTACTTATAATTAGACCTTGTAAGTCTCCTCTATCTCTGATTTTTCATTGTAGGCGACGTAAGCTTGACAAACGCCATCTTTATTATTAGCAGCAAAGCTTAAAACGCCATTTTCAAACCATTCAAACTCTACACCATCTAGTTTTCCGTTTAGATAGGTGGCACGACGCTTCTTATTTCCGTTTGGCCAATATTTAATAAATTCTCCTTCCTTTCTAACCAAAATAATTTTATACATTCCATTTTTATCACAACCTTGGTATAAATCGATTTCTAGGTTATCGCTTTTGCTTAAGGCGTTAAGCAAAGAATGGAGACAAACCCAGGAACAGTCTGGCCAGGGCTCAATCTTTAGATTCTTAGGAGAATTATTAGACGAATCCCTATAACACGAATAAAGTCCTTCAGTGACTTCGAGGGCAGTTCTGACTGTCGCGATCCACATTCTCACTAGATCTTCTAATTCATCCAATAATTTCTGTCTGGTTTGTTTGTCATGACCAGTGAATATTATACACTCTTCTGTAGCTTGTTTATGATCGTGTTTATGATCTTGCTTTTGACTATCATCTTTGTAGCGATCATAACAATCTCCAAACTTTCCAAGAAACTCAACTGTATCTCGTCGCCGGTAATTAACGTATTTTGTGATGTCAAATTGTATCATATTGGTCTCAACTTCTAGACAAGCCATTTCATTTTCAATAGTAGCTGTTTTCACTACTGGATTATCAGTAAATCCTTCAAATTCCTCTTTGCTGACTTTTACGTCGTCTAAATCCTCTAGTTTTAATGAAACTTTGACAAGGGATGGTTGGACGGCTTTCTCAGATTCAGTTTTTAGCCATTGAAGCATGGAAATTAAGAGCCCGTAATAACTGTTCTCCGATTTTAGAAAAACTTCTAGTTTGAATACTTGCTTGATATCTGGTATCTTCCAATATTTTGTCCCTTTCCCTCTGTTCTTTTCATCTATTTTCTTTCCCTCTATTTCCTTCTCATCTGTTGTTATTTTTTGTTGGTTTACAGAAATTTCCTCCATAGTTATTGTAAGTTTTAAATTAAAGTTTAACAAATAATTTAAAGTTCAATTTTCAATTTTTAAGTTTTCCTATAAATTGAAAATAAATTGGCCAAGATAAAAATAAATAGCCAAATAGAAAAACAAACAAGAAATAAAAACGAAAGATGAATAAAAATACTTTATTTGGGCAGTCACCCTTGGGAATAGTCAAACCAATTAACCCTGGTGGAAATCCTCAACTTTTTTGGGTAGTTGGAAAAGCAAATGAAAACCCGTTTGCTGACGGTGTTATTCTGTTTGACCAAGCTTCTGCTGCTATCTTATGGGCTTTAGTTTCTGGTTTAGACGTGGTCCCGATTGCTGGACCTCCTAACGATCAGGATCATGTTGAAGGAATTATAAGGGATGATGAAGACTTGCCTCCTAGAACTTATCCTGCTCCCGGAGTATATGTTCTCTATGAGTTTCAGCTTATCCAATCCTTTCCTTTCTATGCAGCATTAAATGATGAACAACTCGAGAGTGATCAAGCAAAGAAATTAGCAGCCGCCTCACCCAGAAATATGGCAAGAGGCAGTCCTCTAATTTATAGTAACTTTATTGAGCGAAAAGCTGATGGATCTTTTTTGTTTAATAGGACGATGGCGAGGATTGCCAACATTCTTGAAATCTTTAGACCAGAAGAGGCAAGAATCCTTTCAGAATTGGGAGAAATCCTTCTTAATCCCAACGGAACTTTAAATATTCAAGAATATGCATTAGTCAATACTTCTGAAATTTTAGGTGAAGTTAAAATTGTGGCTGGAGTTGCTCAGATTGCCGCTTTTAAATTCTCGAATCCCGACGTACTAAAGCTGAAACAAATTGAATTTATTAATTGGGAGGCAGCATGGTTGCAATTCATCCGTGTCAGAAATGAAATAGATCTTCATCAACTGCCTCCTCAATGGGATTACTATATCGGTAGTATAAAAAATACCGATATTGATAGTTACGAGATAGGAGGTATTCTTATTAATCCATCTAAAGGTTCTACTATTAATCCGTCTAACGTTCCTACTAATCAAACTTCTAGACCAGCTGTTAATATCTCTCTCCCATCAGTTAGAAAGAATAAAATGAATAAGGTAGAAGTAGTTCAAGTAAATGATCAAGATAACGACGGATTGTGCATAGCAAACATTAAGGGTTTTTCTAACCCGACCGATTTTTGCTTTATGGATTCAACTCTAATAGCAATGTTCTTGTTTCTCAATAGTCCTTTCACTGAAAATATGCTCATAAAAGATCTTCCCCAAAATATTCCTCCATTCTGCGATGATAATCCAGAACAAGATTATAATTTGAGGTACAACATTCAACAAACCTTGAGAGACGATTACAATCGATTACTTTCTGGAACTGGGTCGTACGTTTGTTCCCGTCTTAGAACCCTTCTCGGAAGAGATTGTAGATTGACTTTTGGTGGCGAGCCCTTAGGAGAAGATATGTCTCTAGGAGTTCACGATCCTAATGAACTATACGAGAGATTGATGGGAGCACTAGCTTATGCACCTATTACTTATAGAAGCACCACAGAATTTGCATCTAATACTGAAGGCGAGGATATTGAGTTGGCTCAAAATAATCTAGTTACAAGTACTCTTCTTCCTCCCATGAATACCTCTTCTGGTTTAGTTTCATGGCCTGATAGTTGGCAGCAAAGCTTCGAACAAACTGAAAGAAGAGGTGCCAGAACTTTTAAGCGTGATCGCCTAAATATTATATCAGCTGATGTTATTGTCTTTGCCCTAACTAGAGGAGTAAGAGGCATTCAACAATCAGGAAAAAATAACAGAATAGTTAATGTTACTCAACCGGTTCAAAAGATCAATGCTCCTCCAATTGATATTTTTGCTGGTTTAAGTACCAAGCCTCTTCCAAACCCTTCTATTCCCTTGCCATCCGTTCCCTTGCCTCTCCCTTCTCAACCTCTTCCAACCCAACCTCTTCCAACTGCTAATAAGCCTCAAAGTTTAGCCGAACTTGCTGCTAGTTTTGGTGTGGGGCCAACTGCACCTGCAAATACCTTACAGAAACTAACTGCTTTGCCAAGACCTACTGCTCCTCATCAACAGAGATCTGGCAGAGCTCAACAATTAGAAGTTGATACAACTGAAGTTCTTATCTCTCACCAATTTATTGTTAATGGTATTCCTTATAATCTTAGAGCTGTCGTTTATAGTGTCTTTACTGGCCATTTTGGAACTCTCATTAATTGTGGCGGAGAGTGGGTTGGTTATAACGATAAGACAACTAAGAACTACATTGCCCAGAATAGAATCGATACTAGTAATGTTGAACAATTGATAAATACTCGAGGAGTTCTTTTCTTCTATTATCCTGATCTTTCACCCGACGCGGTAGAAGAAAGGAAAATGATCGAAGCTCGAGTCCGCGATCAAGACGAACAAGAAGATGTCTTTAGACAAGTTGCAATGGTTGAAGCGAAAGAAAGAAATCAACAGGAAGAATTAGAACGGCAAAATAATCCCCAACCTGAGGTCATTCCTCCAATTCAAATTAACAATAGTCCTCAAAGAAGCCCTGGCGGAACTAGCGATGATGAAATCGCTAGGGCAATTGCGATGAGTCTAATGGACCAAAATTCAAACAGCCCAGCTTTTCCCCTGTCCAACAGTTCTCCCTTCTCAACTGGATCAAATAATTCTGTTAGATCTAATAGTCCTTTAGGTTCTCCTCAATCTCCTCGCTTTCAATCTTCTATCTCTCGATCACCGACTCAGCAAGTCCAACAAGACTTCCTCGAACGATGGACTAAAGCTCAGATCTTAGTGATTGGAGCTAACTATAGCCAAGAAGATTATAACAAATGGTCAGACATTGACCCTAACTACATAGGAGTAGGTTTGGTCAATCAATTTGCTAACGACCAAGTTGTAAAGTTTACTAATGCTAATCCTTTTGGAGGAGTTTGGGGAGAAGATCCAGTTTGGGATTACGTTTTAGCATTGGCCGAAAGAACCGGAAAGAAGTTCAATACTGTTTGGCTAGATCCTAGAGCTTGGGGTTTACTGGGAGCTAGAAGCAAGATGGGAGGACAGATTATTCTTACTGTTTGGCAGATTGTAAGAAATGTTGGTGTTAACACTCAGAAACAATGGATTGGCACTTTTAATGTTCCGATTGAGCTCAACGAGCAGATTCTATCTCAAACTGGTTCACCAATTCCAGGCCAAGTAGTTCCTCTCTGGGAAATCTTAACCGATATTGGACCCTTTCAAGCAGTCAGTGATGACCCCATCGTCAGCTATACTGATGATAATGGTGTCACAATCGACTTTGCAATGCTCGTCCCCATTCGTCCTCAAGAACAATCTCCTCCAAGATCTCCCCAACAATCACCACCAGACCAAGGACGTAATGCTCCAACTCTAATTTTGAGAGGCCAACGACAATAAAAATAATCAGTAAAACAAAATAATAAAATATAACTTTAAAAGTTATATTAAAAACAGAATTAAGAAAGATGGAAAACCCAGCATTCAATTTAGTGAGACAGATTCTAAGATCTCCTTTATTTTTAGCTCAATCTACTCTACAACAACAAGTTACTTTAGATGAAATTCTAAAGACTGGAGAAATAACAAGACAAGAAGTTTTTACTTTAATTAATGAAGCAATGGCAAGTTCTCAACAATTAGAGAAAAAATCCAAGCTATTAACAGAATCTAAGATATTGGCAGCTAATTTGGAGAAGCTTGATTATAATACTTTTCTGACTCTCGTTATCTCTGGCAATATTAGAGGAGAGAAACTCTTAGCTTTATGCAGCGGATCGGATAAGCTTAATGGTTATTGCAATCGTTCTTTTCAACTTCTGAACAACCAAGGGCTTAGAGTCGGTGAAGCCGAAGACCAATACCTTTTTAGAGTTTTACTTGATAGGGCAAAAATTTCCGTTTCATTTGGAAAGACTCCTCGCAAGACTTACATCGATAAGATGGTTGGAGGAAGAGTCTTGGGTTTCGGAGGTAATGGTGGTGGAGAATTAGGACTTGGCAATAAGATTTATCAAATAAAAGTCCCAACTTTAGTCCCCGGTCTCAACAATATTGTTCAAACTAGTTGTGGACTTTCCTATTCTCTCTGCTTAAATAATGAAGGAAGAGTTTGGGCATTCGGACTAGATAATTATGGTCAATTAGGTTTAGGTAGTGTTCGTAAACAATCTACTCCGACTCTAATTGTCCCTTTGCAAAATATTATTCAAGTTTGTGCTGGCGAATATCATTCTCTTTGTCTAGATAATCAAGGCAGAGTTTGGAGTTTTGGATATAATTCTAATTTTGGACAATTAGGCCTAGGAGATTTAATTGATAGAAATATTCCAACTTTAATTCCCAACTTCAGAAACATTGTTCAAGTTAGTACTGGATCGCATCATTCGATCTGTTTAGATAACCAGGGAAGAGTTTGGAGTTTTGGTTTAAATGGTAGAGGACAACTCGGTTTAGGAGATTTGAATGATAGAAATGTTCCTACTTTAGTGCCTAATCTTAATAATATTGTTCAAATTTCTGCTAGAGAACGCTATAATCTTTGTCTGGATAACCAAGGAAAGGTCTGGGGATTCGGAAGTAACAGCAGTGGAGAATTAGGACTAGGAGATAGTCAAGATAGAAATCTTCCAAATTTAAATTTAACATTAAATAATATTGTTCAAGTTGAAGCTGGAGGTGATTATTCATTGTGTTTGGATAACCAAGGCCGAGTATGGGGATTTGGAAGTGGTGGCTATGGAAAATTAAATTCTAGTAATATTGAACCTAGATTAAATCCAGTTTTGATTCCTAACGTTGAAAATATTATTCAAGTTGCTACTGGAAGCACCTATTCTCTTTGCTTGAATAATCAAGGACAAGTGTTAGGCTTTGGATATAATCAATTCGGTCAGCTCGGATATGATCATGGTAATCCTCTTGTTAATCCCAATCTTCACAATATTATTCAGATCAGTGCTGGTACTGCTCATACTCTCTGCATCACAGGACAATAAATAATTAAAAATAATCAGTAAAACAAAATAATAAAATTATCAATTTATAAAAAGTTGATAAAGAAATAGAGAAAAATGGAAAACCCAGCATTCAATTTAGTGAGACAGATTTTAAGATCTCCTTTATTTTTAGCTCAATCTACCGATCAAAAACAAATTACTTTAGATGAAATACTAAAGACAGGAGAAATAACCAGACAAGAAGTATTTACTTTAATTAATGAAGAAATGGGTCTCCAAGAACAATCAAAAGTAGA
>Ga0182016_10007493_pt1 | contig 11214 bp, 15 predicted proteins | sample 712S2MmetaG_FD_120491 | JGI IMG/M metagenome (GOLD analysis project Ga0182016, IMG submission 120491) | Permafrost microbial communities from Stordalen Mire, Sweden - 712S2M metaG | ecosystem: Environmental > Terrestrial > Soil > Wetlands > Permafrost | place: Sweden: Stordalen | collected...
GGCGCTCCAAGTTGCCGTCCACTTTGGGAGCTTCGAAGAGACCAGGACCGCCATTCTTACGCTGGAGGAGGTAGCTAAGCCCTGCTAACGGGACGGCTGCCTTGATCAGGCCCTCCCGCCTCCGGCGCCGTTCCATCTCTCGCTCCAAACGGTACGCCTCGTCCAGGTCCTCAGGGCTGTAACCGTAACCAGGGTCGTCAAGCCAGATGGGCCTGCCGTGGGCATCGACCTTCCTCACGAAGAAGCCGTTCTGGTCCTTGCGGACATAGGGGCTGAGGGAGATCAGCAGCCTCCACTCGCCAGCAGTGAACTTACTGCGGTCCGAGACGCTCACCAGACGTTTCCACTCGGTATAGCTGATACCCCTGAGGGCCTCCAGTTGGTCCCTGATCTCGGACCTGTCCTCAAGCGGCGGGGGGATCGGGTCGGGTGCAACTCCGAGGCCAGCTAGCAGTTCACGTCGCTCTTGTGGAGTGCTCATCGGTTGTCCTTTCCAAGGCCCACCCTCACCAGCTCGCACCATCTTTCGGGCGTTGATGAGCAACTAGGACTCGTAGACTCGTGTCGGCCTAGGAACCGGCAAGGTAATAGGGACTAACGTCCCAAACCTTCGAGCGCACCACATCGGCTGCCCCCAGCGTTGGCACGGGCCCGGGCGCCGGGCCTCCTCCACCAGGTAGTAGAGCTGCCTGCCATCGATGAGTTCCGTCTTCGTGGGGGCGGTGCCACTAACATCGTGGCTTGGAGAAAGAGGGTCGCCCTCTCAACGGGAGACAAGCCGGTGCCGCTCGACGAAACGTACCCACAGGCGGTCGTGTTCATCGTTGGCTGGGGTTCAGATGAGCGTGGGATGCGGGAGAAGAAGCCCCTCGGGACGGGTTTCGTCGTCTCGATGCTGGCACCGATCCAAGCCCCCGTTTACATGCACTCCTACGTTGTTTCAGCAGCCCATGGGCTGCGCAACGAGCACCTGGAGACATGGGTCAGGTTCAACTGCGAGGGTGGCCGTACTCACGATGAACCGGTCCCGAAGTGGTACTGCCACCCGACCCAGGATGTCGCCGTCTTCCCCCTCGGTCACATCGACGCTCCCGTGGTGTCAGCGACGGTCCCGACCTTCGCCTTCCTTGATGCCGAACGACCCCCCGACTTGTGGCCACAACTTGGGGACCGGGTCTACTTCATCGGCCTGTTGTCCAGCCTCACCGCGATGGCCGAGGCGAACATACCAATGGTACGGTCGGGCTCCCTGGGCCGTATGTACCAAGAGAACATCCCGCTGAGGATCGGCCCCAATGAAATGTTCAATATCAACAAAGGCCACCTGATCGACTGTCGCTCATACCAGGGCTTCAGCGGCTCCCCCTGTTTTGTGCAGTTCCAGCCCGGCCATGGGAAACCTCTCGGAGACGCGACAGCACTGCTCGGCCTGATGGCTGGCCACTTCGATGACTGGGTGGAGGCCGAGGTCACGGGGGACATCTTCGGCACCGTCCGGACCCCCGTGAACACTGGAGTCGGGATTGTCGTACCCGCCGAAGCCATCACAGACGCTCTAAACCTGGATGAATTAGTGGAGCTGCGAGAGCGTAGACCGAGCGCCCCACCGGTACCTCGGTGATCCGGTTGGCTGCCGTCCAGGCCTGAGCCCGGTTGGCGGGGGGGCGGGTCCGCACGATAGGGCTTAGTAGCGCCTGTCCTCCGGGTTGATGACGGCATCCAGGACGGGCTCCGGCTGAGCCCTGGAGTGGGCCTGGGACCAGTCCAGGGGCTCACGAGCGCCGGGCTCCGCGAACAGGATGTGCCACTGTCCGTCAATGCCCCACCGGCCCAGGGTGGTCGACCTCTTGCGGCGTGTCTCGGTGGCGCTGGGGTGGCTAAGCATGTGAAAGATCCGGAGCTTCATGCGCAGTGATCGTGGCGCTGAGCACCACGGGTCGCCTGCTACAGGCCACGACATCGGACACCTAGGACTGCCACGTTGTGGGCATCCCCGACTCGCCCGGCACGCCCCATGGGTCGGTGGCATGCTTGATCATGTGATGGACCCTGTCGAGCAGCACCTCTGGGACGAACTTCGGGCTGGCATGCAACAGCTCAAGCAGGAGATCGGGTACAACCCCCGTGAGTTCAAAGCCATGATTGGGGAGCATGGGCCTGCCGAGGCCTGTCGACAGCTGATCAAGCCCCCCTCACCTTCCACCGGCTTCGCCAAACTCTGGGAGCACGGGAAGCTCGACATGTCCGTCGAAGCTGTGGCAGTCCTTCCTTGGTATACCACGCTCTTCAACGACGAGGACCGACAGCTCGCCCGGCATCGTCTCTTGGACTACAAGTTCGATGTCGACGGGTTCCTGGCTCGGCGGACGGGCTCACCGCCGAGGTGGTACCTGGAGGCGGCACCCTGATGACGATGCCAAATGAGAGCCCGGAGGGTTGGACGGACCTCGCCCGTACGGTGGCCGGGGCCGGGGTCCAGGCTGAGGCCGAGGCTCTTCGTGATGCTGCCCCGGTCCGCAGCTTCATTGCCCGGCTCCTCGGCGTCCACACCGACGAGCGGGCCTGGCGGGTCGGGGCCAAGGGCGAACAGCTCGTAGCCGAGCAGCTCCGACGGCTCGGGCCGTCCTGGCATGTCCTGCACTCGGTCCAGCTGTCCGAGACCGGTACCGACCTCGACCACCTCGTCATCGGCCCAGGTGGGGTCTTTTGCCTAAATGCAAAGCACCACCCCGGCGCCAAGGTGTGGGTCGCCGGGGACAACGTGTACGTGAACGGGCACCGCCCCGAGCACAACTACGTGCGGGCCAGCCGGAGCGAGGGCCGCAAGGTCGCCCGGCTGCTGAGGGCGGCCTGTAGCTTTGAAGTGCCCGTAAGGCCGGTGGTCGTCGTCGTTGGTGCGACCGACTTGGAAGTCAAGGAGCAACCGACGGACGTGCGGATTTGCAGCCGACGACGGATCGCCGACTGGTTGGCTGCCCAACCTGGCACCTTGGCCCCGGAGCAGGTCGAAGCCATATTCTCGGTGGCCCGACGCTCGACAACGTGGCGGCCGCAACCGGGGGTTGTGGGTGACCCAGAAACGGGCGGAACGACGACGGCCAAGCCGGTCATCGCCACAAGGCCGTCCTGCGAGGAGCAGTCCGCCCCCCCGCCAGAGCCGCCTTCCCCGGTGACCGCCACTCAGACGGCGCTGGTCATCAAGCACAGCTCAGGGAAGGGCACGACGCTGCACGGTGACCCGAGACCGCACACCAAGTTGCTGAGCACGGCTGGACTTCGCTGGAGCCCTAACCAGCGCCTTTGGTACGTACCCGACAGTCGTGACCTACCGCCCCAGACCGACCTCTTCGAACGCCTCGCACAGGAACTACGACGGGTCGGATTCAAGGTCAGTTTGGAGGTGACGTCTCAGACGACATCTGTGGCCTCCTGGCCTGTTGGACACCCATCCGGAGAGCTGCTCGGGGAGCACCAAGACGAAGGTGGACCCGGCCCCCGAGCCACCAACGTGCCGCCCTGAGCGGGCACGAGGGGTTCCGCCGGTCGTGAATGAGGCATCCGAGGTCCGGGCAACAGCGCCCTTGAGCCGCCGTGCTGGTGTTCGGGCTGGTGGAGGTGACCGAGGGGCGGGCTTCTCCAACGTCACCGTCCTTGGCAAGAGCGGGGACGGCGGCATCGACGGCGTCGGGGTGTACCGGCTGTCCCTTGTCTCCTTCCCCGTCTACTTCCAGTGCAAGAGGTACAAGGGGACCGTGACCGCCGGGACGGTACGGGACTTTCGAGGGGCGATGGCGGGCAGGGGCGAGAAAGGGCTCTTGATCACGACCGCCACCAATGCCCAGCGGTTCGTCCTGGCCGGGCCCCCCAACTACCCTTGGTTTCAATCCCGAGAGCAGAATTGCATCGTTGAGGCAATGGATAACAACCCCCAGCCCGGTCAGAAAGAGAGTTCACCGACCGTGGCCAGGCATGTCACGATCGGTTTCATGGCCCGTCGTGCGGGCGGCATAACGGGGTTCGTAGTTTGGGCTTTAGCCCTGATGGCGACCAGCATCTCACTCCGCCATTGGCTCCTTGCCACTACAACCATGTCCGCAGCGGCGGCCTGGTTCTGGGGCACGGTGCTGGTGGCCGGAGCGGCAGCAAGTGTGGCTGGCGCCCCGGGTCGTCGGCGGCGGGTAGTGGCGGCCGCCTTGGCCGTCGTGTCGGTCCTGGCCTTCGCCGTTGTCGGCGGCAGTGTCCCGGTGCAGTACTCCTGGCCGGTATTGCCTAAGCCGAGCCCGGTATTGTCTGCCGCCTTGGCCAAACTGCAAAGGGAGCCGGAAAGCTTCGTCGTCTCCGGACAGCGTCCTTCGAGCGCCAGCAGAGTGCTGCAACGAGGGACAATCGACTGGACGGCCAAGGACTTGACCATGTCTACGTGGGTGAGTGGGCAGGGTTATTTGACCTTGGTCATCAAGAACGGAGTGACGTTGTCCGACCCCAAGGGCGACTGGGGGGTGGGGAAGACTTGGGCGGAGGCCACAACAGCCAACCCGTCCTTCATCAACCCCGACCAGGCCGTGCGGTTCCAGGGGGCATGGGCAAGGACTTCCCACGGGAAAACCACTGTGTGGTCAGTCCGGGTCGTTCCTGATAAAACCAATACCCGGGTCTGGCTGATGAGAGCCCACGGGCTACCGCTCAGGGACGAGTGGGGCGCCATGTACGCCAACCTACGCTTCGGGTGGCCCGCTATCGGCCCTTTGGTAAGGGTGGCGGTCACGCTGAGCCAGCAGGGCTCGATAGCAACGGTGACCTACTACAGCTCCGACGACGGGACCAAAACCACAAGTTTCTCTCCCCTCCATTGAGTTCCACCGGCGAGCGAGCGGGCAGACCTCGTGCCCCCGGGCTAAGGCGCCGGATCGTAACTAGCTTGGTAGTAGAACGACTTTGGTACCCCTGGCGGTGGAAAAGCCTTAGGCTACAAGGCCCCAGGAAGCTCCAGGAGCGGCGACAGCCTCGGGCGGCCTTCCCCTACACGCCTGCCCTAGATCGGCGCTCCACCGGGCCTACAGCCGCCTCGGAGATGACGTTGGCTAAAGGTCCAGGTGGGACAAGGGCTCTTTAGCAATTTTAGACAGAGGAGGAGCAAAAAGGCGCTCAGGTACTGAGAGTTAAGGCCCCACATATGGGGAGCCGTAGATGGCGGGGTCATCTTTGCAGCTCAGGAGGCTCGTTCGGTGGATCCCTGGCGCCTTCACAACCCGTCTACCAGGGCTTTTATCCCGAGAAAATCACCGGGAAGTAGCTAAGCGCCATCGGCCTGGCCGATCACGGTCACCCAAAGCCCCCGCCGGATCATCTCGGCCCGCAGGACCTGCAGGGGCACCGGGCGGATGTGCTGGGTATCCTCGGGCTCCCGGTAGTAGTGGCGGTGCCGCCCGTCGGCGGTCAGGATGTCGAAGCGCTCGTGCCCGCAGCGGGTGCACCGCAGCGCCCTGACGGAGGAGGCGAGTCGGGCCAGTTCGGGGCGAACGTCATCGTCGTAGAAGGGGCGCACTTCCCAGGCGTGACGAAAAACCCGGCAGAGAAGAACCTCGTCACGCAGGTCCGCCAGCTCGGTGTAGTGGCGCATGTGCCGACGCTAACACCCCTGGACTGACATCGGTGGGGCGACCATCGTCGTCATAGACCACCCGGTGGCAGCGCCGTCGCCCCGTTGTCCAGGCCCCCGCATAGTCCTCCAGGTGCCGAGGGTACTGGCATCCTCCGACCGAAAAAGGTTCGCGGACGGCGAGGACGTGCACGGCGGAGAAATCATCGTCATGAGCCACAACCCTCGCCCTTTTTCTTTTCAATGAGGGGCCCGGCAGGGCGAAAATTGGGACAGTGCCCATCCCTTACCAGCCGATGCTCCTCAGCTCGGCCCCGTGCCCTCCGGCGGGGGACCGCTGGGTGCACGAGCCCAACCTTGACGGCTGGCGTTGCATCGCTCAGGTCCAAGACGGGAAGGTGAGGCTCTGGGCCAGGGAGGGCCTGGAGTGGTCCCCGTTGTTGCCGGAGCTGAGCTGCCTAGCCGATCTCGGCGACCTGGTGCTGGACGGCGAACTCGTCGCTCTCAGCCCGGACGGGCGGGCAGACTTCGACCTCCTGAGTACCCGCATGACAGGCACGGCCACCGACCTGTCGGTCTGCCTGTACGCCTTCGACATCCTCCGCCTGGGTGAGCACGAGCTGGTCCAAACGACCTGGGCCGATCGCCGGGAGGCCCTGGACGCCCTAGACGTCGGCGGCCGGACAGCTGGGCAGGTCCGGACCACAATCTGGACGACAGACGGGAGCGCCATGCACCGGGCCAGTGCCGAGGTAGAGGCCGAGGGCACCGTTCCCAAACGGCTCCGTCCTACCGGCCCGGCCGCTCCCGTTACTGGGTGAAGGCCAAGCACACCCTCACCCAAACCCTCGACGTCCTGGGTTGGCGGCCCTCGGCGCACCTTCGGACCGCCGAGCTGGTCGTCGGTGAAGGCGCCGAGCCCATCGGGACGGCCGCCCTGACCACACCGCTCAACCAGCGTGAGGCCCTAGCCCAGCTCTTCGCCCGCTATTGCCGCCACCACCCGACACGTATAGCCAAAATCCCGGAGGGCTGTCGCTATCCGGACGCAGGTAGCTGGACCCAACTCTCTGCACTGCACAACTCTTCGGTCTCGGTCCCGGCCCAAGTCGATGTTGCCATCAGGCACGCCCTGGCGGCCCGTCTCTTTGACCTTCGCCCTCCCGCCGGAACAGTTCCCCGACCAGCCACTCGAACTCGGCGGGGTCAACATTGTCGGAGAGGCCCTCAGAAGGCCCCAGGAGGGGTGCTTGGCCATGCAGGTCAAATGCTAAGGCCCGTTTAGCGGGGTAAGGCAAGATGTCGTGGCCCGTCGGGCTCTGGAGGAGGGATCTCAGAAGGCCACGAGAGGCCCCCAGAACAGCCGCAGAGCGGCGTTCTGGCACGGCGATGTCAAGTTTGTACCCCTGATGAGGCTCGAACCTCAAAAATGCTGGTCATGAAGGTCGCGGCCAGTCCAAGTCAGAAGATGCCGAAGCCGGAAAGCCGTGTTGTACGACAGCTTCGGCTGATAATGGACGGCCCCGACCAGCTGCGCGCCAGGGCAGTGAAATAGAGCGCCTGGCCGCCTCAGGCCCCCCCGAACCGAAACTCAACCTGACAGCCAAACCCATGGGCTCGGACACCCTCAGCCGTGGCTTGAGGTACCGTCTCGTCCCAGAACGGTGTGAGGAGGCGCTCGTGGCCAAGAACTCGGACGAGGTGGTGTTCGCCGTGTCGGGCTCGACTGCCGTGTTGGCAGAGCCCATCAGCCTTGCCGAAGCGGGCTTGAAGGAGCGGGACCACCTACAAGAGTGGGTGCTGGCTCACCCCGAGATCATCGGACCGGACGTCATGATCGTCACATTCGAGTTCGACCGGTGGGCCTCGTCCTTAGGGCCCCAACGAGACCGATTGGACGTCCTTGGCCTGGGGAAGGACGGCCGACTCATAGTGGCCGAGCTGAAGAGGGACCGAGCGCCCGACGCCGTCGACATGCAGGCGGTCAAGTACGCAGCCATGGCCAGCCGCTTCAGCCCGGAGCTGTTGGCCCAATACCACTCCCGCTTCACCCATCGAGACCTAGGCGGTGACAGCGGGGAGACCCTGAGCGAGCTGGAGGCCAGGGCCAAGCTCGAAGCTTGGTCGAGCGTCGGCCTGTTACCAGACCTGTTGGTGAACCCAAGGATCGTGGTACTCGCCGAGTCCTACCCGCCGAGTGTGACGGCGACCGCCGTTTGGCTAAACGAGCGGGGGGTCGACCTCACCTTGATGAGCTACCACGCCTACCGGACTGGACCTCAGCAGATAGTGCTAACAGTGTCCCAGCTTTACCCGGTCCGAGAGGTGGCGGACTTCGAGATCGGGCCGACCACGGCACAAAAGACCAACGTTGCCACCGCTGCCTACCCAGAGGTCCCGTGGACTCCGACAGAGATGGTGGCCCTGGCTGAAGTTGCCAATGCCACAACCCTGGCGGTCATCGACCTATGCGCCCTCTCGCCCAACAAGTGGATCGGGAGCGGCGAGGCCTACGCCCGAGCTGGAGTCACGGTAGCCAAAGGGACGGGCCAGTTCGGCGGCTTCGGCCTCACGGTTCGGGCTCGGTTCAGGCGCTCCAACCCGCCCTATGAGAACCTCTGGGCGGCGGGCGGCCTGAATCAGAACTATTACCGGCTGAGCCCTGAGCTAGCCGCTGCCTGGATGGAGATCCGAGGCGACGGGATCAACTTCCCCGTCGTGTCCCCCGACACCCCCACCGCGCCATCGCCTTCAGACGAGGAGAGCCTGATGACGCCCGACGATGGAGCCCTCCTGCCCGCCTTAGGTGACAGCCAATTTGACAGCCAAGCCGGTAGATGACAGCCAATCTCCGTGGACTTCGGTGGACTAGGCATCCCGCCTGACCTGCACTGATGGACTTCGGTGGACTTCGGTAGACGCCATATTTTTGACTACGGATCAGAAGGTTGTGGGTTCAACTCCCGCCGAGCGCACTAGATACGGGCAGGTCAGAGGGGGTGCGGGCTTCGGTGCTTGACCTGCTAGGGGCTCCGTGAGAACATCTTGAGAACCAAACCGTTCTCACGGTTCCCAACTCGCCCAGGCGCAACGGAGCACCCGTCCGCTCGAAGCTGCGGTCGACACTATCCTGGCCCTTGCCTCTAGTAGATGAGCCGAAGACCCACCCCTTCACGACCACCGGTCACGGGCGTATGCCGAGATCTGCTGTCCCCGCCAGCGCGGCCAACGGACCCGCTCGCCCCGGACAGAGCCGTCCGTGGCGCAGCTGGCTGAGCGCGCCACCGAGGAGCTGCTCGACAGCGGCCATACGGTCATCACGACATCTATAGGGACCGTGGAGGCGAGGCTGGAACGACCAACCAGGTGGACAGCCGGGCGCTCCGGGTCCGGGCCGAACATGACGACAGCCCCACGAGCAGCAGCGAAGAAGCGGTGCACCAACGTGAAGACGTGCGGCAAGAGGCGGTGCTCCGCCTCACTGAAGGTATCGTTAGCTTGGTGGGCGGTTGAGAACAGCAGTCCGAGCGTTCTGGCGTGGCCGTCACGCAGTCGAGAGGCAACCGACGCGGGGTTGAGCTGTCCGGGGAAGCGGGGGCTTCCGACTCTCCACAGAATGTTCTGTATGCGCTTCTCGAGAACCCCTTGTGTTTCAAGAGGCATCCGAGCAGAACGGCGGGAGTGTGCGCCTGGAAGCGCGCGCAGCAGAGGCCGCAACGAAACGTTCAGCCAAGGGCAGGAGCCGCCGTGTGGTCTAGTTGCGGTTATTGCTGGTGATGTACCTCGTCCACATGGTCCCAGTGGCCGGAGCTATGAGCGTGCTGGCAGCAAACGACGCTGAGGCGCGTGCAAGCGCGGCCCGACTGGCGGCCGAGGTCGACGCGACGAGCGAGTTCGGTGCCGCGGTGCGCGAGTTGTTCGGGGGGGTGGCGAAGAGCGAGCACCTCATTGTTCTGCGCCCCGACCAGGAAGTCACGCCGGCCGGAGCGGCCGACCTCTTGGGCGTGAGCCGCCAGTTCGTGGACCGCCTCTTGGCCGACGGCGTGCTGGAGTTCCGCCGACTGCCCGACAGCAAGCACCGCCGTATCAACGTCGGAGATGTCTTGGTCCTCGCCGAGGAACGTGACCGGCGCCGGCAAGGCGCACGAGCGGTCCGCTCTGCTCTGGGAGTACACCGGCCCAGTTCCAGGTGAAAGGCGCGCAGCTGGCCTTGACGAGGGGCACCGGTCCTTAGCTGAGCTTCATAAGCGGCTACCGCTTGGGCCGCTGTCCCAAGCAGGTCCTGCTACTAGGCGGACGTTGCCCAGCCGCTGCCCTGTAACCTCAAAATTGTGGAACCTGCCCGCGACGTGGAGTTCGTCTTCGAGCCTGAGCCGGAAGGTGGCTATCACGCCTACGCCCCCGAGCTGCCCGGCCTGCACACTCAGGGCGAGGACCTCGAAGAGGCCACCGCGAACGCCGAGGAGGCCTTGGCCCTCTACGTCGAGGGGATGCGCGAAGAAGGGCGGTCCCTGGAGATGGGGGTCGTCCGGCGCCGGCTCCCGCTCTCGGCTTGAGCGGGGCACTGCCGGTCGTTTCAGGAGCGGAGCTGGTCTCGGCACTGGGAAAGCTCGGTTGGGTAGCCGTGCGCCAGGGGGCAGCCATGTAAGGCTTCGGCACCCAGATAGCCGGGTCCCCTTGGTCGTGCCGCTAAACCGAGAGATCAAACGTGGCACTCTCGCGGGGGTACTGCACGACGCAGGCGTCACCGGCCGACCAGCACACTGCAGGCAATCGAGCTTGCCGGGTGGCAGGCGGTGGCGGCGGCATAGGCGTGGTGCAGCCCAAGGCCGACGGTCCACACGTACACCGCGAGGGCGCCCAACAGGGCCGCCATGCCGCCCAGTTGAGCCAGGCGGTGTTGGCGCCAGGTGACCCAAGCCATCCGCCGCCACGGCACAGCCCGAATACCCGCGTTTTCCGCTAGCCGGGCGGGCACGGTCAGCGCGGTCAATTCCTCACCACCGACAGTTCGGCGTCCCGGCCAAGAGCCGGGCCCGGCCCCGCCGTGGCGTCGGGCTCGCGCAGGTAGGCAAGGGCCAGCTCTTCCAGGGTGACTGAGTGCACCTCCCATCCCGATGGCATCGGATCGGAGGTCCCGTTGCCGCGGACGAGCAGGTGCGCTTGCGACGCGCCACGGCTGGCGTGCACGACGTTCCACTGGCGCGAGCACGGCTCGAGTTCCGAAGCTGGGCCGGTGAGGACACGATGGTGCGCCAGGAGGTCGTCGACCTCGCCGACCACCTGGACGCTGCCGTGCGAGAGCACTACCAGATAATCGGCAACTCGCTCGAGTTCGGCAAGGACGTGAGACGACAGCACGACCGAGACACCGTCGTCGGCGACCGGCGTCATCACCGTCGCCATGAAGTCGTGCCGGGCGACCGGGTCGAGCATCGCCATCGGCTCGTCGAGCACGAGGAGCTGCGGGCGGCGCGCCAGCGCCAACGTCAACGCGAGCTGGACCTGCTGTCCGCCAGACATTTTGCCCGCCTTCTGCTTGAGCGGGATGTCGAGCTCCCCAACCGCTGCTCGGCGTAAAACTGGTCGAAGCGGTGGTTGAGGTTGCGGGTCAC